>Ga0326512_10001730_pt1 | contig 16515 bp, 16 predicted proteins | sample 1_2617_0518_D_FD_203652 | JGI IMG/M metagenome (GOLD analysis project Ga0326512, IMG submission 203652) | Bovine rumen microbial communities from UC Davis, California, United States - 1_2617_0518 | ecosystem: Host-associated > Mammals > Digestive system > Stomach > Rumen | place: USA... | reverse complement strand
AGTTTCACGAAACGCTGCTGGTCGGCTATCACGTCGGGGTCGGTAATCAGCGTCGATACCTCCTCAAATCTGGCCTCCAGTCCGTCCAGTTTCTGCAAAATGCTGTTGCTTGTTTCTGCCATTTTCTCTATTCCTTATTTTTAGGCGACAAAGGTACAAAAAAAAATCGGACCAACCAAATGGTCAGTCCAATTTTCTTCCTTTATTTACCCTTGTTGATAAACTGATTATACATCTCTATAAACTTGTCGTATTGGTCCTGTGGGAAGTTTAAGATGTAAGCATTGCTTTCGTGTAAAAGCAACTCGCGTGGATTCTTGACATCAAATCTGAAGTTGATATCTATATTGACCCGATTCTTGTATTCGGGCGTGATGCGTCGCATTTCACCGGTTTGATCGTTCAGCAAGATGATATCGCCATGAATACTCGTGTCACCATTCTGATGTCGAATAAGCGCTGGAGCAAGCCATTTCGTGAACGGTGTGCCGACATGCCAGTCAGAGAGCTGCAGCACGAGGTATCTCTCGCCTTCGAATGTAACCATGGGTACTACATTCTTGAAGCGCAGGTCATAATCGGCCAACAGATACTCCGTAGCGATTGACAGTGCCAAGACAGCCCAATCCATATTCTTGATCTTCAGGTCTTCAGGGGCCTTCTCATTATTGTAGAAAGCTTCCAGCACGAAAGGAAAGGCGCGGCGTGGGTCTGCTCCTACCAGATAATAGGAATATACCACTTTCGTACCATTGGTCGCTGGGTTATACTTACCCAATTCGCGCTCATAGGCATCTATACCCATCTCAATGTAGTCGAAGCCGTTGGCTACGTCCTGTTTTTCCAGATAAAGCCGACCCAACACGAGGCAGGTATTTCCCAGAAGGGTGTCCTTGAGTTCTGGCTGTGCTTTCGCGATGGCCAGTGCCTTATTGGCGTAGGTCATCGAACGCTCGACGTCGCGCTTCTCTCTCAGTGAGTCTGTGACTAATGCCCGGGCAGCAGCCAACTGCTTTTGCCCGTCCTGCGGATTCTGGTCAGCCAACAAGACAGCCTTCTCGGCCGCTTTCAACAGCTTTTCTACGTTACTCTGAGCATTCGCGTTGAATGCTACGGCACCTATCAGTGTCACCATGATCATCAGTCTTTGCATTTCTTTTTATAGTTTTATGTGTTCAAAAAAATTATTATTGAGTTTGCACTAAATCTTTATATCGTCATTATTTTCTTGACAAAGGTACGAATTAGTGAGCGAAAAGCCAAATTAATTTGGACTTTCTTGAGCAGGTGTACTTAACACTCACACTTTCTTCGGGCGGCTGGGCGCTGCTTGCTGCAGGAGTTCCGCGATACTGGCGGTTTCCCCGTAGCCCTGAAATGAAAAAAAAGGCTGAGCACTATTAGTGTCCAGCCCTTTCTTATGATGATAGGTATTAGTATTCGAAGGTGCCGAATTCTGATTGGATGGTCAGACTCTTCTTGCCTTCATCGATGTGACCGACCACTTGGGCGTCGATATTGAACGACTTCGAGATGGCGATAACCTGATCGGCAATCTCAGGACGAACGTAGATCTCCATGCGGTGACCCATGTTGAACACCTGATACATCTCGCGCCAATCGGTGCCTGAACACTCGTGGATGGCACGGAAGAGTGGGGGAACAGGGAACATGTTGTCCTTGACGACGCGGCAGTTGTCGCTGACGAAGTGGAGTACCTTGGTCTGGGCACCACCAGTGCAGTGAACCATACCGTGGATCTCAGGACGGAGCTCGTCGAGCAGACGCTTGATGACAGGGGCATAGGTGCGTGTGGGCGAGAGAACAAGCTGACCGGCATTGACGGGTGAACCCTCGACGGCATCGGTAAGCTGATACTTGCCGCTATATACGAGATCATCGGGTACGGCGTGATCGTAGCTCTCAGGATAGTTCTTGGCCAGATACTTGGCAAAGACATCGTGGCGGGCTGAGGTAAGGCCGTTAGAACCCATACCGCCGTTGTAGCGATGCTCGTAAGTGGCCTGACCGGTAGAAGAGAGTCCTACGATGACATCGCCGGGACGGATGTTGGTATTGTCAATAACGTCGCTGCGACGCATGCGGCAGGTAACGGTAGAGTCGACGATGATGGTGCGAACAAGGTCGCCTACATCGGCTGTCTCGCCACCTGTGGGGTAGATGCCGATGCCCATCTCACGAAGCTCTGCAAGAAGCTCGTCGGTGCCATTGATAATGGCTGAGATGACCTCGCCGGGGATGAGCATCTTGTTGCGGCCGATGGTAGAAGAAACAAGGATGTTATCGACGGCGCCCACGCAGAGCAGGTCGTCGGTATTCATGACGATAGCATCCTGAGCGATACCTTTCCATACGGAGAGGTCGCCAGTCTCACGCCAATACATATAGGCGAGGGCCGACTTGGTGCCAGCGCCATCGGCATGCATGATGTTACAATACTCGGGGTCGCCACCCAGAATGTCGGGGATAATCTTACAGAAAGCCTGTGGGAAGATACCCTTGTCGATGTTTTTGATGGCGTTGTGCACATCTTCCTTGGCGGCACTCACGCCACGCATCATATAACGATTGTCTGTCATTTAATTGTCAATTATCAATTTTCAATTGTCAATTAGAATTTAACCTGAGGAGCCTTTTCAGCACCTGCCTCTGCCTCGAACTTGTCCATCTTGTCGAAACCGAACATGCCAGCGAGCATATTCTTGGGGAATGAACGGATGACTACGTTATACTGCTGAACAGCAGCATTGTAAGTGTTGCGAGCCTCATTAATACGGTTCTCGGTGCCTTCCAACTGAACCTGCAGGTCGCGGAAGTTCTCGTTGGCCTTCAGATCAGGATAGTTCTCCTGAATAGCAATCAGACGACCCAGTGCAGAGCCGAGCTCGCCCTGTGCCTGCTGGAACTCCTTCAGCTTCTCAGGTGTCATGTTAGAGGGGTCGAGTGTGATGCTGGTAGCCTTAGAACGGGCGGCAACAACATCCTCGAGGGTCTGCTTCTCATGAGCTGCATAGCCCTTGACGGTCTCCACCAGGTTGGGGATGAGGTCAGCACGACGCTGATAGGTAGACTGAACGTTAGCCAAAGCCGTAGTGGCCTTTTCCTGTTCGCTAACCATGCCGTTGTAAGCACTTGATGCCCAAAGGGCAATCACTACTACTGCTACGATAATTCCGATAAGAGTCTTGTTGATTTTCATAATCTTACTATTTTTTTGTTAATACATATTTATTCTTTACCAACGTGACGTAGCACCACCGCCACCAAAGCTTCCTCCGCCAAAGGAACCTCCACTGAAGCCTCCACCGCCTCCGCCTCCGCTGAAGCCGCCTCCGCCGCCAAAGCCGCCGCTGCTGCCAGTCTCTTGGACTCCAAAGGGGTTGGCCAGGAGAGCTGTTGCTCCTGACATGGCAAACCAGAAGTACTTGTCGTTAAGCTTGAGGTAGAAGACACACCAGGCGACGAAGAGCAACAGCCAAATGCCAAGAATCATGACGAACTCGCTGTCGTCATCGTCAGCCTGACTCTTGAGCGACATGACGGGCATCTGCTTCTTCTGCAAAGTGTTGTACACCGCCTCTGCCAAGTAGAACATAGCGCTATCAGGCATCTCCTTGCGCATGGCAGGGACGACATATTGCTGCTCCAGACGATGACATTCGGCATCGGTCAAGTCACCCTCCAAGGATCGACCCGGCGACATGTTGACGCTATGGTCCTGATAACCCACAACGACTATCAGGCCTCGGTCTTGATAGCCCACACCATATTTATTACCTATGTCTTGGGCCATACGGAAGGGGTCGTCGTTTTCGATATGGTTCACCACGATGAAGACCGACTGGATGCCTAGTTCGTTCTCCAGACGCTTCAGGGTGACATTCATGCGGTCTACCGTCTGCTGTTGTAATACATTGTCGGGGTTAGACACATACTGGGTAGAGTCTTGCAAATAGGGAATGGGGATATTGTCAGCATTCCAGTATTTCTCGGCTGTCTGGCTGACGGCCTGACTGGTAGCAGGGGCAGGATTGTCATCGGCAATAGTTCCCAGATGGCCTAGACAGCCAACAAACAGGAACATGATGCCCACACAGAAGAGGATGCCCCAGCGCTTGCGCCGTCGCGCCCAGTCGGGGTGCTCGGCCTGATAGGTGCGGAACAGTTGGCGGCGCTTTTGCCGATATTCTTCTGCCAGCAGGTCATAGCGGTCGGAATACTTGCTCTCTAGGACGGCAAACATACGCGACATGAAACCTTCCTGCTGCTGTTCCATGTCGTAGGCATTCTCCAGTGCACGAATAGCATCGTTGTACTGGCGGGTGAGCTGGGTGAGTTGCTGGAGGTAGTTCATCAGTTCTTATTTCTCATGCCAAAAATCCCATGAGGCAAAGGCCTGCAGGAGCAACATCTCCAGACCGTTCTTAGTCTGTGCTCCATATTGGGCACCACGCTTCATGAAGAGTGTCTCGTCAGGATTGTATATGAGGTCGTAGAGGATGGTGTGCGAGTCCATAGCCTCATAAGGCAGCTGGGGACACTCCTCTGTCTTGGGATACATACCAACGGGGGTACAATTGACGATGACGTTGTATTCCTTAATGACTTCTGGTGTAATCTTGTCGTACTGAATAGTGCCAGGACGCTCATAACGGCTGACAAAAACGGTCTCCAGACCGAGGTTGCGCAGTCCGAAGTCCACCGCTTTGGAGGCGCCACCGGTTCCTAGAATCAGGGCTTTCTTGTGCCAATTTTTGTCCAACATGGGTTCAATGCTCTTGGTGAAGCCGATGACATCAGAGTTGTAGCCTTTCAACTTGATCTTGCTACCCTCATGGGTAACACGAATCACGTTGACGGCTCCGATGGCACGTGCCTCAGGTGAGATGGTGTCAAGATACTGCATCACCTTTTCCTTATAAGGAATGGTGACGTTTAGCCCTTTCAGGTTGGGATTCGAGTCAAGCACTTCGTCCAGTGCGTCGATCTCAGGAATCTCAAAGTTCTCATACACGGCATCGATTCCTTCATCGTGAAACTTCTGGTTGAAGTAGCTGATGGAGAACGAGTGTCCTAAGGGGTAGCCTATTAATCCGTACTTGTCCATAATGGGTAATGGTTATTTGGTTGCAAAATACATCGTGCAGATGCCAAAAGTGAGGCGTCGGAACTGAGCGTCGACAAAGCCTGCTTTTTTCAGAATGTCTACCATACGCTCGCCTTGCGGAAAGGCTTCGATGGTTTTCGTCAGATAGCTGTAGGCTGAGGAGTCTTTCGAGATGAGCCGTCCATAGACAGGCAACACCGTATGGCTATAGATGTGGAACAGCTGTTTCATGGGAAACGACACTGGTGTGGTCAGTTCGACGATGCTCAGATGACCACCAGGACGCAGCACACGATACATCTCCGAAAGCCCTTTGTCGAGATCGGCAAAATTTCGAATGCCAAAGGCCGCTGTCACCGCATCATACGAGGCATCAGGGTAGGAGAGGTGTGTGCAGTCTTCCTTGTCGAACGTGATGACGTCGGACAAGCCCTTGGCTGCCACCTTCTGTCGTCCGATCTCCATCATCCCTTCTGAGATGTCGGCACCCGTCAGTCGCTGGGGCTTCAGCATCTGTGCTGCCATAATGGCAAAGTCGCCTGTACCTGTAGCTATATCCAATATCGCTTGGGGTTGGTAGGGCTTCAGCTGTCGGATAGCCTTCTTGCGCCACCCCTTGTCGATATCCCACGAGAGACGATGGTTCAGGGTGTCGTAGGTGGGAGCGATGTTGTCGAACATCTGCTCCACCTGCTTAGCTTTCTCACCGCCTTCGTGATACGGTATTATTTTTTCCTGCTGGTAAGCCATTCACTTACATTCTTCTCTATTCTCGCTGCCAAGTCTTCAGTAGAAGCTGCCTTGTCAAACTTCTCGCCAACAATGTGCTCGTAGAGCTCGATGTAGCGGTCGCTCACGCTCTCGGCATACTCGTCGGTAATCTCGGGCATCACCTGTCCGGGCTCGTTCATGAAGTCATGCTCGATGAGCCACTGGCGTACAAACTCCTTTGAGAGCTGGCGCTGAGGCTCGCCCTTGGCCAACTTCTCCTCGTAGCCGTCGGCATAGAAATAGCGGCTTGAGTCAGGAGTGTGGATCTCGTCGATGAGGTAAACCTTGCCGTCGCGCTTACCAAACTCGTACTTGGTGTCAACGAGGATCAGTCCACGCTTAGCGGCAATCTCCTGTCCGCGGGCAAAAATCTTGCGGGTGTAGTCTTCCATAATGGCGTAGTCCTCGGCAGACACGATGCCCTGAGCAATAATCTCTTCCTTGGAGATGTTCATGTCGTGACCCTCGTCGGCCTTAGTGGTAGGGGTGATGATGGGCTCGGGGAAACGCTGGTTCTCCTTCATGCCGTCGGGCAGCTTGACACCACAGAGCTCTCTACAGCCGTTCTTGTACTCGCGCCATGCAGAACCGGTAAGGATGGAGCGGATAATCATCTCTACACGGAAACCCTCGCACTTCAAACCTACGGTAACCATAGGATCGGGGGTAGCCAACTTCCAGTTAGGGCAGATGTCAGTGGTAGCGTCAAGGAACTTGGCGGCTATCTGGTTGAGTACCTGACCCTTGAAAGGGATCCCCTTTGGCAGTACGACGTCGAATGCTGAGATACGGTCGGTGGCAACCATCACCATCAGATCGTCGTTGATGTTATACACGTCACGAACCTTTCCGTGATAAACACTCTTTTGTCCTTCAAAGTTGAAGTCAGTCTTTGTTAATGCTTTCATTTTTATTGTTGTTTTTATCGAATCTTTCATAAGCGTTGACAATGCGAGTCACCAGCTTGTGGCGCACAATGTCTTTCCTGTTCAGCTCTACGATACCAATGCCTTCCACATCGCTGAGTATCTCCAGGGCTTCTACCAATCCAGACTTCTGACTACGGGGCAGGTCTATCTGCGTCATGTCGCCAGTGATAATCATCTTGGTGTTCCATCCCATACGCGTCAGGAACATACGAATTTGCTGTGGCGTCGTGTTCTGTGCTTCGTCTAAGATGACCACAGCATCGCTTAACGTGCGCCCGCGCATGAAGGCCAAAGGAGCTATCTGTATAATATGGTGCTCCATCATCTCTTGTAACTTGACCTGTGGCAGCATGTCCTCCAGCGCATCGTACAAAGGTTGCAGATAGGGGTCTATCTTGTCCTTCATGTCGCCAGGCAGGAAACCCAGTTTCTCGCCAGCTTCAACGGCAGGACGCGAGAGAATGATCTTCTTGGCAGTCTTCTCCTTCAATGCCCTGACAGCCAACGCGATGGAGAGATATGTCTTGCCCGTTCCTGCTGGTCCAACGGCAAACACCATATCGTTGTCGTTGTAGGCATCAATGAGTCGTTGCTGATTCTCTGAGCGTGCCTTGATGGCACGTCCTGACATCGAGTAGCAGACGACGCCCTCAGGCACTTCGTCCTTGGTACGACGTCCTTTCACAATGTCCAATATGTCTTCCTCCTTCAGGGCGTTGAATCTCATCACGTGTTGGCGTATCTTCTCAGACGCTTCTTCGAAGGCGGCCATCTGTTCCTCGTCGCCGAGGATTCGTATCACGTTGTCACGCGCTACGATGCGCAACTTAGGGTACAATGCCCGTAGCATCTGGAGATGCTGGTTTCCTATTCCATAGAACACCACTGGATCTATGTCTTCTAATACAATATGCTTCTCTATCATAATATAATTGGCCGCAAAGATAATAAATTTTATTGAGATTTGATAGAAAACTGCTTTTTTTTTCGTACTTTTGCACGCAATTATGAGATACAACGCAAACTCACAGGGAGAATACGACCACTACGACGTTTCAGAGGAGCAGCCGCTACTGGAGTTCCTGCTGACCCATGTCAAGCAAACGAAGACAAAGATCAAACAGACGTTGCAGGGTCAGGGCATTCGTGTGAATGGCAAGACGGTAACCCAGTTTGACTACCCGTTAAAGCCTGGTATGAAGGTGGCTGTCAGCAAGACCAAACGTAACCAGCAACCCTTCCGTAGTCGTTATGTGAAGATTGTTTACGAAGACCGCTGGCTTATTGTCGTTGAGAAACAGCCTGGCATCCTTTCTATGGCTGCAGGACACTCCACGCTGAACGTCAAATCCGTCTTGGACGATTATTTCAAGAAAAGCCGACAAAACTGTACGGCTCATGTGGTGCATCGCTTGGACCGTGACACCTCTGGTCTGATGGTCTACGCCAAGGATATGGATACGGAGCAGACACTGGAGCATAACTGGCACGAGATAGTATACGATCGTCGTTATGTCGCCGTACTCAGTGGTGAGATGGAGCAGGATGAGGGTACCATCCAAAACTGGCTGAAAGATAATAAAGCCTACGTCACCTATTCATCGCCTGTCGACAATGGTGGTAAGCTGGCCATTTCCCACTTCCACGTCATGGACCGTACGACAGACCACTCGCTGGTAGAGTTTAAGTTGGAGACAGGTCGTAAGAATCAGATTCGTGTGCATGCTGCTGATATGGGACATCCTGTATGTGGCGATACGAAATATGGTAATGGCGATGACCCTCTGCATCGACTCTGCCTGCATGCCTGGCTGTTGTGTTTCTATCACCCCGTGACTCGCCAGCCTATGGAGTTTGAAACACCCGTCCCCTCAATTTTCAGACATCTGTTTAAATAAAGTGAATGATGGAAACAAATATTACCTATTATATAGCCCTGTTGGCGCTGATTATCATTGGTGTTTTGGTTGTCAAGAAAGTGGCTTCGTGTCTGTTGAAGAGCATTTTTACTATCGTGCTCCTCGCCATCGCCGTAGCCATCTATTATTTCTACCTCAGATAAGCAGCAGTCCTACTGACACACATAGTCCGTAAACCAGAATGTTGCGGGCAGTCTCTTCCAGACAGATATTCAGCTGGCGTCCATGATTGATGCTACGCATCTTCAGCCATGTGAAGATGTGGAACAGCAGGTAGATGAAAGGTATGATGAATGCCAACACGTGACTGTTTACCCAGAAGACGATGCCTATCAGTGTGGCCGTAATGCCTAAAGCCAGGTAGAAACGCTCTGTGGCCTTCTCGCCAATTTGTACTACCAGTGTCTGCTTGCCGTCGCGCTTGTCGTTGTCACGATCACGATAGTTGTTGACGATGAGCAGTCCGTCGATGACCATTCCGCAAGCGATAGAAGCCAGGAAAACCTGCCAAGTGACTGTATGCAGCTGAACGTAATAGGTCATGCAGACAGGTACGATGCCAAAGAACGCCAGTACCAGCACATCGCCCATGCCTATATAAGACAGGTGTGTGGTGTAGAGGAAACAGAAGACCACGCAGAGTATGCCTATCAGCAGCATCTCCAACCCGCCATACCAGATGAGCGGCAATCCCACCAGGCAGGCCGCAATAGTCGTCGTAGCTATGGCTTTCTTCATCGATTCTATCTTGACCCATCCCTGCGTGCAGGCACGAAGGGGTCCCAGTCGGGTTTCTGTCGTGTCGTTGCCTCGTGCATAGTCGAAGAAGTCGTTAACAAAGTTGGCGTCAATCTGCATCATCATAGCAAACAGCGCACAAAGCACGGCAGCCAAAGGGCTGAATACATCGTCGCCATACTCACAGGCATCCGTCCAGGCCAGCGACAATCCTATCATGACAGGCACCAGGGCACCCGTCAACGTCTTCGGACGTGCTGCCAGCACCCATGCCTTAAAAGAGTCTTGTTTCACATTATTTTCGTCCATACGGCTGCAAAATTACAAAAAATCTCTAAACTCTAAACGCTAAACTCTAAACTTTTATTATCTTTGCAAGCGATATGATGACAAAAAATCCTTCACTCGACCTGATTGAGTTCGTAGAGACTCAGATTCTGCCTCAGTATGCAGCCTTCGACAAGGCACATAACATGGAGCATGTGACACGTGTTATCCGCTCGTCATTAGAGTTGGCCAGACGCACTGGGGTCGACCTGAATATGGCTTATGCCATAGCAGCCTATCACGATTTGGGACTCTCAGGTCCGCGTGCCATCCATCATATCACCAGCGGGAAGATTTTGATGGCTGATGCTCGTCTGAAGCGCTGGTTCTCTGCTGATCAGCTCAAGCTGATGCAGGAAGCTGTGGAGGATCATCGTGCCTCTGCTTCGCGCTCGCCTCGTAGCATCTATGGAAAGATTGTGGCCGAAGCTGACAGGGATATTGACCCTGATACGGTCATTCGACGTACCATCCAGTATGGCTTTGCCAACTATCCAGAACTCGACAAGGAGGGGCACTGGCGTCGATTCATGAAACACATGGACGAGAAATACTCCGTCAACGGTTATCTGCGCCTCTGGATTCAGGGATCAGAAAACGAGCGCAAACTGAATGAGTTGCGCTCGCTAATCGTTAATCCATCGAAGATGCGTGAAGTGTTCGACCGTATCTTTGCCGAAGAGTCTAACCTCTAACCTCTAATTATAAAAGTTCCAACTTACTCCGAATCGCAGCACACGGAGGTTGGTGGGATAGTGTGGAGCGAGGAAATATTCCTTCGATCCTTGTCCTGCATTGACGTGGCTCATCGATACGAAGAAACGTGCACGCTTCAGGTGGAAGTTGGCATAGACGTCAACAAACGGGTATCCACCTATCTCTACCTTACTGTCAGCATTTTGCTGGATGGCAAACTGGCCAATCATAGGCAGATAGTCAGGGGCTTCATACTTCGTGAAGTAAGTAGCACAACCACCAAATTCAACAGACAGCACTTTGGCAATCTTGAACTTCAGAAACAGGTTGGTAAACACATTCAGGTCGGGCAGGGGAAGCACGTCCTTATTGCTTGAATTCTGATAGGTCACGATGTTCTCCCAGTTCAGAATACCCAGCGTGAACGTCTGGCGTAGCTGGGCAGTCAGCACGTTGATATTACCACTCTCCTGATAGACCCCTCCCGTCATGGCTTGACGTCCAGTCACAGTTCCTGTAGTTCCAGTGGTGTTCTGGTAGCTCATGCCGTAGTAGATATAGTTCTGCAACTCATCAACAGCTACGCGCAGCTGGGTGTTGGTCTTGTCGTAGGTAAACAAACCTTCGATGTGGGTTTGTGTCTGTGCACTCAGACTCTGATCCCACATCAAGTGCTTCGACATATATTTCTGGTGGAAGAAGCTAGGCTTGGTGCGATGGAAGAAGGCTTTTGCTGCCAGTCTTAAGGTGTCGCCCCATAGTTTGAAGTTCAGGTCGGTGTTGAAGTCTATGGCTAGTGCACCAGACTGCAATCCCGTTACACCTAGTTCGGCAGCCAGATTGAAGTGGAATGTCTGGCCCTGTGTCTTCGAGAGCTGACCACCCACGTTCAGGCAGTGCTCTGAATATTTGGCCAGATAATAGTTGTCAGCACCATCCAGCACAGCCGGCATCTTATAGGTGCGCATATCATACGATACGAAGCCCTTCAAGCCCGCCTTCATATACTTATTGAAGCCTTCGAGCAGAGCCAGTCCGAAGGTGTTCTTGATACTCAGGTATTGATACTTGTCGTATATGCCTTCTCCGCTAGACTCACCATTAAGGTCTTTGTCGTAGAAAGTGTTTGAGTAGTAATCCTTTGGAGTGCTGTTTGCTTGATAGATACGGTCGTAGTTGTTGATGTCCAGCGTATGGATGATGCTGGTCACAGGCACATATTCTTTCTTCATTGTAGCATCGATGGAGTCCTGTTTGGCTTTCTCGGCCATCAGGCTGTCCATCTTCTCTTGCGACTCCACTTTTATACGCGTGCTGTCTGTCTGTTCTTGAGGCTTGGCTCTATCAGGCTCGTCACCCATAATCTTCGCATTGTCAGGTCGCCCTTTAGGGGCTTCAGCGATGGGAGTGTTTTTCTGACGTCCTTTGGGGGCCTCTTTCGTGTCCATCTTCTCGCGTGCCTCCTTTTGCTCTCGCTCTTTAGCTGAAGCTTGTGCAAACTGGCGCGCCTTGATTTCCTCGTCAGTCATCTTCACCTTACGGTAGAAACCGATGTTATAGCGGTGTGACAGGAAGAGGTGTTGCGAGTTGTTGCGGTTGAAGTTATGGCTCAGCACGGTAGGTATTTCCTCCTCTGAGTACTGGGTGGTCTCCAGCTCTGGGTGGGTGATGTAGTTGTCGTTGATGATACCACCGTTCTCTGCATTCTTACGATGGTAGAGCGAACCAAGGAAGTGCATATGATAGCGGTCGCCCACATATGTCGCGTAGAATGTCGAACGGAAGTGTGAGATGGCTTGGTTCTGATAATATCCACGTGCATAATGATAGTCCAGGTCAAATCCCATTCCCAAGCGTTTGCCTGCATTGATGCCGAACTTGGCGTCGATATGGTCTTCACCATGCTGCTTGTCCCCGCAGTTGTCGTAGCTGATGTTGGTATAGGGCGATAGCGTGTTGAGAAACAGGAAGTCCTCTGGTTGCTTGGTGGTGTAGTCGTAGGCGTCAGTGAAGAAGAATTCGCCAAATGTTTTGCGGTCGATGAAGATACGATTCTGTCGTGCACTGTAGTTGTTGCCTATTGAGTTGTATTCACCATAGACACCTGTATTGTAAATGCTGTTCTGGTAGAGATGAGGCATTGTGTCAAGTTCAGTGCGATGGATGTCGCCAAAACGACGGTCTACAGTCCACGCCCACACGCCCTTAGGAACGACCTTGTTGCCAGCCTTTGTTGAGTCACGACGGTTGGGGTTGAAGTTGTCGTTGGTCTGGTTGCCGAACTCGTCACGTTGTGTGATGTTGCCAAAGGCATCCATTTCATTATACACTTGAGCCTGCAGAGACAATGCGGTGCAGGCTATGAGTGTGAGTAGCAGATATCGTTTCTTAATCATTTCTATGAATCATTCTGAGTGCTGACTCCGTAAACTTGATCATCATGGAGCCCAGTATAATGTAAATGCCCGTTTCTCGCGAGTACTTTATATAAATAAGCATACCCACCAGAGCACCTACGATGAAGATGAAGTTCAACCAGTTGCGCAGTACCTTGATGCTCATTTCAGCAGGGACTCGAATTTATTAAACAGGAAGTCCTTGCGGTCGATGGTCTTACGACGGAACTTGCCTGAGCCGGGATAGAGCTTGGTGTTTTTCTTGTTGACGGCTTCCTTGTCGGTAATCCATTCCTCTGCAGTCAGTCGCTGTGGATTACGCTCTTCCTCATAGAGATAGCGTATATGACTCATGGTGATGTCTGCACTGCCGTCTTTGCAAACCACATTCAGGGCGAAGTAGAAACGGGTGCGATCCAGCACGATGGCACTTTTCTTGAACACGAGCCATTCCTCGTAACAGGCTGTAATGATGTTTTTGTTGATGTCGGCTTCGATGATCTTACTGTTTTCCAGCTGGTTCTTCGCTTTGGTCATTTTCTCCAGATAGTCTTTCATTATGCCAAAGATTTCAGCAGCTGATTTTCCTGGAACATCGATGTGTTTGCTGAAGGTCACCTTACCATTCACTACAGGCACGGCCCCTTTTAGGTACTTGGCATTGGGGTTCTCCTTTTGTGTAACTTCTTCCTGTTCTTCAACTTCTGGACGTTCCCAAGTATTGTCTTGTGCCCACATGGCCAACGGAGCCAGTGCTAAGATGGTTATGATGAGTTTTCTCATAATGGTGAAATTTTGTTTAATACGATTTATTTGGTGCAAATGTACGAATATTATTCTATAAACTTGCTATCGCGCGTAACTTTTTCATTTTTTTTAATTTTACTTCAGTTCCAGCTCCTTCTGTAGACGGATGATCTCGTCGCGATATTGGGCAGCCTGTAGGAAGTCGAGCTTCTTGGCGGCCTCCTTCATCAGACGGGTGGTCTGGGCGATGCTCTTCTCCAGTTGCGGGCGTGTCATGCGTTCAATGATAGGATCGGCGGCAAAGGCGGCTGTCGGCTGTCGGCTGTCAGCTGTCTGTGGGGTATTGGCGGCATGTTCCAACTCAATCAGTGTTGAGGTCAGGGCTTTCTTGATCTGCGTAGGTGTGATGCCGTGTTCCTCGTTGTATTTCAGTTGTTTAGTGCGACGTCTGAGGGTTTCGTCGATAGTTAGTTGCATTGAGACGGTGATGTGGTCGCCATACATGATGACTTTACCGTTCACGTTACGGGCGGCACGGCCAGCCGTCTGCGTCAGGCTGCGATGCGAACGGAGGAATCCCTCCTTGTCGGCATCCAGAATGGCTACAAGCGATACCTCAGGCAAGTCGAGTCCTTCGCGCAACAGGTTGACGCCCACCAGCACGTCGTAGGTGCCATTGCGCAGGTTCTCCAGTATTTTTACGCGTTCCAACGTGGTGACCTCGCTGTGGATGTAAGTCGTCTGGATATCGTGGTTCAGAAGATATTGGCTCAGCTCTTCGGCCATACGTTTGGTCAGCGTGGTGATCAATACGCGCTCCTTGTGAGCTATGCGCTGCTGTATCTCCTCCATGAGGTCGTCAATCTGATTCTCTGTGGGGCGCACCTCGATTTCAGGGTCTAGCAGTCCTGTGGGGCGAATCACCTGTTCTACCACCACGCCCTCGGCCTCCTGTAGCTCGAAGTCGGCTGGGGTGGCAGAGACGTAGATGACCTGATTAGTCATCTGCTGGAACTCCTCGAAGGTCAGCGGACGGTTGTCGAAAGCGGCAGGCAGACGGAACCCGTACTCCACCAGATTGGTCTTGCGTGCACGGTCGCCCCCATACATGGCACCTATCTGAGGCACGCTGACGTGGCTCTCGTCGATGACCAGCAGGAAGTCGTCAGGGAAGAAATCCAGCAGACAGTATGGGCGCTCGCCAGCCTGACGACCGTCGAAGTAGCGCGAATAGTTCTCGATGCCTGAACAGTGGCCCAGCTCCTTGATCATCTCCATGTCATACTCCACGCGCTCTTTGATGCGCTGTGCCTTCAACGTGTCGCCCAGCTCTTCGAAGAAGGCCACCTGCTTCACCAAGTCGTCCTGGATATGTCGGATGGCGATGTTGGTCTGCTCCTCAGTGGTCATGAAGAGGTTGGCAGGGTAGAGCTTATACTCCTCGAATTTGGCCATGCGCTGCATGGTGACGGCATCCAGCTCCTCGATGCTGTCTATCTCGTCGTCCCAGAAGGTGACGCGTAGCACCACCTCCGAGTAAGCCATTGCAATGTCGATGGTGTCTCCTTTTACGCGGAAGTTGCCACGCTTTAGTTCGATGTCGTTGCGGACATATAGTGCGCCGACTAATTTTCTTAACAGTGCATTACGGTCCAATATCTGTCCACGATGTATCTCGATGATATTCTCGTTCAGCGCGACAGGACTTCCCATACCGTAAATGCATGAAACTGAAGATACAACGACAACGTCTTTTCGCCCCGACATTAAGCTACTTACCGCACGTAGTCTTAATCTGTCTATCTCTTCGTTGATTGCTAGGTCCTTTTCGATATAGGTGTCTGTTGTAGGCAGGTAGGCCTCTGGTTGGTAATAGTCATAATAGCTGACATAATATTCAACGGCATTCTCAGGGAAGAAGGCCCGCATCTCCTCATACAACTGGGCTGCCAGCGTCTTGTTGTGCGACAGAATCAGCGTGGGTTTGTTCACGTTGGCTATCACGTTGGCTATGGTGAAGGTCTTACCCGAGCCCGTCACACCCAACAGCACCTGTGCCTTATCGCCACGTTCCAGTCCGTCAGTCAGCTGACGAATGGCCTCTGGTTGGTCGCCTGTAGGCTTGTATTTTGATGTTAAATGGAAGTTCATATCCTGCAAAATTACGAAATTATTCCTAATTCGTTGCCAAATTCCCTAATTTTTATCAAAAAATCTTTGCTTTTTGGCGGAAAATGTGTAATTTTGCACGTCAAATTTGATGATATGAATAAGAAATACATCATTATAATGTGCTTGTCGGCTCTGTTTTCGAGTTGTGCCACGCAGTTTAACCGCGTTTACAAGTCGCATGACAATGCCTATAAGTACGAATACGCCAAGGAATGCTTCGCAATGGGCAAGTTTCAGCAGGCTTCGGCTTTGCTGCAGGACTTGATTACCGCGCAGAAAGGACGCACCAATGCGCAGGAGAGCCTTTACCTGCTCGGTATGGCCCAATATAGCAATCGCGACTACGATGCGGCCAGCGCTACATTCCGTAAATATTATAGCACTTATCCCAAGGGCGCCTTTGCTGAGCAGGCATGCTTTTTTATAGGTCGTTCACTCTACGAGAGTGCTCCTGAGCCCCGTTTGGATCAGAGCCCTACGATAGCTGCTATCAATGCCTATCAGACCTTCCTCGACAACTATCCTGATTCACCCCGTCGCGACGAGGCGCAGCAGTCCCTGTTCCGTCTGCAGGACAATCTGGTGCAGAAGGAGTACCTGTCGGCTAAGCTGTATTACAATCTGGGTGGCTACTTCGGCAATATCAATGCCAATACCGAGTCGAACTACGAGTCGTGCATCATCACGGCCCA
>Ga0326512_10001729_pt1 | contig 16518 bp, 30 predicted proteins | sample 1_2617_0518_D_FD_203652 | JGI IMG/M metagenome (GOLD analysis project Ga0326512, IMG submission 203652) | Bovine rumen microbial communities from UC Davis, California, United States - 1_2617_0518 | ecosystem: Host-associated > Mammals > Digestive system > Stomach > Rumen | place: USA... | reverse complement strand
GCTTGTATTGTTATCTGTCTATCCCTGATAAGGAAGAAACTGGAGTTGAGAGTATAGATCTCTATGTTAATAATACTACAGCTGAGATAATTGATATTCGAAATATTCCTACACCATCACCAATTCCTACTTATGAAGATATTATGATACCAAATATTGGTCGAACATCTGTGAATGATAGTAAGCCTACTCCAACTCCATATCCTACTCCATATTTTGTTTGGATAGAATATAATCCACCGGAAGAGAAAAAAGAGGAAGATCAATTTGTAGAAGTTGAAGAAATAGTTTCAACACCAACACCAAGTCCTACTCCTATACAGAAGGAAATTTATAATCCTGATAAACCAGTAAACTTGATAGTTGATACAGACCTTGGTTCTGATATTGATGATGCTTGTGCTATTCGTATTGCATCTTCGTTAGCTAAACAAGGAAGGATAAATTTACTCGCTTGTGGTAGTTGCTTAGATGGAGATTATGCTGCACGTGCAATACATGGTATATTAAGTTATGATGGTTTATGGAATGTTCCTATAGGTATGTCAAGGCATGGTGTTGATTTGGAACAAAACTATACTGATGTTTTAGTATCACGATATTGTGATTATCCAACTTATAACAAAGTGGATTGTGTAGATTTGTATAAAGAGTCTATCCAGAAGTGTATAGCATCTGGAGATAAGTTGAGAATTGTTACTACTGGCTTTTTAATAAATGTACAGGATCTACTTTCTGACCCTGATGGATATGAACTTGTGAAGCAGGGTGTTGACTCTATTTGGATAGTCGGTGGAACCTATCCTATTGTGGGAAAGGACTTTAACTTTTGTTGGGGCGAACAAGTTATAAATTCTATTCAGTTTGTGAATATGTATTGTCCTGTTCCTATTGTTTATATAACAAACTCTTCTGGTTGTAATTATGAGACTATGATGCAGATATGGTGTGGTGGTGGGTTGATGAAAATCGATCCGGATAAACGAGATCCAATAAATGCTGCATTTAGAGAGTTTGAAGAAAGTACAAATGCAGAAACATTTGATTGTGGTAATCCATGTTGGGATGGTTTAGCTGTACTAACTGCATCTCTTCCTAGAGAAGAAACACAGACTTATATAGCTTGGACAGATGTTGATATATTAAATGATGGTACAACTATATTTCATCCTTCAGAAAATGGTAGAAATGCAATGTTGGAACGATATAATCCAGACCTGCGTTTCTATAGTAACTGGCTTGATGAACTTGTACATTATGGAATGAGATAGGAGGGTTCTTATGAAGTTAAAATTAACAAAGACTATTGCTAACATATTGATTGATGACGTACTACTTCAGTTTCTTTCTTCTTTTGAAGATTCTGTGGGAGAACTTAAACCTACAGACAATCTATCTCTGAAGGCTGCTGTTGATATGTGGAGTGGTGCTAAGGAAGAATGTATTAAGTATGTGAAGACAACATATGCTGATGCAGATAATGAGGAACTTTGTCAGAAGCTTCTCTCTTATCTTGAGTATGTGTTTGAGTGTTTTGATAGGTGTACTCCATTTCATTCAGTAAATACTGTTGCTGAATATATGAACTGGCTTACAATCACATTAGACAACTGTGTCGATATTGTTTTGGCCGAGGATGAGGAATAGTTAAGATATGCTGAAATATTTAATGAGGTTATAAAGTGATGGATAACGAAGTTGTATCAAAAGGAAGAGTACCAATCACAGTGTGTATATTCAGTGCACCAATGTTACTGGATAGTATAATTCTGTGGTTTATGTTTGCATTGTTATTATTTGTACATACAAAATTGAGTGGTGATATAACCACTTTTGGTTTTGATTATGTAGTTCTAACATTAGTACCTTGGGGTATTGTACACATTATATTTGTGATAGGTGGTATTATTACTAAGATAGTCTGCAGGAGAAAAAGGTGGCTTGGGAATATTGGTATATGGTTATGCATAATATCAATTTTGCATGTACTCATAAGGGTGCTACCTGCTGTGCTATTGTTTCTTTGTGAGTTAGGAAAAGGTGTGTAGACTATGTTAATATATACGCTTGAAGATTATATAAAGCATTATAATAAAATAATGTTTAGAGTTTTTATTCTTGTTGCTTTATTACCAATAATACCGGCATTGATTTGTGATGGTTCTTTTATAAGTACTTATGCAATGTTGTTCATGATATTATTTTCGTTCTTGGCACTGCCAGTCTTTGCTTGGTGTATATACCATAAGAAGGATGCTAAGTATGCTTTTCTTCAGGAACGAGTAAATGGAACAATATACTATCACAGTTCTGGTGACCAGGGTGGTTTTACTTTTATTCCATATAATTCTACTAAGCATTATGATGCTCTTGTGCTAGGTAAAGTTGGTAGATTTAAGCTTGGTACTATTTGTGTTTACGGAAGAAAAGAAAGAGCTTATGTTGTTGAGCTTGAAGATCCATCTAAAATATCTGATAAAGAAAAGTTGGAACGTACTAAGTTATTGAAAGAGGAATTGAGTATACCAAAAGGGCAAGTAATAATCTACATTATAGTTCTCGGACTACTGGCAATAGGTTATTTACTGAAGGAGTACTTGATATGAAAATGTGTCCTTACTGTTTTAAATGTAAAGATATTGACGATGCTAACTACTGTATGGTATGCGGAAGAAGATATCCAGGAATTGTACCTATGGTAAGAAGTTATTGGTTGTGTCATCGATATCAGTTTGAAGAGTTTTATGAGGATACTTATGACATCATAGATGGCACAGTATTTTCAAAAATATATGAGCTTGCTATCTTGGCAGCTGTTATTTATTTATTTGTTTCTTGTCTTGTGTGAATCTATTATTAATTTTAAGGAGGATAAAGTAATGCGTAGATTCTTTTGTAACTGCTGTGGTAAAGAACTTGGTGATGATAACAAGCATCGCGTGGTCCTGCGTGATCGTATGGAGAAGAAGGATAAGACTGCTCTGTATCTGTGTGAGAAGGATGTAAGGCTCGTTGAGAAGATGAAGTTCATTCCTTACACTAATGTTCGTGAGCGTCGTATTCCTAAGTTCTTCAATGTGAAGGTTGCTTATCCGGGTGGTAAGGAGAAGACTCTCTATGTTGTACCTGAGTGGAATATTCCTCAGATCAACGCTTTGGATAAGACTGATAAGACTAAGTTGTTCACTCGTGATGGTCATATTTATTATACTCCGGAGTATGTTCTTATGACTATTGATAGAGAGGACATCGGCACTAAGAAGTTGCTTGAGTGGATAAGACTTCTGTTCACTAAGCAGACTGATGATGAGAAGAAGGAATACAAGACTAAGTGGCATAACAATCAGGGATTCAATAAACCTGATGCACAGTTTATGTCTGCTATGGCTCGTGTATCTTTTGACAAGTCTGATGAGGCTCTTTCTGAGAAGCAGCTGGAAGTTGTTCGTAAGCGTTTCAGAAAGTATGCTGCTCAGGTTGCTGATCTGCTTAATGATCAGTATGATTCATAAGTTGTAAACTACGTGTGGTTTATCTTAGTATAAATTATATGAATAGGGACTGATAATTAAAGTAAGGTCTATAACCGCCACATTATAGTTTCTGTTTTGTTTTTGTGAGGGCTACCGCCATGTCTTAGCCTCGCCCTCCGGCCATATGGTATTCACTATAGGGGTTAAGAACTCTTAATGTTACATCTTCTGCTGAGTGCACCGTCTTAGGAGTGTGAGTAACAGGGACGGTTCCTTTCTAATTATGTTTTAATTATTGTGAGGAAATAAATTATGCATAACAATAAATTACTGATATTACTTATTTCTATTCTTATGCTCGGTTGTACTGCGTGTACATCTGATCGTGAACGGAATGAGATTTCTAAGAGGGAGTCTGCTGAAGCTCTTGAATATTTAGAAGATAAATATGACATGAACTTTGAGATAGTTGAAGATGCTTCTGGATATGGTGAAGGCGGACGTGAATCATATTACATTGCTAGATGTACTGATGATGATGTAGAGTTCACTGTTCATTTTAAAACCGACAGTTATATATTCATGAAGCATGCTGATGAGATACAGGATTATATGGAAGAACAAGTTAATGATCTGACATCTGAGATTGATGAGGTTGAATTTGTAAAGTTCAGAGATTTGGATAAGACAATAAATAATTGCTACTATAAACAGAGTGATGAGAATAGTACAATAGAAGAACTGGTTGAACAGGTTTGGAGTCAAGGACCTGTGATAGTCATAAGACCAGCTACTTCTAATAAGTATGCTTTTAGGCAGGCTTTGCCAGAGTTCTCTAAAGCTCTTCCAAATCAGTATATGACTGCTCTTGTAAGCGAACATGGAGATTCTCATTATAGTTTAAGCTATGATACAACATCTTATTATATTGAAGATGAAGATGATTGGTTAAGTGATTGGTATAAATAATTTAAAGGAGGGTTTAATAATGCTTAAAGCATTTATGGTAATTTCTGTTATTATGTTTGTAATCGGATATGGAATGTTTGTAGGTGGTGGTATTGCTTGTGCTTTATCAAATGGTGAAGATGAGGTATCTGATAATTATTTTGATACTACAGCTCTTCTTGGTGGTTTATCTACTATCATATTTATAGTTTGTTTGGTCATAAAATTAATCTTGGGGGTAAGCATATGGGGTTAGAACCTTTTCTTAGTTCTGTTGATCCTATTATTGATGATAGGCGTAATGATGCAGGATTTTATACTCTATACTTAAAGGATTTGAAGTTTTTACCGGATTCTATTATGCTTGTTGATCGTGATGAGGGTTCAAAAGGTACAGGCGAATATAACGCTATCGAAACCTTTAAAGTGAATGATTATTTGGATAATGAGATATGTGAAATAAGAAATAGAGGAAATTATCACACTGTCTATGTCTATGATGATAAAAGATGAAGTTGTTAACTAAAGAGTTTGGAGGTATGTTATGAGTACTATTATTGATGGTGCGGATAAGGTTGGTGATATTATCACTAAGCTTACAGGAGTTGTTTTACCTTATCAGATTATTTTACTTGGTGCAGTTCTTTTTGCAATACTTGGAGTTTATCTTGTTTACAAAGGGATTAAAGCTAAGCTTACTGCTATTATCATTGTTGGTATTTGTTTTGTATCTCCTGCTGCTTGGTCTATTGTTAAGAGTATGCTTATCTATGTATTATCGTTTATACGAAGTAATATGTAGATTATACTATGGTTGAGGTGATTTTATGGAATCTATTTTTAAGAAAATAGATAAAATAGGTACTAAGCTATCCGACAAATTGAATCAGGGTAAGTGGGATAATTCATGTGTCAATTATGCACTATTAGGAATGTCAGAAGATAAACCTAAAGAAAAGCCTAAGGAAGAATACCCTGTAGATAAACCTCAGCAGTCATCAGAGAATATTATAGTTAGTAAGACTGAAGTTATTAAACCGGAAGTTAAACCAACTGTTGAAGTATCTCCTAAGGTTATTGAGGAGAAACCAATTGTTTCTGAGTCTGATAAAGAGGAAGATAAGTTATCAAGTTGTTATTATGTTTTGATAAAACATATCAAGACTCATATTGGTGAAACATCTTTGATACGCTGTTGTGATTATGAGCGTGTCTGGTCAAATGATATGCCCATTGATATGCCTAAATATGATTATTGTCCAAAGTGTGGTAGACATACTACTTACACTGAAACGGAAATGGATTAAGAATAAGTTATAAAGTATTAAAGATCATCGGTTTGGATGGAAAGGACTACATATGAAAAAGAAATTAAGTTTAAAGGGAATGCTTACCTTATTTGCTCTTGTACCATTAACAGTAGGTATCATTGTATTAGCTACTAATTCTGCTATTGTAATGTCTTCTAATCTGAAGCGTTCTACCTTTGAACAGCTCAAGCTTGCTGCTCAGAGTCTTAGAAGTTATTATGAGTATGATCTTCTTAATGATAATGCGCTTGTAGATGGATTCCTTGAATATAACCCGGAAGAGTATATCGATGTGATTTATAATACATCAGGTGTGAATCTTACTCTGTTCAAGGATAATGTAAGGTTTATGACATCGCTCAGAAATAATGATGGCTCTCGTAATGAGGGTACTACTGCATCTGATGCAGTATGGGCTGCAGTTAAGAATGGCAATGATTATGAATCGGATGATGTTGTAATCAATAAAGTAGATTACTATGTCTACTATATGCCAATGTATGATTCAGAGCATAATGTTGTAGGAATGGCATTTGCTGGTAAACCTACAACACAGGTAAATACTGCAATAGGTACTATCATTAGGAATACTATCATCATAGCTATCATTCTTGAAATTGTGTTTGTACTATTAGCTATCATTATCTCTAAGAAGGTTTCAGCACCTATTAAGGAAGTTGCTACAAAGCTTGCAGAGCTATCTGAAGGTTCTACGGACATATCAATTGTAAGTACAACGAATATTGATGAGACTGCTATACTTATTAATAGTACGAATACTTTGAGGGATACTCTCAAGGATATCATAACTAAAATACTTAGTAGTGTAAATGAACTTGATACTCAGATTGGCTCTACATCGAACAATGCTAATGAAGTATCAGATGAGATGTCACAGATCTCTACTTCTATGCAGGAATTAGCAGACAGTACGCAAACACTTGCAGGTAGTGTTCAAGATATTAATACTACTGTTAGTGATATGGGTGAGGTTGTTAATACTGCTGTTGAGAGAGTTAACTCACTTAAAGCTTCTACAAAGAGTATGACAGAAGCAAACTCTAATGCAGTTAAATGCATTAAGGATGTTTCAGATAGTAGTACAAAATCTGTACAGGCTATCAATAACATTAGCCAGAGTATTGCTGCTACAAATGATGCTGTAGAGAAGATTAATCAGATGGTTAGTCTTATTTCTGATATTGCATCTCAGACGAACCTCTTATCTCTTAATGCTTCAATTGAGGCAGCAAGAGCAGGAGAAGCGGGAAGAGGTTTCGCAGTAGTTGCATCTGAGATTGGTAACCTTGCTCAGAGTAGTAATGCTTCTACAAGTCAGATTAAGGATATTGTAAGTGAGATTACTCAGTTGTCTGAAACTTGTGTTGAGCAGGCTGGTGTAGTTAATGGCATTATTCAGGAAGAGCAGACCTTACTTGGAGATGCTATGACACAGTTTGATACTCTTAATGAAGAAATAAATTCTTCTGTAGGCAATATTGAAGCTGTATCTGATATTGTTGATAATATTAGTGGAATGAAGGATAGTATTATCAGTTCCATGACAGACTTATCAGCTGTATCAGAAGAGACATCTGCTACAAATGAAGAAGTCACAGCTACTGTTGAGTCTGTGTCTACAGTTGTTGTTGATGTATCAGATAACATGGGAGTAATGAGTAAGTTATCTAACTCTCTTAGAGAACTTGTTCAGTTCTTTAAAGTCTAAATATGATATAAGGAGACTAAGATGAAATATTATATTTCGTATTTCTGGAAGATAAGATTCTTCCCACCAAATTTAATACCTGTATCTACTGCTATGTGGGATCCGAAATGGTATCATGCATTTCAAGGTAACGATTATATCTTTGTTGATAAGCGTGGTGTTGTGAATGGAATTAGAATGCCAATGCTTAATCCATCACAGATATATGCAGGTGATTGTACCTGTGGTGAAGATGGTTTTTATAAGTATGATGGTACCGGCGAGTATTGTAATTTCATGAAGAATTACTATGACTATTTAACGAAGAATGTTAAGATATATGAGGTACTAGCTCAGTTCGAGAAATTACGTGAAGTAGTGACCGATGCTGATGTTTGCCTTATGGTGCATGAAGCTACATCCAAACCTTGTGGGGAGCGTAAGCCTCTTATTCAATGGTTTGCAGATAATGGTTTAGAGCTTAAGGAGTGGAACTAAAATAATATTACTTGTGGAGGTTTTATTATGAAAGAGCTTTTTGATAAACTTGATTTAGCTTCTAATTCTAAGAGCTTCTCTAAGATCGCTTGCACTTGTGCAAATTGCGGTAAGAAGTTCGATGTTGTTTTATCTAGTAGTGAGACTGCTGAGTACGAATCTGGAAAGCCTTTGGAAGAAATATTTGCAAAGCGCTCTAGTATTATTCGTAGACAAGCTGCTATGGGCTACTGTGATAAATGTTTCACTGAATTCTGGGAGGTGAAATAATGGTTTCGGTTTTGGGAGTATTCTGGTTATTTAAGGATAATGTATATGGTGATGAGGATATACTGAATGGCAGTAATGTTATCAGCTATGGAGACTATGCACAGTTGAATTCTGACCATTATGTTATATGGAATAAATATGCGAGGAAGATGGGGCTTAATCCTATGACTGTTGATTATGACAGAGTACCAAGAGGTCGTGTTTTATTTCACATCCCTACTCATCACTATATCGTTATTGGCAGCTCTAAAATAATAAATGATGAAAAGTCACGGGATATTATTCTGGATTATTTTGGTCTTCCATTAAACACTGAATTTAGAGGTGATGAGCATTATGGATGAGCCAGATAAAGAGTTCATTTTTAGAGATGGCAAGAGCTATTTCTATGGTGGTAATATTGTTTGTATTTGTGGGGATATTAGGATTAGTACAATGGATAAGATTTTGGATCTTATAGATGACTATATAGATCTAGTTGAGTCATTAGAGGAGTGAACAAATATGAATATGAAAATGACTGTGCTTAAGAAAGTATACGGGAAGTCCATGACTTCATTACAGGGCATTATTGTTGAGAAAGATCATAAGCAGTATTATGTTCCAAAAGAGCAAATCAAAGATATGCAGTTTGAGAATGCTAGAGTTGGTTCTAATGGAAAGTTATATTTTAGTAAGATGAAGTGTGAATCTCCGGCATTTTCTAATTATGTTTCCTATGCTGAAGTTGCAAAAGGTATAAATGCTGGTACAGTATCTACATTTGGTGGAGGTGTCTAACATGAATGAAGTTATAAGAGTAGTTGAACGTCCGGATACGGAGAGTAACAGGTTTATGCCTGGTATAATGGAAATAGTTTTGAGTAAACATAACTTTGTTAAGTATGTTGTTTTGCAGGGAGCAAGACTTTATACTTATGAACTGATTCCCTTTATGAAGGAACGTGGTTATAATTCCATTTCCTGTGAGAAGGGTATTGCTTCTATCGTTGGTGACCATTTAGTCTATATGCCGGCAGCTTAGTATTTACTACTCTGGATATGTTATAAAAGATGATATGTTATGAGGTGCAGTTTGCTGAATAATAAATAATGAGGTGTACTATGAGGGATCATCTTTTATATATAATGAAGGATGGTGCTCGCATTTACGGGTCTTATGATGAGGATTACATCTTTATAATTGTATCCAGAAATATAGATTTACACGAATACGAGTACAATCCTTTATTAGGGATTGATAGACGGTTATCTAATGATGAACAAATCCGTCAGGATAGAGTTTGTTTAGCTGTGTTTAAATACACAATATCCACGGGTAGTTATCAGATTGAAGAAAGTTCTACAGAGGGATATTCAATGTCTGAATTGACTTTGCTCTTTACTTTTACTGCTCATCACATTGACGAGTATATTAAGTATATGGGTGTTTTCAGGAAATTGGATGAATTATATGATAAGTATGGTACGGGTTTATATGAATGTCCGAAGCAGATTCTTATACGAAGGTTATGTAGAAAGCTTTCTGACAAGAGTTTAAACTTTCTTAAGAGTAAGTTATTAGACTATACTGATTTTGATGCTGATTGGATTGAGCAGCTTAAGTGTAGTACAGAAGATGAAAAATTGAATACGTATTATAGTGTCTATAATGATCTTGTAGACATAGGAGTAGCACAGGAGGTTATATGTTAGTAGACTTATTGAACAAGCTGGATGTTATTGCTCATGATGAGTCAATAGATCTTAAGGCGTTCCTTGACTTTCAGCGAGTAAAGCATGGTATAACTGCCGATCGCTTCATTCGGAGTAAGTATAATTTCTTTGAAGCTTTTAACTTCACGGATTCTATTTACTATGATGTACAGAATGTGACATCTTATTCTTGGAGAGTATATCGATTCTTTCCGGGCTTTATTCCTGCTCTGAAGAAGAATAAAATTTTTGATAAAGTTAAGTCAGGAACTACCATGCCTAACTACTTTGTTTATCTTAATTTCCGGGATAAGAATTGCTATGTGTGTATAAAGTATCCGCTTAAAGTTCTTGATCCTTTTGTGTCTAAGCTCTTACATCTTCATAGTGAGCAGGGTGAGTTTCTTAAGTTGATGGAAAACGGGTTTGGAGTCAGTGATTCATTTTCAAGATTTTGTGATAGAGTCTTCTCGGGCGATATTACAAAGATAGTTAAGGTTATAAATGATACACATGACCCTATTACGCATTTTAATATTTGTGATAGCGACCTTACTGTGTATTATTCATTCGAAAGTTTTCGTATTGCTGATAAGCATGAGCCTGAGGATTATGATACTAGTATTAATATAGATTCAAGATTTGTAGATAAGCCTGAATATTTCTTACAGGTAAAAGAAGATAGTACTAGACACTGCAAGCTTTGTGTCTTTGAAGGTACTTTTGATTCTTATACAAAGGTCATGAACGATGTTGATAATGAGATTTCTTTCAAAGGCTTAGATATATGTTGAGGAGTTGATTCATGGAAATTGGTTATGGTTTATTCTTCTTAGTATTAGGTATTATACTTACCATTGTTGGAATCATAGTATTCATTATATTGAAGAAAAGGAATGTCAGACCAAACAAGAATATTGGTATAGGCTTAATAACTGGTGGAATAGTTATGCTCTATATTTTTGTAAGAGTATATGTTCTTGGCGGTACTCTAGAGTAGGGGTGTATATGGGAGAATTAGTTGCCAGTCTGAATAGCATTATCAGAGATGGTTGTATTAACGATATTGCTAGTCATATGACTTGGGATGATACAGAAGTTTCTTTTGAAGAGTATAAGTCTGAAGCTACATGGTTTCTTGATGAAGTTATTTGTAAGTCTTATAGAGGATTTCTTGAGCTTAATGATTTGAGAAGAAAACAGTTGGCTGAAGCTGCAACATATTTCTACAACCAACATTGTCACGAAGGCAAAGATGATCATTGGTGGAGAAAGAGTATTGAGAAGTTTCTGAAGAATAAAGATGAAGAACTTGATAAGGCTTATAAACTTGCTGAAGATAGAAAGTATATGCGTAAGCAGATTATATCTTTATGCGAGCAACGAGCTATTGTGTATGATTATAAGATGTTGGATTATATCGTGTTGAATGCAAATCCAAACAGTACAGTTGATTTGATTAAGGTATTTGATAATTATTGTAGGGATAACAACATTGCATTCTAAGTGGAGGGTCTATGATTAAAGTTATAAGGTACTCTGTAAATGGTTTTGAGCCACAGTATCAAAGCCATCATCTTGCAGAGAATCAGGTATGTGTTAATGAGGATGCTGCTAAAGAATTTCTTGCATCTGTGAGTGAAGGGTTAAGACCTATCATTGCATCTACGCTTGCAGAGAATTCAAAGTTTATCAAAGCTCATTGGGAAGACTTTCAGAATGGTATCTGGGTCTTTATTGATGGTCATAAGAATAATCAGTCTCTTAACCATCTTAAGAATAAGGTACCTTGCTGGAGTGCTGAACTACCTGATGATACTGAGGTTTATGATGTTAATTGGAAACATACAATGAAGTTGAGTGATCCGGAATGTCTTGCTTTTGGTTGTTATATACCGGCTAGGAATCTTAAAGACATTCAGAACATTCAGAGAGTAATAAAATTAGAAAAGGAGAATAAGTAAGTTAGTTATGGAACAGTGTAGTAAAGTTATTTGTACGGTTGGAAGTTACTGTAAGGAAATTCATACAGAGGCAGACTATAAAGAGGTATCCCTATTTGTTGAAAGGTCTGCAGCATGCTATGATGTGAGTAGGGCAGACTCTGCACCCTATGTTTGTTTGAAGTTCTGTTTTGACAACGAAGATGTTGTCATAATCATCAATAATAAGAACAGAGAAAAACTCGCTTTACCTAAGTATGATACTATTAGGCTCTGTTCAAAGCTAGATAAGGTTGTGCTTGTTGCTATAAATAGTTTCTATTGCAAGCATTCAGAAAGTAATGTAGTTATGCTCGATGATCTTGTTGGACTTCTTAGCTTTAATAATATTCGAGTACAGGAGAATGAAGAGGTAGCATAATGTTTAACAATAACAAAGAGCCAAATAGTGCTGGTATACTAATGTTTCTGGTAACTTTATTACTTTCACTATTTATCTTTCCTGGATTCTTTAGTTCGGTGAATACTCCGGCTGAAGAGTCTGAAGAAGAACCAGCTACTGTTTCTGAAGATAGATTTATAAATATAATACCAGAGGAAGTGGAAGATACTACTGTTCCCGATGATATTACTTTTCAGAAAATTGAGTTAGATGCAGACTGTAAAGTTTTGGTTATCAATAATGTATGTTATCTTGTTGTTGATCATGGATTTGGTTCTAGTCATTCAACTGCACTAACTGTTATGTATGATGAAGATGGTAACATTTTAACTTACGATAAGTTATATGAATTAGGAGGAGAAAACTAATGAAAAAGATATTTGTGTTAATGTGTGCTGCATTATTACTTGTGGGATGTGGTAAGGATTCTGCAGAGACTGTACCTGAAAGTAGGCCTGCTAATCCGGATACACCTTCGGTTACTGTAAGTGATTTTCAGAATGCTAAGGAAATGCCTCGGCAGGAAGTTTCAACTGTGGAGCTTACAGCTACCGAAGAACCTGTAAGTGACTGTTGCCATAAGGATGCTTTTAAAGCTCCTGAAGGTTTCAGTTCATACACTTATGGTGGTGCACCTCTTTCTTCAGTATATGTCTTATTATATTATACATGTCAGCTTAATGAGGATGAAGGTACATGGGAAAGTCTTGGATATGAGGGCTTACCTGCTACAGAGCTTATGACCAAGCTGGATGAAGACTTAGGCTTTAATAACCCTACAGATGAAGCAATGACTGATGAAGAAAGAGAGAATACACGTTCTGAATACTTAAAGCTTATTCTTGGTTTCTCTGGATTATGCAATACTGAGGAGCAGGTAGAACAGTTCTTTACTGGCGAGTGGGTTCCTGATGGTACTGATTATTTTTCAGAGTATAGAAATCCTGATGGATCAGTATCTTTAGGTAGTTCTAGAATCGAAGCTGAGACTGATAGTTCATTTGAAAGAGAACATGCATCTATTACTCATATAAATGGAACTGAGTATAAGGTGTGGGTTACAGTTCAGTCTAGTGGTATTGATGATGCAGGTGATGGCTTTGGTGCTATTGTATATTCATTCTATTCCTGCGATGGCTCAGACTTATATGACGATCCAAACTTTAAGGCCCTTACAGCTAAGTATGTTGGTGAGGAATCTAATGTGAGACTTAATGGTAAACCATATGTTGAATGGTCTGAGCTTGAGAACGATACAGCATATGTTACAGTGCCATATATTGTTGATCATGCTTCTGGGCTGGAAGTCATTTATGAGAGTGATATTGAACTTTATGGTTCTGATGGTAAACTGATTGAGAAGGAGTAATAACTCTATGAAGAAAAATAAAGTATTTATAATATGCTTTATGATTCTTTTATCTCTTGTTTGTATAGCATTTACTGCATATACAGTATGGGTTTCATATAATTGGTATTATACATCTTTTGATGCTCAGCCTCAGGGATGGGTTCTTATAGTATCTGTTATATTACTCATACTTTGTATTACTCGGGAAGTATTGGTTACTTGGCAAAAGTTAATAAAAGTAAAGGAGACTGCTAAATAATGATCTGGGTTTATATTGGTATTTTCTTAGCTGGGCTATTCTGTGGAACTATTTCAGGAATCATTATGATAGGTATGCTCAGTGTTAATTCTCGTGAGGAAGAGATAAGAGAACGTGTAGCATGTGCTCTTGCTGAAAGAGGAATAAAAAGTGAGGATGTATGAAATGGTTTGTTGATATATTCAAGGATGTATTTATAATGCATTATACTTGTCCGTATTGTGGACATCGTTCTATTGATAAACCGAAGATAAAGGTGTGTCCTTCCTGTGGTGCTAATAGGATAGCAGCATTGAGTATTGAAAACTTAGTGTTGTTTCCTATTCGCAACATAGTTGAGTTTTTGAAACCATTAACAAAGCCTATGTTTGAGCTGGCTATTATAATAGTAATAACACGAATAGTTATATTTGTGTTATTTGGGAGATAAATGTTTTGAGGAAAATTATAAGGAATAGTCTTATTCTATCACTAATAGTTAATATTATTGTGGTTGTAATCAATTTGGTAGGCATTAGATTTTTTGATTATGCTCCATTTACATTAAGAGTTCCTGGTGGTGACTGTATTGAATATATTGGACCATTGGTAAATGTTACTATTGTATATGAATTAGGACTTACTGATGTTATTCCCACATCTATAGTAGAATACCACTGGGTTACGTTATTAATATCATTTGTGATTTTCTTCAGTATATTTTTCTCTCTAGGTTTACTTATTTCTTTTGTTAGAAAACATTTTAAGAAAGCAGGTATTGATAATGAGTAAGGTATTAATTGTAGATGATGCAGCATTTATGAGAATGATGCTAAAAGACATCTTAACAAAGAATGGAATAGAGGTTGTAGGTGAAGCAGCTAATGGTGCTGAGGCTTTAGAAAAGTATAAGGAGTTAAAACCGGATTTAGTTACTCTTGATATTACTATGCCAGAAGTTGATGGTCTTACTGCTTTAAAGAATATTCGGGCCTTTGATAATAAAGCAAAATGTGTTATGTGCTCAGCTATGGGACAGCAGTTGATGGTCATTGAAGCAATTCAAAATGGTGCTAAAGATTTTATAGTTAAACCATTCCAGGCTGATAGAGTTATAGAAGCAATACGCAAAGCGTTATCCTAGTGTATAAATTGGATGAAGCTATAAGCGGGCTATTAAAAAAGCAGAGTATACTTTGGAAGGAAGGAAGGAGCACTAAGTGAATATTAGGAGCTTACTACTTTATGGTGGACTTGAAAAGTCTGAGTATAATGAAGTGGTTGGAAGCATAGAAGAGAAGAATAATAAAATACTTATTGTTTCATCAGCACTTGCATCTGTACTGATAGGAATAATGTTTATATTATCTTTACGGGTAGAAGAGTATATAGATGCAAAGATAGTATATGGTGTTGGTTGGATAGTATCGGTAATAGTACTTCTATGCTCTTTATTTGTTGTTAAGAAAAACAGAATATTTACACATATAATGACGGCATTATGTATTGAGATTTACATGGTATATGGAATCTATGTTAGTGGTGTAATAAACAAAGGTTATCCAGCGGTAACATTTGTTGCACTTATGATTTTTATGTCACTCCTATTTGTGGATAGACCTATAACTGTTAATATGCTTGTACTAATAAATGTTATGATATTTAATTATATATCATTTCATAATAAAAGTATTTCGTATGCAATAATGGACTTAATAAATACTTTAGTCTTTTGGCTTTTATCTTTTACTTGGAGTTGTGTTACGTTATCATCAAGAATAAAAGGAATGTATGCAGACAAGCAATTACATGAGATGGCAGAGATTGATCAATTAACTAAATTGAAGAACAGAAACTGCTTTGAGTTATCAGTGAAGTCATATAGTGCACTGTATAAGAAAAGTATATGTTGTATATACATAGATGTTAATGGTCTGCATCAACTTAATAATTCAAGTGGACATGAAGCCGGTGACGAAATGCTAAAGTATGTAGCAGAACGTATTAGCAGGTATTTTGGTTATGAACATACATACCGGATTGGCGGAGATGAATATATCATATTCTCTATTGATGAAGTGGAAGACAATATAATCAACTCTATATTGTTACTAAGCAACGATATTAAAACGGCTGGATATTCTATATCAATGGGTTATGAATATAGTAGTTCAAAGTGTAACATAAGAGACCTAATAAAGACAGCTGAGAGAGCAATGTTTATAGACAAAAACAATTATTATCGTAAAAACAATATAGTGAGATAGGAAGGGGTATATGCTGAAATACAAATAGCAGAAAGGTTGTTATGATATGAAGAAAGTATTATTCATATTACTCTGCTCTATGTTATTATTCGTCGGTTGTTCTGACGATATCGAACAGGGTGTCTTTGGTGGTTCTTTCAACTACCAAAGTCATCCTAGTTTAAAGAGTTTGGGTAAGAAGGAAGTTTTAAATTATCTTGAAGATAAATATCCTGATGTGGATTTTGAAGTGACAGAGTATAAAGAAAATCTTGATGAATACATTATCGAGGATGAGGATGGTTTAGAGTTTAGAGTCTTTTGGACTGGTGGCTTTAATCAGAGTGATCCTTATAGACTTGGGGATGATTATGAGAATGAGCAATATCGTACTGA
>Ga0326512_10001728_pt1 | contig 16519 bp, 22 predicted proteins | sample 1_2617_0518_D_FD_203652 | JGI IMG/M metagenome (GOLD analysis project Ga0326512, IMG submission 203652) | Bovine rumen microbial communities from UC Davis, California, United States - 1_2617_0518 | ecosystem: Host-associated > Mammals > Digestive system > Stomach > Rumen | place: USA... | reverse complement strand
GAAACGATAAGCAAATTAGAGAGTAAGAAATACAGAAGATCGATGCCTATAAAGGTAGTAGAGACGAAGCAATATAGGAACACGAGCGATCCAAGTGCGAGTATAAAGGTATGGCGCAAGGATAGCAGTGGGAATTATGGGGAAAAGGTTTTAAGTATTCAGATACACAATCATTATTATAATTATAATACGCTATTTGATATAACTGACAGACGGGAGCATCATCTTCAATACCATTTTGATAAGGGATTTATTGAGAAATATGACGAGTATTTAAAAGGCTTTAGTAAATCTGCACGGAAAGAGACTTTAAACACTAGCCCTAATTTTATTAGGTTCTATAATAAGCATTTTAACTTGCCTATATTCAATGCGGCTATGGCTAATCCTAATGAATACATTGTAATGGATATCCATGTGAATTGCTATATGAACCGCGTGGCATATAATTTGACTGCCGGGGCATTTAATGATAAGCCTATGTGGGAGCTTCCTGATATATCTTATTATCAGCGTAATAGATATAATTTCCGTGTTATCGGCGACCGTTGGGTGGCGTTGGTTCCTATCGCTATATTATCCGATGCCAGTAAGCCTTTTTCTGACATAATTAGAGCGTCTACTATATTCGGGATTCAAGGGCTAAACGATTATTTTAATTATTATGAATATTACAAAAATAAATTTAGAATGCTAACTAATTTGCAAAAACTCTTAAAGGACGTGTCTGGCCCTAATGACGCATATTCTAATTTGATTCATACGTACTCTAATATTAACAAAGTCTAATCTTTATATCTTGAGGAATAGCTATGTTCGATGAGGCTTATTTCAAAGAATTGAGTGACAAGTTTGAAAATACCGATTTCTCTTCTTATTTTAGAAAAGGTAATGTACGCGATTATTGTTGCTCTATTAGCACTGGCGATTCTAATATCCATATATATGCTATGGAGAATAATGCCGACGAATTGAAACAAAAGTTTGCGGAGATGGATGAGTTTGATAAGTACTCATTCTTACGGCAGTTTATACGGAATAATATCATGATTCCTTGGGAGTACCCTAATAATCCGTATAAATGCCATAAACTTCATAAGGATATTATGGCAGCTTTAAATGCCTTTGTATTTCATATGAAGATCTGTAACACTATAACCTCGCAGGTTAATGCAACGGTTTATACAGCTGACCGTATATACAGTTATTCTAGAACTTACGACACGAGTTTTGATGGTATCCTTTTGTAATAAGGTATGATATGAACCTTAAAGAATTACAAGAACGAATACAAAAGAATGCAAGTGCTATGATAAATATTTATAGCATTGTTCCTGAAGAATGGAATGTCTATGATTATTATTCATCCATCTTCAGGAGTAAATATTTTAGATTTAACGAAGGTGATGACGTGCTTATAGATCCTCATCATTTACTAGAGGATTATAAGACGCTTCACCCATTTGATAGAATCATGTTTTTGCGTTTATTTATATTCTATAATGTCATAAATCCTAAGAGCGAAAATCCTTATAGCATGGATACAAAATTTAGGAATATATTTGAAGCTTATTATGCATTTACTCAACAATTAGAAGAGAACAATAGAAAAGGTAGATCCTATAGGTAGGATATGCCAGCAAATATAGATACTGAACAGATGATGTCATATACTGCACCGATCTATTATTCGTTGGTAGATCCTGAAGCTATGTATCATCATAAATATTTGAAACTAGTTGAAAGTAAATATAATGATGATGCTAATAACTTAAAGGTCTTAAATTCAGATGAAGTTCTTAAGCGTGCATTTTTAGAATTATTTATATTTAGAAACTTACATTTTAAACATAGTCCATTTAGACACTACGATATGACTAGTCCGTATTCTTATGAATTGCTAGTTAAAAATATTAAACAAGCGCTTAGAGCATTCTTAATAAGCTTTACATTGGCACTTATAGATCATCCACAGCTTAAAAAAATAGAAGCCTTATAACAGCTTCTATTTTTTTTTACCGTAAAATTTCTACGTTCCTTGTTATATTAAGAAATGACCATAAATGAGATAAAGACAATTCCGTCTTATCTTGAATTCCCCGTTGTGGTAAACGGTTTATGGTTAAGGAGTCAATATGAAGACTACGTTCCGCTTTAAGTTCGCCAGCCTTGAAATCACCAAGGGCGATCAGAAACTCACCTTGGGAGAGGGTACTTCCATTGACGTCGAAAATGAATACGATGTCAGTGAGGTTGTTGAAAGTATTAAGTCCTTACCGCAAATTATTGCGGTAACCAAAGAAGCTGTGCTTGAAATTGTGAAAGCAGCATCTGAATTTAATACGCAGCAAACAGAAGACTCTATCAAGCATGGCGATGCTTGCGCAGCACGCGACAACGCAGAAAAGAATGCCGATCTCGAAAGAGAAATCAAACGGCATGAAATGTTTCGCGCTGATGCTCAGTAACAATTAACACGAGCTAAAAACAAAAAAAGAGAACAGGTGGCAGCGAGTAGCCTCGCCAGTCTGCGACGGAATATCCTATCGCCTGTTCTTTTTTTATCATATATTAAGTATAGACATATAAGGAGATAAAATTGGTATGGACCTTAACTTTGTAATATTTAATAATGCATCAACATTCAAAGCTCATAATGCAATATCCTATGAGTATAACCAGCTTAATCAAAACTTGTATAAAAAATATATGGACGAGTTTTCTGATTCTGGAAAAATGCCATCTGAAGTATATACTAAAGAAGAAAATACTAGACTTCAAGTTTTAGAAAGACTTATAGATGTTGGAAAAGGTGCAGATATCCCTGAAATGTATTGTGATGAATTTGCATCTATGGTTGTACAATACTTCAGAACACATCAGGCTGAGAAATGGGAGAAATTTATTCATTCAAAATATTCATACTTTGAATTGAATATTTCTATGATCCAAGAAGTTATAGACATAACACGTAAAGTATTAGAAAACTCTTCACTTGGCTTTGAAATCTTTCCGCCTTTAGATACTATCAAATGCTTTAACGATAGTAGTATTCCAGAAAAATATAGATACTCACCATACATTATAAATAATGGTGAAATTATTCCTGCAGATGAGTATAATAAATATGTTGGTCATGACCATTACATTAAGACTGTTGAAAAGATTCATAAAGGCTTTAAATTTGCTAAAGAACTTCTAAATGTAAAACCTGATGCGATTATAGCGTATCTGGAATCATTGTAATGGAAGTGTGGCCGAGTGGTTTAAGGCTGCTGATTTGAAATCAGCCGTAGCTAATCACTACCGTGGGTTCGAATCCTACCACTTCCTCTGAAGTGAGTATACCCTTGGTATGCTCATTTTTTTTAATAATAAAAGATATAGCGTTATGCTATATCTTTTATTTAAATTATTCATACAATGCGGCAGATTTTTCTTTATATTCGTCAAATGCAGACTTAGCTGCTTCTTCAGAAATAAAGCCTGTTGCCGGAACTAGTGACAAATCAAGGGCGACTGATCTAGTGCGAATAGACGTAATTATACTAGCGACTTTTCCCATATTAGATGCCATAAATTTGGCAAAAGAAACCTGTTCAGATGTATATTCAGCATTAGTATTTAGGCTATTTGCAAATTTTTCAAGACTATTAGCAATATTTGCAACAGACTTAAATGCCTTTTCTGCTACCTTATTATAATTTGCAACATAAGCGGCAGCTACGCTACTATAGCTGTTTGCAGCAACTTTATTAACGCGCATGCCAGAAATGCTAGCCATGGCTGCTGCCTTCATAGCCTGTTTAATACCACCTTCACCACTTTCTTCAGCTTCTTTTCTAGATGATGCAATATCTTCATCAGACATAGCTTTGAGGTTATGGCCAATCGTTTCAATATCGAAAGCATCTTCTACAGACTTTACAAGCGCTTCCATCTTAGTAAATTCATCAAAAGAAGATGCGCCTACATAGTAGCGGAAGTCATCAGCAGCTTCTGAAGCCTTTGCTTCTGGCTTTGCTTCAGCAGGTTTTTCTTCGCCACCTTCCTTCTTAGAGAACTTAGCCTTGATAGCTGCAATCTTCTTAGCAATAAAATCACGAACCTTTTTGTATGCACTAACAATGTAGTCTTTAATTTTATTAACTAGGTCTTTAATGAACTTCCATGCGGCAGCTGCGTATTCCTTCACTTTGTCAGTAAAGCCTTCGTTAGCCAATGCATAGTAAGTTGCAGATTCGTTGCAGACTTTCAAGGCACTTTCGCTCTTAATAACTGCAGCGAGGCGCTGATTTAGTTCTTCAGTAGCTTCAAGAGTGTACAATAGTACATCAGAAAAAGTAGTCATATTAATTTCCTTATAAAAAAAGTATACAATATATTGTATAACGAAAAGGATACAATTATGGAATATTTTGAAACATTCTTTGAAGAAGATGATAGTGTTGCAAATGAATTCATTGCTAGTAATCTTTTACATAACTGGTCTAGAATTATTGATTTAGATCAGTTATCATTAGGCTTATCTAATATAGGCGTTAAGCGTATGATATCTAATTTACGCCAATATGTTGACGCGATGTCTAAGTCTAAAATAAGTAAATCTAGCGAGAATATGGTAATCTATGAACCATCAAGTTTAGAATTTATTAAAAAGAATAATGCTGAATTAAATAAATATTATAAAATATTAACTAATCCAAATAGTTGTAAGTTATCTTTAGATCAAATAGAAGATGAGGTAAAGAAATCAGTTGATAAGATTAGAGAATCGTATAAATACCTATCTGAAAGATCTAATCTTAAATCTAAAGGTACTAAAAATAAATCTGACATGATAACTTATGCTAAGCTCATTCTTAAAGCTTCTACTGATATACATGTTGATCCACAAAAGACAATAGTTGCAGGTTACAAGGCTTTAAATGACATGCGTATTAAGCATAACAAAGCACAATCAGAAGCTACTAGAAAAGAATTAAATACTGTTGAAGAAGCTTTTGAATTCTGGCAGAAAGCTAAGAGCTTTGCATATCATTTACTTAATAATGATTTAGATAACTGTTATGGTTCTTTTGTAAATGCTTATAATGAATATTTTAGAGAATAAAATAAAAGATATAGCATAACGCTATATCTTTTATTTTTGTTTTAAATATTAGTCGTAGATAGACATCATCTTAGGCTTATATTCTTCGAATGCTGCCTTAGCTGCTTCTTCAGAAATAAAACCTGAAGCTGGCACTAGACCCAAGTCAAGAGAAGTTGCTCTAGAACGTAAAGATATTGACTTGCTAATTAAAGATGAAGCCTTAGTAGCACAGAATTTTGCAAAAGATATCTGTTCTGAAGACAATTCTGTATTTCCCTTTAAAGAATTTGCAAAAGCTTCAAACTTTCTTGTAGCGTCGCCAAGAATCTTGAACACTTTGTCAACTGTAGCATTATACTTAGAAACATAAGTAGATGCCACTTGGCTGTACTTATCAGCAGGAACTTTATTAACTGTGAATGTAGAAATACAACGAGCTAGATCCCTTTTCATACTAGCCTTCGTTTGTTCTTCATTAGACATGTCTTTTCGTGTTTCTGCAATTTCTTCATCAGACATTTGCTTTAACTCGTTAACCATGTTTTCAAGGCCCATGTCGCTAACCATTTCTTCTATACCCTTGGTCATATAGTCAAAGGCAGAAGTATTATTAGCACCTACATAGTAGCGGAAATCACCAGCAGCTTCGGTAGCCTTTGCTTCTGGCTTTGCTTCAGCAGGTTTTTCTTCGCCAGATTTAGCTTCACCACCTTCCTTCTTAGCAAATTTAGCTCTAATAGCTGCAATCTTCTTAGCAATAAAATCACGAACGGTTTTATATGCATTTACAATATAAGTCTTAATCTTATCAACAATTTTTTTGATAAAGTCCCAGACAGCGCTTGCATATTCTTTTACCTTGTCAGTAAAGCCTTCGCTAGCCAATGCATAGTAAGTTGCAGATTCGTTGCAGACCTTCAAGGCGCTTTCACTCTTAATGACTGCGGCGAGATGCTTATTCAATTCTTCAGTAGAATCGATAGTAAATAGGAGGATATCAGAATAGGTCATATATTTTCCTTGTTAAAATTAATTACAATATATTGTATATTTAATTTTTAATATTTTTATAATTTAAATGGAGAGATTATGACCAACAGAGAAATATTAATTATAAAAATTGCAGCAGTTATATTTGTAATTTCTGCAATTATCGTATGCATTATATACGGAAATAAAAATCGTGAAATAAATGAATATAAAAAAGAAATACAAGCCTTGAATTCTAAATCTATTTCTGATAGCGCATACTTTAAATCTATAATCCACGAGAAGGACAGTCTTTATCAAGTTCAATTAAAAGAACTTCAAACTGAGTCTGAACGGAAGTCTGAAAATGTGTCTACTTCTAAGACTATAACTCGTATTATATACAAAGATAGTATAAAGGAAGTATACAGTGAAAATACGGAAAGTAATGTGGAATATATTAGAGAAATTTCTATGCTCCGTGATTCCATTTCTAATCTTGCTGTTCGTGAATATTCTGCTGAAACAGTGTACGTGGAAAAGCTTAGGATTGATACAGTAAGCATATATACGGAAGCTGAAAGTAAAGTTGAAACCAAAATCAATACAAAAAAGAAATCGTGGAATATTTATGCTGAAGCTAATGGCTTCATAAATACAGATATAGATTTCTCTTATGATATTGAGATAGGTGGAAAGGTATTTCTTACCAATAATTTATATGGAAAGATGGGTTTAGGATATAATAGCAAGCCTAGAGCTAATATAGGAATTGGAATTGAATTCTAAAAAAAAAATGCCATGGGAAAACTCCCATGGCACTAAAACTTAGTTATCGATTATTAAAGATACTATTAAACCAAAGTCAAACCAAAAGCAAAACCCAGACTCCCAGCAAAAGCGAAAGCAATGATAGGGATTTTGGGAATCTGTAAGTGGCATCGAAAGTTGGGCTCGAACCAACGTATCTCCAGGTTATGAACCTAGTGCTCGACCAGCTGAGCTATCTCGATAATTTGGGGCTAGTCTCCTAGCCAAGACGATTATAAAATTTGTACCTCTAATAATCAAATCAAGCTAATGAAGAGAACAAGCCTCAAGCATTAGCGCCTAAGTTTTACCTAACCCAACTAAGAGTTCTGGACGTATTCATAAATGTCCTTGAGATTATCAGGAATGATAATCTTAAGGTCTGCAATTCTTTGCATTTCATTATTCTTGAACTGCGAGAATTCTGCATTCTTCATCTTAAACCAAGCATCATATTCATTCTGCTGAGTTTGATATTCGGAAAGCAGACGGTCATTTTCCTTAGTTTCCTTTTCCTTAATGGCATGTTTAATGCCATTAAGTTCAGCCTGAATCTTGCGGAACTTATCCTGAAGCTGCATAAACAACTTGTCGATTTCTTCCACGGGAACAGAGGATGAATACATGGAAACAGTAAGAGAAGGCGTACCAACTCCAGTTACATCTTGCTTACCCATCTGGTTCTTGACAATCTTACGTGCCTTATTGAAAGCACCATCGCGATGAATGATCTTGCCGATATTGGCGGCTTGCGCTTCCAATTCAAGATATTTCTGACGTTCGCCAACTGTCATCTGATTGATAATCATATCTTCAGTGACAGCATTGAGACGCGGTCTTTCCATGATCCTTTCTTCTTTTTCACAAAGCCATCTGATCATGTCCTTATTACGAAGTTCTTCTTGAGCATCATCTTTCTGCTTAACAGCTTCGCGCAGCCAAGCATTGAGAGCCTTAAGCTTGCCAATTTTATCAAGTTCATCAATCTTAGCCTTAAGCCAATCAAGGCTCTTGCCAGCTTCAACCAAAATAGGTTCAGTACCAGCTACTTTATAGGTAACGTTGACGAAAGTGAATTCATCAAGTTCCTTTTCAATTCCTTCAAAAATCTCTTTGGACTTATTGGCAGTGAAATTTGCCGAAGTCGATGTGAGACCATTCTCGCCATAGTAAACGTTATTGAACATAGCTTACTCCTATATAATAATTAACCTAAATATTCAATATTTAATATAATACTAAAAATTACCGTCAGCTACCTGAAGACAGACATATCCAAGCTCACGCCATTTAGCGACCATAGAATTACGGTCTTCAAGAATATAGCAAATCTTATAATTAGGATTTTGTGCTAACCATGCATTAAGCATTTCAGGTTTTACTTCTGTATCATGACGTTTGTCACCATCCTTACGGAAGAGCATACCAATGGGTTCATAAGTCGTATGCACGAGATGACGCTTCATCCATTCTTCTGTTTTGCCTCTAATGCTTTCACGTCTACCAGAACAGAATGCAATATCATAGTGAACAGAAAGCTCTTCAACCAGATTTATAATAGACTGAATAGGCTTATCTTCGCCACAAGCTTCATAGAAGCCATCCCAATCAGGTGTATCACCACTGAGATATTTTTTGGCTCTTTCAGAACAGTCGGCGATTGTTCCATCAATGTCAACGAGGATAATGTATTTTTGTGAACTCATTTTATATCTCCTATAAAGGTTCAATTATTAATATAAAGGATAAATTCTATACAGTTAACTAATTAATGAAGAAAAGCCTGCAAAAAGGAGTGATTATGGTTCCTGTAATTGTTACAGATATAGATGAAGTGGTATTTAATATTACTCCGAAATGGACGCAAAGAATCATACATAATCCAATGCTGTTCCAAAGAATTCGTAATATGGAACCTATGTATGCATACAATAATGGATTCGAAGAGCTTTATAAAGCTACGCAAGAAAGACCTGAATATGACCTTTGTAATTGGCTAAAATTACCAAGAATCGCTAGAGCTTTAGCATTTGCATTATATGCAGATGACGAAAAATTTTACCATGATATTCCATTAACTAAATTCGGGATGAATCTTTTATCTGGTGGAAAGCATAGAAAGATCATTTTCCTTTCTCACATTCTTGGTAGACCTTGTGATGATTCTAAAAAAGAAATGATTCATCATTACTTTAAAAATTGTGATATCGAATATTATACGTTGTTTAATGGATTTAGCAAGGGCGATAAGATTAATGAAGTTTGTCCAAACTTCTCTGTATTTATCGATGATTTACCTGCAAATCTTCTTGATGTAATGGATAAATGTGGTGATGAAAAAAAGAAGTTTCTCTTTCCTCTTAAGGGTTACAATGCCCGGATCATAGAAGAATCAGAGAAACTTGTTAAAGATAAGAAACTTAATTTAGCGGTAATTGATTAATAAGTACTATCGCTATAATGAACGGCTATACCACCGCCATAGTTGCTCATATGAAATACTGATTTGACATTCTTATCTTTTATGAAAGAATTAATTCTTTCTTCAAATTTTTCAGTGGATTCTACGAGTCCACCTTTAACAATTGGGGTAAAGATTTTAATTTTAGTATGAAGCATTTTACTCCTTTTCAAATTCTTCTTTGAGTTTAAGATAAGTTTGATATCTTTTATCTTTTTCTGCTTTATTCTTTTTGTCTACAGCTGCTTGACAGTATTCTATAATCATCTTTATCTTTTTATTGATAAACGGGGTTATAGCGACTAAGACTTCTTTAGATCCAGCATAGAAATGCTCTTTGCATTTTCCAGTTGGATCATTTATCGTAATCATGTTAGTCATATATACTGTAATACCTTCTATCTCTTTATTAGCATTCTCTTTAGGAGATACCGCATAAATATCACTTGGGAATTCTCCATAGTAAGAAATCTTAATGCCCATATTTATAAATTTTGTATCTATTTCAAAATTTTCACCTGCAAGAGCACCGCCATATTCTCTATCATCTGAGATATTCTCAATTATATCGGCATCTTTGCAGCCTTCTAATTTTTTGATCTCATCTTCAAGAGCTTTGCAGAATTGTGTAGCTTCGTTATATAGTAATCTTGGCATGTATTCTCCTTGAATAAGGTCTAAATTTAATATAAAAATAAAGAATATCCATTTGGATATTCTTTATTTATTAAGTTAGACTCATTAGGAATTTATCTTTGCAATGATGGGAATCATCTCCCCAGTGACGACGACCAAAGATCCAAAGAATGAAATCGGCAGTAGATGCATGGAAACGATCTTGTCCAGAGATTCTTAATAGACCTCTAAAGATATCATCGCATTCTTCTCTAGAGAAGATCTTAAATCCTTCTCTACAATATAATGCATCATGAACAACTCCTGCAAGATTATATAGATCATTAGAGTCATCCCAGTTCTTTAAAAACCACTGGAAAAACCAAGGTACGCTTAAACCATCACAAATATATCCCGGATCAAATCTCAGGAATAAGGTCTTATCTACACCATTATGGATAATAGGAATACTTATCCATGCTTGAGAACGTAATCTATATAGACCATTTAAAGATTGATCCCATGAAAAGAAGGAATATTGAATTCCTTCAGAATGAACTGTAACTGACATAATATCCTCCAATATTATGTCGAAAAAAAAGAAGGCTGCTGTCACCAGCCTTCTTAATTTATTGACGCTTCTTCCTTAAGTCTTCGAGGATCTTGTATTGCACGATATCCATGATAAGGACTGACAGAGTCAGTACGACATATGTCAGAGACATAGTGGTGACATCGGGTATAAGCGTCATGCCAAGAATGCCTCCCAAGGCTACAACCGCCATTTCTAGCGGATGTATACGTAAGGCAAATGCTTGCTTCTCATCAAGCGATGTCTTACGTTGCCCCCAAATAAGGCTTTGACGACTCGCTCTATATCCATTCATTAATGGATACATGCAAATCGTTGCGCCATAAATCAGGACAACCTCGGAACTGCATTCAAAGAACATCGGAATAACATCGCCGATGCCCATAACTAGACGATAGATAATTACCTTTACAAAGAAATTCTTAGTAAAGATATCTCTATCACCAACTAACAGGCTGACAATAAATATTCCGATGCCAGCCATGGTATGTTCCAAGTTGACCATGGCTTGCCCACCTTTCACCATCCAAGCCATAAGCGTTCCGGCGAAAGTTGAAGATGCTAGAGTGCATAGATTTCCAATGATAACATTGAGAATTAATGCACTCTTCTGGAATGGGCAGAGATTAGCAGTCACTGCCCACGGATTTTGTATAACCATACGATGGCTCCAAAATGAGTTAATGCCACGTTACCACACATGGGTTATGGACTGATTCATTTCAATCCTATTTATTAACTCATTTTATAATATATCTAATCAGCATAAAATTCTACGGGAACATAGAAAAAATAAAAGGCTAGGTGTTACCCTAGCCTGATAAAATCCAGAAAGATCTTATTCGATATAAGTGAAGTCCTTACCTTCACCAAAGAATCTGTTAATGACATTAACAATATTTTCCTTGGTGATGAGTTCATATCTTGTACTGGGTACAGTATACCCAGCATGATGGTCGATGACATTTCTTGCAGTCTTATAACGGAAGAGTTCCCTTTGTTCTTCGATGGCAATAGCCTGAGAACGAAGAACATTAATGCGATTTTCATCAAGGTATTTCTCTACATTGTAGAGCATTTTCTTCATGATGTCAAGGCATTCCATTGGCTTCGTAGATACCGCAAGGAAAGATGGTAAACGACCACCCATTTCAAAGAGAACACCACCTGCCATATATACGAGACCTCTCTTTTCGCGGAGTTCCTGCATAAATGGGCTTTGCAACCCAGTAGACAATGCACTGATTGCCACATCAAGCAGCAATGCTTCATCGTCATCACGGCTTTGGTTATTTGCCGTAATGAAGACAGTCTTCTGTTCGTTAGAAGACTTCTTGTCTATGAAAGATTCCTTTGTGATCTTTTCATAAGAGGGATACTTATGAGGATACAATTCCTCATGAGACTCCGATTCAAGCATTGGATTCGGACCGATGCTTAAAATCCAAGGTTTAGAGAACACATCTTCAGAGAACTTAAGATAGTCCTCGTAAGAGAAGTTCAATACACCTTGCTCTGTTCCAGCAGAGCCGTAGAAGCCAAATCCTTCACGAAGCATATTATGCACAGCTAAAGGAATAGGCTGCGCATACTTCATGCGGATTTCTTGAATAACTGTTTCTTTTTCCTTCAGGAAACGGTCTTTATCTACTGGCTTACCGTGGATGATGAGTTCAGCCACTTTTTCAGCTACAGATTCTACGCGAGGTGCCATGCCAGAGAACTGGATGACCATATTTTCTGCACCTGTATGGGCTTCTTCACCAAGATCGTTGGCTTGGATTGCATCACGCATTTCTTTGTAATGTGAGCAAAGCAAGTGTTCAAGCAGATGGCTTGATCCTTTTACATTCTCACCCTCTAGAAGTGGAGAGCAGTTGTCATACACAAAGCAGATCTTTGAGTAGTTGAGATCATTCTTAATATACATTTTATGTCCTCATTGTTGAGTAGGGTTTAAAAATCTCTATAGTCACACGACTATAGAGATTAGAGCCAATGATAGGAATCGAACCCACAACCGGCTGATTACAATTCAGCTGCACTACCTATTGTGCTACATTGGCAAATTTATTGAGAGACCTCAGGTTTGAGTGCTTGGATGTTTAAGGCATAAATTGTTAATTTATGCCTGAAGTCTCTCAATATCGGAATAGCCGGATTCGAACCGACGACATCTTGCTCCCAAAGCAAGCGCTCTACCAGACTGAGCTACATTCCGTAGGAAACTTGGGGATAGGAAACCAAAAGGAAAAACATAGAAAACCTATCCCCAAGCCAACCGTTAAATGGAGTTATAAGCATAACCCATAATTTAATATAAAAATATTACTTAGACATTAACGAATTCTGAAGGACATAACCTTCGAGTTCCCAGACCTTATTTGCAATGCGTTCCTTGCAAATTTGTTCGCCAAGTTTTTGGTCATAATTAACTGGGTCTACACAAGAACTAGATTCACAAATGACAAAACCATTAGGAAGAGTGCAACAGACAACAGTAGTCTTTTCACCCATCTTAACAGCTTCAAATTTAGAAGCATCCAAAATGGCTTTGATATCTTCTTGAGTAATTTTATTTTTCATAAGGTTTCCTTTGTTGAGTAAAAAAAAATATATCTTTATAGGCTAGATTCGAACTAGCGTGACAGCGTTTTTATCGTACTGCCCTCACGTTTCTCCCCAAGCTATCTGGTTATCTCCAGCTTAACTTCTTTGTAGATTAGTATCAAATCTACAGGTACAAACGATAGCTTGTGCCCACTTGCATACGTATAAAGATATATTTTAATAGCCAGGGTGGGACTCGAACCCACACGGAGCTTTCCTCCAGGAGATTTTAAGTCTCCTATGTCTCGCCAATTCCATCACCAGGCCGTTTATACTTCTTTTAATTCATCATCAAATTCACTATATCTAAAGAATTTACATTTAAGTTTATTTTTAACAAAATTTGTTTTAATATTGTCTTTATCAGAATTAATTAAATGATGTTTTGCTTCATCATATTCAAAGGCAATATTCAAATTTTCATCATATCCATCTAAATAGTATCTGTCAACTTTAACTTCTCCACCATTTAGAGCATGCTGCAAATTCCAACCTTTTTCTTTGTTAAGCTTGTCAATATAGTCACAAGCTTTTTTAGAAAATCTAGGACCATTATGGTTGTCTATAGACTTTAAATATAAATTTGTGCCATTGGACATTTTCTTTAATTCTTCAGTAGTATGTTTTCTGCGCTTAATGCTTGTAGTACCATCTTTGATATTTTTAATTAAAGATATGACTCTTTTCTTATGATCATCTTTATTTAATGAAACTCTTCCAAGAGAATCATGAGGACAAAATGGGCATACTTTATGATGTTCCCAAAGTTTACGTCTGGAAGGTAATACTTCAGGACAATATTTACACTTCCATTCATAGTGCTTATGTGGCATAATTTACTTCTTACTTCGTAATTTTAAGTTCGCTTTCTGCCAATCTGAAACTGTTTTATATTTCTGTTCTTCTTTGGTAAAATCTGTACATGTAAATTGACATTTAGGATCTTTATTAATTCTATCAGTACATTTTTCACAAAATTTAACTACAAATGGAGTTCCATCTTTATTAGTAAAACGATCAGACCACACCGAAGCAGGTTCCTTATCAGAAGGTGTACAACAACGACTACAAATGTACATTAGACAGTTTCCGTTTCTTTATCAACTGTTGTCTTACCGTAGTCTTCGGGTTTAATACGGTCTGACCATAAATCATTACGTTTGATATAAAGATCAATCTCATGGTCAAGAATAGCTGCCAGAGCTTCATTAATATTATCTTTTGCAATGACTTTCAAATAGAATGATCCACAATCATCGTCGTAATTAAGGTCTTCTTCAAAATGAAAATGTGGTCTTTCCAATCCAGTAGTTTTGTGATCGGTCAATTCCCACATAGCTTGAAATGTTCTTGTACATGCTCTAAGTATCTGAGTTAATTCATCTGCCGCTTGAAGGCTATTAAGAGAACAAATAACCATTTTGTTATGACCATTCTTTGCAGAAGAGTCAAGCATGATATTGAAATATCGCATACGTTCCTTTATAATAAGTATGATTGAGTAATACCTGATGTAAGACTCGAACTTACATGCTTTAGGCACAAGATCCTAAATCTTGCGTGTCTACCAATTCCACCAATCAGGCATAAAAATAAACCCTACATAGGGTTTATAAACACTTCACAATTGTACCTAACCTATAATCAAAAGGTTTCATCGCACTGAAGTTGCATCTCTCTCAATGGAGTCTAATCCATGTACGGGTTCATAGATAAGGATGGATTCAAACCATCTGATGGATACTCTTGTGTAAAAACTTGTAATGGACGGACTCGGATTTGAACCGAGAGCCCCCAGGTTATGAGTCTGGTGCGCTAACCTATTGCGCCATCCGTCCATAGTGGTTCTTCAAATACTGAGCTTACGGGAATTGTGTTGAACAAATACTCGAAGAACCACGAAATTTAACTAGGTAGACTACGTTTAACCAATAACATAAGGACACACGTTACGGATAGTCTACCTAGTTTCCTTTTAACAGCAGTAATGAGCAGCACATCTGCAACATCACACACAGGAAAAATTCTAGATAAGGAATGCATAGGGAAATATACTCTGTAAGGAATATACTTCCCATAGCACCCCTTTCCTCAACATATTGTGAGCGCCATTACGCAACACAACGGAGATGACTCACAATTTAATATAAGACTGAAACTAGAATGGAAGATCAGCAGCTTCGTCTTCATTATATTCTGGTACGTTATCATTCTTGGGCTGTGCGTTATTAGAAGAATTTGCCCAAGCCTGTGCAGTAGAAGATCCTCTACGAGACGGCGCTCTCGGGGTAGAAGTGCCGCTAGTATTCGGTCCGCTAGATGCTCCGTCACCGCGATTTGGCTTGTGGTCCATTGGGTAGACAAGTACCTTACACATTTCAGTTACAAACTGGCAGAATACATCGAAAGACGGATTTTCTACGAAACTGACAGGTTCGTCATTTTCATCCGTAGATTTGTATCCTTGAAGATGAACATTTTCGAAGTAGAAGGAATGAGTATAAGAGATTTCCTTGCTGCCATTTTCAGATCTACCAAAGTAAATGATAGCACCATCTTTCATATCATCTTCATCAGTAAGAGCGCCATCAATAATACGGAAGTGATTTCCATGGAAAGAGATTTCCATATCACGAATTTCTTTAGCTGCAAAATGAAGCAAAACCTTACGAAGAACCTGAACATCTTCTGCAGACAATGACATAAAGATAGCATTGTTGTAATCGTATGTTTGTTCGCCTTTCTTTGGTACTCTTCCACGCATATCATTAAATACTGCTGCGATGGAAATTTGTGCATAAGAACGACCGAAGCCAGCAGTGGCATAGCCAAGCTGCATAGCACCAGTCTTATTATTAAACAAGGTTGTACACTTAGTACGAATATAGTTCGGTTTATCTTGCTGAGACTCGGAATTCTGTTGATAAGAATTAGCCATAATATTCCTTTAAAGGTTAACGAAAGTGGAGAATTGTTTTGTGGATGTACCAGTTGGAACCATTTGGAATCCTATACTTTCCATAATTGGATAAGCTGCTTTGGTATTATCCGTGACGATTTTGTTTACGTCTATCAATGGAATAAGTTCTTCTGGTATAACTTTCACTCTTTTAGGGAGGGCTATAGAACTTATACCCGATTTAAAGAACTGAGTATCATTTAAGGTATTTACAATAGCATTATAGAACTCAGGGAATTTATCCTTGATCTTATAGGCATCTTCTGGTCTACAAATTGTACTAATGTCAAGGATATTAATCTTAGAATATGGCTGAATAAGATTTTCAGGATGAGCATTATTCCAGAATCTTACCGCCTTTACAATAGCATTTGCTTCAGGTTTCTTATATACGGTAATATTAGAATA
>Ga0326512_10001727_pt1 | contig 16519 bp, 32 predicted proteins | sample 1_2617_0518_D_FD_203652 | JGI IMG/M metagenome (GOLD analysis project Ga0326512, IMG submission 203652) | Bovine rumen microbial communities from UC Davis, California, United States - 1_2617_0518 | ecosystem: Host-associated > Mammals > Digestive system > Stomach > Rumen | place: USA... | reverse complement strand
AGAAAATGAAAGAATATGCGTTGAACTAAATGAAAAAGACGTTCAAGAAATGGTTGATTGTTATGAAAAAGATATTAAGTATATAAAACAATTAGAATATAGAATAGATAAAGCAATAGAATATATAGGTTTAAATGAAGAAGATTTAAAACAATATGATATTTATGATGTAAATGGTGTTGAATTATTAAAAATATTAAGAGGTGAAAATAATGAGTGCAAAAGAAATGTTTAAAAAATTGGGTTATGAATTAATCAATGAAAATGAAGTAGTAATGCAATATTATAATAAAGAATATGATTATGAAATATGTATAGATAAAGAATTTAAAACAATAGAACCACCTTGTGTTTCTTATTTCTTTATAACAATTGATTTATTACAAGCAATAAATAAACAAGTAGAAGAATTAGAGTGGTTAAGAGGTGAAGATAATGAAGATAATTGATTTATATTTAGCAATAGAAAGAAACAAAAATATACCAAAGAAAGTTGTTTATAAATATAAAACATATAGATATTATCCTGAATATAAGCAATATTATAGAGAAGAATATGGTGATATGATTAGTTTATTTTTAGAAGCAACAATGGAGGATAAAGTTTATTTAATAGAAGATGCACCTAAAGAAGATAAGAAGATAAAAAGAATAGAGGAACGAGAAAGTGGCTGGTGGCCTAATATGGCTGATGGCAATGTATCAACATTAAAACAAGCAATAAATGAAATAATAGATAGGTTAAATGGTGAAGAATAATGATAATAGTATTTATAATTTTAATAATAGCATTAATAATAGGTTGTTCGATAGGCTATAATAATACTGATTATAATGAAGAAGGTTGGATTTTAGGAATAATTGTAAGCATAATATTATTTATAGTTGCTATTATTGTATTGTTAGTTTTAATTGATAATATAAAACAATTAGATATTACAGATAAAAAAATACAAATGTATCAAGAAGAAAATAACAAGATAGAAAGTGATATTGATATATTAGTAAAAAAATACATAGAATACGAGCAAAATACATTTAAAAATGCAAAGCAAGAAAGTTCAATGGTATTAGTTAATTTATACCCTGAATTAAAATCTAATGAATTAGTACAAGAACAAATAAAAGTATATACAGATAATAATTATCAAATAAAGAAGTTAAAAGAAAAGAAACTAGACTATCAAGTATCAAAATGGTGGTTATATTTTGGAAAGGTTGAATAGGTGAAAAAGATGACAACAGAAGAGATTATAGAAGAAGCTTTAATTGATAGGTGGAAAGATACAAGAATTAATGAAACTTTTACACAAATGCCACATTATGAGATTAAAGGAGATATATTACACATATATACACCAGTTAAACCTTATAAGATAGTTGTATTAAGAAGATTACTAAAAGTTGCTAATAGACACTTTAAAAACATTATAGTAGGACACCCAGACTTATGATAGGTAAACCAATTCAAATAATACAATGGTTATATAATCAAGATAAAGAAAAAACATTTGATATAAAAGAATATAAAGAAAAACGTAGTTTATCACAAAACGCATATGCTTGGAAGCTAATAACTGAATTAGGCAATGTATTAAGAAAATCAAAAGAAGAAGTCTATATGCAGATGTTAAAAGATTATGGACAAAGTACATTAATAGTAGTTGCTAATGAAATAAATATACATGGCTACTTCAAATACTATGAGAAAGTAAAAGAGTTTAAGAATAGTAATAGACTATTTACAGAATACAAGATATATAAAGGTTCAAGTGAATATGATAGTAAAGAGATGTCTATATTTATAGATGGTATAATACAAGAATGTAAGCAACTAGAAATAGAAACTTTAAGTCCAAATGATATAGCTAGATTAGATTTAATCTAGCTTTTTACATAAACTTTTAAAAATTATTTTAAAAAAGTGCTTGACAACTCGTACTATATATGATATAATATAAGTATAATAAAGATTAAAACAAGTATCTTTATTAAAGAAAGGAAGAAATAAAATGAAACAAATTGAAGAAGGCATGGTATTATTGCAAAACACTTGTGATGAAATCAAAATTGATATGAAAGGAAAAGCAACAAGAGTTAACGAACATACTGAACATTGGTTAATTCAAGAAATCAAAAAAGATTATGCGATATTATATAATCTAGATAATCAAAGAACAATGAAGATTGAAAGAAAAACATTAATTAATATGCTTACTGGTTTAAACAAATATAATATAAAACCTATGTTTACAATATCAAATGAAAGAGCATAAAAAAATTAAAAAAACTTTTAAAAAATAGTTGACATCTCGTAAGAGATTTGATATACTATAATTGTAATAAAGAAAGAGAGAGATGATTAAAATGATGAAAGAAATTAATTTAAAAAATTACAAAGTTAAAGAATTATCTAAAATAGTATATCAAAGAGGCACAAATTATTTAGTATTATCTAATGAATTACAATTAGTATTCAGTCCTACAGGAATGACATTAGTAAAAAATAATAAAAATCTATTAACTAATAAAAAAGATATACAAAAATATTTAAAAGAAAATAATATTAAAATATTAATAGAAATGGAGAATAAAATATGAAAATGTCATTAGAAGAATTAGAAAAAGAATTAAATAGAGCAACAAATGAATATGAAGAAAGCAAAAGAAAAGAATGGGAAAGTAAAACACCACTAGAAAAAATAGATAGTTATAGAAAGCAAATAGAATATAGAGAATATTGTGATATGACTATCGAAGAACTTGAAAAAGAAATGAAATTTAATAAAGAAAAAGCTGATAGTTTAAGATATTCAATGTTCCACGACCCATATTATAGTGCATATGGTTGTGATGAAAATGTTAGAAGAATAAATACAATATTAAAATTAAAGAAAGAAGGTAAATAATTATGAATAATATGGTATGTTTTATAGGAAGATTAACAAAAGATGTAGAATTAGAAAAAGTTGAAGATAAAGATTTTGCAAGAATAACACTTGCAGTACAAAGAAATGAAAAGAACAACGAAGGTATTTATGAAACTGATTTTATAGAAGTATCATTATACAATATGTTAGCAACACACACAAACGAATATTGTAAAAAAGGTGATTTAATTGGTATTAAAGGTAGAATTCAAACAACAAAAATGGCTAGTGGTTATACAATGGAAATTGTAGCAGATAGAATTTCGCTTTTATCAAATAATAATAAATAGGAATGAGGTGAAATAATGAGTGAATATAAAAACAATCAAATCAAAATGAATTTATTTGATGAAATAGAAGCAGATGAAGAATTAATAAAAGAAAATAATTATACTTCAAAAATCAATATACCACAATATGAGATTAAAGGCTTACAGCCAAATCTTAATGAATTAGTGAATATGCAAAAGTATTATGAATTAAAAATGAAAATACAACAATCAAAAGTTAGTGAAGAAGAAAAGAAATTTTTATATATGGCAGCCACTAGACATTTACAATTCAATTATTCATTAATTGCTGAATACTACGCACACGCAGATAAAGAAATGCAAGAACTTATGGAACAATCTGCATTAGTTATAATAGACTTTGAGGACGCAATTAGAAATGGTTACACACAATTATTAGATAGATTTAAAGAGATAGAAGAAAAAGATATTTTATATAATGGTGATGAAGATGAGAAATAATTTTGCAGTTTTTATTCTAACACATGGTAGACCAGATAGAGTTTTGACACTAGATACATTGAAGAAATGCAATTATACTGGTAAATGGTATTTAGTAATTGATAATGAAGATAATAAAGCTAATGAATATTATGAAAAGTACGGAAAAGATAAAGTATTAATGTTTGATAAATTAGCAGTATCTAAAACATTTGATACTTGTGATACATTTGATGATAGAAGAACAATAGTGTATGCAAGAAATGTATGTTTTGAACTTGCGAAGCAGTTAAAATTAGACTACTTTTTAGAATTAGATGATGATTACACAGAATTTAGATTTAGAGTAGAAAAAGAAGGTGTTTTAAGAACTATATATTGCAGACATATAGATGAAGTATTTGAAGCAATGTTAGAGTTTTTAGATATACCTAATATAAGCACGGTAGCTTTGGCACAAACAGGAGATTTTATTGGTGGTACAGAAAGTAATGTATTTAAACAAAAGTTATGTAGAAAAGCAATGAATTCATTTTTTTGTAAAACTAATAAGCCGTTTAAGTTTATAGGTAGAATAAACGAAGATGTAAATACATATGTTAATTTAGGAACAAAAGGCAAATTACTATTCACGGTTGCCGAATGTTCATTAGACCAATTAGCGACACAATCTAACGGTGGGGGTATGACAGATATATATTTAGATAGTGGTACTTATGTTAAATCTATATATAGTGTTATAACTAATCCAAGTTGCGTAAAAATTGGTTTAATGGGACAAAGCAACAAGAGAATACATCATAAAATATTATGGAATTTCTGCTTGCCTAAAATAATAAATGAAAAATATAAGAAGAATTAAGGAGAATGATTATGAATAAGGAATATAAAATAAAATATAATAAAGAACATTACAAAGCTTTTAAAGTAGATTTAAAAATAGAAGAATTAGAAGAATTAGAAAAAATATTAAAAAAAGAGAATATAACAAAAGCACAATTTTTAAGAAATGCAATAAAAAATATTAAAAATGAAGCATAATGTATTGTATTTCGTACGAATATATGATATATTATAGATAATAGAAAGAGTAAAGAAAGAAGGAATTAATGATGAATTACACACAATGTGAAACAATTTTAAAGATTATGTTAGAAAATCCTAGTAAAGAATGGTGGTCTGCAAAAGATTTTCAAAAGAGCAAATACTTTATAGGCTATGAAGCAACAGCAAGAATGAGCGATTTAATTAGAAAATACCCAAAGTTATTTAATATTGAAAAAGACGGAAGATTTAGAATAATCGCTATTAACTGGGACAACGTAAAAATGGTAAGACAATTCAAAAAACTATTCGATTTATAGGAGTTATCATGGCAAGTAAAAGAATGTTTGATAAAGAAGTAATTAATACTGATGGCTTTTTAGACTTACCAATGGAAGCAAAAGCATTATATTTCTTATTAGGAATGGAAGCTGATGATGAAGGCTTTATTAATCCTAAAAAGGTAATAAGATTATATGGTGGAACAGAAGATAGTATTAAAATACTTATATTAAAAGGATTTATAATACCATTTGAAAGTGGTGTTGTAGTAATAACTGACTGGAAACGTAATAATTGGTTAGATAAAAGAAGAATAAAAGAAACAATTTATTTAGATGAAAAAAGTATGATTAACTACAATGAAATGACTAATAAATATGAATACTTAGCAAGTGCTAAGCAAATGCTAAGAGAGAATAGAATAGAAGAGAATAGTATAGAAGAGAATAGAATAGATAGTAGTATTAGTTTTATAGAGCAAGTCGAGAACGAATTTGGCACTTTATCATCATTACAATATGAAGAATTATATAAACTAAAAGATGATTTTGGAGAAGAATTAGTTTTAGAAGCTTTAAAAGAATGTGCTATAAACAATGTAAGAACTATTAAATACTTAAAAGGCATTTTGAATAACTGGAAAAAAGATAATGTAAAATCAGTTGAAGATTTAAAGAAAACAAAGAAAACAGCAGAAGAAGAAGAACCTATTGAATTATTTGACTATGATTGGACACAAGATGATGAAAGTATATAGACATTTATTAATAAATATGATATATTTATAATAGAAAAGGAGAAATAAAGAAATGAATAAATTAGAATTTAGAAGATTAAGAGCAGATGAAATTGATTGTAGAGTAAATACAATCAATGAAAAAGGATTAACATTATTGCTTTATAAAGACGCAAGATGTGATATGAATATTTTAGATGAAACCGTAGGTTGTATGAATTGGAAAAGAGAACATACAAGAGATAACGCAAATTGTATAGTATCAATTTACAATGAAGATATTAAAGAATGGGTAAGTAAAGAAGATACAGGAACTGAAAGTAATACTGAAAAAGAAAAAGGGCTTGCAAGTGATAGTTTTAAAAGAGCGTGTTTTAATTGGGGTATAGGTAGAGAATTATATACTGCCCCATTTATATGGGTAAGTAAAGAAAATTGTACTATTACACCAAAAGGTGATAAATATACTACATTCGATACATTTAGAGTAAAAGACATTAGTTATAATGACAAAGGAGAAATAAATGAATTAACAATAGTAAATACTAAAACAAATAAAGTTATATATACAATGGGTAATAGTTATGCAGAAGTGAATGAAAACGATTATAAAGAAGAATTTAAGCAATTTATAGAACAAAATAATTTAGACTTGAAAGATATGTGTAATAAATACAAATTAACTTCAAAAAGCACTAATATTGATTTTAAGAGTGCATTAGTACAATTAAAGGTGGAAATGAAAAATGCAAGTTAGTGTTAAACAAGATAGACAAAAATGGATTGGTGGAAGTGATATACCTATAATCATGGGTATATCACCATTCACTACAAGATTTGATTTATTACTATTCAAAGCAGGATTACAAGAAAACGAATTCAATGGAAATGAGTACACTGAATATGGAAACATAATGGAAGAAAAGATTAGAGATTATATAAACGAATTATATAATACTAATTTTGTAGAAGGTAAGCACGAAAATAAAACATTAGGTTTTAGAAGCCATACAGACGGGGAAAATAAAGACACAATACTAGAAATAAAAACAACTAGCCAAATTCACGAAAATGTAGATGATTATAAAATATATTTAGTACAATTATTATTCTATATGATGAATACTGAAAGAAAAAAAGGCTGGTTAGCGGTATATAAAAGGCCAGAAGATTTTAATACTGAATTTGATGTACAAAGATTAATGTTATATCAAATAGACATAGATGATTATGTAGGATTGTGTAATGAAATACGAATTGCAATAGAACAATTTAAAGAAGATTTAGAGAAAGTTAAAAATAATCCATTAATTACAGAAGAAGAATTAATGCCAGTTGCAATACAAAACATATCAAAAGAAATAATTAATCTAGAAGAACAAATAGCACAATATAAAGAAATAACTAAACAATATGATGATTTAAAGAAACAATTATATGAAGCTATGAATGAAAATGGTATTAAAAAATGGAAAGCACCTAATGGTACATTATTTACAATAGTACCTGGTACTGATGATAAAATAGAAATGGTATTTAATGAAGATAAATTCAAAGAAGAACAACCTATACTATATGCTAGTTATACAGAAGAAAGAGCAAAAAAAGGAAAGAGTGGCTATATTAGAATAACAACGCATGAGTAGAAAAGATTGGACAGAATACGATAGAGAAACACGAAAATACATAAAAAAACGAGATAACAATAAATGTATTATATGTGGTAATAATAACAATCTACAAATAATGCACATATGGTTAAATCGTTCACATGGTGGCAAAGGTTGTAAAGAAAATGGTGTACTTGGCTGTATAAAATGTCATAGTATATTAGATAATCCTATTGGAATAGAACAAAATAATCAAAGTAAGATATATATGGAGATATGTAAAAATTATCTAATAGAAAAAGAACATATTACACCAAACGAAGAATTTATAGAAACATTGAAATATCATAAAAATAGTATTATAATTAATACAGATATAGACAAGATAAAAGAAATACAACAATACAAAAAGAAACAAAGATGTAAGAATTGCATACATTTAGTTAAAAATAAATATGCAAATATGAATTCAAGTATATGTAGTTATTATTGTAAATATAGACATATGTTAATACATAAGACTACTGAAGCTTGTAAGAGTTTTAAAAGCAACTAATTGATGGCATTATAAAATAAGAGTAATCCCAGTAGATAAAACTAAAAATTCATTAATTTCTTTATTTCTTTAAAATATACTTTATAAAGTAAATATGAGTTTGTTAGTTGCGAGTTTGATATTTACTTAATTTTAATTAAAAGGAGAATAAAATATGAAATACGAATTTATTGATGAAGGAATAGATAATCACATTTTAAAATATGGTGATAAAGAATACAAATTCAAATCTACTACTGAAATAACTTCTAAAATGCAAAGTTATATAAAAAATGGTAGATTAAAAATGATTAGAGATTTAGCCAAAGACGGAATGACTATTGATGATTTAATAGTAGAAAAGAAAAAAGATGGCAAAACATATAGAGATGAAAGTAATAAAATAGCATATGAAAAAATGTATGAGAATGACGCTATGAACGAAGTATTTGATGATGTATGCAAAGAAACATTTGGTATGGATTTAGTTACTTTAGCAACAGATGTTGGATTAACAACAGAAGAAGAAGCATTAAAGTTTGGCAGTAAACTAATGGAGAAATTACTAGGGCAAACACCCAGTACAAAACAACAATAAAAAGAAAAGAGTAAGCACAACAAGTTTTTGTTTAGCATATGAAAATGATATTGAACAAGCATACGCATTCTATTGTGCTAGATATGAGAATATAAGTTATGAAGATTTTTTACAACTTGGTATAAATGAACTTAACATGAAATTATCAAGTATTCCAGAAGATGAACCGTTATTCAAGATTATAAAATCAAGAATAATAAATACAAGTAAAATAAAAGATAAAGAAGAGCGTAAATACTGGAATGAATTAAAGAGAATAAATGCAATACCCGATTTATACATAAGTCGTGAAGAATTAGATTATAAATTAAATGAATATTTAAAAAATGGAGGAAATAATCAATGGAAAAAGAATTAAACAAATTTATGAAGAAAGTTACTATTATAAATAAAGACTTCTCAAAATATACTGATGAAGAAGGCAATTTATTTTATGTAAATACCGTTAAATTATTAACTAGTATTGAAGTTATGAAATTACCTAAAGAAGAATATAAGAAAGCATTATTTGAACAAAGAATAGATGATTTAGATTATACAGATACTACAATTAAAGTAACAGTACCTAAAAACACTATTACAAAAAGAGATGAAGATAAATACACATTAGTAGATAAAGAAATGAACGCAAAAGTAATTTATAATGCAAGTAATCAAATAGGATTACATAAGAGCTTCACAAATAAAGACGAAGCATTTGAATTTGTTAATGAAATAAATAACAAAATTGAAGAATTTATTAAATAATAATTGCTACTTTAATGAGTAGCACCTAGTAGATATATATAACCTTGTATAAGGTGAAAAGGTAAATAATCGTAAGTTCAAATCTTACTCGTGGGTATACAATGTATATCTTCGGTGGCGAAGAGGTTCAACGCAATATATATCTATTAGGTGGTGCTTATTAAAAGCACTTTTATGTCAACTTACTCAAGTCTGGTTTAAGAGGGTGGTCTACTAAACCACTAGTTCGTTTATTCGAAGCATAGGTTCAAATCCTATAGTTGACGCCATTTTAATTTTTAATAGGTAGTATGATGTGATGTATTATTCCTTAACCAAAAAAATAAAATATTATAATCAAAAGATTATATGCCTTAAATATTTCTTTTATATTGACATCACTTACTTTAAAAATATACTTACTATAATACATCATGTCATAGTGCTTATTAAAAAAATAAAATCTGGAGGTAAAAATGTTATATTCAATTATAATACCAAATTACAATAGTAAAAAATGGATTAGAAAATGTATTGATAGTGTATTATCACAAACATATAAAAACTTTGAATTAATCATAGTAGATGATATGAGTACAGATGATAGTGTTAAAATTATCAAAACATATACTGATGAAAGAATTAAATTAATCGAATTAGATAAAAAAGCGTATAATGGTGGAACACGAAATATAGGTGTTGCAAATGCAAAAGGCGATTATATCTTATTTTTAGATTGTGATGATTGGTTATATAATTGTAATGTATTAAAAGAATTAGAAAATACTATAAAACAATACCCATATGATTTAATTAGATTAAGTTATGTTGCACACAAACAAGTGAATGCAAGAGTAAAATTAAAAGAAGATAATTTAAGAGATTTAGCAAATAGCGTATTTTGTGCGCCGTGGACTAAATGTGTAAAAAGAGATAAATATGTACCATTTCCAGAAAATACTTTATTAGAAGATGTAGTACAGCATATAGCACAAGTAGATAACATAGAAACATATATCAATTTATATAATTTTTGGGCTGTATGGAACAGAGATAATACAAACGCAATTTCAAGTGATGTAGCAAAATATGATAGTACAAGTAAAAGATATTCAAGTGTATATAGAAATTATGCTGATTTATTAGATTTAAGATGTAAACACGATTATTGTGAAGAACAAAGACAATTTAGATTAAAGAACTATAAAGACATTATATTAAGAGATGATATACTAGGTTTAATAAATGGAGGTAGTAGCCAATGAAAAAAGTATTCTATATGCACAAATTAAGTGCTATTGGTGGCGTAGAAAGTTTTTTATACTACTTATCTAAAATATATAATGATTTTATAGTATATTATAAAGAAGCTGACGCAGAACAAGTAAAAAGACTAGCACAAAATGTAGAAGTACATAAATATACTAAACCTATTGAATGTGATATGTTTTTTTGTAATTATGGTTATGATATAGAAGTAAACGCAAAAGAGTTTAAGAAAAACATAATACATTATGACCCATTGAATGTAGGATTTACGCCAATGGTAAATGATGAATTTAGTTATATAGGCGTAAGTAAAGTTGCTTGTAATGGTTTTAAAGCAAAAACTGGTAATGATTGTGAATTAATATATAATGTAATACCAATAGAAAAGCCTAATGTAAAAAAGAAAAAAGGATTAAATCTTATATCTGCAACAAGACTTACAAGTGAAAAAGGTGGAGATAGAATAAATAAACTAGCAAGATTATTAGATAATGCTGGTATAGAATATACATGGGACATCTACACAAATAGAGTTAATTATAAATTTGTTAGTCCTAACATTAAAGTACATCAACAAAAACTAGATTTAACAAAAGAAATAGCAGAAGCAAGTTATTTAGTACAATTAAGTGATTGCGAAAGTTTTGGTTTAAGTGTATGCGAAAGTTTAATACTAGGAACACCAGTTATAATTACACCATTAGAAGCATTTAAAGAAATTGGCTGTATTCACGGCGTAAACGCTGTTATCTGCGACTTTTCAATGAAACAAGTAGATTTAGACATGATTAAACAAAATAGTCTTAAATTCGACTATAAACCGCCTAAAAGTGATTGGGGTAAATACTTAACTAATAAAGGAACATATAACAAAGATGAATTAGTAGAAGTAAGAACATTAAGAAGAGTATGGTTAATAGAAGAAAACTTACATTGTTTAAGAAATCAAGTAATTAAATTAAAAAGAGCAAGAGCAAGTGAATTAGAAGCTAAAGGCTATGTGGAGGTATTATGAGTTGGAGTTATAATTGGGGAAAAGATGAAGTAAGAGAATACCTTAAAAACAAATTTAAAGGAAATGCAAAAGTTTTAGATGTTGGATCAGGTTGTGGCACATATTGGAATTTATTACATAATGATTTTAAATTAATTGACGCTGTTGAAGTATTTAAACCTAATATAGAAAAATACAAATTAAAACAAAAATATCATAGAGTATATAATATGAATATAAAAGAGTTTAAATATGAAAATTACGATATAATTATATTTGGAGATATAATTGAACACCTAGATGTAAAAGAAGCACAAGAAGTTTTAAAATATGCTTTAAATAGATGTAAAGAAGTAATAGTGGCAGTTCCTTATGAATTAGAGCAAGATGAAGTAGATGGAAATATACACGAAATACATAAACAACCTGATTTAACACCTGAAATAATGAAAGAAAGATATTCATATCTAAAACTATTATGCAACAATGATGTATATGGTTATTATGTGAAAGGAGAATAGATATGCCATTTAAAAGTGAAGCACAAAGAAGATGGGCTATGACACCAGCAGGAACAAAAGCACTAGGTGGTAAAGCAAAAGTACAAGAATGGGTACAAGCTACTGGTAATAAGAAATTACCAAAAGTAGCACCTAAAAAGAAAGGAAAGTAAAATATGATACTATTGATTGTTATAAAAACACTATTAGAACAATTTGATGAAGGTAATTGTTTAGATGATATAAAAGATATATTTATATTATTTTTATTATGCTTTTTATCAATTCTTGCTCTACCAGGAATAATAATTGGCGATATTATATTTATACCAATAGAAATAATAATCTTTTTATTAAGAAAACATAGAAAAGAAAATAAATATAATGAAAAGTACACATTAAAAAATTTTATAGATGAGATATAAAAAATAAAATATGTTATAATTTAATTAAGGTGGTGGTAAAGTGGCGAACGAACAAAACTTAATTCCATTCAATCAACGAACAGAGAAAGAAAAGAGAAAAATTGCTGTAATGGGTGGAATTGCTAGTGGAGAAGCAAGAAGAGAAAAAGCTTCTATGAGAAAAACACTAGAAATGTACTTAAAAATGACTAATCCAGATACACAAAATACATATGAAGAAGATATAACACTTGGCTTAATAAAAGGTGCTATGTTTGGTAAAGCAGAAAATTATAAGACAATAGCACAAATGAAAGGCGAATTAGAAGAACAAGAGCAATCTGGTACACCACAAGTTAATATTAATATAGTAGATAATACTGATTTAGAGAAAGCATTATACGAAGATGAAAACAACGAAAATTAGTAAATACGCATATAATAAATACAAAGATTTTCCTAGAACTAAAAAGACACCACAGAAGAACGATATATGGCTTGCATTATTTCCTTATGAAACACTAGGTAATATGCAAAAGATAAGACCAGTATTAATTGAAAATGTAACAGATGATTATGTAATAGCAAGAATGATTACTACTAATTCAAATAAAGGTGTAGAATTAGATATAGCACAAAATCACTTGTATAAAAAATCATATCTAACTAATTGTAGAAAAAAATTAACATATGATAAATTATATGGCAAAATAAAATCGAATGCGAATATTAAGGAGGAATAAAAAAATGGAATTCGTAAAACTAGGTAAAAATTACTTAATTAAAAATAGTAATGGTAAAGTAGTAAGTGAAAAAGAAAAGATTGAATTAGAGAATAAAGAATTAATCTTTAAAGACATAACAGGTTGTAATTGTCAAAAAGAAACTACTAAAAAACTTACTAAAAACAAAAAGAGATTAAAAGAAATAGAACAAGAAGAAAAAGAACAAGAAACTGCACCAGAAACAAAGGAAGCTGATGTAGATGATACTATCAAAGAAGCAGATACAACTATTTAATGATATAACAAAACCAAATATACCTAAAATAAGTGTATTAGGTAGCACACAAAGTGGTAAAACACATTGTATTGATTTTAGCATTATAGAATATAGCAAGAACTTATATAACTATGAAATGGAATGTAGAAAAGATGAAAATTACATACCAAGAGATTATTATGGAGCTATTATAGGTTGGACTACTGATACAATTAAATCAAATATAGTTGACCCATTAGAAAAGGTACTTGAAAAAGAATACCACTTTAAAAATGGTAAAGATTATGTATTAAAGTACGGACAAAATGAAAAGTATTTTGAAATATATGGTATTAAATATTATTTCTTTGGTTTTAATACAAATCTATCATTTAATAGAATATTAGGTAAGCCATTAATATTCGTATGGGTAGATGAGGCGGCGAGAATATATACTTCATCACAATTAAGAAGCAGTTTTGATGAATTACCAGGACGTCAAATGTCTTATTCTGGGCACCCATTCTATAAAACTATTCACAGCTTTAATGTAGAAGGTAGCCAAAATCACCCGTATAAATTAAAATACATAGATAAATGGGAAGCAAATAAATACACATTTTTTCCATATGATAATCCAGTATTAGATACAGAAGAAAAGATAAAAGAAGCAGTTAAGGCTTTTCCAGTTGGTAGTTTAAGAGAACAAAAAGTATTCTGCAAATGGATTGTAGCAAGTGGAAGAGTATTTAATAAAATAAATAAATTAACTAGAGAAGAATTTAAAGATAAATACATAATTCGTGAAATAGGTATTGGTTGTGATTATGGTAGTGTAAACCCTACAACATTTATACCAATAGCACTTGCTATGGAGAAAGACACAAGAATATGGCGAATAATAATATTACCAGAAAAGTATTACCATAATCCAAAAGATGAAGGTGATACACCAACTACTGAATATTATAGTAATCAATTAAGAATGTTTTTAGATTACTTACATAAAGAATATACTGGAATACCTATAAATACATTAGTAATAGATAGTGAAGCTTCACATTTTGATAATAGATTAAAAGTAGATAATATAAGACACGAATTAGCAAAAAAGAATAAAATATCTGTTGATGAAAGCGTACAATATATGCAATCATTATTCTATAAAGAATATTTATACATAGTAGAAGAAAACACAATCAAATATTTTACAAATGAAGGAATACCTATTTATTCAGGACACGACATAGCATTAGATGAATTAGAAAGTTATCATTATGACAATGTTAAGAGTGAAAAAGAAGGTATAAACACATATGTAAAAGATTTTGACCACGCAGTTGATGGTGTAAGATATATAATAATGGAATTTCAATTAACTAATAGGGCACCAGTAGTATAGGAGATTATATGAAAAAATTTAAAATGAATAATAGAAATTGGAAAATAATAGAATTAAGCCAAGAAGAAATAAGAGAACATATAATAAAATATAAATATGATGGACAACCTACTGAAATTGGAAGATATTATGGCCAAACATATTGTGATGAACAAATAATATATTTAGATAAAGATTTACATATAGAACAAAAGAAAATTACATTAATGCACGAATTAATGCACTGCTATATAAATTGTTATATTACACATCAAGAACAACAATATAGTGAAGAAGATATATGCAATATTAGTGCAAATAGTAATGAAATAATAAATAAAATAGTGGAGGCTTATTTTGCAAATAAAATGTAAAAAAACAAAAAGATTTTTATGTGAAATCAATTATGATGAAATAATTAAATTTCTAGCAGATTATGGTGTAAGTCTAGAACGCCCATTAGAAATAGTTATACCATGTAAGTGTTGTAAATGTAGTGAAATATACCATGTATATAAAGACCATTATGTATATAAAGGAAATAAAACTATTGACAATAATAAATAATAGTGATATATTCTAATTATAGAAGTGCAGTGTATTAGACCGACAGGTGCTAATGGAAGCATAAGGGACGAAAAAACCTTATGCTTTTTTTGTTGGAGGGTATAAATGATAAATAAGATAAAACAATTAATTAACAGATTGAAAAATAATAAAAAATGGAACTTAAATTTATACTATGACGGCGTAAAAATAAAAAAGATAAAGGTATATAAGAATGAATTAGAAGATTTAAAGAATATGACATATGAAATAAAAGTATTCTTTAAAAAGCAGTTGTTTAAATCTAATATAGTAGAAATAATAGTAAGTCCAGTTGTATTACTTTATACAAATGAAGATAAAAAAGAAGTATGTGTAGGGGTTGTAATTGAAACGGGACAAAAACTATAAGAAGGGAGAATAGCATATGTTAGGTAATTTAAAAAGAAGCACACCAATATTACCACCATATATTAAGGTAAATGTAGAAGTTACTAGCCCAGGCACAATAAATGGTGTACCAACAATTAAAAAGAATGAACAATATGTATTAGCACCATCTGCCAAGAAGATAGGCACATATATTCGTAATCAATTATTTGGTAGTGATTTACTAACACAAACAGAAGAATTAAATATAAATTGGTTAATGCCAGCGTTGGGCGAAGCATTAGAGTTAAGTGTATATGAAAGAGAAAGTTTTATATACATTCATAAATTTGAAAATGACATATATTTAGAATGTATTAAAAAGTGTTATATTCACGATTTAGTACAAAGATATAACAAAATATATAGTTTAGATATAGTACAATGTTATGATACAGATAAATATAACTATGAATTACATAGAAAAATAAAAATCAAAGATGGCAATAGTATTATAAACATGGTAGTTTATAGAAAAGAAGTAAAAGCTGAAAAATTTGATGAAGTAAGCATAGATATATTTAATAAAGAATTCAATACTGATTATGAAAGAGTATATAGTGTACCATATGAAGTTGTAATCAACATAGATATAGGGCAAGACTTTTTCAAAGATAGTATAAAATTCTTAAATGAAGAAGTAGAAATATATAACACAATGTGTGAAGAAGTACAAAAGACTAAAACAAGAATAGCAACAAGCCAACATTATCAAAGTGGAGATATATACCCACAATGGCAACCTAGTGCAAATATGTACGATGTAAAAAGTATTAGTGTAGGTGGTATTCAAGACTTCTTTACATTATTACCAGGAGATAGA
>Ga0326512_10001726_pt1 | contig 16522 bp, 18 predicted proteins | sample 1_2617_0518_D_FD_203652 | JGI IMG/M metagenome (GOLD analysis project Ga0326512, IMG submission 203652) | Bovine rumen microbial communities from UC Davis, California, United States - 1_2617_0518 | ecosystem: Host-associated > Mammals > Digestive system > Stomach > Rumen | place: USA... | reverse complement strand
AAAAGCTGGGCGATCCGCAAGGCTCTTGAACCTTGGCTTTCCGAGAGGGGCTTTTGACGCCCCTCTTTTTTTGTGTTCTTTGGTGTGACCAGTAATGCCGGGTAGCATAAAAAGGTCTGCGTTCAAAATTTGTTCATAGTTAGCAACGATTAACAACCGTTATTCGCCACTGTCAACTATTTATTAAGGCTTCTTCCCTATCACCAAGGAAATAGTTGAAGGCTTTTGTTTCCACCCAAACCTTAATATCTCCATCGTCAGTATCTATGTCAGTTACATCTAAATCCCCAAGCAGATCAAGCAACCCGCTATGCAGGTTGAATTTGGCCCATGTCCATTCCTCACACTCCGGGCAGATAATTAAGTTAGACCCAGCCTCATCATAATTGCTGTAGCCAGAAGACCGGAACAATGGTAAAAGGTCTTTCAGCTTCATTGATGATTTCTTGAATGTGTAGCACTTCTCCATGGATTCTGCCATTGCGTTTCATCCTTTCGTCTGGTAAAATATTCGATTGAGGTGTTGCCATATGGCTGAGAAAGAATCCCAGCGTGGAAGACCTCGGTTCGGGAGCGAACCTAAACCAAAGCACATCCCGTTTGGTGCTAATATGCCGCCTGACCTTCTTGAACGCACGGACAGGTTTTGCCGGGATGAAGAACGCTCCCGAAGCTGGGTCATCCAAAAAGCAGTAGACCTCTATCTGAAGGGGAAGGGTTATTAAGCCCTTCCTCTTCCATTTTACCACGGGGGAATAATTTTGACAATGATTAACTATGGTTGTCAATTAAGGTCTGCCTTAAATCATTTTAGGTTCTTACTGACCGAGAGCTTCCCGAACAGCTTCTCTCCACCTTTCGGGAACTTGCTCAAGAGTCATTTTTCCATCCCGAATGCGATTAACATAAAACGCTACCATGCTGTTTCTCCTTTCTTTAGCCGATCAATTGAGCGAGTTCAACGATTGCACCTGCATTCAGTTCAATGTCTTCTGTATTTTTCTGGACAACATTTGTCAAATTGAATGGTACGAACCTGATCTCGCAGGCTTGAGTGCCATTATCCCAATACATCGTCGCTCTCTCAATCTTCATATCATGGGCAATAAACTGCCCTTCAATTTCGATTGTAGCTTTTGCACCAACTGCCTGAATAACAGAATCAATAGAATCTGTGTAAACATAAAACATAACAGCGAGCCCGCCGTCATTAATGAATGGAACATAATCTCTTGCAAGAAATTCATGGCCATTAATAATTGCTTTTGTCATCTTTCATTTCTCCTTTCATTTATGCACCGGCATAAATAATATAATTAATTGCCATATACGGTTGCATCACATTAAGCGTAGCGGTCGTGCCCGAAAACCCATGACTATGTGCAGCGGTGGCATTAGAATCATCAACGGAATTTGTGGAATATCTTGAGTCGTCGCCATCCACCAACGGGACAGTATAAGAACCGCCGCCAGCCTGAACCAGACCTAACCAGTTTCTGTATGTATGACTATGACTTCTTATGCCGCTTTGAGGACCGCTAAGTGTTGTGTTAGTAGCACTCCCTGTCGGAGTATAAGATATCGTTTCGCTCCCTCCGGTTGATGCCAAAGCCTTCGATGCGCTTGCGCCTATGGGAACTCTATCCTGTAAATTTGGGACATTAAATGTTGTACTTCCATCTCCTGTGCCATAGGTTGTTCCAATTACAGCAAATAATGCTGAATAGGTTGTTCTGCTGATTGCAGAACCATTACACAGTAGCCATTTAGGCGGTGCGACAGCACCAGCAAACATCTCGATAGCACCGATAGGGCAAATTTGAATTAAGGTGTTCCTTTGTGAATTGAGCTCCAGCCCGACCGTGCCGGACGAATAGGTCAAAGAACTATCATAACTGGAATCTCCTGCGCTCAGGGTGTGCCACTCGCCGTCGTAGTCCGTGGCGCTGGCTTTCCGGTAAAACTGCCCCGCGGATCCGCCTGACGGGACGCCTGGTCCGGCTGCCCCGTTCATGATGTCGGAGCTCTGACCGCTTGGATGATCCGCGTCGGTGATCGTGAGCCGGGTGCCTCCAGGGATCTCGGTCATGGTGACCTCTGGAGAGACGCCGTCCTCACCGTCCGTGCCATCCCGCCCGTTCTGGCCGTTCATGATGTCGGAGCTCTGACCGCTTGGATGATCCGCGTCGGTGATCGTGAGCCGGGTGCCTCCAGTGATCTCGGTCATGGTGACCTCTGGAGAGACGCCGTCCTCACCGTCCGTGCCATCCCGCCCGTTCTGGCCGTTCATGACGTCAAAAGTCTGGCCGGCTGGATGGTCTTTGTCGGTGATCTTGATTTGAGTGCCGCCGGTGATGGCCGTGATCGTCACTTCCGGCGAGACGCCGTCCGTGCCGTCCTGTCCTCTGGGGAACAGTTCGCCCAGATCGCACCAGCCGTCGAACCAGGCATACGCTTCGAGAGGATCCTCCTCGCCGACGGCCCAGCAGTCGCCGTGGGATGCCTCCTCGGGGAGATCCTCGACGCTGCTCGCGTATCCGGCGAGCTGGATTCCACGGCCGTCCTGTCCGACGATCCTGACCGGATCCGGGTTCGGCAGGCCGGCGTCGTTCGAGAACCAGAGGGTCCCGGTCTCGATGTCGACGTGCGGGGTATAATAGGGGCCGCGCAGGCCGGACCAGGACCGAAAATCGTCCGAGCCCTGCTGCATGATGAACTTGTCTTCGTTCGGATCCAGCATGACGAATCCGTTGCAGTATTCAGCCATGGCGAACCCTCCTTAAGATCCGCCGAGGATCCGGTCGTCCAGTACCGGCCAGACCTCCAGCTGAAATTCTGCGGTGCCCGGCGCGTCATACTCGGATGCGTAGCAGCGCAGCTGGAAGTATGCCGGGATCCCGTCCCGGAACTGCGCGGTATCTTCCTGGTTCATGTTGATGATGACGCAGGTGTCATTTGTCTCGAGCTGAGACAGGTCTTTGACGAACAGATTTTCTTCATCCTGTGCAATAACGGCCAGCATGTCCGAGTAGGTGTCCGGCGGCTTCGGCGTCTGGACCGTGATCTGGTGGCTGCAGGCCCGTCTGAATCCTTGGTTTGCCATGGTGTTACCTCCTTTGGTGTTACGGCAGCATATAGATGCCGAAAAACTCCAGCGTGTATCCGTTTGTCAGGGTTCCGTATACGTCAATATCTCCGGCGGTGTATGCGAACGCGTATTTGTTTCCGAATTCATGGATCAGCACCTTGTGATCCGGCCGTTTGTTGCTGTTGATAACAAAGCAGGTCGTCCACTTTGCGGTCGAGACGTCCGCCGTAATGTTCAGCTTCAGTTCAAACAGGGCGATCTTTCCCCATTGTGCATAATAAGATGAGTTGATCGAGAATCCGGTCTGCGCCGTCCCGAAGTCGCTGCCGATTGTCGTGGAGTAGAGCCCGGTGTTCCCGGAGCCGCCCTGGGCGATGGTCAGGGGGAAGGCGCCGCTGCTGCCGAGACCCAGCGCATCGCGCCAGATTTGGGCATCCGAAAGACTGACGGACCTCACGCCGGCGGAGCTGATCATCAGCGCGAGCATGTTGTAGACCATACTGCCGCCGACGCTGCGCTCCGCGATCAACTGGGTTCCGATCCGGCCGTCCGATCCGAAGAATCCGCGGATCCTCCCGAAGACAGTCTTGAGCTTGTCCCGGAGCAGCATCCCGCCGGTCGCCACGTTGCTGGCCGGCGCCGTTCCGACCGTGAGAATGGAGGAATCGACCCGGACGTCGGATGCGTCGACCTCCAGACCGCCGGAGGAAATGGTCAGGGCACCGGTCATGGTGTCGCCGGACTTCGCGACATAGTCGCCGGACGGTGTGCTTGCCGTTCCGATCACGCCGAGGACCAGGTAGGTCCCGGAGTGTTTCACGGCAGCCACCCGATCGCCGACCTGTGGTGTCGTTCCGGTCAGGATCATTTTGTATTTTTTCGTGGAGGCGGTGCTCTGGCCGTCAAAGATCAGCGTGATGCCGTCATTGCTGACAGAGTCCACCGTTGCAAGGAAGATGTCCCCGCGGGAAGGGGGCGTCTTCAAGATCTCGCTGCAGAACATCTCATCCAAGATTCATCACCACCCTTTCGAGGCTGTGTGTCATGGTCCCGCCCACGTTCAGTTGCATGGTCCACGCGCGCTCCCGGCAGATCGAGAAGATGTCTCCGTATTGCAGCGCGGTCACGTCCCCGACGCCGAAGCCCGGCAGCAGCGCTGTCTGCACATTGATGGTCTCGCCGGTGAGCATGCTTTCCGTGACGAGCCGCTGCGAGTACAGGTCCAGCTCCTCCTGGCTGGCGATGTTGTCCACCTGCACCACTTCCACGATCCTGCGGCCGCGCCGCGCGATGCTGAGGGGGCTCTGCGGGTTGGTGTTCTCCGCAATGGACACCAGAGGCGCGGCTTTGTCCGCATTGGAACAGATGCAGATGAACACGTTCGGGGTGGAATAAAAATCTGTAGACCGGCTCATGCCCGGCAGCAACAGGCTCTCGACGTTGCTTTCGTCCAGGACGTGCATGATGTTTTCCGCGGTGGGGGTGGAGGCGGGTTTCAGGACGCAGGTCCCGTCCCCATCGAACCAGACGTGATCGTAGTTGATCTCATCCAGCAGGTCGTTGGCGATCTGCAGCGCGCTGGTCCCGACAAACCAGTCCTCCCGGTCTTCCGTGAGAGTCGCCTCCGTCGGAGTGAAGCTGATCCGGACGATGCCGGCGCCGGTCAGCTGCGATCCGACGGCGTCCAGGTAGTTCGTGCCCGAGGCGAAAAACGGCATGGACTCCGCCGTCGTGTCCCGCGCGAGCCAGCCGCGGTCATAGGCCTCGATCTGGATGGTCTTGCAGGGCTCATCGTCATTTTCCGTGACGGTCGCCGGCAGGAACATCCCGAGCCGGTGCACCGTACCGTCGATGATCATCTCCGGCCGGATCTCGTCCGTCATCCAGTCGACCTCGGCCTCCGGGATCAGGAAGGATCCCGTGAGGCTGGTCTTAATATCACCGCTGTCGTCCATCCGGATCGTCGGGGAGCTGCCCGGCGCGGGCTGCAGCAGGCAGAAGTCCCCGCCGTCGCGGACGACGTGAAAGCGGAAATCAATCGTCCTAGTCATCGTTCACAAAGTCCTCCCAGTGGTTCATCTGCACCGAGAAGCTGAAGGTGGTGTAGAACTCGGTGACGGTTTTCTTCATCTGGACCAGACCGCCGATCACGACGCTGCCGTCCCGGCTTTTCAGGATGACAATCTGTCCGCGCAGCTGTTCGAACTTCCGGACACATACAGGATCTTTGAAAGCGCAGTCATAATCCGCGGAAAGCGTTTCATACGGCGCCGTCTCCAGCACCGGCCATTTGCTTCCGGTCACATGAAACTGCGCGTTCTGCTGCGTCCAGAGGAATCCGATATTCCTGTCGCTCTTTGCACTGTACGGCAGCTGCATCCACTCGCCGCCGGCCTTCGGAACGATCATCAGGGTCGGGACTTTCAGCACCCCGATCACATCTATGCTGCGGGTGTAGTTCCCGTCCGCGTACCAGTATTCGATCCGCCAGGCGTGCTCACCCAGGACGAAGCGATCCGTGAAGGCCGTCTTCCCGGTGGCGGTGCCGATCCAGACGCCGTCCCGGTAGATGGCGATGATCTCCGGATCCGCGGCGCCGGAATAGGTCCAGCTCAGCGCCGCGTCCGTCCGGAACTTACCGGCAGGGGTGATGGCGCCGGCCGGCACGTTTTCGATGCTGACGCCGGCCTCCGACCAGTCGCTCCAGAGCTCGTAGCTGCCCTGAACGCGGACGCGGATCGTGTGCACGCCGTTTTCGAGAGGTTCTTTCACCTGCCAGTTCGTGACGCTGGGCCCGTAGGCTGTCTGAACGACTTCACCGTCGATTTCGATCTCGTAGGCCTCCTGCCCGCTGGACTGCCAGCTGATCAGCGTCCTGGGCACCGCCGTCGCCATAAGGCCCACCGGGGCCGCAGGCGCGACAATGCACACGAAGCTCGCGAGGCTCGTCGGACCGGCCACGCTGTCACGGTTGTAGGCGGCGACCTGCCAGTCGATGCCGCCGGCGGGGAAGGTCCCAGCCGTGACGGTGTAGGACATGTCCGGATCTGTGGTATCCAGCAGCGTCGTCCATGCTGTTGCTGCGGCCGTCGACTGTTTCCATTTGACCACCACGCGGCTCGGCAGGCTGCCGTCTTCGTTCCGCACGGTCCAGAGGAGGGTGATGTCCTTTGATCCGTTCTCGGAACGTCCGACGGGGGAGAGGCAGACGGCGTTGGCCGTCGAGGCCGTGGTCGAAAAACTGTAGACTTCCGTCTCGGAAGATGTCCCGCCGCGGACCGTGCCGGTCAGCATCCATTCGATGGTCGACAGGGTCGGGAAGGTGTTCGCAGCGACGGTGACGTTCTGGGTCGCGCCGGAGGCGGCGACCGTTGTCCAGTTCGACTGTCCGGAGACTCGCCATTTCAGGGATGCGCTCTGCTGGTCGTAGGCGTTCGTCCCGTCGGTGAAGTACCAGGAGAAAGAGATCGCGTTTCGCGGATCCGCGTACCCGGAAGTCGGGCTGGACTGCGGCGTGATCTTCGGAGACGCCGTCTTGAAGGTCAGCACGCTTGTCGTCGAGCTGGTTCCGCCGGAATCCGTTCCGCTGAGGTACCAGCTGATCGTTGCGTTCGACGGGAAGGTATAGGCCGGAACGTTCAGGTATTTATTGCTGCCGCTGGCCGCGATGGAGCTCCAGGGATCCGAAGTGCTGGCCCGCCAGTAAAGGGCGGCGGAACTCTGCGCGTAGGATCCGGAAGGCCCGATAAAGTCCCAGGTGAAGCGCAGCACCTGCCCGTAGTTGACGGCGTTGCCGCTGGGATAGGTGACGTTTGTGATGGTTCCGGATGCCGTGTTGAAAGACTTTACCGAGGAGCTTGTCGTGACGCCGGAGGAATCCGTCGCCGTCACATACCATTCGATCGTCTTCCCGGTGGGGAAGGTGTTCGCCGCAATGGTGGCGCGCTTAGTGTTCCCGGAGATACTGACGACGGTATAGCTCCCGGCCGTGGACACTTTCCAGTGGAAGACGGCGGACTGCTGCGTATACGATCCGAGGCTGCCGCTGATGTCCCAGAGAAAGCTGATCGCCTCGCCGGTATTGACGTTGGACCCGCTGGGATAGCTGGTCGGAGAAACTGCAGCAGAAGCCGTGGAGAAAGTGTACTCTTCGGATATTTGGCCATCTCCGTGGCTGTCAGTTCCCACGATGGACCAGATGATGGTTTTCCCGCTTGGAAAAGTATAGGCAGGCGCGGTGAGGTTTGTTGTTGTCCCGGAGGCAAAAAGAATGTGATAATCGGGATCATTTTCAACATGCCAGAGGATGCGCGCTTCCCGCTGGCTTCCCGTGAAGAAAAACCAGGAGAAATACAGCGCTGCACGGACGTCTACGCTGTTTCCTTCGGGGGAACTTGTTTTTCTGATGTTCTCGCCGGCCATTTCCTCACCTCATCCTTCTGCGCACCCTGGCGCTCTGTGCGATCTCCACGATGTCGTTGAACTCCCGGACGCTGGCAGCGTCGATGGTGATGTAGAAGGTATCGCCCCCGAAGGACTGACTGTCCTGCGCGTTGAGGATCCGCGATCCGCCGGGCAGGGCGACCAGCTCCGGACCGGCTTCGCCGACCCAGGTCAGACCGCCGCGCCAGTTGTCGTTGCCGGTGGCGTTTCTTCCGCTGTAGAAATCGGAGTACTGCTGCCACGTCCCGTCCTGCTGCATCCGCGTGCGCTGGTAGTTGTTCGCGTTGCCGCTGCCGTAGCCGAAGCCCAGCGCCTGTGTGAATCCGCCGAAGTCCAGCGTCAGCAGAGACTTCACGGCGGCAAAGCCGTCCGCGATCACCGCGACGAACTGTGCGATGGCGCCCAGGGTGATCTTCAGCGCTCCCAGCGCCTGGTCAAAGCCTGGGATCCCGGCGATCATCTCTCCGGCTGTCCGGAGGATGTCCAGCAGGCTCTGGATGATCGCCGCGAGGTTCTCAATCAGCCCGGACTTCTTCAGCCATTCGCCGGCCTCTTTCACAACGTCGGAGAAGAGCTTCATCGCAGACTCGGCTGCCGGGGCGAAATCCGCGGCCAGCTGTTTCCGGTTGGCCTCGATGGTCAGCTGCAGCTCCTGATAGGCATCGTCCACGGCGCCCAGCGCCGCGACCTGGTCCTCGCTCAGAATGTATCCGACCTGCTCAGCCTGCTCACCGTACTCCTTCAGCGCCTTGCTGCCGGCGTTAATCAGCGGGTTCAGCTCCTGGGCCTTCTTGCCCATGAGCTCCATGGCTACGGCATCGCGCTCCGCCCCCGGCTCCATTTCCGCCAAGGCATCGATGACGTCATAGAAGACCTCCTCAGCTGAGCGCAGCTGCCCGTCCGCGTCCGTGATGGCCACGCCCAGCTCGCCGAATTTTTCAGCTGCTGCCTCGTTGCCGTCGCTGGCATCGCCCATGGCAGATGTGATCTTCGTCATGGCGCCCTTGATGGTGTCCGCGTCCGTGTCGATCAGAGGCGCAGCATAGTCCCAAGCCTGCAGCATCGCAGTGGGGACGCCGGTGATCTGGCTCTCGGTCAGGTATTCGTCCACGTCGGCCGCCACCTGCAGTGTGAGCTCTCCCAGCTCCTTCAGGACCTTGATGACGGCAGCCACGGCCGCCGCGGCCACGGCCATCTTGGCCGCCGTGCCAGCGGAAAATCCCTCCATACCATCAAGAGCCTTCTTCGCGCCGTCCGGCAGTGTGACCCCGAACTTGTCGGCAAGCCCCTGAACCACGTCGCCGAGGTTCACCATTGTCTCACCTTCACCCTGCAGGGCGGCGTTGTTTTCCTCGATGGCGTGGGTGAGGTTGAACTCTTCAGCCTCTGCATAGTTCAGCTGACGGATCCATTTCTGCGTCTTCTCGTCCGCCTCGCCGTACTTTTCCGCGGACTGCTGCACGGCCTTCCGCAGGGTCTCGACCTTGTCCTTCTGCTGCAGGAGCTGGCGCTCCAGCAGCTCGCCCTTCTTGGTCAGAAACTCGATGCTCTCGCTGTTCCCCTGGTATTCCGCCTGGAGTTTGCGCATCTCGCTGGCCAGGGTTTTGTTGCCGCTGTTGAGCTCCGAGAGGGCCTGTTTATATTCTTTTTCACCGTCCAGCTCGACCCGAGCCTTCACAGTCCTGGTTGCCATATCTTACCCTCCTCTGAGGTACTCCGACAGGCTTTTCTTTCCGCCGTCGGCGGGCTCTTTCGCCTTCACCGGCCGAAACCGCGCATTAAACAGCGCGTGCAGCCTCGCCGGATTCATCCGCCGCCAGAAGGTTTCCTCGCTCTGGTGGCAGTCAAACAGCCATATTGACAAGTACCGGGCGAAGTCAATGGAACAAGACTCCGCCCGGCCGTTCAGTTTCCCGAGTGACCGGGATCGGTCCCGGTTTCCTGCGTGTCCTGACCGGACACGTCTGACGGAGGCCGGATGGACCTTGTGACAAGCCGCATGATCTCAGCCTTCGGAAACCCGTGGAGACTGAGCTTCCGGCCTACCGTCTTCGGGGTCCATCGCTCCTCCCAGCCCTGCTCGTCGGCGTAGTCGTTGAGCATGGCCGCGAGGAAGACCGTCACGCTTTTCAGCGGGCTGTCTCCCTCCAGCGCAGCGCCGATGTCTCCGTCGTATGCCTCCTGTACGTCCGCCAGCACGTTCATGTTGCAGCGGAGGAGGTAGGTCTTCCCGTCAAATTCAAACGGGAGCTCCTGCAGACGGATGTCACTCATGAGGCGCTCAGGCACGCATCGCGCCAGGCGATGGCCTCTTCCTCACTGTCACAGACCGCGTAATCCAGCATCAGCTTGTCGGTGGCATCAGAGGCGAGGAACTCGCCCTGGGTGACGTCCGTCTGGAAGTTGACGTTTTCTCCGGAGGTCTGGAAAGCCTTCGGAGGAGGCCCGAAGAGGACCTTGGCTGCGAAAACGGCCGTAAACTTCTGCACGCCGTCCACCATGTCGGGAGCATAGAAGCCGAGGCCCACGTAGGAGCTCTGTGACATGGCGCCCAGCTGCAGGCTGGTGACCGTCTTGGTGATCTCCGTGGTGCCCTCCGTATAGGTCACGGTGCGGGTCTTTTCCGTCATGCCGAACATCAGCTTCTTCGCCGCGTCCGGGATGTACTTCAGGCCCAGGCTGATGGTGCCGCCGACAGCCTTCCTGATATACTCGGCCAGCGCAGACTCAGCATACAGTCTGCCCTCGGCAAAGCGCAGCTCCAGATCCGCCGTCATGGCGTCACCGGCAGTCTGCCTGTTGGTGTAGGTTACGGTGCCCTGGTTGTTCACATATTTGGCGACTGTGATGCCGCGCAGATCAAATGCAGGCATTTGTTATCCTCCTTGCCTTAAAATGTTCTCTCGATCCAGTCTCCGATGACCTTGGCCCCCGGATCCGCGATCGCTTCGTCGTTTTTTGCCATGCCGTTCCCGATGAAGGGCCGGGCCGGCTGGCCGTCTTTGCCGAACTCGTTGATAAAGGCAATCTCCGCGTTCCGGGTCTGTTTCCCGTGCCGCGTCCGCTTGCCGGCGAAGGTAATGTCTTGATGACCGCCGTCATCGTCTTTCTTCGCCTTCACGAGTTTGATCGTGTCCAGGATGTGGACATCGCTCTCCGGATCCCGGACGCCCATGCTTTCGCCCTGTTCCTTCACCTTGACGGCCGCGACTGCGGCCATGCCGTTCAGCGCTTCCTCGGTCACGTTCCAGGGGATCTCGCCGATCCGCCCGAAGGCTGCCTGCAGCTCGTCCATGCCGGAGACACTAAACGAGGCCATACAAGCCGCCCCCGTCCGTGTATTCGCACTCCAGCACCCAGTGCTGCCCGTCCTCGTCCGAGGCGTCCGTCAGACTCGGCCAGGTGAAGCCGGCGTCCACGAGGGCGCGCTCGGCCGCCAGAATCGTCGCCTGCGGGTTTTTCCGGTGCGGGCAGTAGTAGTGGGCCTGAACCAGATACCGCGCCGCGTTGGGCCGGCTCTCGGCCCACAGAGTGGGAATAACGGAGTAGTTCCAGACGAAATACTCCGTACCGCCGCCGGTGTTGACGATCGGATAGACCGCATCCGGCAGGACGGAGTTCAGAGCCGCCTGCAGCTTCTCGCTCATCGGTGTCTGGACTGTCATCTCCACACCTCCTCGCACTCAAGCAGGAAGGTCCCGCGTCCGGTTTTCTTCAGCTTCGCGATCTCAAAGACGGTCCCGCCGTACTCGAGCAGGTCCTCGCCGGTGAAATCGTCTTCCCAGATCTCCGCGTTCAGCTTTGCCCGCAGGGCCTGTTTGGCATCCTCTCCGGACTTCTCGAGGATCACGCCCATGGGCAGGATCGCGTTCACGGTGCGCCCTGTATCGGTATCCGTTCCCGGATAACCGGAGGCGTCCCTGGCAACGATCCGGCGCTTCAGCAGGACCTGATCGCGCCACAGGCTGTCGACGTCCGGCGCGTCGGTCCGGTAGTGTTCCACGGTGACCTTTTTGTTCCAGGGCCCCGGGATCAGATCGTCCATACCCTCCGTGGGGATCCCGACGACCGCCCAGGTGCTGCCCCAGAACTGGACCAGCTGGCCCTCCCAGCGGTGCGTGTCCGCTTTCGGGATGGCCAGGTGGTAGATCGCACGGTGGCCCTCCGGCAGGGCGGCTGTCGTGCTGTCCACTTCCGTCACGGGTGCGATCAGCACGTTCCCGACCTCCACAGGATCCCAGCTCAGGCCGACACCCGTCCGGCTGAACTCCAGCAGGGTGACGGTGACGCCCCTGATCATAGCGGCGTCACCTCCGTCACGAGGTCCTCCACAGGGCTGCGCGAGCCCACTGCGCCGTAGTGGCCGAGGATCGCCTTGTCCTGTTTGGCCAGATACAGCTCTCCGACGCTGCCGTTGTTGAAGGTCCAGCTCTGCTGGTAACCGAGGGCGCTCATCTGGCCCTGCGTGGCGCCGACCGGCAAAGACGAGCTGCCGCCGTCGCCCAGCGCACGGATCACCATGCGGCAGGAGACGACCAGCTTCTGCCCGTCCGGAGCATCCTGCGCGAATCCGTCGATCATGATCGCCGCATCCTCCAGCAGGGCGGAGCATACCGATTCCTCGGCAGTCTCCAGCGTCCGCGTCATGCGTGCCTGGACGTCCTGTACGCTTGCATAGGCCATGATGTCACCTCATTTCTTTGCCGTTTTTCGCGCATTTCTGCGCGGTGCCGCCGTTTTTTCTGATTCCCGGGGCGGCGGCGGGAAAGGCTGCGGGGGAGAGGGGAGCCGGTGGCCCCTCGCGAGGTATTCGTCCAGCCGGCTCTCATGCACCCAGAAGCTGATTCCCGTGTCCCGGTGAATCAGCCGGATCATGCCTGCGGCACGGCGCCGGTGAGGAGGTTGAAGCACTCCGTGAGAGCACGGAAGCCGACCTCGATCTCGGCCCGGACAGCGAACATGTTCTGCTGCCAGAGGTTGATGGTGGTAGTGCCGTCCACCAGGGTGGCCTGATCGGAGAAGGAGATATCCATACCCTCGACGGTGCCCCAGACGGCCTGGGTCCAGTCGCCGCCCACGCCGACGATGGCGGGAGTGCCGGAGCCGGAGTCCACGGGAGCCGCGCCGGCCTTGTACAGGCCGCGGTTCTCATAGGTCGGGCAGCCGAGGATCATCGGGATCGCGCCCTGGGCGACGCTGTTGATGAACAGCGGACGGCCGGTCTGGTCCTTGGCGCCGAGCAGGATGCCCTTGGCAGCCGGGGAGATCGCGAAGCCGTCCAGGCTTGCGTTCTGCTCGGCGACATCGGTCACCGCAGCCACGAGGGCGTCATAGGCGCTGTGGCCTTCGCCGGCGATCAGGCTCTGCGCGGTGCAGTTGGCGAAGTTGTCGAAGTTCTCGCCCGGCTTATTGACGGCGCCGATGACGGTCTTGTCGAACTTGTTCGCCAGTGCGGCGGGCAGGCGGGCGATCAGGGCGTCATAGAGGGCGGCCAGATCGCGGCGGAACTCCTTGGAGAAGGGGACGATGACGGCCAGCTTGTAGGCAGAGATCAGCTTGGTGCCGAGGCCGGGGTTGCTGACGGGCTTCGGGGCGGTCTCATCGACCCAGGCAGCCTCCGGATCGGAAGTGATCACGGGGATGGTGGCGCCGTTGCCGGGCAGGGGAATCTGGCGGGCCAGACGCATGACGGCGGAGCCCTCCTGCATCTTCTGCAGGATCTCGCTGGAAATTTCGGAAGGCAGCGTGATGGCGCTGCGGTTGGTCTGAGTACCGGACATAGGTTTGTACCTCCTGTAAGTAAGATTTAGAAGTTTTCAGCGGCAAACTTCGCGAACGCTTCGCGCGTGGATGTCGCCGGCGGGGTAGATGGTTCGCCGCCGTCGGGCACCGATGGGTAACCCTGCTGGCTCTTGGCGAAGCTGAGGATCGCGTCCGCCTGCTTCGCACAGGCCGCCTCGGTTTCTCCGGTCAGGAGATGCGCCGGGACATTTTTCTCTCCCGAGACCTTCTCGTGGATCTTGCGGATATTTTCGGCTTTTACATAACCGTCAACCTGGGTTTGCAGCTGAGCGTTCTTGTCCTTGGCAGCCTGAAGCTCTGCCGCCAGAGCAGAAGAGCCGTCCTGGGACTGCTTCAGCGCCTCGATCTGATCCTTCAGGCCCTGAAGCTCACTCTTCGCAGCATTCACGTCCGCGCCGTTGAGGTTCAGGATTTTGTCGATCTGCTCCTTGGTCGCATCAGGAAAGAGATCGGAGATGTCTGTGCGTTTCATACGGATGGTCCTTTCTTCCTCTACGCTTTTTACGGGGTCGCTCCCATGAGGCTGCGCGTTTAACGACCCGCCGGTCAGATTTTATTTATTTCAGATCGCCCGTGAGGGCGTTATCTGCTCGTTTCGTTTCTTCCAGGCGCGGATCCGCGCCTGCAGGTCCAGAGTCTCGTTTTCTTCCTCCCAGAGGGCGGACCGCGGCAGGTCATGGTGCCAGCTGCCGCCGACGGTGAGGGTGCTGCCGCCGATCAGCCAGTCGATATGCTCGACCAGGTTCGGCGTGAAGTTGTATGCGGAGATCCCCGGATGCCGGCAGAAGAGGAACTCCCGGAAGAAGCTGCCGTCTCCCTTGCCGGCCCGCTGCAGCGCCGGCAGGTTCAGGTTCGGGCTTTCGATGAAGTGTCCGCCGCGGACCCATGCCGCGAACTCCTTCGCGAGGGCGTTTCGGATGTAGATGCACTGGAAGCTGTGCCACAGGTCCGGCTGATACACCCGGCCGATTGTGTACGGGCTGTCTCCGAAGGGAATGCAGCAGAACCCGCTGGCCACATCGGCCATGGGCGCGGCCGCACGCCGGACGAAATCTTTCGCAAGCAGGAGATCGTCCTGCAGGTGCCAGGTTCCGCCTTCCTCGGGCAGCTGCTCGAAGCTCTGAAGGCAGGCCTCCAGATTCCCGAGTTTTCTGTCGTCGAGGAAGATCTGCGCCTCCTCATAGCCCTGCGCCACGAGCTGCGGCAGCATGAAGTTCTGCACATACCACAGCCGCTGCGGCACCGCGTGGATCAGGATATTCATGCTTCAGCCGCCGCTGCCGGCGCCTCCTGCGCTTTGATCCGCCGGATGTCGGCGGGGGAGAAGCCAAGCATCTCGAGGAAGGTGTCCGTCTGGGCGAATCCGTCGCGGGCCGTCGCGATCTTGATCGCCGCGTCCGCGGTGACGGCCACGTTCGGCATGGCCGGGTTCTTGAAATGGGCCACGATGGCCCGGTCCGTCTCGGAGAGCTCGTCCATCGTGCAGTTCTTCTCCATCGCCAGCGCCATCAGCGCGATGGTCCGCAGGCTGTCGCCGTTGCCGGCGTTCAGCTGCTCGGCCATGCTCACCAGCGTCTGGCTCTGGGCGAGGATCGCCTCCGAGCTCGTCGGGTTGGCATCGTTGACCACGCCGGTGTCCATGATGGTAAGTCCGGTCTGTGCCGCAAACTGCGAGGCGAGGATCTTCAGCATCTCCACATGCGGGGTGATATTGCCCTGTATGAGCTGGCCGAAGGTCGGCGCCTGGCCGGTCTCCGGGTTCGTGGTGGCTGCCAGGATGTTGCCGACGTACTGGTTGAACTTCTGCTGCGTCACCTGGTCATACTGATCGTCGGTGAGCCCCAGCAGATACTTCTGCGGCGCGGTCGCGAACTCCAGACCGATGGTCGCGTTGGCCAGCGTCCGGACATAGCCCTGGATGAGACGCCGGATCGGCTCCTTGATGCGGCTGCGCCCGAATGGCTTGGCCGTGGTGGCGTTGTTAACCAAAGGCTCCATGAGGGGCCTGCCCATCTTGTGGGGGTACCGCGTGAAGCCCCAGGCGGAGCCATCCCGGACGAAGACGATGATCTTGTCTTCCAGATACAGGTTGATGACCGACGGCGTCCAGGTGTTCTCGCTTTCGTTGTCCGGAGCCGTGTCGATCACCGCAAAGCCCGCGGCGATCCGGTTCTTCACGCCGTCCCACTTCGCCGCCGCGTACATCGGGCTGTGCCAGCGGATCTTGCACTTCCTGTCCGCGCCCACGGACAGGGTGGCGAAGGTGCAGCCGAACTTCAGCTCTTCCCGGCAGGCCTTCATGTATTCGAAGATCAGCCGGTTCCGGTCCACGATGCCGGTCAGGTCCCTGACGTCCTCGCCGTCGAGGCCGACGAAGCCGTCGAACATGCTCCTCGCTGCCAGAACGTCGACCGCTTTCGCGCCCCAGCCGCAGCCGATCTCGAGCTTGGCGATGCCGTCCGGCAGCGCGATGCCGAGGTTCACGCTCTTGAGGCTGATTGCGCCCTCGTAATAGACCTGCTTTTCCACGTTCTTCGTCAAGTGTGCTGCATAAATATCCAGCAGCTCGTTGAAGATCCGGATTTCTTCCGGTGTCAGGCCCGAAATGGCAACGGGTTTGATGTTAAGTGTCATGATGCTGTCACCCTATCCTCATTTTTCTCCCTGGATCCCGTTTCGTCGTCTTCGCGCCCCAGAGGGCGAGGGCTGCGGCCTCGATGGGGGCGGAATTGTCACCGCCGAAGCCCCATCCGCCACCGATTTTCCGCTTTACTGCCGAGACGGCGCTCTCCCGAAGAGGATCCTGATCGTGAAACCAGGTCACCGTCTTCTCATTCAGCGCGTCGCACAGGCCGGAGGCAGCTGCCACCACGTCCCTGGCGCCGGGCCGCACGACGCTGCCCTTGGCCTTCCAGGTGTCCGCGATCTTGTCGATCAGCACGTCCGCGCCGTTTTTCCCGTCGATCACCACGCAGCAGGCCTTCTGGTACCGGGCATTCAGCCAGTCCGCCAGCCACTGCGTGCCCCGGCCGGTGGGCCGGAGATCCAGCAGGGTGATCCGTGCGGGGCCTTCCTCCGGAAGGATCGCACCGCACAGCGCCACCAGCGAGCCGTCGAAGGTAAACTTCACACCGTAGGCGATCTTTCCTTCCGGAGGCTTGGCCAGCGTGGAAGAGCACTCGTCCCAGA
>Ga0326512_10001725_pt1 | contig 16527 bp, 14 predicted proteins | sample 1_2617_0518_D_FD_203652 | JGI IMG/M metagenome (GOLD analysis project Ga0326512, IMG submission 203652) | Bovine rumen microbial communities from UC Davis, California, United States - 1_2617_0518 | ecosystem: Host-associated > Mammals > Digestive system > Stomach > Rumen | place: USA... | reverse complement strand
CACTACCACTTTTAGCTCTTTCACTATTTGGTAAATCATTTTTGTTTTTATTATTGCTTACTTGTCCTGATACAACTGGTCTATTAAAACCACTTTTACCTCTACCGTTAACATCAACAGGTAATTGTAAATCATTAAGTTTTGTTACAACTCTATTCTTATCTTCCTGTTTAATAGTAAATACTTCTCTAAATAAGAAAACGTTATCCTTTAACTTAGGGTCTTTATCAGAATATGTTTGTGTCCAATTCTTATGACTAGTTGAAGGGAACTTCTTATCAGTAATAGGTTTTTGTGTATTAACAAATATTAAACAATCACCTTTATCCATACTTCTGATATTTTCAGGACGGATTAATTGCTGAGCATTTTGTGATACACTTGCACTCTTTGCCCCAGCCATAAGTTGACTACCATCATAAGAAAGAGATGTCGATTTAACTGTTGTTTGTCCTGCTAATTTACTGAAATATTCACAATCGGTCATTGAGTTTGCACCAAGCAAAATTTGAATTGAACAGTTGTTAATAATCTTATCTTCCAATCCATCATACATCTCTTGTAGCTGAGAAATTGACTGAATAATAATATCTGATGAAATTCGTAGTGAACGGAATGTCGCAATCTTCTCTTCAAAGCCCGGTATCTTACCTGTAGCATAAAACTCATCAAGCAAGAAACGAATATGGTTAACCATTGTCTTTGAACCTTTGACTAACTTACCGTTTTTAATTGCATCAAGTACAAGTTCAGCAGCTTGCCTTGATTGGAACTCCTCAAGTACAACGATTTCTCCGTCAGCGTTTTTACGAACAATTCTTGCTGGTTTATATGCAAACATTAATTCATCATCATCTTCAGCTATTGGCTCATCATTTTCTGTTTCAATTTCTTCAATGTAACCGTATTTGCTCCAAATCTTCTGTTTTTCAATTAAGTCGATTTTAGCTTGTTTACGTTCAGCCTTTGTATTAAATGGTTCAGAACGGAAAGCTACACAATTATCTTTTTGAATGAAATAAGTTTTTTCATTTACTGTGTTACCCATATAGAAAAGAGTTTCAAATAGCTGAGTTAAGAACATAGCTGATAAGAACTTAAATGTTTTCTTTTCAGATGGAATAATGATAAATAGTGCAGTTTTTCTATCACCAAGCTTTTCAAATTCCATAGTATCTTTAGCCATTAAGTTCGCAATACTTGAATCAGATAAGAACCATAACTTAACACCAACTGAAATTAAGATACTCTGTTTTGTTTTTGGTGTACCTTTCTTAAATGTCGAATAGAAAGGTAGAGCTGGATTACTTGGGTCATTTTTTGCTAGTTCTATAAATAATTTATCAAACTCTGATGTCTCAGGAGCTTCACCTTTTCGTAAAGCAACGTCTTGTTCATTTGCCATTTGATATATTTCATAGAATGTTTTAAAGGTCTGTTTCTCTGGTTCATCCTTATAAACTGTCCAAATGTAATAGAACAACATTAAATAAAAGTTCTTTTCAGCAGGGTCAAAGAATGAATCTGAACCTGCTTTTTCATCTTTTGAGTTCTGTAAAAAGGCATCAACTACTGAAACAACATCTGTTTCACTATGTATATAATGAAACGGATTGTAACCACATGAGAACTTTGGCTCATTAATATTGAAAACCTTTATATTATAACCATGTTGTAACAATGCCGAACCAACATCTTGTAACAATTCACCTTTTGGGTCAGTTATACAATAAGAGCCTGTGAACTGTAAAAGATTTGGCTTAACATAAGTAAACGTTTTGCCACAGCCTGTAGCACCAACAACTAAAGCACATGAATAAGTATTTGTTCCTTTTGGCTCAAGTGAGTATCTAACATTTTTTGATAAAATCATGTTACCAACTTGCTTACCATTTTCAGGTGGGTCAATTGGATTGCCAGCTTCGTCACAATAAGCCATAACCTCATTGAAATCATCAATATCGGCAAAAGTCATATCACCATCTTTTCTCTGAGACTGACCGTTTAGACGTTCAGCAGCAGTTAACATAAGTGCAAAAGCTATGATTTCTACTAAAATGAGTAAACCCAAAGGTGTAGCATCAAATGGTGATGAACCAAAACTTGATATTTGTGACTCTTTTAATTTAATTACATCCCAAAAGGGCGTTAGTATACCTTCCAAAATAGCATCAAATGTGCCATTCTTTTGAGTAAAAGCTAAATAAAAACCTGCTTTTATACCTTCTAAGATAACAATAGGTGTTGCAATTGCAAATTCAAAGAAAATTCGAGCCAAATAATTAGTCTTACCTGACGAATCAGGCTTAAACCAACGTCTTGTTTTCTTTTTGAACTTAGCAGTTAGCTTTGAGAAAAAAGATTTCTTTTTGTTTTTATCTTTTTTAGACATATTGTATTCCTTTCTTCGTAATAAAATACGATTATTATTCTTTTGTATATGAAAAGACATAAGTCCTTATTATCAAATATGCATCCATTTTTATTTAATTAAAAATTTGCACAAAAAAAAGAGCCACAAAACTGTGACCCTTTATTTTTATGTTTAAAAAACAAACTTAATTACCAAATAGTGAAAGGATGTCCTCGCTAACTGGCTGTTCCTGACCCATTGGCATACCGCCCTGTGGCTGAGCCATTGGCTGACCCATAGGCATCTGACCCATTGGCTGAGCCTGTGGAGTTGGCTGTGGCTGATACATAGGCTGTGGCTGTGGCTGATACATAGTCTGATTCATTGGCATACCCTGTGGCTGACCCATAGGCATCTGCTGAGCCTGTGGCTGACCATAAGCCTGCTGAACAGGTGTCATTGTATCCTGAGCTGCAATCTGTGGAGCACTGCCAGATAAATCAACTGTTTCATTAGACCAAGACATTGAACCGCTGATTCTGTTCTGAGGAGAATAGAACTTAGGCTTACCTTCAAGGAAAATTACATTATCAACACCGATAAAGTATGAACCCTGACCCTTATGGTAATAACAAGAATATGTTACCATAATCTTCTGGTTGTTAGCAAAATGCTGACCCTGAATAGTACTTCTATCAATCTGATATACTGTATTTGTTTTAGCATCTAAGAAACCGATGTTAAAATCATTTGGTATATCTGCATTGATTGTAGGAATAACAGTATTAGTGCTCTTATTAGTAGCGTTATAGATATAACCCTGAACGATTCTATCTACAATACTATTAGCATCAAATGGTGTTCTAAATTCAGGATTTACCACTCTAAGTGTATAACAAGCGGAATTTCTAGGCTTTCTGTTATGGTTCTTTAACTGAATATTATATTCAGCAAGTGCTGCACCTTCCTTCTTGTTAATAATGTCACTGAACGGACCAAGTTCACCAACAATTTCAACAACATGTCCTACTTCATTTGCAAGAGCTGCCTGTGTCTGACTGTCTGTAATCTTGATTCTTGCTGGCTGCTGAGTCTGTGGAGTTGCCTGTGGCTGATACATAGCCTGATTCATTGGCTGACCCTGTGGCATCTGCTGACCTCCAAAATTATTCATATTGTTTGTTACATTTGTGTTTGTCATAATTATGACTCCTTTCTTAAACTAAAATTTTATTCAATGATTTATTATCATTGAGAGTTACAATTATAAATATGGACATTAAAATAAAAAGATAATTTGTTTTAAAACACAATTTATTTTGTTTCATTTTTTATCTTTCTAAATTAAAGTCCATATTTAATCCTTTTAGTCAAACATATCTATAATTGCATCATTATATTCATCAACCTCGTTATCAGTATTTTTAAATCTAATAACAAAGTTCTTATTCATTGATGCAGCATATTTTGTAATCTTATCGTTCTTTAACTCAATATCTAAGTCATGTGGCGTTACCGCACTTCCGATATATTTTGTCTCCTTATCTTCTTCATCAGCAAAGACACAAAACATTGGAATCTTATGTTCTGCACAAAATAAAGTTAAGTCATTTTTCATTGAGTTTAATTCGTTCTTAATCTCATTATCTAGCATAATAATTTTACCTTTTGATTAAGCATTAATATTCGCAAATAATTTATCAAAATCAGATAATTCGTCTGCATTTACTTCTTTACCAAATTCAGGTTCATCATCAATACTAACTGATACACTATCAGGAATATTATAATCATCAATATTCTTTGTTGGTTCAATTGGTTTGATAACTGGTTCTACTTTCGGACTTTCAACTTGAACTGGCTTAGGAATATCAATTAATGCATCATCAATTCCCTTTCCATTAACAGAAGAATTATCAACTTGTGGTAACTCTTCGTCTACGTTCTTTTCTTTAGTTTCTGTAGCTAAATCTTTATTATCATTAGCTACTAAGTTTTCGTAAATACTAGTTGAAATTTGACTTACAGTTTTTGCAAGCATATCCTGTCTTGATGTAACTAACTCATTATCAATTCCGTATGCTAATAAAGGTAAATTAACACAATTGTTTCTAAATAGTGCCTTAATAAAAGCACATCTAAAACCACTCTTAATCTCAGCTAAAATGTTAATTACCTTCTTTTCATCCTCATTCTTTGAATTTAAATCTAAGTGTAATTGATAAGATTTAGCAGTATAGCCCGTTGGCATATCTTCTTCCGCAAGACTAGGTGCTTGATACACTTCTCCTCTGGCAAAGGCAGTTAAGCACTTTTTAATTTCAGTGCTTAACTTATAGTTGTTACTCCTTTGCAAGACGATTAAATCCATGTCATGAGGTCGATAAAGTCTAATGGTAATTCTCGTTCTCATTATTCCTTATATCTCCTCTCCTTTAATTAATTTAATCCTAACTTAAACTTATATAGTCTTGAATAATAATAACCTCTTGAATTAGCAAAGACAACAGGTAAATGTGAACAATTTTCATTACCCATTAATACCTTTTTGCCGATACCTGTTAACTTTTCAATAAAGTCCTGTCTATATGTTTCTGTTGTACCACCTGTTAAAATGATATATTCAACATTGAAAGCATACTGCTTAATGAAATCAAATGTTTCATCTTCGACTTTCTTTACTGCTCTCTTTAAGTACTCGTCAATCTTATACTTCTTAGTAGTAAATGAAATAAGGTCAATCTTTTCAACTTCACCAGTCTTTAAAACCTTCTGCATAGCAGGAATTGAAACATTAATACCTAGTTCACTACGAATTAAATCTCTTGTTTCAGTTAAAATTCGCTTCATACCTAAAGAACTATCAGTATTCTTACCTTCAATCTGATTTGCATGAATGAAGAATGTATCAAGTGTACCAAAACCTGCATCAACAATTAAAACATCAGACTTTAATAGGTCTGCTCTTGTTGGATTGCCTGCGTTATTGAATAGTAAAGAATTTAATGTTCCCATTGGCTGTGGCATAATATCAATCTGATTAGCTAAGAGAGTAATGCTAAAGCTCTTACTATCCTTGCCAACTCTTAATGTAAAATTATGCTCACCCTCAAGCACACTTCTTAGATATGGGCTATCTGTTTCAAGATAAGCTGGTGGTAATCCTGTCTGTAAGAATAAGTCCTCGCCCGTTGTTGTTAAATCCCAACAAGCCAAACCTAAACTTGTTTCAAACATAACCTTAAAATCCTTACTTAAATAGTGATTTCTACCATAGAGTGCATCTTCTGCAACTACTGTATCACTTGTCATTGACTTTAAAGCCATGCTACCTACTACATACTTATCACCAGTTTCAATATCCGTATAAATCATATCATCATTTGATAACTCGCCCTGAAGTTCACCTGCTAATTTCTTACAATAGTTAGGGAAAATAAATTCTCCATTTTCATGATACCCTTTTGGAGCTGAATAACCTAAATCAAGACCAATGATATGTTTATTTGCAAACTTACCCCTTGGCTTATCGCTATCCATTAATCTGTACATTCCATTCTTTGTGACAAAATCTGTTGTGTTCATTCTTTCTTTTTACTCCTTTCTGTATGTCCAAATTTTAATTATTTCTTTTGGAACCCCTTTCCGTTCCCCTTTCTGCGTAACTTTCATGTTACACATATAATATAGTTCAAAGTCTCAAATTTGTGACACATTTTTTACAAAAAAATTGTATTTTTATGAGTGCAAGAAAAAAAATCAACTAATATTTACAAGATAAATATGTGCTAGTTTTTATGCAAATAAAAAAGCCCATTCAATTAAGAATGAGCTTTTATTAGTTTTAATCAATAAACATATATCGAGCTTCGTTATAAGAGTTAACCTTCTTTTGTGTTAAAAGATTTCTAACACTTGCAGTAAAACGGCTTAATCTCTTTCTAACAACTGCATCAGATAGTCCATATTCTGCTGCAATTTCAGCTGAGCCTTTACCTGATAACTTTTCCTTAAACATCTCGTAATCATCTTCTGCTAATTTTCCCTTAGCGATGTTTGATTCAATAAAATCAATAAACTGACCTGATGCATTAAGAATATTCTCTCTATTATTTTCTTTAAGCTGTTCGGCAAATTCGTTGATTTCTAAATCATCTTCTGCTGATGTAACTAAGTCTGAACCGACATCAATACCTGATTCTAAAATCTTATCGTATGATACTGTAGTTGCTATAGTTTCACCAGCTTTAATTTTTCTCTTTAATGTTGCTATAGACATTGATGTTGTGTTTGTTAATGCCTTAATCTTATCCTTAGCCTTAAAAGATGCTTCTCTGATTAAAAGATAATCCCAAGTTGCAAACTTCTTTGAGGATATAACCTCGAATAAAGCTAATGAAAATTCTGATATAACATCTTCAATGTCAATCTTCTTGTGATAAATAACTAATTGAACAGAAGCGTCTCTTAAAAGATAATTCTTGTTTAGTTCAATTAAGTCTGCCAAGGCATCTTCTGACCCATTTAAGTAAGCATCATAAAGAGCTTCTGATTCGTTTGTATAAAAGTTATTTGTTGATTTTGAAAAAATAGTATCCATACATTGTCTCCTTTCTTTCTTGAGGTTTTTTGTGATAAAAATAAATCTAAGCAATTTAAATATGACAAGTAAAAAATATCACAAAAAATCCGTGCAAGAGCTTGTGCTACCCTCACACGGAAATTAATTATATACCTCTTATTTAATTTTGTCAATATTACTACAATTTTCGCACTACTACTTGCTTTGTAACTCTATCAATACGCTCTGTTCTTGGATGTAACTTATGGAACGCTTCTTTTTCTGCATACATTGCATTATCTGCTAATGTATAAAGAGTTGCGTCAAAGTCCTTATCTGTATAATCAAACTTATCTACACAATAGCCCTTTGAAAAAGATAACTTAACATTTGTTCCGTTTGATTCGGTATTAAACTTGTTGACCTCTTTATCAATAGCTTCGTTTATCTTTTCTGGGTCCACTAATTCAGGTTTTGTAATAACACCAACGAATTCATCACCATCAAGTCTGTAAACTCGACCTAAATCACCGAAAGCATTTCTGATACATTTACTCATAGCAATTAAGAAATCATCACCAACTTTATGTCCATAACCATCATTAATCTGCTTTAAGTAGTTCATATCAAAAAGGAAATAAGCTATGTTTTTAACTGACTGCTTCTTCTTTATAGCTGCAAAATCTTCTACTAATGCAGTTCTTGACCATGTTCCAGTTAATGTATCCTTTTTAGCCAAGTTCTCGTAGGTCTTTGCTAACACCTTATACTTCTTAATTAAGCTCTTTACACAAAGAATATCCACAATTAAAAGAATAAGTGTTATAGCTCCTAATACAACTTCAGTAATCATAAATTCTTTATTCATTTGTAATCGACCTGCATTTACTGCTGATGCAACCTCGCCATTCTTATCAGTAACAATACTAAAGAACGAATTTAAAGATTGTATATAGTTTAAGTTTAAAGCAAAAACAATAGCTATAAATACACTTAATACTACTGTTATTACCGCAAGTCTTAGTACTTCTTTACGTTTACCCATTCTATCACACTCCTATCTTAATTAAATAAAATTGTTAAAGTCTTAAAAGACGCATTATCTGTATAATTAACATTTACGTTACCTAATATTTTCTGAATATCCTTTTGTCCAAATAATTGATTTTCAACCATCTCTAAGATACCTGTAACATTTGAATCAAAGGACAATGTAACTTCCTTTTTACCATTATCTCTAGCATTTTGTATCGCCTTTGAAATTCCGTCAAAATCGTAACTTGTAAATGATAAACCTTCTTTTACATAATAATTATAATCAATTGCAGTACACTTATTAATATTTGCAAAACTATCAGTTGGCTGGTAACTATCTATGTTCTTTGGATTAAGTGCAAAATAATTATAATTTATGATTTCATATTCTGTTCCTGTTGCTGTCGCAAGTACTGAATCACCATTTGTAGCATCAACTAAGTAATTATTATCATCTAGTAACATAATGTTCCAAGCATGAGCATTATTAACATTGTTAAAATTAACTGTACCTGAAACTGTAACACAAGGAATATTTAACTTCTGAAGTAGGTATGTAAATGTGCTCGCATATCCGTTACAAGTTGCTCTTCCTGTTAAAAGTGTAGCAGCTAGTGTATCAGTATAATTTAAAGTTTCATCATAATCTGTTAAAGCTATTATCTTTTCATAGACCGTTTTAGCCTTTTCATAATCCGTTAAAGACTCATCAATATCTGCAATAACTTCATCAGCTTTTGCGTCAATTTCTGTCATTTGCTCATCATATTCAGGCTTTGTTGTTAAATAATTAGGGAACATAACAATTGTATTTGATTTTGTTCCAAAAATTGTTTGTTTCTCATTGTATATATAACCATCAATGTAAAAATATTCAGGATGGTCGCCTAAAACGCAATCATATGCAACTTTTACATCATCTAATGCTCCCTTAACCGATATTTCTTCTTTAAAATCAGCAAAACCAATAACTAAATTATCATAAATACTACGCTGACCATCGGTTAATTGATTATAGCAAACTGAGTTGTAAGTCTTTTGATATTTACCAATTTCAACATTTGTTTGTGGTAAAATCGTACAAGCATTTAAAACACTAGTTGTGGCTAGTAAACATGCTCCAATGATTAATGCTTTCACTTTCATAAGCCCTTGTTCCTTTCTTTGTGAAATTTCTCTTTATATTAAATATTCACCAACTTTTGTTAAAGCAAATTCTGTACAATCACTGCATTAACAATTACTGATGCATTATACATTGCAATAAATAAAATACTTTTTGATACATTAAAACCGAAACTAATCTTAAAGCGTTTCATTTCTCTATTCCAATTAATATTGTAACAAGCAATTATACATAATAGAATTGCTTCAAGGAAATTATTAATAGCGGTAGTTATATTACCAACGCAAAAACCAAATATTGTGTAAGCAAAAACAACTGTAATAATAGCTCTAGCTCTTGTCATTTCAGTTCTTTCGTTAGTATTTGGATGACTTAATATAAAGGCTAAACCACAATATAACAAAAGTCCTATTAATAAAGCATTAAATATTATCGAATTGCCTACATCAAAAAAGGATAAGCCCTCACCAATTATAGAATTGACTGCATTTATTACGTATTCCTTACTTCTAAAGCCCAAGCTATAAAGAATATATGCTAGCATTGTTGCAAAGCCCAAAAGAAAACCTAATATAACAATAAAGATTGAGGTTTCTCTATCAACACCACCAATCTTAAAGCAATATCCTCGTCTTTCTAAGATATAAGATACTGCTATTATAATTATCGTTGTAATAATTGTAACAGTTAAATTAACTTCTAAAGTTAAACCATCCATAAATCAACCTACTTTCCAAATTCGTTAAGTGTATCTTCTGTATAAACATTATCATACACTATGATTTTTATTACTTTAGAGTTCCATTCGCCTGAGTAACTACTAATATCGCCTGAAATCTTAATTCGTTCAGGTAATTCGCTACCATTTACGATAAATTCACTCATACATCTTGAATTAACAGTCAATATGTTACTGTTATCTGTATCAACATCAGCTTTTGTATCACCTAGCATACAAGGAATTACTGTACCATTTTCTAAGACTATATCAAAGTATTGTCCTAGTTCTAAATCAAAATGTGTTCCAAGTGCAACTAAATAACGATTATGAAGTATTTGAAACCCATCTTCATTTGTCGTTGATATAGAATTTAACCAACCAGCTTTACCGTAAGTAATTTCTGATGTATTCTCAAAGCTCTTAAAGCCTGTATAATAATACGTTCCATTTTTAGCGAACTGATTTGGTATCTCATATTCTCTTGAAACAGTTAATATTTCACTAAAAGAATATGTCTTTATTTGGTTCACTTCCATGTTCTTATATAAAGGGGCTAAAGGCTTAACCCTATTGTATTCTGTATTTGATTTTGATAGGCAACAGGGAACAGCCACCATAAGTGAAACACTTGTGACAACTACTCCCAAACCTAATGTTAATAACTTTTTTGTTTCTGCTTCTATCTGTTTTATTGTTTTTGTATCTTTTAGCGTGTTAAAATTCACAATAAATTTCCAATCCTTTCCTAATCGAAGGACGTTTTGCATAATTGAGAAATCCTAAAACAACTTGACGTACTCGTTCTCGTGAGATATTGAAATCATTGCTTATACTCTGTAAAGTTTCAGGTTCCGTATATGCTCCCAGTCCGAATTTTCGCTCGATTATAGTTCTGTCTCGTTTTGCTACTTCTTCTGATGATTTCTTGTCTTTTAAGTAACCATCAATAATCTTACTAATCTTTTTACTTAATTCATCATTGATAATGTTATCAAATGGAACTAATGCTGTCTCGTCTTCAATAAAATCACCAAGTTCCGTATTGACACTTTCTTCTGTTGCGATAACTTTGTTTAATGATGCAATATTAAGAATGTTAAAAACCTGTTCGCATCTATGAACTTGTTCATCACTTAAATTAAAAGTTTCCTTTAGCTCATCTGCGTTTAATGGAGCTAACCCCAAACATTCTCTCTTTGCATTTACCCTTTTAATTTCGTTATACAAAGCAAGTAAATGCACTGGTACTCTAATTGTACTATCCGTATTATCAGTTGCTCTAAATATTGCCTGTTTAATCCAATTTGTTGCATATGTTGAGAATTTATATCCCAATGTAACATCAAATCGGTCTATAGCTGTATATAAACCAAACATACCTTCCTGAACCAAATCATCAAAATCATTCTTGTTTGTTCTGTAAGAATTTTGCTTAGCAATCTTTACAACAAGTCTGATATTGTGTAAAGCTATGTCTTGTTTTAATTCATTGATTTTTGTTGTATCCCCTTTAAGTCTCAATTCATCTAGTTCTTCAAAAACCGCTTTCTCTTCCTCTGTTGTATAAGCTTTATACCCTAATTCTGATACAATGTCTAACATAGCGTCAGAGCATGTTATATCAACAAGCTCTCTTTTCTGAACATCTCTAGTAATACTTTCTGTTGCCATTATTTCCTCCCTTGATTTCCGTTTATTTTTTGGTTTTAATTTTTAGCTTAACGGTTGTGCAACATTGTTACACAAATAAATATGCACCCATTTTTATGAAACCTTAATTCACAAAAACAAAGCGTACACAATTAATATAGTTCAAAGTTTAAAAAATGTGACAAAGAAATCGCTATTTTTTCTATATTTTTTGCAAATCATATTTAATGTATGTTACTAATAACAAATATTTATTTTTAAGAGGAGCTTAATTTTAGCTCTGAAAGGAGAACATTTATGGGAACATTTATAATGGGATTTATTTGTGCAGTTGTTGTAGCTCTTTGGTCTTGGCATTTTGCAGTAAAAAATAGCTTAACTAAAACAGGAGCATATACTACTGGCATTAGTACTGTCATTGGTGACTTTATTGCTTTTTTTATCATTTACTTTTTCTTCATCAAAGGTAGTTTTTCTGACTTAGGTGTTTTTAGTTCATCAATATTCTTACTTCTAGTTGAAATCTGTGGTGCAACTATTGGTCTAGCTATTGGAACTGTTAGAGATGAACAGATTGTCTACAAGATTGAAGAAGCTGAATTTGAAGCTGAAGAAAGACGTAGAGAACTTGAAAGACTTGCAAAGAAATCTGATAAAATTATTATTTTTCCTAAAAATTAGTCTTTTAACTTAAACTAAAAAGGGTCGCATTTTGTGGCTCTTTTTTTTATGTGCCCTTGCAAGCTCCAAATTTGACCATACAGACGTTTTTAGCGAAAGTTGACAATCTTATTAAATCTATAAATTAATCTTCTAAGTGGAACAGATAAATGCATCAAGTTATGACAAAAAAAAATAATAGCCTTATCAATGAATGATAAGACCATTATCTTTTACAAACATACAGAAAGGAAAACCAAAAAATAATAACCATTTGGCTTTACTTTAGTATAACAATTATTTGTATAGTATGACAAGGACAAAAACAAAAAAAATAGAACCAAGAGATTAACTCAAGGTTCTATCTTTTTTTTTCGCATGTTTCCAAAATTGATTTGTAAGTAGCCGAAACTCACAAAATAACAATATTATGGATATGATTATTATATCAAGGTTCTATTTTATTTGCAAGCATTTTTTCTTTTTTTTAGCAGCTATTTTAATTCTTATTATCGTTCTCAATCTTTTTGCACTCTACTTCTATATCATTTAGAAATGCCTTCATAGACACATATATATATCCTCTTAATGTTTTATCATTAAATTTAAAGTCAATACATTGCTGAGGTGTAAAAATAAAATAATATAAAGCTCTCTTATATTCTCCATACAAAATTCTAAAATCTAAATTCAAAACATCTTCTGATTTGATTCCAAAATTAGTTATCAATATTGCTAAACCTTTTATAATATCTTCCTTTGATTTTGGTATAATTCCAAGTTTTTCCCAATCATATTCATTAAGTGGAAAGTATTGATAAAATGATATTGTTTTTGAGTGACGAGGATATATACCTAAAAGAACTAATATTAACAAAACGCAACATGTACTAAGAATAGAAAATATTGTAATTGTGGTACCTTTGCTTACGTTATTTATAACTTCTTCACAAAAAATCTCATCATAAAAACTAGTCGCTATCACTTTAACAACAAGAAAACAAATAACACCAATCGTTATGATTATAAGTGTTGGAATTAATCTATCGTGCTTTTTTATAAATAAGCCTAATTTATTTTTAAACAAATCAAGCCTGTTACGATATTTCTTTTCAATTTTTGAGCAATATTCTAATTCATTATTCATTCTATCTTTCCTTTCCACAAAATTCGTTTTGATATGTAGCAATAATCTTTTCACCAAGATGTTCTCCATAGATTTTTGTATTATTTAAAGGAAAATCTTTAACTGCCTGATTAAATGATTCCTTAAAAATACTGTCCAAATTGTTTCTAAAATAAAACGTTAAATACTTTTCTAACTTTAGTTCCATTATTATTTTAACAAAGACTGTTACAATATCATTGACATTCTTAGGAGTCACTCCTATTCTTTCCCAATCCTCTTTGTTTAAAGGTAAATATAGGGAAATCTTTGATAATCTAAAATTTGCTATTATTTTTCGAACAAGTAGTATGATACCTAGCATTATGAAAGTTAAGTATAATACTCTGATAAGTATACTGGTGAAGTCGGTCATAAAAGATAAAAGCAAAATCATAAGCACTAATGTCAAAGCAACAAAAGCATCAACTTCATCATATGTTATAAAATATGCAAGCTTATTTCTCTTTTTTATTATTTTTAAGTTATTATTTATATGTCTCATTTAAAACCCCTTTCTTTGTTTTATAATTTCACATATAATATAGCTCAATTTTTATTTTTTGTGACATTTCCATAAAAAAAAGCACCTAGCTTTTGGCTAAGTGCTCTAAAACATAATGTTTTTAAATGTAAATCATATTAACGAAAGGAGAGAAACAAGAACGAAACAATTAATTAATCATCTCTATCTCTTGTTCTATCCCAAATGTCATCATCAAAATTGTTAAGCTCAAATTGTAATGCATCAGACTCTTTTGTTCCAAAGTCGTAACCATCTTTTTCGAAATTAGCTGCTCTATCATAACTAGCTGCATCAAATTCATATGGCTCATTTGCTAATTCGTCTGTATATGTATCAATTCTTACCTGAATTAACTCAATGTCCTTGGTTGCAGTATCAATATCAATATCAATAGCCTTTAAGTTATCCTCTATGCCGCTTAACTGGTCTTGTAACTCAACATCTATATCAAGATTTTTATTAGCTTCAATGAATGATTTTCTGTGCATTAATTCTTCTCGTTTATCTGTCAGCTTATCAAGTTTATGCTCATATCTATATTTAGCTTGTAAGGCATTTGTTTTTGCTAAACCTAAATCAAGTCTTCGATAATTAAAAGTTTCTCCAAATTCTGCATCTCTTTCTTGTGCATCTTCTTTTAACTTTTCTCTTAAATCAGTTAAGCTACCAACATCCATTACCTTCTCACTAGCCATAATCTTTCTATAGGCATCTTGTCTTTCTGAAATGTATTCATTTATTTCTGCTGTTCCACTTGCAATATTAGACAAAAGAGCCATTCTCTTAGGGTCATCTGGGTTTATATCTGGATTGTCTTTGTCAAATTGTGCTAGTTCTCTCTTGGTATCCCAAACCATATTTTGAGTAGCATTAATTGACTGTTCTAACGCTCTAGCTCTCTTAAATGATTCAAGGCACTGAGATTTATTAGCTTCAGCAAGTCGTTCATTTGTCTGTTCACCTAAAGATTTTACAGTTATTTCGTTTTCTGATAAACCAATTTGATGCTTGTCTATAACATATCTTGTGGCTTCATAGTTAGCTGGCTTTGTGATAAGGAATTGATTTTTACGGTCTTTATCTGTTAATGTCTCAATTAACTGTTTTTCATCAATATCAATGCCTTTTTCTGCACCACGCTTTTTAAGTTCTTCTGCCATTTTCTCATATATCTCATCTTTTTTATCACCAAACTGCATCCATTGGAATTTGCTATCTCTACTTGGTCTTAATTTAGCCATATTCTGAAAATCTGCATTTGATACATCTGATTTGTTTAATAATTCAACCGAGTTAAATGCTACATCACGAATTTCGTCATACTCTTTTTTCATACCTCGTAGTCTCTCAACCTCTGAAATTTGGTAACTATCAAGATGAGCGTCTCTAAAACCACAATAATAATCCATTCCTTGTATCTTTGTTTCAAAATCTTTGAATTGTTCTTTATTTGCCAAATCAAATGTTAATTCTTCACCCGTATCTCTATCGTGGAAATGTGCATAACCAGTTGGCTCAATTTCCATAGACTGATTACTTGTGAGCGAAAGAATTGTACCTGTTGTTGCATGACCTTCTCTTGCACTAAATAAAATATCAGCTGAAGTCTTATAAAGTCTATCAACTTCTGAAACAAAGTTAGCTACTTGTGGAATTTCAAGTGCAACTTGACTATCAACGACTAACTGTTCAAATGGACTCATAACACCATCGTTTAATCGGTTAGCAGTCTTTTCACTTACTTCAAGCTGATATATAGGTCTATTTTTATCATCATAGTCTCTTGAAATAAAAGAGTCGATATTTAAGTCATTTGCATGATGCTGAATTGCATATAACTTAGCTAATGATGGAGACTGTATCTTAATTGTTCTATCATCAATGAACATTTGGTTCGCTTCAAGGGTACTAAGTTCATGAGCCTTATCTTTTTGTTCGTAACCAATTTCAGCTATATATTCAGCGTTTAGTTCTGATGCAATTCTGTTAACAATAATACTGTCTCTATCTGAGCCTTTGACAATTTCTTTTTGTCCATACTGGTCAATAGCTATTCTACCTGAATCATCAAACAAATATTTAGGACCTTTATACATAACACCAACGTATTCAGGTTTTTCTATTTCACCGTTCTCAATAGCTCTTTTAAATTCTTTATCAACAGTTTGGTCACTAGCTAATTCTCGACCACCTGTTATAATTCTAAATTCAACACCTCTTGCATCCATCTCTGTTTGAAATTGTTCTATCTTGTCGTAAGGAATAGCAACGTCATAACAAAGAGTTCCGTGTTCTTTCTCGATATATTCAACAAATGCTCCATTATCGTGTTCTGCTAAACTTGCAAGCAAAGCAGCTACGGACTCCTGAGATTTAACAAAAACCTTTATTGCTGAGTCTGCTGCCCTTGCAACTGTACCAATGTGGTCTTCACCTGCCATAATTAATCACCTATCAACTACACTCATAGTAGTTCCTTTCTCTTTTGATTAAGCGTAACCTTTTATTCTGCCCGCAAGTCTTTTGACTAAAATTATATTGTTTTGCAACAAATACATTTAATTTTTACGCTTATAATAAATATGGCACACAAAAAATTTATCAAAAAAAATAGGACTCACGTTATCGTAAGCCCTATTCAGTTGTTTAAATTAATCTTCACACACTCTTAGGTTTGAAACCTTTACTTGTGCCTTAGTGTTGCCCTTGAATGTATTAGTGCCGATTGTA
>Ga0326512_10001724_pt1 | contig 16527 bp, 17 predicted proteins | sample 1_2617_0518_D_FD_203652 | JGI IMG/M metagenome (GOLD analysis project Ga0326512, IMG submission 203652) | Bovine rumen microbial communities from UC Davis, California, United States - 1_2617_0518 | ecosystem: Host-associated > Mammals > Digestive system > Stomach > Rumen | place: USA... | reverse complement strand
CTCAGGGAAAATTACTATCTTTGCAGTAACATCATCTATAATCATGACCCAGAAACATAAAATACAGCTTTTCGAAGAGAAGAAAGTCCGCACCGTGTGGGACGATGAACAGGAGGAATGGTACTTCTCTGTTGTTGATACTGTGGAGGTATTGACGGATAGTAAAGATCCTAAGGATTACCTGAAAAAGATGCGCAAGCGCGACCCAGAACTGGATATCTACGTGGGGACAAATTGTCCCCTGATACAAATGCTGACACCGACGGGAAAGCACCGTAAGACGCTTGCTGCTAATACAGAACAACTCTTCCGCCTGATTCAGTCCATCCCTTCAAAGAAGGCAGAGCCCTTCAAGCTATGGATGGCGCAGGTAGCCAAGCAGCGTCTCGACCAGATGGCAGACCCCGAGCTGTCTATACAGCAGGCAATAGACGACTGGCGCCGAAAGGGATATAGCGAAAACTGGATAAACAATCGCGTCAAGAGCATCGAGGTGCGTAAGGCACTTACCGACGAATGGGATAGGGCAGGTGTTCAGCAGGGACAGCAGTATGCTTCCCTGACCGACATCATCACCAAGGAATGGAGTGGCAAGACCACCAGACAATATAAGCAATTCAAAGGTCTGAAAAAGGAGAGCCTGCGCGATAATATGACCAATACCGAGCTCATCCTCAACATGCTGGCAGAAAGCGCCACCACCGACCTTTCCAAAGAGCAAAACCCGCAAGGTTACAGCCAGAGTGCCAAGATAGCCAAGAAAGGCGCCAGCGTAGCCAAGGTAGCACGTAACAAACTCGAGTCGCAGCTCGGCCACTCCGTCATCTCTCCCACCAAAGCCGCCGACTACCTGCCCCCAGCCGACAAGACTGGGGAATTGCCCGAGCCCGAGGAATAATCTAAGACTGCAAGCTATCACTGCTTGCAGTTTTTTATTTCACAAAAACCAAGAATACCCCCTGCCAAGTGCTTAAGTCTTTGCAGACTTTTCGCAGTATTTTAAGTTATATGTTCTTCATGAGCTAGCTCCTAAGCCCATATTCCTTAAATTTCTGCCCCTTCCTTCTGTCAGGTTATGCTCTTGTCAGGCAAAAACAATAATAACAGCCTTGCGTACAGTGTGGTATTTGTTTTTCAGGCTTTGAAAAAAGACGATGTTTTTTCTTTTTGAAAGTTTTGACATCCATCAGATGTGTCATAATGTGGGTAAGAATATGATGTATGCGCTTACAATCATATTATTTACTACAGCATGACAAAGGCACTTAGTGCTAAACTTTCGAAAAGGGTTCTTCTCTGTTTTTGTCCATACCCTATATGAGTTGTCATCTGTTGTCCTAGTTGTCTTTTAATCTTCGTCTTCGTCTTCGTTTTCGTACTCGCTCTGCGAGTCTTTTTTTCCGCTCGAGAGCGGGGTTTTTCTTTTTGTAGGATTATAGCCCGGCATGGGTGTTGATATTTAGTAGAGCCCTATCTGGAAGTGTACTTACAAGAAGGGCTATGCATATATCAACAATACTCAAGAGAGCATCAATCCTACAAAAAGGGTTTTCTCTGTTTTTGTTCAAACTCTATATATGTTGTCTTAGTTGTCCCTGTTGTCTTCTCAACTTTCAACTATCAATTGTCTGTATCCCCCGTGCGCCAGCCTCCTTGCGTAAGCTTCGCAGAAGCGTCTTTCTTCGCTATAGCTCAGGCGCAGAGCGGAGTTCTCTTTGCGTAGAGAGATGATTACCTGACGATAGTCAGTAGTGTATCTGGAGAAGGAACTAGCAGAAGCTTGCTTATAGCAAGTTGCTTGTCAAGAAACACAAAAGGCTAGAAGAGCTAACCATCTCTCTCTTGCGAGAAATAATGTTGTTCTTGTTGTTTTTTTGTTGTTCCAAGTTGTTGTTTTAATCTTAATATTCGTGTCCATCCGTGTGAATTCGTGGTCAGTTTTTTGAGTTTTCGTTTTCGTAGCGTTAGCGTATCGTAGTGAACAGAGTTCACGTATCGTAAAAAAAGAGATTTTCCTTTTGAGAATCACTTTTTTTTCTACCTTTACATAAGGTGATTGCACTCGGCAAAGTAAAAATAAATAATAATTTATTTTGTCATTTGCCCTCGTTTTTGTACCTTTGTACCGATAGGGGCGCCGAAATTTTCCCAAGCCTTCGGCGCTATACCCTCTAACTTCCTAAACCTCAAAGGATTACACTTCCCTTGAGGACAATTTTCGTACAGAAAAGCGATAAAACCTTAAACTCTCTCCTGCAGAAAAATACCAGAAATAATAAAAATAGCCTCAGACCATTTTGCTGATGTCAGCAAAATGGTGTCCATAGGCTCTGGTACTGGGCGTGATGTTGACTCTCACTCCCGCAAAATATTCGAATATAACTCTGTAAAAATCAAAATACAATGAAAAAGAGTTCAGTAGTAAAGAGATTACAGTCGTTAAAAGATAAGTTGGGTACCGTTGGAGTATGCCAGCTCGGCTTGTTCGGTTCTACTGTTCGTGGAGAAAATACCCCCAAGAGTGATATTGACATCCTCATAGATTTCAATGCAGGACAGGAAACCTATCCCAATTTCATTGGAGCATGTCAGATACTAGAAGACAGCTTCAAACGCAACAAACTGGATGTGGTTACACTCAAGGGATTGAGTCCATACATAGGAAAGACAATCTTAAAAGAGGTTGAATATGTATAAGTCATATATACCCTATCTTCAGCATATATTAGACGAGTGTCTCTATATTCGCTCCGTCATAACAGACGACATGGTTATAGATCAGTTCTTAGTCGACGAAACGTTGAAAAGAGCTGTAACAAGGAGTTTGTCAACTGTCAACTCTCAACTGTCAACTCTCAATTGTCAACTGTCAACTATCACCTATCAACTGTCAACTGTCAATTGTCAACTAAATAACGTAAGAGCGAAGGTTTTAGGTAAACTTTATGGCAGAACCTGTAAATATGCAGTACATAAGTGACATTTCAAATGCCTTGTCCTCATTAGTTACCACCTTATTTGTAAGGGGGAAGCTAAACTTGACAGATTCTCATGTCATGTCCGAAGGTTTTTATGAGGGCCTGTTGAACTTGATGTATGATCTTAACCTGCATAATACCAATAGCGATCAGCAAAATGCTGAGGGTATAGACTTAGTTGACACAGAAGCAAAGATAATAATGCAAGTAACTGCAACTTGTAGCAAGTCCAAAATTGATCACTCTTTGAGTGAACTCAAACCAGAATATGAAGGATTTCATTTCATCTTTGTTCCTATAACGATTAAAGATACAAAGTCTCAGCGTGCTCATCAGTACAATGCGCCTCACAATATTGTTTTTGACCCGAAAAAGGATATTTATGATATACCATTCCTTGTTCGAGAGTTGGCTTATGGAAAATGTGCAGATAAGGCAGGTTCGGTTGCAGATTACTTAAAGAAGAACCTTCGTTTTTTGATGTTGGACGAAAGGCGACTGTCATCTGGTTTGGAGTATATGATTCGTGAATTATCAAAGGGTGGAAGCGAAGACTCTTCCTTTGATGCAAAGGATTTTGAGATTGATGCAAAAATCTCATTTAATGGTTTGTCTTATGGGGAAGGCATCATTCGCGATTATGCAGACCAGCATCCTAGGGTTAAGCGTATCTATGATGAATATGCTAAACAGGCACAGTACAAGAGTAAGGCAGTTTTGCAAAAATTTCATAGCATATATTTGACTTGGAAGCAGACATTAAGGGGTGATGAGCTGTTTAAGAAAATAGAAAGTGAAGTGGTATCGCTAGTAAATGTTGCAAACTTGCCAGAAGACTTTACCCAAGAAGAACTTGAAATGTGTGCAGATATTCTAATTGTACACGCTTTCATGGAATGTAAAATTTTTGAAAAACCCATTTAAGTATGTTAGTGCCAGATAATACTAGACCTGAAGATACGATATACTTCAATGGCGCAAAAGTATTGCAAGTTATTCTAGATGAAAAAAGACTTACAATTACAGATTTGTATGTGATACTCAAAAAGAAGTCCGATATTAGCTTTGCAACAATGCTGTTATGTCTGGACTGGTTGTATTTGATAGATTGTATAGAAGTAAATAATGGAGAGGTAGTCTTATGTTCATAAAGTCGTTAAGAATAGAGTCAATAGATGGCCTCATTAGGGATATGCAGTTTCATCCGGGATTAAACCTAATTGTGGACGAAACACCTGAGCATCTGACAGAGACAGGTAATAATGTGGGTAAGACCACGGTGTTACGTTTAGTTGATATTTGTCTGGGCAAAGACCCTAAATCCATTTATGTCAGCCCAGAAGACAAGAGAACTGTTAATATGCAAGTCAGGCAATTCCTGGTGGAAAAGCAGGTTGTTGTTACCTTGACGCTTGTAAGCGACTGGAGTAAAGATTCCCAAGAGGTTTGCATACGCCGTAATTTCCTGAATTACAGTAAAGCTATCAGAGAAATTAATGGCCAGCAGATTCAAGATAAAGATTTTGAGCAGGCATTACAGCAGAGTTTGATGGGCATTGTTACCGAAAAACCTTCTTTCCGCCAATTAATAGCTCACAATATTAGATACTCCAATCTGGCGATAACACAAACACTTAGGAATCTCGATGGTAATACTACCGATCCGGAATATGAAGCTCTCTATCTATATATGTTAGGCTGCGACTATAGTAACGCAGATCTCCGACAAGATACTATGGAGAAGCTTAATACAGAGAAGAGTTTCAAGAATCGATTGGAAAAACAAAAAGGCCGTAATATTTTAGCGTCAGAGCTTGGTATTGTAAAATCAGAAATCACTGAACTTGAACGTCAGAAACAGGAACTATCTTTAAATCCTGATTTTGAGCAAAACATGGCTAGACTGACTGCTTTAAAGTTTGATATAAATACAATTTCATCTCAGTTGAGTTCACTTATGTTACGCCGTTCAATATTAATTGAAGCGCAACAAGAACTAACAAGCCAGAAATCCAACATTGATGTCGAAAGTTTAAAGACGATTTATTCTCAGGCTAAGATGTTCATCCCTTATTTACATAAAACATTCGAAGAACTCTTAGCACACCACAATAATATGCTTGAAAAGAAAGCAGAGTTTGTGGGAGAGGAATTGCCAACCCTTGATGAGCGGATAAAAGAGATTGAGCTTGAAGTAGAGTCATTACGTCAAGAAGAGACAAACATTAGTATTAAGCTACAATCTTCAACATCATATGCTGATTACGAAAGTCTTATTTCTGAGTTAACAAAGAAATATGAACGACTTGGGTCACTTTCTCAGCTACTTGAACAAATCAAAGAGGTTGATGCTGAGATTGAAGTTTTAAACAAAACTCTCTCTAAAATTGATGAAGATCTGTTTGCTGTCGCTTTCCAAAACAAAGTACAAGAGCAATTAGATAAATTCAATACATATTTTGCACGTATATCAAATCATTTGTATGGGGAGCAATATGCGATGATATACGAAATTATTCATAATAAGAAGACCGATAGAGATGTATACAAGTTTAGTATTATCCCAGTAGGTGCAGATACAGTGAACTTTAGTACTGGTAAAAAACAAGGTGAAATTACATGTTTTGATATGGCTTACATCCTTTTCGCAGATAAAGAGGGTATCCCTTGCCTACATTTTGGATTATACGATAAAAAAGAGTTGATGCACGATCACCAACTCGAGGCAACAGCTCAATTTGTTGGCTCTCACGTTAACATGCAATTTGTCGCTTCAATATTAAAAGATAAATTACCGGCTTCTCTTAATGATGAAAAGTATTTTGTTGTAAAATTGAGGCCAGAAGACAAGTTGTTCAGATTTTAGGTAAAGTTAAAATTTCACCATTACGTGTATTTAAAGATAAGAATTAATGAAAAAATATAATGTAACGTTCATGGGGTATAGGCGAGATGTGAATGCAAAGACACTCCCGTCTAGCAGCGGTATTTATATGGTGTATCGTTGCGTATACAATGAAGATAAGAATACGGTTGATTTAATAGAGTTATTTTATATTGGGCAGGCATTTGATCTTAACCATGAGATAAATTATCATGCACGCCGAGAGGAATTCCTAGCCCAAGCAAAAGAGGGCGAACAGATATGTTATGCATATGCAAGAGTTGATAAGGCTGATTTAGATATTGTTGAGAATGCATTAATATTTGCACAAAAACCCCGTTTGAATACTAATCTCAGGAATAACTATAATCATGAAGCCGCTCAATTCCAAATAGAAGGGAAATGCGCTTTATTACAACATACTAATTACTCAATTGGAGAGGACTAATTTGTATGACTTATGGAAAAAGTGTTAAAGATTAAGAATAAGCGCAATATTAGTCCTAAGTGGGAAGAACCTTCTGAACGACTTGTTTTATATGCTGATATTATGGGCTTTAAAAGTCGTGTAATGGACTATAGCCATGAAGAGCTTAAAAATGATATTAGCCGCTTTCGAAATGAATGGGAGTCTAGAATGAGCCCACTTCAAATTGCAGATCATCTGCGTTATGTTCAATTTTCGGATTCAATATTGATTGTTGTGAATGGCGTTGATGAAAAGATGTTTAATTTAATCACAAAAGCGGCTTTTTGTTTGATGCATACAGCAATCTCAAACCGTTTCCCGATTAAAGGCGTTATCTCGCAAGGTGTATTTACGTACGATAAACTAAAAGAATTGTATTTTGGCCGTCCTCTGGTGGATGCTGCTTTATTACATGACGAGATTAAGTATTATGGGATAGTGGTTCACAATACAGCTGAAGCCACTGTTAAAGCTAAAGGAACTGAAGAGAATAGATATTGTAAATCTGAAATACCACTGGATAAAGGGTGTGCCTCTCATTATCACTTAGCTTGGAATTTGGTTAATCAAAAGTATAAGCCGGAAGATATAACAGAGACTTGTAATTTGTGGCTTGATGTGATAGAAGAGCAGGTGTCCGGCAAACCTCGTACCTACATTGATAATACTCGCAAAGTGTTTGAGAATGACAGGAAACTTGAGGTACAGATAAACGAGGACGTTTGATAATTATACTATAGAATTCTCTAATTCTTGATTATGCCCAACACTGATTTCTCTGAGATAGATAGGCTTCATTCCGAGTGGTCGAGGATGGAGAAGACGGCCAGGTTGGGTTGGCTGTCTGGAGAGAAGGCACGGCTTACAGGGCTGGCGAACCAGTTCTCGCTGTATATCTATGCTAAAGGAGGCCTTATGAATGATCCCGAGAGAGCTTACGCTCGCAAGCTCCTTGATATGATTAACTCTGTGGATGCGGAAGGCTCAAAGGTGATGGACGACCTTAGAAATGATGCTTTCAAAGAGATTGTTAAAAGTTTAATGAAACAATAAAATAGCGGCACCCGCTCTTATGCGCAGCCGGAGCTTCTCACAGGAGTAGGAAGAGGACTCATTCAAAAGTTATAAAACAGAAAAAACAAGGTGAGGGAATATCCCATGATGTCAGGATCTGTCTCTTGCCATCTCGGTGTTATTCAACGAATAAATAGTAAAATGAAAGTGGGTCAGTAGAACCGTCCCGCTGGTCCGTATTTTAATACATTTTAAATATAGTTATGCAAAAACTCATTGTTGATAATTTCAAGCAGATTACCCATGCAGAGATTGAGGTCAAAGACTTCCTGTTGCTCATTGGTCCTCAGGCATCGGGTAAGAGTACTATAGCCAAGTTGATATACTTCTTCAAGTTTCTTCAGCAGTTCTATATCGACCTCTTCAGTATTGATAACCCTGAGGTGTCGGCAGAGACGCTAATGATGAATTTCAATTATCGAATTATCACGAAGTTCCAGGACTATTTCTCCTTCAACGAGATTCCTGACCCCAATTTTCGGATTGATTTCCTCCTCTCTTCCGAGACGGGAAAGAGTATGCACTTTAGTGTTAAAGACAACAAAATAATGGTTGGCTTTAGCAAGTCTATGCACGACGTCTTAATGGCTACATCCCAAAAGCTCCTTGCCCTACGCAAGCAGTCCAAGGAACTTATAGAGCAGGATTCTGCTAACGAGATGAAAATACGTAATGACTTTAGTACAATGGTATGGAAAGAGTCGTGCGTAGCCTTCGAAGACACCAAGCATGGTCTCTATATACCCGCAGGCAGAAACATAACCGTAGCTTTCTCCGAGCAGTTCCAGATGCTGTTCTTCGGACAGTTGAGCGACAAGCAGCAACATATCGGTGGCAACGAAGAAGACATTATCCGTTCCTTCATGCTTCACAGCAAGCGACTTGTTGACTTCTTTTCCAACGGTTACCGCAAGAATCTTGAAAATCCCTTTGGTCAGCTGGTGCTGAATATCGCCAAGCAGATTATTAAAGGCAGCTACAAGAATGAGAATGGCACCGAGAGTATTCAGGTTGATGATAAGACCTCCGTATTCCTCGGCAATGCCTCTTCCGGTCAGCAGGAGTCCATTCGTATCATTCAGGATTTGATATTCATTCTTTGTACCCAGATTGATAGCATCCGTTTCGTTGAGGAACCCGAGGCACATATCTATCCCGAGGCACAGAAGCTCCTGATAGAACTGATGGTACTTGTGGCAAATCACTGTCATACACAGATGATTGTCACCACTCACAGCCCCTATGTGCTTTCCACATTCAACAACATGCTCTACTATTCCAAGGTTTTGAAAGCACATCCTTCTAAGCGCGAGGAGCTGGAGCGCCATTTTCTGTCAGAAACGCTGAATACTGCTAACCAGGAGTTCCTGGGCATCAATGCAGACCGTTTCGAGGCATATTCACTCGATACCGCCCGTGACGAATATTGTCAGCCCATCAAGGATAATACAACCAAATTGATTGGCGACAACTTCTTCGATTCAGAAACCGAGAAGTTGAACGAGGATTTTGCTTTCCTGTATAACTTGATGTAAACCATGAAACATTTCAAGTGTTCTTTGCGTATGTGTTTTCCCCACAAGGTGTGGGTGAAGGAGTGGCAGACATACCACAACAAAACACATAATAACATCAAATGTAAGGAAAAGTATCATATAGATTGTATCACGCCACCTGTTACATACGTCTATGATGACAATACACGTCACTGTTGCTTTGTGTGTAAAACATTTCATCCAGATGCCTTGGTTATCAATAATTGGAGTGCATATCATGTATGTGTGGATGGTGGGTTAATTCGATTTGGGTATCACAACACCATACCAAACTTTAAGTGTTCTCGGAGGCGTTGCGATAGTATGATATTTGATAATAGAAATATTTGGTTTGTCGAGTTCAAAATGAATGCCACAAGTATTCTAGATGTAAAATTATGGGAAGACTTGAAAGATGGAATGGAACAACTAAAAGGTTTTATCCTTGATTTACGTTATAAGATGGCTCATAAACGCACTCCGTTACATCGTTATTTCCATTTCAGTAACCAACATTGTACAGTTTGTATGCATAAATATCCTCTTATGAATACTAAGCGTAACACATATTTGGAAAAATTTCGTACTGAGACCGGTATAAAAGTTCAACAATTGGTAGCAATACCGTAATGTGACAGGAAAGAATCATATCATTTGCCAAATATTGAGTAGATACATGGATTCAACACAAAAATAATGAAAGCGGATTTGGGGACGGTTTTGTGATACCTCAAGTGAGAGTCACAAAGCGGATCAAAGAACCGTCCCCTGATCCAGCGATCTCCCTGGCTTCAAACGGCTGCTTGGTGACGGCTCTGACTATGGGGTACACTTTGAGTATGCAGAGCAGCCTTCTCCTGATGGACTGGCACAGGCTTTCATTATTGGTGAGAAGTTCATCGGTGACGGTAGTGCTTGCTTGGTTCTTGGTGACAATATCTTTTACGGTAGCGGATTTACTGGCTTGCTCCGTAAGGCTGTTAAGGATGCAGAGGAGAACAAGAAGGCAACCGTCTTTGGTTACTGGGTATCAGATCCAGAACGTTATGGCATAGCAGACTCCATCAAAGTTCAGGAGTTAGAAAAGGAAAAGCGAAACGAGATAATAGTAAGTTGCCTGGAGATAGGTACAGGATTAAGACAGATATCCCGCCTTACAGGTGTGACTTATGGAGTAATAAACAAGTTAAATAAGAGCAGATAAGGTGATCAAGGAACCGTCCCCTGATCTGATAAAATTTTTCTGGAAGAGAGAAATAATAAGACAGAGATAGATGATCTTATTATACTATCGAACAGATTGAATGTTGAGTAATTTGGAGATTTTAATAATATTTCAATGACACAAGAAAATATAATAGCAATATTATCGATCTTAATATCAGCCATCGTAGCAGGAGCTGGTATAATCATTGCATGGCAAACTGAAAAATTACGAACTATGAGGGAACAACTCTCAGAAAGGAAGTATAAGGCTTATGCGGATGCCGTAAAGATGTTCTACTCTATTTTAAAGGAGTCTAAATTAAATAGACCAACGAATAACGACAAGAGATTACAAGAGATGATCGATATCAAAAGAGATATTTTAATGTATGGTTCTGATGATGTATTTAAAGCCTTCAATAATTGGCTCATTTATACCGACACAAGTGAAACACAATTGCAGCTAGTTGCATTTTTGGATTTCGTATTGAAGATGCGAAAGGATTTGTGCAATAACAAAACAAAATTGACAAAGTATGATATTCTTCTAAACCTTACTCAAAGTAAAGAGGAAGCGAATAAGTTAATGTAATCCACATAAATCCTTCACCAATAACTATTGGTAACTATTAAAATTCCTATCCCCTATTGTCCTTGGAATCCTGCTGGAGCACCTCCATGATTTGAATGTCCATTTCCGTGGGGTAGAGGAGCATATTTAATATTATGGTGACAGGGGCTTGGCTCCTGCCACTTGAATCTCAAAGAGGCTTACAGCCACATTGCGATTCAGTTAAGCGGTGTTTATCACTTTTGCATAGAGATAATATTGTAATGGGTAGTTGGAAAGAGTATCAGATAGAACAAGATGAGCAGATTGCTCGTGGGTATATTGCTCCAGAAAGGGGCAAGAAATACCTATGTAGCAGCCATTATTCCGATGAGTTTTTGAAAGAATACATTGATGAGAACGGGATGGATGGCGTTTGCTCTTACTGCGGACAACACGCCAAAGTACTTGACCTGTGTGATTTCGTCGAGCATGTTGGAGGCGATTTGGCAGATTGGCTTGAGGATGTTGATAATGCAGGTCTCTTTCTGGAAAACTTCTTAGGAAGCGATGATGAAGACGACGATGATGAGATTCCTGGATTCAAGAAGGTTGGTGGCTATATAGCTCCATCTGATGCCGACTATTATGAAAGTAGTGAAGAAGTGATGGAAGACTTTGATCTTATCTCTAATAACAATGCTCTCAACATAGATTTATCGGAATGTCTCTACATGGAACGCAAAATACGTCGCGATCTAACCACAATGATGTTGAGTGACGAACTGTCGCTTATGTGGTCAGAGTTCTGTAGGTTGGTTAAGGGTGAAAGACGATACACGTTCTTCAAATCACCATTGTTTGAAAACGCGCACCCCAGCAGGAGTGACAATGGACTCTTTGATATTCTGACCGAACTTGGTGGTGTGATACGTGCAGCCGAAGGCAGCATACCAACAGGAACCACACTTTATAGATGCCGACCAGCTGATGAAAAAGAATCGGTAACAAAGTTCTCTGACATTACAGCACCACCTGTTGAGTATGCTAAAGCAAACCGACTGAGTCCAGTGGGAATATCCATGTTTTATGGCTCTTACGATAAGGCTACATCTCTTCGTGAAGTGTTTAACTATTGTGATGATAAACCATTTTACTACACAGGTAGATTTCATACTACACAGGAATTATCCGTTGTTGATTTGTCGTCCTTAAAATGTAGCTTCTGGATGCCAAGATATTGGCAAGAAACGCTCTTCCTTATACGTTTCCATAGGGAAATTTCCATGCCTTTGAAAAAAGGAGATACCGGAGTGGAATATGTTCCACCACAGATATTTACGGAGTACCTGAGATACCTTTGCAGAAATAGTCAAGACAAACCTTACGATGGTATTGTTTATCGTAGTTCACTAACCGGTGAAAAGAATGTGGCATTGTTTTATGACAATAAGACATCTGAACAGATTCTTGAACTCGAAGAAATAACTAAAAAGGCAAAATGAAGAATCTGTATATCATAGGCAACGGATTCGACAAGCATCATAATATCAAGAGTGGTTATTGGGATTTCCATACCTGGCTACTTGATAAAGATAAAGAACTTGTTGATCAGATAGACGAGCTGTACGATTACGATCAAGACCTTTGGGGTAATTTTGAGGTAGAACTGGGAAATCTTGATGTTGTTGAGAAAGCACAAGAGATTTATAGCGAGCACTCTGCTAATCTTCTTTCCGATCATTATGACCGCGAGTATCACGAAGGCCAAATAGTTGCCGGTGATACTATTGGTGGCATTTACAATAAGATAAGAGCCTATTTCCCAGAATGGGTGAAATCACTTGGTGATGCAGACCCTAAGATGTTTTTGAAGTTGGAAGACGATTCGTACTTTATCACCTTCAATTACACAGATACCCTTATAAACCTCTACAAAATACCAGAAAAGGATATTCTATTCATTCATGGCCGTTCTGCGATAGATGGTGATAACTTGGTTTTGGGTCATGGAAAGTCAGCCGATCAAGTTAAGGCTGAATCAGAAAAAGGTATCGATGAGGATACGGAAATGCCATACGTTGAGACCGTTTGGGCTATTGAGCGACAGGTTAATATGATGCGAAAGCAAACCGAGAATATAATTGCAGACAATAAGACGATATGGAATTCATTGAAGGATGTAGAGCACATCTATATTTTTGGATGTTCTTTAACTGATGTTGATTTACCCTATTTCAAGCAGATTGCAAGCGTTGTTGATACTGCAAAAGTAGAATGGGATGTCAATGCATACGGAAAAGATATTGATACCTATAATGCAGACTGTCAACATAAGAAGCAATTCATTCAAGCTCTTGGAGTGGACGAAGGATTAATAAAAACCTATCGATTGGTTGATATTTTGAAATTCCAAGAACAATCATTGTTTTAATCTATTTTGTTCGAAGAGAGATACAGGAATATAATAAGGAAAATTTGTTTTCATTGTATATAAACAGAAATAGATATGGTTACTAAATTGAATAAAAAAACAACGTTGAAAACCGAAACTGGTAAAAAATATGTATTCGACCTTTATTTGTTCGATGATTTTAATGACTTAAAAGGTTATTTTGATCAAGACCCTGCTTTATATCTTTTTACTAAGAGAGAGAAAAGTGGAGATAAATACGCTCACACTTATGTTTATCTGGGCGAAACTTGCAATTTAAATTCTCGGTTCGATAATCATCACAAGGAGAATTGTATTAAGAAGGCAAAATGCAATTGTATAGGCATCTATCTTTTTGGAGGGACAGAAAAAGTAAGAAAAGCTTGCGAAGAAGAGCTATTAGATAATAATGGTTTTCCTTGTAACGAGCAAAATAACTAATCGTAACCGCAAAATTAACAGTTAACAATTTCCCAGCTAATGTGAACTTCCGCATAACAGCCTGATACACAATATAAAACGGAAAAACGAATTCCTGTTTCATCAGACATTCATCAGACATCCGGGAAATTGAGCCTTTTCGGTCATTTCCAATACAAAGATACACATTTTGGGGCAAACAGGCAAGAGCGTTAAGATTTCTTATCCATTTAGTGTGAAGAAATGTTAATTCTAAAGAGGCTGGTTGATGTGACTGAAGGGGTGTTTGAGGGAAAATGAGAGAAAACCGAGAAAAATCAGGGTTCGGCCTATTCTGAGAAAATTCGAGAGAAATTGAAAATTCCGTAATTTAACTAGAAAACAAAAATAAACATTTCTAAAGACTGTTTAATAAAACAATGATATAGTGACAGGAGCACGGCTTCTGTATAACGTTATGAAGATACGCAAAATTAAATATAATAATCACCGGGTATTGGGTAATCTTGTGCTGGACTTTGTTAATCCAGCCACAGGGTTGCCTTTTGATACGATTGTGCTGATAGGCGAGAATGGTACAGGTAAAACCACTATTCTTACTAGTCTTAGTGACTATTTTAATTGCATTACCTTACAGCCATTCGAATACATTGAATATGATGCAGATGGGAATCAGTATCGTATAGAGCCAGTGCCTGATGGCCAGGTTTGTTTTCACAATAGAATTAATATATCGACAGGAACTTCAGAGTCGATAAATAGGAATACTAGTTATGATCCCCAAAGGATGTATGCAGATAAAAAGGACCTAAGGTCGTATGCTAGTATTTTTTCTAAAGCGAGAGCAGACTTTAAGGTAGATAAAATCGGCAGTATTTCTACTCGAACACTTGATTCTGAGATGCGTGATCAAGACAATAATGACAATTACACATCGCTGAAACAGTTGATAGTGGATATTGACAATCAGGACTCGAAAGACTTCAAAAACCAAAATAGAGTCGGACAAGTAGCTTGGAATACTTTTTATCCTACATCAAGAATGCACCGTTTTACTAATGCGTTTGACAGTTTCTTCTGTGGTAAGGTAAAATTCGACCGTATTGAAACAGCAAATCAGGACAATATCATATTCTTCAAGAAGAACAATCAAGATGTTTCTATTGACAGTTTGAGTACTGGAGAAAAACAGATTGTTTATAGAGGAGCTTATCTTCTTAAGAACAATGGCAAGATGGATGAAGGTGTAGTATTTATTGACGAGCCTGAACTTAGTATGCATCCCGATTGGCAGCGAAAAATACTTGATTATTTCCAACGATTGTACAAAACACCAGCTGGTCAATTGAAAGCTCAGATGTTTATTGCAAGTCATTCGGAATATCTTGTTGAAACTGCTTTGAAGCAGAGTAATACGCTTGTTGTCGTTCTGAAAGAAAACGGAGAAACTGTTACTGCGAAACCGATAACAATGCCGCTTTTGTTGCCGTCTATTATACCATCAGAGGTTAATTATGCAGCCTTTGGAATACCATCTGTTGATTATCATATAGCTTTGTATGGCGCAATACAGAGCAAGTATGGCGTCCATTATATTACAGATTGTGACAGTAAGATAGAGTCATGTGTTCCATATTACAATCCTGCGGTTCATGAGAAGATAACGGCAAATCCAAACAAACCCGCTTCTCCATATAAAACCGTTTGCACTAAAGTTCGCAACCATATTGACCATCCAGATACTGCTCCTTCATATACGGAAGAAGAGATGGTTGAGTCAATAAAACTAATGCGCAATATTCTATTAAATGTAGCACCTTGAAATTGTTCTATGCAACAGAACTATTTTTGGCACATTTTCACTATTATATTGACAGAGTTGTTATTGAATAAGGCATACTGCCGTAAGGCAGGTATATAAAAAATCGTTATTAGGAGTGGAATCCTAACGGAATTCTCTCATAAGAAAAGGTTCAATAATATTCCGTTGGCCCACTCTTTAAAACAGAGCAAACATGAGTAGCATAGCAGATGCAATCCAAGATAAATGCTTAGCATTTGGAGACAGAGTAATCAAGTTGAATGATTACCTTCTCAAAGGGGCTGCAAATGCGAAACCTGCCTATAAGGTGGTAAAAGGAAAGAGAGTATTTGAAAAGTCGGTACCTGTCTATTTACAATAGGTATCAAACTTGTGCAACCAATTGCTAAGAAGTGGCACGAGCATTGGTGCCAACAACGCAGAAGCGACAAATGCAATCAGTAAAGCAGATTTCAAGTCCAAAAGTTTCATAGCTCTTAAAGAAGCAAGGGAATCCTTGTACTGGATAGATCTCTTACATCGCAACGGTTACCTCGATGATAAACAATACCAAAGCATATACGATGATGCTGAAGAATTAGTAAAGATACTGGTAACAAGATGCAAGAAGATAAATCAAGAAACATTAAGTAAAGAAGTTGAAAATGAGTAGAGGAGTAGGGATTGTAGTGGGCGTTGGAATTTCTTCCTTCTTCCCTCTTACATCTTCCCTCTTACATCTTCCCTCTTACATCTTACCTCCAACCTTACAAAGTTGTCCTTGTTGTCTAAGTTGTCTTTTAAACTATTCGTATCCCTATCATCCGTGCAATCCGTGGTCAAGAAATGAAAAAAGTAATAACATACGGCACTTATTTATGACTATAAAGTGTCAAGTGGTAGGATGAGTTAACAAATAAGCATCTGAAAATGGCAGTAAGAGTAAAGCTGTTGCAAAATAACGTAAAGAGTAGTCCCAACTACGGCAAATACTACGCTAAGGCGATTCCACAGGGTGAAGTGACACTTGAACAGCTGATGAAGGAGGCGCAGGAGCATAGTTCGGCAACTGAAGCGCAAGTGAAAAAGGTCGTTCTTGAACTGAAGAACCTGATGAAATTTCATCTTGCTGAGGGTAGGACTGTAGATATTGAAGACATCGGACGTTTTCACCTT
>Ga0326512_10001723_pt1 | contig 16538 bp, 45 predicted proteins | sample 1_2617_0518_D_FD_203652 | JGI IMG/M metagenome (GOLD analysis project Ga0326512, IMG submission 203652) | Bovine rumen microbial communities from UC Davis, California, United States - 1_2617_0518 | ecosystem: Host-associated > Mammals > Digestive system > Stomach > Rumen | place: USA... | reverse complement strand
TTATTTTCAATATAAGCCTCTCGGACGTTCAACAATGGAACAACTCTTACTCCTCTGGAGCTGGTGAGAACCATGTTGTTTCCGTCAAGTTTGTATGATTCGTACATGGTGTACTTCTTAATCTTTCCATCCATGAATTCAACCACGATAGTTAACATTATTTGTCCTCCTTCTCTTCTCTGATGATTCTCCTTACTTCGTCTTCATATGTGTCTTTGAATTCTTCTCTGATTTCTTCCTTATCAGAATGCATCTCCATAAACACACCAACAGAGCTTAAAATACAACCAATAATGCTAAAAATAATTCCTTTTTTCATCGTTTGTCCTCCATAACTGTCTTCAAATATATAATTCAAACTAATTCCTGAGTCCTACGACGCCAATTAGTTGGCTGATTTACATTCGTTTATCGCCGTAAGGACCAAGCTTTAGTTCAAATTGCTCGTATTCGTCTTGTACTAGTCAAGCAATATCTGCTACCGGATCGTTCATGTAAAATATCTCAAGACATGGACGTCCCTCTTTATCTTTACAGGTTCCATATGTAGGTTCGATTCGTCCGGTCTGATACAATTCGTAAGCAAGTGGTAAATCACATGACTCTCCACCTGCTTCTTCGATGAACGTACCATGAGGAATACACGTTTCCTTACCAGAATCCATCAGCTTGTTGCAATCCATGGCTGCCTTGTCAATTCTCATCTGATTGGACCAAAAATATTGTCCTGTGATGGAATCCCTACATTTGTACAAACCTTCAGAATATCTGCCGTAGATGTCTCGATCGCTGACATCGTCTTTAGTGACATGATTTTCTGCCATTTTGTTTCTGATTTTCTGGTCTAAACTAACCTCTTTAGTTTCTTTCCCTTCTTTTTCGGTGTCGACCAATTCTCTTGCTACCTTCTTGTATTCATCAAATGCTGTCTTGGTGGTAGTTAATGCACTGATGAGTACAACTTCTTTCTTACTGTGTACAACTTCACACCCAATTGCACATGCAATAGACTGTGCAGCAAGAAGTCCACAAGGTAAATATAAAGGACCTGCCGTCTTAACTTTTTCTAAGATCGTCAAATCCTCTCCCTTCACTTCTTCTGCTTCTTCAAGTTTCTTAATTGCCTTTGGCGTTACAATGATTGCTTCAGCAACTGCTCCAACAGTTCCTGATACCGCTCCAACGACAAGCAATTTAGTTCCATGTTTTTTAAAGAACTTCGAGATTGCCTTTGTCGCCGACTTAAACATTACTCTCATCGACTGATACCTCCATTCTTGAGATGTGTGAAAATATATAAGTGAAAAAAAATAAAGAGTGTGTAGTTTTACACCCCTCTATAATGGTAGTTGTATTTCTTGCGAAGCTATTCGTCCTTTATTTCGTTTTCCAGGAGCTCGTCAAGCTCGTATTCCATACTATTGATCTGAATTACTCGGAATGGACTGTTAAGCAAATCTGTAATATCTTCATCATAATGCTCTTCTGCTCTCTTCAAAGCCATATAATTTTTATGAGAAAGATCTTCCTGCCACCGGTGTTTAAGTCGTTCAATCCATTGCTCTTTTAGTTCTAAACTTGGACATACTACAAGCACAGGAGTCTCAGCCCCAACGTGGAATTCAATATTTTTTCTAACGCCTTCATGAGACGACACAAATACGTTATAACCTTGATCCGACAAATCTTCAGCCATTTTAACGTAATGATACTCCCAATTGCTAGGACGCACTCCGTCAAATATAAATCGGCTACTATCCACATCTATATAGTCGTTATTCCAGTCAGCTAACGTTGTTTTACCAATTCCAGGGTATCCAATTATTATCATTTTTATTCCTCCATTCTCTATATGAAAAAAATAAGGACTTGCAGATTTTATTTATCCACAAGCCCCTAAGGTTATCTAGTATTCATCTTCTTTATCTAATCTAAAGTTAGAACAAATATAATCGACGATAAGGTCTTCGAGTTCTCTATTGCTGTAGCTTCTTGATACGTCAAAAGCGTCGATCATGAAGTTTAAGTGTAATCTATCGTGACTAACCGAGATTTTATATTGGTTAGTCCCAGCATAATACTCAATACGAAAATCGAGATTATTAGTTCTAATAAGTTTTAATAATCGTTTCATCTATCTTCCGTAATCCTCCTTTCTACCATTATTCGGATCATCTCATTAATAAACCGGGTCAGTAGGGAATGTCGAACAGTATTGAATTCTTTTGCTTCTAGTACAAAATTTCACGCCGGGATGCTCGATGAAAATATCCTTGGCGATCTCCTGCAGAAGCGTGTTCTCATTACCATAATAATCCTCAAGATTGTCGGCGTAGTACTGAATAACTTCGTCGCTGAAAGCAACATATGTGAAAGGTATAGCTGTTGACTCACCTCTTTGTCCTGCGGCTGTAAATATAAACACCGGATTGCCGTCAAATGCTCGCTCATACAGTTCTGCCATTGACGGGTCTTCCTCGTTTGCCGGGATGACTAAGATCTTTACAGTAATGTTGCCAAATACTTTCTCTGATGGTAATAACTGAGATAAGGCATCACATTTATCTGTGCCACGCACATAGAGCTTTACTTCTTTCTTTTCATCATTGATCGAAACATCAATCGCTGGATCTTCGCCAAACATCGCCTGAATCTTCTCGTAGAAAATATGCCAAGGTGCTGATTTGTTAACTTTATCTTTTGTCATCTTTGTCTTCCTCCATTTTTTCATTATCGTACTGGTTATCATGTTCAAAACAGAACATACAAATTGGAAAAACAACTTTTTTATCTTTTGAATGGCTTATCAAAGCCGCGTCTCTATGACCACATATACAACAAAGCATCTTAGTCCTCCCAAATAACCTTTTTACCTTCTACACTTTCTTCTTATTAAACTCTGGATCTTCCATTTCGCACAGAAATGCAATATTCGTCGCAAGATGCCACAAATGCGGTAACCCACTTTCATCATCAAATCCGCTTGGGTCATCCAAATATGCAAGGAAATGCCTGTAAGCTGCATCTCTGTATCTTTCGATCTCAACTTGCTTCCAATTATCAGGATCGCCGTACTTCTTGTTTCCGTACATTCTGACGCTAGCAATGTCCCAAATTATTTTTCTTGGGACTAGTGACAGTTGTGCTTTACCTTCATCAGCTTTAGCTTGCTGGTTCATTTCTCCTCACCTTTCTTTTCTGCATACGAACAGTAATCATCAGGTCCCATATCAATGTGCAAATATCTGCACCAAGGTATCTGCAAACGTTTATGGAATTCCCAATGCTTACAATCCTTACACCGTATTAGTTCTTCCAATTTAAGATCTCTCCTTTTTCTTAACTAATTCAACGACATCAAAACATAGTGTGTCATCCTCAGTAGTAACTTGCTGTATTCCAACTTGTATTCCGCAATCTTTACATCGCAGCTCTCCTCCGCCGGTCTCCTTTATCTTGCCACTACATTTTGGACACACCACAGTTATCCGTCTAACCCACATAAATATAATCCTCCGTCAGTCACATTCTTCATCATCGTCGAAATCTAACTCGTCGTCCTCATCAAAACCAAACTCATTATCATCAAGACCATCATCAATAATCTTCATCTTCGTCCTCCATAAGTTCATCAATGGATTCTTCGACTAATATCGAATCTCCATCTATAAACGTGACTAAAGTTCGATACCCTTCTGTAGGAAATCCTTCTGTGGGAACCAAACATTTAATGTTATCAACATTGATGTACATTTCATCGCCAGTTGTAGTACTAGTTACCTTTAAAAACATAGTTTCCTCCAGTTTTTGCTAAAATCCCACTAGCTGGTCAGAACTGGTCAATTGGTCAGAAAAAGTGGTACTTTTTATTACTATATATATTTATTTAATTTTCCTATAGGTTAATAAAAAGGGTATATTTCTGACCATCTGACCAGTTTTTGACCAATTTTGGGTAATTTTTGCTATTTTTTCACATTTTTTCGAGTTTCTTTGTCAATAAGCTTCAAATAAAACTTATACAATTTAGAATGAAAATGGCGGTCGTTCTTACTCAAATTCTTGCTTTCAAGCTTCGAGTGATGGAACGCCGCCCTCTTTTTGTATCTGTCTACTATGTTGATCATCTCTTGCCGTCCTCAAATCGGTTAAGGCTTGCTCATTATAAAGCATTTCTGTCGTGGCATATGAATATACAATTCCGGCACCGTCAATGGCAGAATCATACCCACAAATGCATTTCCATTCAGTCCTCCAACTTGTAACCATCGGATCAATATATGATATACAATATCTGCCACATCTAGGACATCGCTTAATCTTGGTACTCATTAGCAATCCTCAAATAGAGTATACATTGCATAGTTAAAATTCTTACAACTTTTACCGGTCTTCTCGATCTGCTTCTCCATCATTGTAAGTGTAATATAAGTGTTTTTGCTGATTAAGCAGCTATCGACACCACGTTTCCTAGCAATGCATCTGTAGGTGCATCTTCCATCAATAGGAGACTTCGCAGCGTCGATCACCAAAATATCATAATTGGTATAGCTGGTATAAGGATATACTGTCTTAACATAATCTCCAGGCTTGATCTCTTTTTTAGCCTTATACTCCTCAAGCGTCCTCTTGGCTTCCTCAAAGTTGGAGAAGATGTCAAACACCTCTCTACCACTGCCAAAGCACTCGCAGAAATCTTCAGCATCCATCTCGTCGGTCTCTTTCATGAACTCCCATACCTCTGCATAGTAGTCTTCTGGTTTCTTCTCTCCCCATACAAATCTTCCTTTAATTGTTGTTGTCCCTTCGTTTGGCATATCTTTGTCCTCCTTGATTATATGTAATGCATTTTCCACCCAAACCATTTGCCATTGCTGTATATCTGGGTATACTTTTTTAATGAATTCAATTACTGAAATCTGGTCGTCGTGTACCATAATCTATTATCTCCTCTTTTTTGTTGAACGCAGGCTATAAACTCATCAACAACCGTATCAATTAGGTGCCAGTTATTGTATGCTTCTAATGATTCTTGTTTAAGAATGTTCATGATATCGTTATCGGTCAGTTCTCGAAGTATTGTGATACTGTTGGTTGCGACTTTACTAGAAGTAGCAAACGCATCTAAGTCGGTGTCGACGTCTCCGCAAACTTCCACCAAACAATATCTATTGCCTGACGGAATTTTTTTCACAGGAAGAATATAGTCAAAAGTAGCCTCATTAGCCACTGTTATCGGAGGATAATAGTTAAACACGTCTGATAATTTAGTGCAGCAATGATATCCACGCTCACAAATCTCAGGTTTCTCCGGTATACTATATGTCTTACCTACTTCATACTGAAATCCACGGCACTTCAGGTCTTTATCAAACCCTTTAAACGCAAAAAAATTCCTCATTCGTCCTCCTCTTGTGTGAATATAATTGTTTTAATTCGTGATCGATTTTCCTAATCTGATCTTCTTCGTCGATCTCAAATATCTTTTCAAACCAGTCCACTAGGCATCAACCTCCTACCGCATGAATTGTCGAAGCATGTCTGATTCGCCTTCTAGTCGAAGCCAGTATTTGTGAACCTCTTCTTTTTCTTCTTCAATAAAGAAAGCCAGATCCTCAAATGCAAGTTCCTGAAGTATTTTAATTTTATTAGTTGCCACCTTGCTGCTATATAGGCCTTCGAAATCTACATCGCCAAGCACCTCAACCAAACAAAATCTATTAGACGTCCGCTCTGTGACAAACGAGATATTAAATCCGTCAACGCTTTGTCTCCAAGTATACGCCGGATAGTATGAAAATACGTCCGACAGCTTAGCACAGCAATGAAACCCTTTCTCACAAATTTTTGGCTTATCTTCCATACTGTACGTCTTGCCAATTTCATATTGAAAGTTACGACATGTAAGATCTTCCTTGAACCCTTTATACGCTATAAAGCTCATTTGTCCTCCTTATCGAGCTTCTGATTAACTTTTTCTTTCCAAGCCTTGGTACGCTGGTAAGACTTAACAAGTTTATCAGAAGCCATCTCGATGATTTCGTCTTTATGTTCATTAAGCATAGCATCAATACGAGCATCAATCTTATTAGAAAGTTTTTCCCAAGATCGATCCTTTTTCCTTTCCCGGCCCCAATAATAAGTTTGTTCCGGAGCAAGATAATCGAGTATAATCTTCTCAATAATGGAATTGATGTCTTTTTCAATAGCATTTTCAGCTGTCTTTGTTACTTTTTCATCGTCGAAGTCAAAAGCTATATTTAATACGTGCTGCATATTATTACCTCCACGTTCTTTTACTATTCTCCTTAAGCAATCCTAGGTCTCTAAGAATATAAATAGGCTGCTCTCCCTTCCGCAACCTGACGCTATACTCATACTGCTCGGACGAGGTCATAGGCCTTCTCAACTGAATATACATGCCAGTTGTCCGATCGTAGATCTCTCGTTCGCGATGAAACCTGTCTTCTTTAACTCTCTTAGATCTGGAATAGTTTCGAGAGATCTTCTCAACACATTTTCCACCAGCAAATATAATAGCTGCTGCGGTTAAGACTTTCTCTTTGTTTTCGTCCGCAAGATCTACAAGTTTGTCAATTTTGTCCCATAAGAATTGCATATCCATAGTTCGTCCTCCTTATTTTTGCATTACTCTTTTACAGTTTGTACCTTGCTTATGCTTGGCCACTCATTTCTAAATCGTTCATCTTTAGTTAGACAACAAGGGCCGCCATTAACATAGCATCCTTCCTTGGTGCATTCTGTGTTCTTATCTGGATCGCACAAATATAAATCGTCGCCTGCTGACTCTATCATCTCGGCCATCTCAATAGTTCTTAATGCTTTAAGACTCATAGAAAGAGCAACAAGAACATCTTTCCTGTAAATTTGCTGCCCTTCCTCTATTACTTGTTCGACCAGACCTATAGCTTTACTAGTCGACATAGGTTGCTTCATAAATTCCATCTCCAAATAATATCTCCCTTGCAATGCCATCACGTTCTATACGTTCTTTACTAGTTATCATATTAAACTCTTCTTTTGTTAGTTCTCTAACAATTTTAATCTGGTTTGTTACTCCTTTGCTGTCATAACGATTATCCCAATCTATTTCTCCAATAACTTCTACAACACAATATCTGTTCCCTGTTATCATACGCTTTGGATAAAGATTTAAATAATCATCATATGGAGCATGTAAATAGTCATCAAGTAAAAAAGTTGTAGGATAATAGCCAAGAACATCTATCAATTTCCTACAAAAATGAAAGCCACGTTTGCAAATTTCTGGAGATCCAACCATTGTATACGTCTTACCAATTTCATATTGAAATCCTCTGCAAGTCAAATCTTGTTCAAACCCTTTATATGCTAGAAAACTCATTTGTCCTCCTTATTGCACATAGCTAGCTACAGAATGCAAATTTTTACCTGTTTTTAACACTAGTAAGTTGTTTGAGTTCAGTACAAAAGTTCTGACAGATGGTCGGTCACGGTCTTTGCAATCTCTTCTAACCAGAATATCAAAAGTTCCTTCGGCCTCGTCAATATCAACAACGACGCCAAATATCGTAGCCTTCTGATAATCAGTCGTCACCGCTACTTCATCACCAAGTTTCATCTCAGTAACCTCACAACTGAGAAACTTTTGATGAATCGGTAATTTGTATTTTAGACACACACGCTCTCCAATTTTGCCTTTAGCCAGATAACATTGTCGAGCAGCCTCAGCGTTATCAAACAGCAGTATGTCGAACTTATCAATGTCTTTGTCGTATGTCACTACCGCACTTATCTCGATCGTTGTCAGATTGTCAAGGTTTTCTCTAATATCGTTCATCGAGAACCTGTTATCGCTTGACTCAAAATCTTTAAACGTGTTTCGATACCATGCAAATAAACCATCTGCATCTATTAATCTCATGCCATGTCCTCCTTAATGCCTAAATGTATCCATTCGTTTAACAATATATCTTTAACTTCTGAAGGCGAATACTTGATAGTCTCGCCAAGCTTAAAATTATGATCGTGCTGTCCGTGTTCAAGTAAGATATCGTATATTTCGTCTATATCTTCTCTAGCACTTCTAGCAAGTTTGTCGTACATTCTTCTGCAAAGGTTATAATGGGCACAAGTAACGACATTAGTCGATACCATACTTGTTAGTTCATTCTCAGAATATAAACCGATTGTTTCTGTACGCACATCAAACTCTCCATGAGTGCACCCTTTGCACATACCGGTCAGTAATAGTTCCATAGCCATAGTTAGTCCTCCTCAAGATGAAAAATACAAATATAAGTCATAAGCGGCACATGCAAAGCACCATAAAGCCATAAAAAAAGAACCCATTATCAAATTAATAACCGCACAACACAAACACACCACACCAAGAACAAGGATAATAATACGCAGAGCATTCATGCTTCTTTCCTCCGTATGTCTTCGCGATACGCATCATACAACTTCTTAGCCTCTTTGTATGAGTAATAAACGAACACGTCTTCTACGTCCGTGAGGTGAAAAGCTTCAAACCTGGCAGCATTACTCATTGTGGCAATTAGTCTTGCAAGTCTCCAAATTGCTTCTTCTTTATTAACCATACGTCCTCCTTAAAAATTAAATAGGGAAGATATCTCTTCCGAAATACTCCCCTAATGTCATCTGGTGATTCTGTTCTTTTTCTTTCTTCTTAGCCGCCTGCTCTTCTGCAGACCTTCTGAATTTATCAGTTCTTAAGAAGTTATAATATATGGCTGCTACTTGGCGGTCCTCCATCATATGAACCCTATTTCTCCAAGTGCTGCTCGTGTAACATTTGGCAATTTCTTTACGCATTTCATTGATGGTCGGCATACGTGTCCCTCCTTAAAATCTGTAATTCACCGCTTCCGATTCATGTAAGAAGAAATGAATACCGTGGCTGCATGTCCTATTCACATCTCGGTCCAAATAGTCAGCCACTACTGTTCCACCAATAACATACATGGTGAACAGCGTATCGCCACCGCCGTTAAATACGTTCATCAAACCATACCAACTAAATGCACAGTCTATACGCTTTCCGGTATCTTCGATAGATACAATATCGAGCACTTCGGCTGAACCACATCTATACTTGCATGTATAAGATTCGTTTCGATACCACGGTGCCGGCAAAGGTGTCACTACTTCGTCCTCATTCAAGGGCCTCAATGTTACTAACGCTTCTTTTAATTTTAAACCTCCACTACCGTCAGTATCTAAATATAAACACTTCTTATAACCAATCATAGCTGGTCCTCCTATAACTTGTATTTCAATGCTTCTTCTTCAGATAAAAAGAAGTGAATACCGTTGCTACACTCAATTAGCTGGTCCTCATCTAACCTATCGGCGACGACCATTTTATTTTTTATATATGTACAAATTGATTCAGGCACACCATTCTCCGGCATATAAGTTGAACGAACAAAATATGCAGCCATGGAATGAGAACTAAATGCACAAGGAACTGGTTCTCTAGTCTCAGCGTCGACGACGTCAAGAACTTTAGCCGCCTCACATCTTAGTTTATTCAACGGTCTTATATAAAAAGGATACATGGTAATCGGTCTAACTATTTTTGCGTCATCGGGGATCTCTAAAGTAACCAACGCTTCTCTTACTTTCGTGCCGGTTGGATCCACATCCAAATATACACATTTCTTATATCCAATCATAGTTTGTCCTCCTATACGACTGCGTGCGCTCTTGCCTGACTGATGGACGCGTCAATTGCTTCTGCAACTGTTGTAGGATTAATAACGATACCGTCGTTGGTTAGCATGATCTGATTAGACTTTGATGCAAAGAGATTTCCGTTTTTAACTTCATACGTTGAAACTCCGGCCTCAGCAGCAACTGCGAAAATATCATCCAGACTTTTGATATTAGCAGCCCAGATCAATTCGTCGTTAAATTCTGCAGGAGCAAATCTCGCAGACGGCTTAGTTTTACCAGAATAATAAATATAATGTCTTGACTCGGCTTTGTTTTCCACAACATCGATAACAGACTCCTCCGTTTTCTGTTCTACAACTTCCTTTTCTACTACTGGATTATCCAACTGCTCACGCCACTGTTTTTTAAGTTGAGCGATTCGATAAAGAGTAAGGCCATATTTCTTGCTAATATCTTTTGCAATGGTCTGTCTTTCAAATTCCTTAAATACGGCGTCGATAGTTTCTGCCTCAATATCTCCAGCAGCTGTATGCTTAACATAAGCTCTAGAGTTTCTCAACGGGACGTCGCACTTCTTCAAGATTCTCGGAATCGTCGATCGATGCAAGTTATATTTCGACGCAAGCTCATTAATTGTCATGCCTGCCTTATAATCATCACAAATTGCAACATCTTTCTTTCTAATGATTTTCATATGATCGTCCTCTTTCTTTGTCTTTGCTTTTGTCTCTCGGTTAGGGTCTTTAAAACTACATACAGTCCTGTATACGTTTTGCTCTGGGCAAATATGATTTACTCCATAATTACAACTGTTGCATATTCCCAATGTTAAATCCCTCCATGTTGTCAGCTTAAGCTCCAGTCAGATAAATTCTGCTAAGATCAGCTCCTGATTCTTTTAACTGTTTGCAAATGCTATCCCATTCGCGACACCACTCAATATGTTCAGCAGGAGTGCTAAATGGACGTTTAGGATATTCCAAAGGTAGAACTTCCTTGTCTGATTCGTATAATCTGTTTATTTCGTGTTTGGCCATTTGATACCTCCTTTACTTATCGATTATCTCCACAAATTTACATTTCCATATCTGACACCAAATTCTTCAACCTCTTCATGAGTATCGAAGAATATGTCAATATGGTCCCCTACAACTCCTCCGCCTGAATCTTCTACCTTATACTTTTTGCCATTGATCGTTATCCAATCTCCCAAATTCAATACTGAAAGATCAGCCGCCACAGTATGTTCCGATTCGGCATATGCTCCGGAATGAGTTTTACGACCCCATCCTTCTGAGCATTCATGACATGGGCAGTACGCAGTCAACTTCATTTTTCCAAACGGTATCTTTTTCTTCTCTTTTGCTTTCTGCTTTCGCTTATGCTTTTGCTTGTTTTTCTTAGTTACTTTTTTAGTTGTTTTTCGGTCCTCAGTAGTAGATGAAACCGCATTTTGATGATCTTCTACGTTACCTGCTTCTACCATTCTTTCGTGCAAAAACCACGCCGTAAAAGCAAATAACATCGCAAATATAACAAGTGACATTTTATTTTTCATAAATTGCACCCTCCAGTCTTCTCATTGTTTTTGATACTTCCCAAACGATTCCCTGGTATTGTCTGGCTTTGTATTCGCCATAAGAAATACCAAGTCTCTTTGCTTGGGCAGCATCGTTCACTAAGTTGCTGTTTTTGAGTTTCTTAAGTTCCTTTTCCATCCGAGTCTGTTTAATAGCTCTCAAACGGTTGATTCTCCGCAAAGCCTTGTGACAATCCGCAGACTTGCAAACTTTCTGGTTGCTGTTTGCATTGCATGTGAATTTTCTTCCACAAATCATGCATTCTCGTTCCACTGTTTTCATAGCTACCTCCTGCTGAAAAAAAAGAAAAGCATGGCTTGATCGACGAACTAGTTCCCAATAAATACTTGAAGTAAGTCCATCTAGCTGCCATGCTAGTTAATAGAAAAAAAAGAAGCACGACGTGATTGATAGACTATCATCTTCCCAAATTAATACTTTTTGAAGTAAGTCTATCTAGCTGTCGTGCTATCTTTCTATTAAGCCACTTGTAATTTTTGCGAGGTTATTTTAGTTGACTTTCTTGAGATCTTTTGTAGTTAAATCGTTGACCTCAAGAAGCTCATATGTAAACCGGCCATATCCAGCGTTCCTCCACTGGCTTAACCCTCTCCAAAGTCCATAATCGAGCCATTCAATTACTGCCGCCTCATATGCATCAGACAGGCACAACACTGAAAACTCGATAGTTGATCCTGCCGGAACCGTTTCAGAAGTTGCCAATGCGATCCTTTCACCTTTTGCTGTAGATGCTCTTAATGGTCTTTGCAGGATTCCCATCTCTCCTCCATGCATGTCGATAGGAATCTTTCTAGGGGTTACAAATATACAGCCGTCGATAATTTTCTTGTACGCTTTAATCTTGCAGGATTCTTTTGCCACGTCTTCGCCTTTGCATCTCTGCAATGCTCCACAGCAGTCTTTAAAGAATCCTTTGATCTGATAATCCCAGAACATAGGGCCTCCGTCATCTGTACGAGGAAATACTGTCATCTGCTTTTCCTCATACTCTTCAATACCGATGGCCTCAATTTCTTCTTCTTTAGATTTTGCATTCGGAGCCTTCGCCGCAATATAATCTTTATGAATGTCTTTGTTTCCGGATGCCGTCCCTAAAGATGTCTCTAAAAATGTTACCTTTACTTTTAATTCCTTCATGTTTTGTCCTCCTAAATATAAACATGTGCTTTAAGTGTACTTCATATCTTATCTTGTCAAATCGACGCTATTCCTTTTCGATTCCTGCCGGTGCCGCTCACTGCTCCTCTTTTCCGCTGCCGTTCCTTTCCGCTCAGTGCAAATCCTTTGCATGTCACTTCGTCCCACTTGCCGTCCCTTCTCGTCATTACTTTTCCATATCGTTTCGCATCCTGTCCTTTCCTTTTCTCTTCCAAACTACTCCTCGCCGATCTTTTCCCTTTCTTCTCCATTCAATCTCCGCCTTTCTCCTCTTTTCCATTTCTACTCCATGCATGTCCCGTCTACTCCTCTCCCTTCCGTTTCCTGGCGTCTCTACTCATTGCTTCTCCATCACGATTCAGCACTATTCTAATCTTTTCCGTTTCTGCTCAATGCATGTCCGTTCATCGCCTCTCTTCTCCATTTCGTTTCCCGTCCTGTCACCTCTTCTCGCGGCTTCTCCATCACGATTCAGCGCTATTCTACTCTTCTCCTTCGCTCATCATCACGGTTCCACTCCTCGCCATTTCTTTTCCATTCAAACTCCACGCCTCTCCTCTTTGCCATTGCGGTACGTTGCACTTCGTCGCATATGTCGTCTTCGCTCCTCTTTTCCGTCACTGCGCCAGTCGTTGCTCCTCCCTACCATACAGTTCCTTCTCTGGTTCGTTCATGCGTATCATCTCAATCCTGTTCCGTTACAAGTCGATTCCTTCAGCCTCTATTCTTCGCCGTTCCATCTCAGTTCATCATATTTCGTTACCGTTCCATAACCTATCTATTCGGTTCCTTTGCCGATCGATTCTGTTCTTCTCCATTTCCATTCTAATCCTCGCTGTTCCATCTCAGTTTCATAACATGTCGTCTCTTCCATGTTCCGTTACAAGTCGATTCATTCCGCCTCTAATCTTCTCTGTTCCTTTTCTTATTCATCTTTTAGATTTAGATCTTATTATAAGAAATATAATGGCAATAACTGCAAAAAATATAGTGTCGGCTAGGCTGTTGTTTACGGCACAAATGAACGCCATAATTGACGAAAATATAAAACCTATCGAGCTCAGTAATCTAGACGTCAATGTATCACCCCCCCAAAAAAAATTATAGCCAACTAATTGGCATCTTTTACACCTTTTTCAAGCTTGTCTGCTCTCTCCTCCAACGCGGCGATCCTTTTTTCCAGAGAGTTAATCAACTCTAAATTAAGCTTGTTGATTTCGATCTGACCGTCATTAAACTTTGTAACAGCATCAAACTGATCAACAACAGACTGTAAAATTTCATAAATGTCCGTATTATTTTTCTCCATTTTTCCCCTCCAATAAATCTGCAAATATAGGGTTGCCTGAGTAGTTATCTTTAATGACTTCCATCATCTTTTCGATGAATTGTTCTTTACTTAGTTTTCCGGCATCAAGCAGAAACGCAAGCATATAGATCTGATTGTTGATTCGGAGTTCTTTAGTTTGTTCTTTCATTTGTGTCTGGTAAATACCGTTGTCTACTGGATCGTAGCTTCTCATTCGATACCTCCTTAATTAGGTTTTATTAAGTTCAAAATATAAACGACTGTTTTTGCTTCCGGCGTTACACACCATTGAATTATATTAAAAATAGATGATGCCGCAGAACAAAAACCAACAAGCATCATCAAACACGTACCCGCAATCGCAAAGCCAGGGCCATCTTTCTCCCAAGACGATGCTTCTTTATAAGCCGTACGAGCTTTTTTGAATAATAAAAAACCAATTACTAACAAAACAGCTCCAAATAAAATCCAATATATGCAGCTAATGATCTCATACTTAGCAAGCATTGGCACGAAGTCCTTTAATCCGTCAATGCCGATGCCTATCTTTTCACACAAGTTGTTGATTACATCGTTTACTTGATTGGTGTTCATCATTCAACTCCTCCCATCTTTAACATGTCTCGAACAATATTACAGTAGTTTCCTTTATTACCAAAAGCTTTCTTGGCTATACACATAGCAAGTCCTTTCTCCGGATCCCATACCTCGTCGTCACCGCACTTAACAACGGTCTTGGTTCCGTCGTTCCACAAAACAATCGTCGCTGGATAGTTGAATATAACTTTCTTAGCACCACCACCGGGATTTTTATAACGTTCATCGATGTCTACAAGTATCAGGTCTCTATTTGTCTGCAGTTTAAAGGTTTTATCGTTTATATGGGAGCATAATGTGTACTCGTTAAATCCTATTCGTTCTCTTGGTATAATGCCTCCGGTCTCCCAATCATATTTAGGCTGTACTAACGTCTTGTACTCTACTTTAATGTCGTCGATCTCTAAATATAACTTTTTGCCCGCCATTTATTACTCCTTTTCTTTGAAGTTAGTTGGTTTATGAGAATATAAGTTAGTGCCTTCGTCCAAGCATTCCCAGCATGGAGATTTTGGATCGCTCTCAAGATCTGCTGCATACTGGCATTTGCCGCACCATCGATCAAAATATACTTCTTTTAATCCTTCAGAATAAATTTCTTCACTCATCAGTACCATTCCTCCTTTTCTTTTTCCCAGCGATTAATCTTATCCCAAATTAAAGCCTGCTCTTCTGAAGAAAATACATCGTTTAATCTAAGTTTCAAATAGTCTTGATAGTCGGTTGCCGTAATCAAATTAGCCGTATAAAGTTTCCTCATATACTCCACTTGGTCCATTACATTTGGGGTATAAAGTTTTGCAATGCAATTCGTTGGATCGAACGATTTTATCTCACGTGTCTTTTCACTCATGCTTCTTGTACTTCCTCCTATTCTTTACATAGTTTAAAATATAAGCATTGACAATTTCGCCTATACTTTTATCGTCCCCAGCTTGGATTTTCTCTTTGATACCAACAATATCCACATCATCACGAGAAATATAGACGACAACATTATCGTCATCGTCTATAACCATGTCCACTTGGAATTTCAAGTGATTTTTCTTATACCTGTTTCTTCTTGGAAATAAGGAAATCAACTTTTCATCAACTCCTTAAACTCATCGGACTCAATAAACGTATGGTAATTCTCAAATATAGTTTTCATACCATCGTCGTCGTGAGCACCGAGCCATTCTAAAACCTCGCTATCCATGGATCTTGAGATCTTCATCCTGTTCTCGGTAAGATGAGCGGCAACATTGTCCATGTAAAAGAAGATCTTATCGTAGAGTTTTTCTTTTACCTCATCTGAGAAACCAACATCTGTGGTAATGCTCTTTGCCAAAATATACTGGATCATCACCAGCTCTTTCAGCTTTTTAATTTCCTGATCCTTTTTCATTAGCTTCCTCCTGTGCTTTTTTAATCATGTCGAGCGCTTCTTCATCTTTGTTGCCTCTTTCGACAAACGCTTTGCAGGTTACTAATGTGCCCTTGATATAACCGCTTACTTTACCAATATAGTAAGACGTATAAACGGCTGAAGCGATTAATAATGCTTTTCCGAGTTTTGCCATAGTTAGTCCTCCTTTGATCTCATTGCGATTGGCTTGTTATAACATTGCTTTAGTTTTTCATAGATGATAAGCCATGATCGAATCGGCAAAACAAATATGATTATTGGTATCTTGCATAGTTGATTAAGAGCTTCTCTAAAATCAAACATCAGCAAGGCCGTAATTAGATTAGCCAATACGATCAACATAGTTTCAACAAACGTATAAACGAACGTTACAAGGCCTACTACTGAAAATATAAGTACATCCAGTAGAAACGACCAAAACCACAGTAACTTGTTCATTGGTGTTATCCTCCTTATTTTTCTGTAATGATAGTGAAATGTTCACGATCTCGACTATCTGCAATCATCTTGAATTCAATCCCTTTCTCAGCAGCAAGAACGTTATAAGCCACAGCCATGTCAATTGCAGTCTTAGTCAATTCGCCATTCTCAGTAAGAAGTTCTTTGATTTTAAATTTGTAAGTCATACATATACCTCCTTATGTGTGAAAAACGAAAGGAGACTAGTAATCTGCATAATCCTAGATTATACAAATCATTTCTCTAATCTCCTTTCTAACTAAAATAAACCCAGACTCAGCCCACTGGACCTCTTCTAGTAAAA
>Ga0326512_10001722_pt1 | contig 16539 bp, 24 predicted proteins | sample 1_2617_0518_D_FD_203652 | JGI IMG/M metagenome (GOLD analysis project Ga0326512, IMG submission 203652) | Bovine rumen microbial communities from UC Davis, California, United States - 1_2617_0518 | ecosystem: Host-associated > Mammals > Digestive system > Stomach > Rumen | place: USA... | reverse complement strand
CTCATCCGTTAACAGACTGTTTTTTTGAAATTTTCGTTTTCCAAAACGGTTAAAATTCAGCAATCTCGGAAAAAATCCGAACATTAAACAATTTTGATCACAACTTTAGGAATTCCCCACTTAAATAAAAATAAATATGCCGAAGAGAAATATCATACAGATTCAGCTGCCACCGGAGCAGCCAGACTGTTGCGCAGAGTGTCCGCTTCTCGGACTGGTGCCTAAGTATGTCGCCAGGCCTAAGAATTCGAAAGAGACTCACGTCTGCCTGGGCACCATGGAAGCGGTAACTCAGAGAGGCAGCAAGGTGAGGGCCAGTGGCAGGGATCAGCGTCACCCGCTGCACCGTCCATGCGACAACCGCTGGAAGGCGTGGATGTGTCTTCCGCAGCGAAAGCTCGGAGTGAATATACAATATTACAATGACTGCCGGATACCTTACGAATGTACCTTGCAGCTTCAGATTAAATTTCATAAATAATGGCAAATGAGAGATCAGCACACGCCTATGAGCTGGAGCTCAGGAAAATGGTGAAAGCAAGAACAGGGGTAGACTGTGAGGTATGGTTATATCCGTTAATCAGGACGACAGCCTACAATATGGTTATCAGGGATAAGATACAGGAAGAGATGATAAGTATGAATAATTTCGTATCCTTGGTTACCGGGAGTAGTGGTCAGCAGAAAACGGAGGTATCTCCGCTGCTACCACATTACGACAAGATACAGCGAACAATCACTCAGCAGCTTACGGCCATAGGACTTACATACGAGACTACTCCGTCGAAGCTGAATGAAGACACGAGGAAAGGAGGAAAAGGGAATAAAGATCCCATGTCCTGTCTGTACCAGAATGTGAAGGATGTAATGGATGATAACTGTTAACGAATATGTCTCGAATGAAGATTGATCTGTTTCACCAGCTGGTGTACATGAGTCCGGATGGCTTCTATGCCATTGCCGACTATACGGAGCTGGTACCGCATGCGAATGTGTTCACCCCTTGCGGTGAATGGTGTGGGGGAACTGATGCAGATATGCCGGGGACATTGTCCAACGTAAAGGCGATCATCAAGTTCAGGAAGAACTACGAATTAGGACTTTTAGCAATTACATGAAAAATATGACAATAAAATGAGAAAGTTGAGTGCATTATTAATTTACATAGGTCTGTTAATAATATTGGTTTTGTTTGGAATCAAGATCGCTGAAAGTGGCATTATGGTCTTATGCTTATATATTGCTTTTGTGATGATCTTTATTGGAGTTTATTTAAATTTTAAATATTATGACTGAACGTAGAATGATAACAGGAGAGACCAGGGAAGAAGCCATCAACCGTCTTCGCAGGACGTTCCCCAAGAACTGGAAGGAATTGTCAATAGCGGAGCGTCGTGATTTTATAAACAGGTTCAGAAGTGGAATCATATGACGAAGCAATTATCCCTATTTAATTGATGAGATTATGACAACAGAAGAAAAAGCAAAAAGGTATGAAGAAGCCTTTGAAAGAGCAAGAAACGTATGGCGTTTCAGCTCTAACAATGCAGAAATCATGAGAATGGAGGAACTTTTCCCCGAACTCCGTGAATCAGAGGGTGAGAGGATAAGGAAAGAACTTATAGGTTTCTTGCGTAACATTCCAAACTCTAATTATACATGTGAAGAAATGGCTTTATGGCTTGAAAAGCAAGGTGAGAAAAATAATAATGAAGATGCAGATATTCTACAAAGATTTAGCTTTTATTCATATAAAGATGAACCCAATGTGCTTTACTTATCAAATGTATTTGTTAATGAGGAATATCGCAATAAAGGAATTGGAACTAAAATACTGAAAATTGCTGATGAAGTTTCGACATATCTTAAATGTAATTCTATTCGCTTAAAAACTGAAAATGGTAGTAATGCTGAATCTTTATACAGAAAAAATGGATACAAAATCTTGACAGAAGAAGGAAAACAAATTTGGCTTGAAAAGCAAGGCGATAATAAAACTTCTAATAAGACAAGATATAAGTTTAAATGTTTAAGAAGTACAAAAGAGAATGAACGACGAAAATTCATCATATTGATGGTTACCGTGTGGCTGGCAGCATTAATACTCGGCTTGTTTGTGTTTTAATAGTTAATAAGTTCCTTAAGCATGAAACTATGAAGATGAAGGTAGGTTTGATTGATATTGACGGTCATGCGAAGAAAAAGAAATGGGGAGCAACGATTTATCCCAACCTCGCTCTTTGTAAGATCGCCCGTTACCACAAGCAGAAAGGTGACGAGGTGGAATGGGCAATACCATTCTATCATTACGACATCATCTATATGTCTAAGGTGTTCAACTACTCTCCTGATGATTTGACTATCTATCATGCTGATAAGATTATCAAGGGCGGTACTGGCTATGATATTGCGAGCAAGCTACCATGTGAGATTGATTGCCTGCAACCAGACTACTCCATCTATCCACACATACCGAAAGATACCGCTTACGGATTCCTAACAAGAGTTTGCCCGAACAGATGCAAGTGGTGCGTAGTACCTCGCAAAGAGGGTAACATCCGTCATTACATGGATTGTGAAGAAATTGCCATTGAAGGGAGGACAAAGCTGGTACTGATGGACAATAATATCTTAGCGGCCGGAGACTATGCCGTGACACAGCTGGAGAAGATCATCAGAATGGGCTATCGTGTTGATTTCAACCAGGCACTCGATGCTCGATTGGTGAATGAAGGCTTTGCCAGTCTGCTGGCACAGGTCAAGTGGATAGATCACCGCATCCGTTTTGGTTGTGATACGCACGGACAGATTGCCGAGTGCGAAAGAGCCATCAGACTGATCAATGGTTACGGATATAAGGGTGAATATTTCCTCTACACTATGCTCAATGATAATTTTAATGAATGTTATGAGCGAATCATGTACTGGTGGGAAAGGAACCATAAATGCAGGGCTGAACATAAGCCGAACATATACCCCTACGCACAGCCATATAGAGACCCCGACAATCCGCACAGACCAATACCTCAATGGCAGAAGGATATGTCACAATGGGTTAATAAGCATCAGATTTTCCAGATTACTAATTTTGAAGATTTTTCTCCCCGAAAGGGATTTAAATGTAAAGAGTATTTATTATGAACAAGACAACGAAACCGTGCTTTTCCAGTGGCAGCGAGGCTGGGTGGTGGATGGATAGGAATTGTGACTACTGTATCAAGGCATCAAGGTTGAAAGACAACGGTGTAGATTACACTAAGTCTCGCTGTAAGATACAAGACGAGATACTCACACAATGGATGGGACGTGGTAATGAGTTGATAAGTCAACGCACCTATGACGTAACGCAAAAGGCGGATTGCCCTTACAAGATGGAACATTACCCGAAACGTAAACCGAAGAAAGATAGGAATCAATTAGAATTGTGGTTATGAATAAAACTCACTACAAGTTAGCACTGGCGATCATGTGGAAAGGTCTTAGGCTTTTCCTTCGGTCATGGGGAGTGACACTTGACAAGTTGCTCCACGATATACTCCACGGCATACGTCACCATTGGCTGTTTGCCGTTACTCTCGTTGCGATCTACGTGGTTATGTTTGTTACGATGGCGCAGAGCAGGGCAAGGTATCACCATACCTGCATGGTCAACTACCAGTTGTCGCAATCGGTGGACTCTCTAACGTTAATGATTGAAAAATGACAGAAGAAGAATTGAAGAAAATACCTTTCCACTTCGTGGCCAGCTTGTCGTTGGAAACTGAGCATACGCTAAGTTATGCAAGCGAGGATAATCGGTTAGGTTTCTGCGACCACACTCCGAAGAGAAAGGACGGGACTTTCGGAAGAACATACCGCCATTATCGAATTGATAACAAGGTGTTCAAGAAAAGGGAAAAGTTTTTGGAAGCATTGAAAGATTTCTCACCGAAGGTTATACCAATCAGGAAAGGATTATGATAGGCACATTAATTATAGGAATGTTAATAGGCATGATGGTGGAGTTTATCATCATCTGCCTGTTAGTCGCTTACTTTGCAAAGGATGGAAAACCCGATAAACAACATCAAGATTGACACCCTCATGGGACTGCCCGTAACAGACATCGGTCACGCATTGATGGTAATCGAGAGAAACTACAGGTACATGAGCATCCTGCAACGAGGAAAGCAGGAATACAGAGAGAAGAGACACAAGTATTATATTAACTATTTAATGAAGAACTATGAAAATCAAACGAGCATACCTAATACCTGATCAGATAACGATGGGGATATTCCGGTTGCCATGTGTGTGTGGCATACGGAAAGACCGTGAACATGGCTTTGCATATGTCCTCCGACCGTTTGATATCGGAATGGACACATACTTCGTGATAGATCATTATTACAAACAGGCAACCTACGCACATCCTGGCCAATGGCTGTGCGAGCTCAACTGCGGTGACTGGGTTGTACTTGACGATGAGGACTACAGGAAAATAAAGGCGGAGTCATGACAGAAGATCCGAGAGAACTGAAGGAAAGGGCAGTCGGAATGCTTGCTGAACTGCTCCCGGCATACAGGAATAGGCTCAGCTCTATTGATGCCAGGCTGGCAGAATACTACGACGGGCTGATGGATGTCCATATCCACAATGTCTACGAGATTCTTGAGGGTATCAAGTTCCTCAGGGTGCTGCGCACATATGATTACGACAAGAAGATGGTCAAGCTGGTCATCCGGCTATATGAGGGAGTATGGAAAAACGGAAGATACGTCGAAGACTCCGGAGGTCTGCTCTTCTCCGGGCTGAAGGGTTACACCCATTACCGGCTGCAGCCGTTCCAGGTGTTCGCGCTTGCCGGGCTCTTCGGTCCCAAGAAGGCCGACGGGTACCGGCTGGTGACAGAGCTGGTGCTCTACCTGACGAGAAAGTCCGGGAAGACGCTGATCTCAGCGTTCATCCTGTTCTTCGGATTCTTCTTCATGGATAGCAATTTTGAGGGTTACTGCTGTGCCAACTCCAGCGACCAGGCCAAGCTGCTATACAGAACCGCCCAGGCATTCATTCGACAAATGGACCCCCATGAAAGGCGTATCAGGTTCACCGCTTCACAGACCAATTGGAAACCCGGTCAGGAACGTAGTGCCAGCATCACTGCGCTGAGTGCTGGCGGTAAGACAAAGGATGGACGATTTCCACAGGTGTGCTGCGCGGATGAGTTCGGATCTGCAGACTTCGTCAACGGAAAATCTGACATGCTCGACCTTGTGAGGGTTATCCAGTCAGGTATGGGACCCAGGACGGAGCCACTTACTGTCATCACCACCACAGCAGGCTATGCACCCAACGGTCCCTTCCGCCGACAGAAGGAAACCATGGAGAATGACCTCGAGAAGGAGGTCGACCTGCCGGCAGACTTCTGCACGCCCCTACCCGACGACTATCGGCATGCACTGCTGCTGCAGCCGGACCCGTGGGAGCAGGATGATGAGGAGTTGCTGCTCACCGATGAGCGCATATGGCGGAAGGCCAACCCGATGATAGGCATCTCGGTGCAGCCTTCCTTCTACGTCCAGGAGGCTCACAAGGCCCGGCAGAATGTCGATGCCAGGAAAGAATTCATCACGAAGCTCTGCAATGTGTACCAGCAGGGAAAGGTCGTCGACTGGATCAAGCCGGAGAAGATCCGTGAGCTGCAGGTGGACATGACCATCGAGGACTGCACGGCAGACCAGGGATGGGTGGTGTTCGCCGGTATGGACTTCTCACAGGGTGATGACCTACACACCATCGGATACCTGGCAGCCCGGCAGAAGAGAGGTGGAGGTACGGAGTTTTTTGCTGACATGGATGCGTGGATCAAGGAAGACACCTTGAAGAAGAGCAGCGTGGCATCCCTCTATCAGCCGTGGATAGATGCCGGGTACTTGCACGTGTCAGAGGGTGAGGTGTTCCAGCCGTCACTCCCGGTGGTGAGGATCAAGGACCTGCTGGACAAGGGCGTGCAGTTCATAACTTTCGGTTATGACGCCTACCAGTCGAAGGACCCCGTGAACATGCTCAAGGCATACCTTGCGGGGATCGGGGTGTCTGACCCTGACCGTCACGTGATAGCAGTCAGCCAGACATACGCCAGCTACAACCCTGCAGTGGACATCCTCACATACTGCGTCAAGGCAGAGCAGCCGCTCATCCATTTCTCGGCCAATCCCCTATGGCCGTGGTGCTTCGGGAACGTCGTGCTTGATCAGGATACCAGGATGGAGAACCGGAAACCCGTCAAGCGCAACCGCGGATCGGACTCATGTAAGGTTGATCCTGTCCAATGCCTGTGCACCGGCTTCATTCTCGAGGCGATGTTCGAGGGGACTGCCGTCGGCGATTAGTAAACCTTAGGGATTGTTTCCGGGCGATTATAGAATAATCACAGCGAAATGGAATTCAATCTCGAAACGATCATGGCCATCCTCGGCATCTTCCTCGGTGCCGGAGGTGGCGGTGCATTTTTCACATGGCGGTACCAGCGCAAGCGCGCCGGTGCGGAGGCGGCGATGGCATGGCAGGATGTCTACCAGCAGATCATCACCGACATCAAGGAGGACAGGAATGAACAGAAAGTATATATCAGCGAGCTGAAGGAAGACAGGCAGCATCTCAGGAAGGACAGGGATGAGCTCCGGCTACGGCAGGATCATCTCGAGGATAAGGTAAGGAATCTGCAGCAGAAGGTGGATCTCAACTCACGCATGATGGAGTGGATGCGTCCGCTACTATGCGGAAGGGAGAACTGCCATACGCGCATGCAGGTGACCGTCAATACAGAAGGTGAGATCCGAAAGAAGAGGAAGAAGGCCGAGTCTTTAGGCGAAGCTGTGAAAAGTGAAGAACAATGAGAGCAAGCGCAACACTGATCAGCCACATCAAGAAGTTTGAGTCCTGCCGCCTGACAGCCTATCAGGACACGGCAGGTGTATGGACCGTCGGCTACGGCCATACGAAGGGAGTGAAGAAGGGAGACCGGATCACGCAGTATCAGGCAGAGCAGTTCCTACGGGAGGATCTGTCAGAGTTTGAGCGGGCCGCCAACAAGGTGCGGTGCCTTACCACGCAGGGCCGGTATGACGCAGTCCTCGACTTCATGTACAACCTCGGCATCGGCAACTTCAACAAGTCGACGCTGAAGGCGTACATCGAGTCCGGCAGGTCTGTGTGGGAGATCCAGGAACAGTTCATCCGCTGGGTTAATGCAGGGGGTAGGAAAATTGGCGGTCTCGTATCCCGGAGAATATGGGAGGCGGCAAGGTTTAATGAGTGATTTTTTTTCATTAGCAGTTATTTGTTTTTAAGGTTAGTAAACCCACGGCGTGATGTCGTGGGTTTATTAGTTTATATAATTTTTGACATGGATAGATTTTTCATCAAAATGTTCCAGCGCCGGGAGGCGGGTGTCCCAAAGACCACCGACCCCAACTCCACCGCCAACCAGCCGAAGGCTACGGGAGGCTCATACGATGAGCGTATCGAGCGCCCGAGGAGCCCCGAGGCAGCGCTGACCATCTCTGCCGTCTACCGTGCTGTCGAATTGAGGGCAAAGACCGAAGCCCAGTTCCAGATGCAGTACCAAAGGGTCAGCCGGGAGGGCGGAAACTTCATCCCGGATATGTGGGGACCGGGAAAGAAGCTCAACTACCTCCTGCAGGTTGAGCCCAACCCCCTGATGACGTGGAGCTCCCTCATCGAGCAGGTGGTGATAGACCGTTTGCAGAAAGGCAACGGCTTCATCTACATCGAGCGTGATGACTTCGACGACCCGAGATACTTCTGGCTTGCACAGTGCGGAGGGTATGACGAGGCATCTGGACGCTATACGCTGACCTATCTCAGCGAGAACGGCGTGAGGTTCAAGTTTGAGACCGACAGGAAGAACGTCCTTCACTTTCCGAACACCTTCCGTGACTACGGAGGCTTCTGGGGCATCCCCACGTTGAGGTATGCAATCGACACACTGTCGCTCATCAAGACAGAGAACCGTCAGGCGTTGGAGACAGCCGGGAAAGGTGGAAGGGTAAAGCTCCTTCTGAGCGAGGATACCTCGAAGCAGTATTCGCCGATCTCCGGAGGAATGTTCAACAAGTCCACAGGCAAGAAGTATGCCACCGAGATTAACGACGAGATCTACCGCCAGGACGTGGTGGCCCTCCGTGGTCTCGACAAGGTGCAGCCGATCTCCATGACATCCCAGGAGATGCAGATGATAGAACTGCTCGGCATGAGCCTCGACGATGTGGCCAGGTTCTGGGCGACCCCAAGACCGCTGCTGATGCTCGATACCAACTCGCACTACACCACACCGACCAATGCCACGATGGAGTATATGATGCGCACCATCCAGCCGGAGGTGGGTGAGATAGAGCAGGAATTCCAGCGCAAGCTGCTGACCGTCGATGACTTCGGTCGGCGCAGGTTCCACATGTGTGAGCAGCCGCTATTGCGGTTAGACAAGGAGACGCAGGCGAAGGTCGATAAGATGCACCTTGAGGCAGGATGGAGTCCAAATGAGATACGTGCGCAATATGACCTTCCGTCGATACCTGACGGCGACAGGCATTACCTCTCGACCAACCTTGCGGAGCTGGGCTCCCAGAAACTCCGTGGCAACGACACTAACGACGGCCAGGGTGCCGGGGAAGGAGAAGGCGCATGAGATGGCTGACACTTGAATATATCAAGCAGCACTCGCGTATAGACTCGGATGTTGAGGATAACATCCTGGAACTGTATGCCGATGCCGCCGAGGACACTGTCCTGAATATCATGAACCGCACCTACGAGAACCTGATGTGCACATATCAGGAAGTGCCGAAACCCATAGTCCAGGCATCCCTGATGCTTGTCGACCTGAGCTACATGCAGCGCTCGCCCGTGAGCCCGCAGAACTACTCCGCCGTACCATACACCTTTGACATCCTAATAAAACCATACATGATCTTATGAGCACCCAAGTATTCAGAATAAACTATAAGTCCGACTTCGTGCTGAACCTGCAATGCGATGCCGGCTGGGCCGTTCCCTTCACCATCAAGTTCTGGTCGAAGGGACTGCCTACGTCTCACTACTTCGTCAGCTACGACGGCACCACGTACTCCAACTGTTCGGTCCTTGACGATCCGACCGTCTTGCGAGCCACATTCGATGATCATAACCTCGGATGCGGTGAGCTGATGTTTCAGATCACATACAGCATGGATGTGGATGATTTCCGGACGCATATCGAGGATGACGTGCTGAACGTCTCCAGCGTCACCATCGAGCAGGACGGGCAGCCCGTACAGGTTGTCCTTAACTTCGAGGGGGAGACTGCGCCGGAGATAGCATATGCCATGCCGGCATTCGCAGCAGAGGCTGCACGCGTGGCGGCAGAGGCACAGCGTGTCCTTGCAGAAGCCCAGCGTGAGGAAAACGAGCTGGCGCGTCAGCAGGCCGAGACACAGCGTCAGACTGAGTTCGATGCAGCTCAGGAAGAGCGCAGGGAGGCCTTCGAGCAGTCCCAGGAAGAGCAGGATGCTGCCTTCAATTCTGCACAGCAATCCCGTGCAGCGTCCTTCAACGAGCAGGCTGCCGATTTTGAAAGTCGGTACACCACAGCTGAGCAGCGTCGTGATGCCTCGTTCAATACTTCGCAGACGGCCCGGCAGAATACTTTCGAGGGATCTGAGAGGCAGAGGACTGCCAGCTATCAGGCAGCAGAGGGGACAGAGTCAGGCAGCGTAGCCGGTGACGGAAGCCGCTGGGGTGAGTTTAAGGAGGCCGAGGCACAGCGTCAGGCTGGGTTCGAGGCAGCTCAACAGGAACATGAGAATGAATTCGACCAATCTCAGTCAGGGCAGGCTGCTGCCTTCAGCTCTGCCCAGCAATCCCGTGCGCAGTCGTTCATCGAGCAGGCTGCCGACTTCGAGAGCCGGTATACCGCAGCAGAGCAGCGCCGTGATACCTCGTTCAATGCTTCGCAGACGGCTCGGCAGAATACTTTCGAGGGATCTGAGAGACAGAGGACTGCCAGCTATCAGGCCGCAGAGGGAACAGAGGCCGGCAGCGTAGCCGGTGACGGAAGCCGCTGGGGTGAGTTCAAGGAGGCCGAGGCACAGCGTGACACCATCCTCAATGACAAGATGCAGTTTGTCGACGAATTCGCACAGGATGTCGAGGACAACTATGCCAAGAAGGATGGTGCTTACGAGGAGATGTTGGCAGGTAGTGCGTTGAATCTTGTTGACACATCGGGTAGTCCTGTGTTGCGTGAGTTCACTTTTGATACGTCAGGTGGCAGTGATGATATTGCCACGGGTAGCGCATTGATAAAGAAGATGCGTGGTAATACCATCGTGTGGAATCAGTTGATGCAGAATGGTAACTTTGCGGATGGGATAACAGGTTTTTCTTCTAATGGTACTATTAATATTTCAAACGGAATAGCTACAATTAGCGGCAATGATACGAATCAAATTATCAATACTAATGTATTTGTAAAAGCTAATCACAAGTATATAGGTTTTGCAGAAGTAAAGCCGCAGAATAGTACAAATTTCTTTTTTAGATTTGCAGAAACCATTGCATCTAAATCAATTTCGGACACACAAAATTGGTCTACAATATCTCAAATAATAACGGCAACATCCGCAGGGGAAGGTAAAAGTCTTACTATTTACGTAACTCCTAAAGGCAATACATACAGCGTAAGAAATGTTCGATTATATGACCTCACCCAGATGTTCGGTGCAGGCAATGAGCCATCAACTGTTGAGGAGTTCGAGAAGTTGTTCCCCATGCCTTACTACGACTACAACGAGGGTCAGTTGCTTTCGTTCAATGGTAATTCCATTAAGACAGTTGGGTTTAATCAATGGGATGAGGAATGGGAAACTTCGGCTATTAATCCACAGACAGGAGCTTTGGTGCCGACACCAGGTTATATTGCATCAAAAAATTTTATTAAGGTTTTGCCAACAACGAATTACTTTGCCAAAATTTATGGAGATGTGAATAAGTACCATATTATGGTGGTTGGCTATGGCGCAAATAAAGAATGTACTGGTTGGGGAATTTATACGAATAATACAATATTCACAATCCCTGACAACGTAAGTTTTATTCGTTTTTGTACTGCTGGAACGCCTGAATATGGCTCTACCTACAAAAACGACATCTGCATCAACCTATCATGGTCGGGCACAAGGAACGGCACTTACGAGCCATACCAAGAGCATGTGCATGATATATCGTTCTATAAGACCATCAAGGACGGTGATGGTAATCTGTTGTTCCCTAATGGATTGTTAAGTGCAGGTAGTGTCTATGATGAGGTAACGGCAACTAAGGCAATAAAGAGGATTGGGGTCGTGGATTTGGGGACGTTGGGATGGGTTGTAACATCAAGTGATAGATTTGCTGCCGGTGTACGGTTTCAACCTGCACCAGCAAAACCAGCAAACGACGATACTTTAGCTAATTTCGTTTGTACAAAATACACTGTCACTACTAAAGCTCGTTCAGGTATGGACGATAAATCTATTTCAATAGGTACGTCTGTATCTGATGGTATTTACGTAAAAGATACATCTTACACCGATGCAGCCTCATTCAAAGCAGCCATGCAAGGTGTCATGCTATACTACGAGTTGGCAGAGCCCATCGAGGTGGACTTCGAGGAGCAAAACATGGCATATCAGGTCAACGACTATGGTACCGAGCAACTGTTGCCCGAAAACACAAGTGTACCTACCACTACACCCGCCATGCTTGATGTGACCTATGGTATCAATGCCGTGGACACAATCAAGAACCTGCCACGTAACTACCTTGCACAAGATGACCTCGACAGACTGTTGTCGGCAATGGGTAGCGCATTGGGATTCACCTACACCAAGACGTGGAATGAAACCGACAAGCAATGGTCTTTCACGGTGACAAAGACAGCAACAACAAATGATGAAAACGTATAGGAGGAAGGATAATGGAACATGTAACGATTAAAGATTTGAGCAACGGGTACTACGGACTTATACCCGACAACGGATATGTGCTTTACAACAAGTATAGCAAGCAGCAGTATAGCGAGGCGGTGACAAAGGACATCAGTGCCTTTGTTGCCGTGGAAAGCGGTGTTGAGCCTACACCTACACCCACCAACCCATTGGAGGAGGCGAAGGCAAGGAAACTTGCGGAACTTGCAAGGTATGACGCATCAAGCAATGTCAATGCCTTCAGCGTGGGCGGTGTATGGATGTGGATTCCTGCCGACAAGCGTGCTATCCTCCGCACAAGCATTGACGCATACAAGGCACTGGGTCAGAAAAGCGTCACAAAGGTGTGGGAAGGCAAGGTATACACCTTCCCCACTGACACATGGCTCTTGATGATTAACAGCGTGGAGGTCTATGCAAGTGAGTGTTTCAACACCACGGAAAGACACCGTGCAGCTATCAATGCCATGACCACTGTCGCAGACGTAGAGGCTTATGACTATACGACTGGCTACCCCGAGAAACTTCAATTTTAAAAACGAGTAGAAACTATGGATAAGATTTATGAGAAGATAAAGGCATACTTGTCATCCCCTGACATGGTGCATGTGTGGTTGTCATTCTTTCTGACCATCGCCTTTGCTTGTATCTTCAAGATGATGGACACCACCGATAAGTGGGAGATTATCTTCATCAGTGCCGTTGGTGCTTTCTTTATCGGTGTCTTTGCAGAGAGTTTCGATGGATTCTTCGGGACTAAGCAACTTGACAATACAGGTGTGCAAGGTGACGAGTTCAGTCCAAGAGACCTCCTGCGTGATGTTATTGGTTGTGTGTTGGGAATGATAGCAATCGGAATATTGGTGTTATGAAATATATCAAGTGTCTTTGGCCGTATATACTCTGCTTCCTCTTCTGGGTGGCCTTCGTCTGGGTCATCCTGAGCATCGGTGGATGTGACAGGAAGATCCGCCAGGAGAATGAACGCCTGAGGGAAGAGCTGGCGAAGGCGCAGCAGTATGTCCCCATGCAGCGTGACACCATCCGTGACACCGTCGAAGTGATAACCCAGAAGATCATCCAGGTGGAGAAGGTGAAGGATGCTCTCTCGGATGATGACCGCCAGCTGCTCAAGGACCTCCATTTGAAGGCCAAGGAGATCGAGAGCTACCAGAAGGTAGGCACCGTCACCCACGACACCGTGTACCTCGAAAGAAAAGACACCACAAACACACTATACTACAAGGATGCCTGGGCTGAGTTTGAGTACCGGGATAGAAAACTGGCATACAGCGTGAAGGACTCACTGGCCATTGCCGTGAAGAAAGAATACAGACACCGTCTGCTCTGGTGGCGATGGGGGACGAAGGGTTACGAGTTGAAAGCCGTGAACTTCAACCCCCACTCCGCCATCCGCTACAACACATACGTCAAGAGTAAACCCTGACATTATTATCCCGGTTGGTTATGGCATATACTACAGGATTAATGGATAAGCGGATCACCATTCTCAACCGCACGGAGGCTGTTTCCTCGCGCTGGGGAATGGACGGTGAAGGAGTTGTCTGGGAAAGTGCCGGGGTCTTCTGGGCCGGCGTTGACTGGGCAAGGGGTAAGCAGGCGATGAACGTCGGAGCCCTGGATGCCTACGCATGTATACTCGTAAGGATGAGATATACCGACAAGGTCGGAATGCGATCAAGGATCGTGTGGGACGGTGTGACATACCAGGTTATACCGGAGACATTCCACCGGAATTACCTGGAAAACACCATCCAGTTCAATGCTCAGGCCATCGTCGGAGAGTCCGACATGATAAACGAAAATCCCCTGACATGAAAAAGACGATAGCGATAATCCACTACAACACGCCGGAGCTTACCGAAGGCTGCATCAGGAGCCTTCGTAAGACAGGGTGTGACTGGCCAATCGTTATGCTCGACAATTCCGACAAGCGACCGCTGAAGAAACGCATGAAGGGAGTCAGGCGGATCGACAATACCAAGGGGCAGATCATAGACTTCGAGAAGGAACTTGAGAAGTTCCCGGACAAGCAGACCACCTACAGGACACTGAGCAACTACGGATCAGCCAAGCACATGTTGAGTGTGCAGAAGCTGTGGGAGCTCATCCCGGACGGTTTCATACTTGTCGAGAGCGACTGCCTGATCAAGGAGGACATCACCTTCTTATGGCAGGAGAAATATGCAGCCGTCGGGAAGATCCAGACACCGGCCGGCTATCCGCACAAGATACCAAGACTCCTCCCGATGCTCTGCTACATGAACGTCCCCCTGCTCACTGCCAACGGTGCCAGGTACTTCGATTCTAAGCGCACCTTCGGGCTTCTGAAGGACAAGAACTGCAGAGGCAACTGGTACGACACCGGTGCCGTGATGCTCGAGGACATCGTCAACACGAAGCCAGCACTTGTCGCCCTGTCTTACAGCAAGCTCTCCCGACGCTATGAGCACTACAGACATGGATCGTGGGGAGGTGACACCGTCGAGAAGCAGAAGAGGTGGCTTTCGCTGTACAATGATCTTTGGTAAACCCCGGCATAAATATTTGCCGATTGATAGTAAATAAAAATCAGATATGGATGCAACAAAAAGAGAAATCAGAACCATTGACTGCCAGCTGTCCGTTAGAGAAGCGGCTGAAGGTCAGGAGGGCGAGTCTCGCACCATCACCGGCACGGCCATCGTTTTTAATGCTGAAAGCGAAGTGCTCGACGACTGGGGAGAGAGATTCCGGGAAGTGATCCTTCCTGAGGCTTGTACGATGGAGTTCTTGAACACACAGGATATAAAGATGAACATGCTCCACGAGCGTGAGCTTACCGTCGCGCGAGCCAACAAGGGAACCGGAACCCTGAAGCTCTCTGTCGATGAACGTGGTGTGAACTTCGAGTTCGAGGCTCCCAAGTGTGATATCGGCGACCGATGTCTTGAGATGGTCCGCCGTGGTGATTATTCCGGATGCTCCTTCGAGTTTTATCCGAAAGACTATGATGTTGAGCGCAATGGCGATGATGTGAAGATCACTCACCGTAAGTTTGAGTTTGTCAGCGCACTGACCATCGGAATGGACCCTGCCTACCGGCAGACCTCTGTCAATGCCAGGGAAATGGGAAAGAAAGAGGACCCGGCATCTGACCCGTCCGCTCCTGGAAAGGAAGATGAGGAGAGGCTGGCGAAGGAACGCCTGAGTAGTGAGATGAAGCGACGCTACGAAGTGATGCGCCGTTTCAGTGCTACAGAGAATTGACTGAATTAAATATCTTAAACGTTTTAAGACATGAAGAAAAACTACAAGAGCTTCGACGAAGCGAAGCAGAGATCAAGAGAGGTCAACGAGAAACTTGGCGACCTCTATGTAAAGGCCGCAGGCCGTGAATTGACCGACGAGGAGAAGATCGAGGAGATGAACCTCACCCGTGAACTCCAGTACCTTAATGGCGAGATGACTCGACTCAACCGTGAGAATGAGAATATGATCGCCCGCGAGAAGAATGCGAAGGCAGAGAAGGCAGCCAGCTTCCGTGAGTTCCTGCAGGATGTCCGCACAGGCAAGGCCGACCGTGAGATCCTCCTAAACCCCGCTACTGGCAATACCACTGCCAATATCCAGGCCAGCGGTGCCATTAACCTGACTATCCACGAGATGATCCCCACCCTCCACGAGGGACTCGGACTTCCTGTTGGCCTCCGTGTAGTTACCGGCGTAGTCGGCAACGAGGTGTGGCCGGTCAGTACCGATGATGTCGAGATGGAGGAGCTTGGTGAGGTAGAGGCCCTGACAGACCAGGTGCTTGATTTCTCCAAGGTTAATCCAACGCCTAACCGTGTAGGTCTGACGGTGCCTGTGAGCAACATGGCTATTGACAATGCAGCCTTCGACCTGATGAGCTTCGTCCAGACCAAGTTCGGCATCGCCTTGCGTAAGTATCTGGCCAAGAAGATCTATTCTCAGGCCGGCTGGACCAGGAACAAGGGCCCGTTCAGCGGCATGACCGCCAAGACTATCACTCTCGGTGCGGATGCCTACAAGAATATCCTCGCAGCTGTTGCTGAGTTCTCCAACAAGGGCTTCTACAGCGGCAACGTATGTATATCCATGGACTGCGTGACAGAGGCAGAGCTCAAGGCAACCCCGAAGATCGCAGGCGCTGCAGGCGGTTTCGTTATCGAGGACGGCCTGTGCGCAGGCTATCCCTACACGGTCAGCCATTATGTGAACACAACTCTGAGTGGTAATAATCTCGTGGCTACAACCGACCGCTATCTCGAGATCGGCTACTGGGAGTGGTTCGCACTGCAGCAGCATGGCCTTGTACGCCTGACGGTCGATGCCACCAGCCAGGCTGTCGCCAAGAAGAACATCACAGCCATCACGCTGAACTCTGCATGGTCAATGACCGACCTGTCGATCTACATCAACGGTGGTCAGCCTTCAGGCAGCCCTGCAGTCTATCCTTCACAAGCCTTCGGTCTTTACAAGATCGTCGACTCAGAGGAGACAACGACAGCG
>Ga0326512_10001721_pt1 | contig 16546 bp, 15 predicted proteins | sample 1_2617_0518_D_FD_203652 | JGI IMG/M metagenome (GOLD analysis project Ga0326512, IMG submission 203652) | Bovine rumen microbial communities from UC Davis, California, United States - 1_2617_0518 | ecosystem: Host-associated > Mammals > Digestive system > Stomach > Rumen | place: USA... | reverse complement strand
CTGGACTGCAGGCAGTAAGTATTATGAAGGTAGTGTTGTTATCACCTCACTGGTTGCTAATGCAAACAATGGTGAGAACGCAACATACAGCATCACACTGTCTGGATCTGGTGCAATCAAACGTGTGGCAGCATAACACATTGTATTAGATGATGGGTAAATATTTACCCTTGATAGCAGTATTGGGGGTGTGTCATCACATCCCCATATCTTGTTAAATATACCAAACTTTAATATATGAAAATCACATACAAGGAGAAGGAAATTGAGCTGAAGTATTCCATGCGTAGCATGCTGATGTATGAGAATATTACAGAAAAGACATTTGCTCCACAATCATTCACTGATATTATCACATTTATGTTCTGTGTTGTTGTAGCATCATCAAAGGACTACAGCATCACATTTGAGGACTTTATAGACTACCTAGATGAAAACCCAGGGTTAGTATCAGAGTTTTCACAGTGGGTAGTTGAGGTGATGACAGTACAGGATGGCATAAAAAAAAATTAAAGGATGATGCAGGTGGCGATGTCCCACGGCTGATATTCCATTATGTATTTCGTGTATTGGTCTTTGAGTTCCGTGTCATGGATGTACCATATTTCATGGATCAATGTACGTTATGGGAGCTAAACGATATGATAGACTATATCCCATATATTGATAGATCATTATGGGAGTCACAGCGGCTGAACGCATATGCTACAGTACAGGTCAACAAAAAGCAGAAGATCAGTCAGCAGGACATATGTCATTTTAAGTGGGAAGACAAGGATATTGATGAGTATGTAAAGGACGAGTCAAAAACAAAGATAACAGATGCAGAAATACAGAGACTAAAGAATATAGCTAAGCAATGGGAAAACTAGAAAAGATCTATGACTCAAATGATCTGACACATTATTCAGATGATACAAAGAAACGGATAGACAAGGCGGTTGTTGCGGCTGCCTTCAGAATCCGTGATAACATACGGAAAGTATTCCTTACTGGTTCCAGTCTGTATAAGTATCATACATCTGAGTATAGTAAGCTAGCTGAAGGTATTCTTGTTGGACGACTAAACAACTCAAAGGTAAAGGTACATGCTATGGGTAGCCGTGATAACTATAATTCCTATAAGACACGGTTCTTTGTTGGAGGAACAATACCACGTATACAGACAAAGCAAGGCGGTCGTAGCATTAAACCATATACAAAAGGATATATCCGAGCAAATAATGCCGTTGACACTGGTACTAATGGCGGTGAGAACATATTAGACACATACATAAGGAATGTGTTAGAAAAATAAATAAAGACGAAGAATAATGGCTAATCTAACAGCGGTCATCGGAGCTGACACTAGTCGGTTCGTAGAAGAGGTAAAAAGTGCAAAGTATATGCTGGAGAAGTTTGTCAATGAGACAAAGAACCAGAGTAATACTATAAAGAAGAACACACAGGTAACAAATGAACAGATAACAAGTTATCAGCGTGTGATAAAGTCATTAGAGAAGGTTGCTTCTGGTTCTATGACAGCAAAGCAGCAACAGTCGGCATTGACAAGTCAGATAAAGGAGTTAAAGATACAGTGGGCTAATCTGTCTGACACCGCAAAGAAAGGTGAGTTTGGTAAGCAATTGTCATCAACATTGTCTGAGGCACGGATGCAGTTAAAGACGTTAACAACACAGATGCAGCAGACAAATGTGGAGTTTACTAAGCTAGGCAAAGGTGTAAAGGGTGTCGGTGGTATGACAGCAGGTTTTGGTAAGCTATCCAGCAATGTGTCATCTGCTGGTGCTGCAATGTCCACGTTAGGTATTGAAGGTGGTGATGCATTATCTACTATCGGCATGCAATCCAGTGCTATCGCATCATTAGGACCAGCATTAGCTAATCCGTATGTCCTTGCTGGCGCTGCAATGGTTGGTGCTGGTGCTGCATTCTATAATTACAATAAGGAGTATGAACAGTCTATGCGTCTGACACAGGAGTTTACTGGTCTGACAGGAGAGGCATTAGCTGAGCTACGTAACAGTATCAAGGCAGTCTGTGACACATGGGATAAGGACTACAGAGAGGTGTTATCTGGTGTTGACAACCTTATGGTACAGTATGGCATAGATGGAAAAGAAGCAATAGATATCATACAGGCTGGATTTGTTTCTGGTGCTGATGATGCAGGAAATATGCTGTCATTGATACAGCAATATTCTGGTGCGTTTAATGATGCTGGTATTTCTGCATCAGAGATGGTTGCCTTAATAGCACAGACAAGGAGTGGTATATTCTCAGAGGAAGGTCTGGCTGCAATCCAGATGGGTGCAAAGAACATACGTCAGATGAAGGATGCCACATCTGAGTCGTTAAAGGCTATTGGTATTGATGCAGACAATATGAAACAGAAGCTAGCCAGCGGTGCTATGACAACCATGGAGGCAATACAACAGATCTCTGGTAAGCTAAAGGAGTTCTCTCCACAAGCACAAGAGGTAGGTGAGGTATTGCAGGATGTCTTTGGAAAGAAAGGTAGTGCTGCAGGATATCAATTAGTAACAGCATTATCTGACATCGAGACAAATCTAGATAAGGTAAAAGGACAGACAGGTGAGTATGGTAAGGCATTAGATGATCTAACAAATGCAGACAAGGAACTTGAAAAGGCAATGTCAGAAACGTTTGGTATTGCTGATGGTGGTTTTGAGACGTTAGGCATGGTGATAAAGACTAAGTTCTATAAAGGACTAGCTGACTGTTTAGATGTGATACATGAGGTAAAGACATCAATCAAGCTATTATGTACCTATGCCACATCTGGTATCAAGCAGATAGGCTATTCTGTTTCTGAGCTGGTTAATGCATTACGTTCGTTAGCTAACTTTGACTTTGATAGTGTCGGCACACACCTTAGCAATGTGTTTAACACAGATGTGTTTAAGAACGATGTACGAGAGTTCTATCGTGAGAATGGTAAGGTGACAAAAGCCGTACAGGATGCAGTAAAGAAACGTAATGATGCAATAAAGAAGCAATACAGTCCTAGCAGACTATTTAATAAAGGCAAGGGTAATAAGGGTACTATAAACAATGATAAGAAGAATGACGACAAGCCAAAGATAACACCAAAGAGAGGTGGTAGTAAGACCACTCCAAAGACCACTCCAAAGGTAACCCCAAAGGTAACCCCAAAGGTAACCCCAAAGATCACCTATGAGAAGGGATCAATGGGATATATTGATGAGCAGATATCTAAGAAACAAGCAGAGTTAAAGATAGCAATCAGCGATGAGGACAAGCAGAAGATACAGAGAGAGATTGATGAGCTGATAAAACAGAAGAAGGAGATAGAGATAAAGTTGAAATATCCTGAGGGTTCCATTGGATATATTGATGAGCAGATATCTAAGAAACAAGCAGAGTTAAAGGTTGCTATTGACGATGCATCAAGGGAGAAGATACAGAAAGAGATAGACGAGCTAATAGGACAGAAGAAGGATATAGAGATAAAGCTAAAGCCAGTTGTTGACAGTGATGATCTAAAAACACTAAAGGAGACCATCAATGATTATAAGACAAAGAAGGACGAGCCGTTATATAAGACTATTGACAACCCCAAGAAGGGCAAAGCAGCGCAGGCTGAGTCCAATGCAGACAACCTTGCTGAGGAGCTGAGTTTCCATAAGCAGATATTAAAGTCCTATGCGGATGAATATGATGCTATACAGAAACGTGTAAATGCTGGTGCTACACTGACATCTGATGAACAGGAGATAGCAAAGATCTATGACGATGCGGCAAAGAAGGTATTAGATCTGTCCGATGCATATGACAAGGCAGCCGACAGTGCAGCAAAGCTAAAGGCCGAGACAAAGTTGAAGAAGAAGGTATGGAACAGTATAGAAGACGGTATGGGTGTCTTACAGAGTTTTAACAGTTCCGTGTCATCAGTATATAGTTCATGGGAAGGTCTGACAGAGCGATGGGAGGATATGTCTGGTTTTGAACGTGTAATAGAAGGTTTCTCAGCGGTGACGGGCACAATACAAGAGGTGATGGATATATACAATTCTATTACCAGTGTCATACAGATGTTTTCTGCTATCAGTGATGCAATGACAGCAAAGGAAGTAGCTAACAGCGGCGCACGGTCAGCAGCAGAGCTCAGTGAGGCAGCTGTTGACACTGCAGCAACAGAAACGGTTATGGCTAATGACTCTGCTGAGCAGATGTCATCTGCTGCTACAACCACTGCTAAGCAAGGAGAGGCCATTGCTAAGTCAACAGCTGCTGGTTCAGATATCCCATTCCCAGGTAATATTGCTGCTATTGCCGCTGGTGTTGCAGCCGTTATTGCTGCGTTCGCTATGATCGGATCGTTTGCTGATGGTGGTATTATTTCTAACGGCAGTAGGGCAGGTGACTATAACATTGCTCGTGTGAATGGCGGTGAGATGATATTGAATGGTACACAGCAGAAACGGTTATTTAACCTATTGAATGGTGATGGTGGATATAGTATATCTAATAGCAGTAACAGACGTAATAATGTGACGTTTACCATTCAAGGTAAGAAGCTACGTGGTGTGCTAAAGAATTATGATAATGCTATGAAACGCATATAAAAGGCTATTATTAATTAATATATCAAACTTTATTATATGTTATATACTGGAAAATTTAAGAACAGATATGAGGAAACCATACGTGTTGACATAACAACAAACAATGATACCTCATCACAGACTGAGTTGACATTTGCTGATGAAAGTCCAGTTGTCATATCACAGGAGTCAGATGATATCTATGCACCTATCAAGTCAAGGGGATGTACCATAACCATTGTCACAAAGGAGGCATACTTTGATATGTATAGCGCTTCATCCCATGGAACACAGGTAGTGGTGACCAATGAGGCAACGGATGAGTGTTTGTTCTATGGTTTCCTGACACCATGTGAATATAACCAGTCATACACATATCTTGACACATTAGAATTAGAGGCTGTTGATGCATTATCTACACTGCAGGACTATAAGTATGAATATCTGAATGGTACCGAGTCAAACCAAGTGTCTATGGCTGCCATTGTGAAGCATTTTATCAAGGATATTGCTACATATAATGGTCGTATCTATATGCCATACCTCGGTTTGAAGATGAAGGTTGCTCATGACCTACAGCTATATCCTATGGAGATTGAGATGATCTCGGAGGAAGCATTCTTCAGTGATGACGGAGAGCCTATGACATGTTATGATGTATTATCAGAGATATGTATGTTCTATAATATGTCTGTCGTGCCACATGGAAGGGATGTATACTTTGTTGATTACGAGGCGGTGGTAAACCATGCTACGATAGGAGATATTGCCACATCGGCAAAGACAGTAAACTGGGATGTGATAGACGACTATGACGATCAACCACAGCCTAAGCCAGTTTCCCCACGCCGTGCACGGTCAATAGATGACAATTATGAGTATCTTACGTTTACCATTGAGGATGCCTGTGACATCACCTTTACAGCAACAAACAATAATGTGTTAAACTATTCAACGGATGGTGGTATGAACTGGTCTGAGTTAGCTTCTGGCACACCGTTGTCGGTATCTGCTGGGGATGAGATATTATTCAAAGGACAGATGACCCCAGTACCTGCAGGTATCGGTACGTTCAGTGTGACAGGCAATTTCCGTGTCCATGGTAACATAATGTCATTGTTATATGGGGATGATTTTGATGTTGAGACAGACCTTACTGGTTATGCTGATGTATTCAATGGTCTGTTCCGTAATTGTACATATCTGTTAGATGCATTTGATTTGGAATTGCCAGCAACAGTACTTGATGATGATTGTTATAAGTATATGTTCTATGGCTGTTCTAGTCTTGTGTCTGCTCCATCATTGCCAGCAACGACATTATCTGACTGGTGTTATCAATATATGTTCGGTAACTGCACAAGTCTTAAGACTGCTCCATCATTATCAACAACCACATTAGCCCCATATTGTTATGCAAATATGTTCAGTGGTTGTACCAGTCTTGTGAATGCCCCAGAGTTGCCAGCAACGACATTAGAAATATACTGTTATGCAAATATGTTCAGTGGTTGTACCAGTCTTGTGAATGCCCCAGAGTTGCCATCACCATATACAGCTGATTTCTGTTATGCTGGTATGTTCTATAACTGTACCAGTCTGTTAGCTGCCCCTGCACTGCCTGCTGAAACCATGACACAGTTCTGTTATAATGGTATGTTCAGAGGTTGTACCAGTCTTGTGTTTGCTCCTGATCTCCCTGCACGTACATTAGCTATCAACTGTTATAATGGTATGTTTGATGGTTGTACCAGTCTTACCCGTGTGCCATCATCATTGCCAGCAACAACACTGATACAGAATTGTTATGCAAATATGTTCAAAGGCTGTACACGTATAACCAAGAGCCCAGATCTTCCAGCAACAACACTGGTACAGAATTGTTATGCAAATATGTTCCAGAACTGTTCTAATCTGGCTAGGATCAAAGCATTGTTTACCACCACACCAGATACGACAACAACTAATAACTGGGTGGATGGTGTTGCTGCAGAGGGTTTGTTTATTAAGAATCCTAGGGCCACATGGTCTGTTGTCGGAGCAGATGGTGTGCCAACAGGATGGAATGTGACAGAGATAGACCCAGATAATTATCTTACCATAGAGGCATTAGGTACTGGCACGGTGACCATTAATACGCCATCTGGTTCATCCAATACCTTCTATGTGTCCACTAATGGTGGTGATACATGGTCACAGTACCAACAAGCAATCAGTGTCAATGATGGTGACAGGGTATTAGTCAAGAAACGATCAATATCAAACCTTGGTTCTGGCACTGTCTGTTACTTCCGTGTGACATGTCAGTATAACCTTTCAGGTAATATCACATCATTATTATACAGGGATGATGAGACACGTACGTTAACCGCTCCAGACTATTGTTTCCGAGATACATTTGTCAATAACACTAACCTTATCTCAGCAAAGAACCTGTTAATGCCAGCAACAACGGTTGGTATAACATCATATCAAGAAATGTTCAGTGGTTGTACTAATATGGTTGATGCTCCAGCATTGCCAGCAACAACACTAGGTACATCATGTTATTGTAAGATGTTTGAGTTTTGTTCTAGTCTTGTGTCTCCTCCAGCATTGCCAGCAACAATACTGGCAGAAGGTTGTTATGAATATATGTTCCAGCATTGTACCAGTCTTATTGCCACACCAAAGCTATATTCTGAGGTTGCAGCCGTTAGATGTTATGCATATATGTTCCGTGGCTGTACCAGTCTGGTTAGTGCCACTGAGCTGCCAGCAATGACATTAGCTAGATTATGTTATACTGGTATGTTTGATGCCTGTCGTAACTTGACTGTTGCTCCAGCATTACCAGCAACAACACTAGCCAATTCATGTTATGCTAGTATGTTCAACAGATGTTCTAGTCTTACCACAGCACCATTCCTGCCAGCAACAACACTACCTATGGGTTGTTATGAATATATGTTCAGTGGCTGTACCAGTCTTAACTATATCAAGGCTTCGTTCCTAGATCTGAATGATGAATTCCCACAGACAATGTTCTGGGTTGATAATGTTGCTGACCGTGGTACCTTTGTTAAGCGGATAGATGCGGAATGGGAGGATGTCGGAGTGAGTGGTATTCCTGTTGGATGGACTGTGGTATTATCAAACAATATCACTGAGAAATGGAAGGATCTGATAACAAATATTGAGTACGACCTTGACACACAGCAGAAGCTATCAAAGGCAGACTATGCTGGGGATGATCAGAACATAGAGTTAGATGAGGTATATAACAAGGTTATTGTCAAAGCTGACATCAATGAGGTAGACGATGATGAGATGTTTACCGATCCTATGGATGATGCAAACAAGTCCACATTCTACGACTCAATAGACGGTTATATGCACAGAACGGATGACACCGACTGGGTACATATCACAAGGTTGTTCCAGTTTGTTACCAGTGCAGAGGATCCTAGTAGTACCTATGACGGAAACTGGAGGATATATGTAAATAATAATACTGATAACAATAGCCCTTCCTCTCTAACAGATTATTTCAGCCATACCTTTGACACTGTCGGAGAGGCATGGAGAAATCATCCGTATGGTCATTACTATGGTGGTGGACAATACTATATATTTAATCACAGTATTGTCGGACAGACCTGTCTGCCATCACAGCAGTTCGGTTATGAGTCAACAAAGGAGGTGCCTATCAAAGCAAACTGGGACGACAGATTATTGTTCTTCCCACAGGCAGAGTGGTTGTATGAGTATTATAAGAATAAAAAGATATATATGCCTGTGCCGACATCGTGGGCCAGTATGCCATTGTACAAGCGGAAGGAATGGTGGTATAATTATTGTGACACCCATCTCTGTGTTAAGCCTGTCCTTGAGTTCACTGGCACAAAGGATTTCCAGTTCAGTCCAGCGGATAACACTAAGACAAATTATCTGGTTTTTCAAGGTGATCTGTTATGGCAGAGAAACTGTAATTATGACCATGTCAATTACCATCTTTGGAATGCTGATGAGACAAACCATCTGTATGACGCTACATTGTTCCCTATCAAGGAGGCTGGTGCTAGTTCCACAGACGATATTGAAACTCGTGAAGTGACACAGGAAACAAGCGGAAAGAACAATCTCGGATGGAACATGTTAAAGATTAAGCTACAGATCGGGGATAAGTATTGGAATGGCAACACATGGCGGAAAGAGGAATGTACTGCATGGATCCCATATCATAAGGACACAGCTGTATATAATGGTGATGACGAGGCATTGATATGGAGTGACTATAACAAGCCAGTGACCAATTACGATTATAAGAGTAATATTAATGTTGAGGGCTATGCCATTCCGATCTATGACACAGACATGTTATATGGTAAGATGACATTGTCTATTTATATGCCGTTATTACCATACAGTAATGATGTCATAAAGGCTCCTAGTATGGTTAGCGGACGATATAGGTTAAACTACTTAAAGACACCACCTGTTATCTTTATGAAGAAGATGGGTATGAGTCTTGTATCAGTGAACAATAACAGTATCGGACGACAGTGGATAGAGGATGGTATAGAAAAGGCAGACGATGATGATGATGACGATATCACCTATGAGAATATAATCAGCACAAAAAATGTCACTGAGATGGATGAATTAGAGCTAGGTATAAACACGTATAATGATGAGAAGCCAGTGGCACAGTCGTATATCATTGAGCCAGTGATATCAAACAGTGTGTTCACATATAGGATTCTCTCTGATGATTTCAGCACGGTGACGCCAGAGCCATTGCCAACGATTGGTGGGTATATGTATTCAATATTACTGTCTGACTATCTGTTCTCTGATCTTACCCCAGCAACAGAATGGTTTGATGATATGCGTTCTAAAGGGTTCATGTCTAATGAGAACCGCGGTATACCAGTATATATCAAGGTTAATAATATCATCTATGAGGCATTCCTTGGCAATCAGACAATTGATAGTGTGCAGAAGGTGGTGTTACGTATTGGTGGTAATATCTATCCTACTGCTGAAACGGCTATGGAAGGCAATCGTGCGGCATTGACCATTATCGGTGCTGCATTAGAGAACGGATATATTGAGTTTGTTGGTGGTGGTAGTAACCGTTATGTATTACCAGCATCATTATATCCAGAAAGTCTGCATACCGAGCGAGAGTTCATAATGTCAAATATCAAGGATATGAAGTACCATACACAGGGATTCTACCGTCCGTTGACTGAGACAGCACAGCGACAGGAGATGAATATTGTTGACAGATATGTCGAGCATTATTCCAGTCCGAAGAAGATATATAATTGTGTGGTACATGATTATTACAAGCCATATCTCTGTGTTGAGCCAACGGCATTAAGAGGATCGCATATGATAGTTGACCAGCAGTCATGGGATGTAAAAGCAAACATTAATGAGTTAAAATTAATAGAGATATAATGATTATGAAAATATATTTAAAGTTTGGTAGTTCAGGAAAGATGGTTGAGCAGCTGCAGAAAGCGCTCAGCCTCATTCCTGATGGTATCTTCGGACGGTTGACCGAGGAAGCAGTAAAAGAGTTCCAGAGACAGAAGGGACTAACGGTAGATGGTATTGTCGGTGCAGCAACATGGGCTGCATTATTCCCACAGATGGTTTTTAAGAAGTCTGCCCGTCGTATAACTGAGGTGATAGTCCATTGTTCAGCAACCCCAGAGGGTAAGGACTATACCGTTGATGATATCACTGCATGGCATAAGGCGAGAGGATTTAACACCATCGGATATCATTATGTTATTTACCGTGATGGTGGTATCTATCTAGGAAGGGATGTAGACAAGGTTGGTGCACATTGTGCAGGGCATAACAGTAACTCCATTGGTATATGTTATATCGGTGGTTGTGATAAGACTGGAAAGACCCCGAAGGACACCCGCACAGCAGCACAGAAGGAGTCCTTAATCAAGTTGTTAAAATATATGAAGCAGATGTACCCGGGGATAGAGATCTACGGTCACAGAAACTATGCAAATAAAGCATGTCCTAGCTTTGATGCAAGGAAGGAGTATAAAAATTTATGATATTTGCCTCAATTCTTTAGCCGTTAAGAGTAAAAGCGACTATTATTAATTGAACAAGTATAGGTTTGTTATAAAAATGACATCAGAGAATAAAGAGACAGTACAGTATATAACCGCTATCACCACGTTAGTCACAGGTATTGTAATGTGCTTTTTGTCATTCTTTTTAAACACATATCATATTGAGTCAGGTGTATTGATGTATTTTGGCGAGACATTGATCTTCTGTGCTGGTGTGTTCGGTATTAATTTATATGTAAAGAATCAAGTTTTTGAGGCTGAGTCAAGGTTAAACAAGAAGATGGATCAGCGGTTTAAAGAGGAACAGTCAGTCGTATCAGGGAGTACTTAATTTACAGCTATAATATAATTATTTTTTCTCAAGGAAAGGTGGTTTACGTGAGTAAGCCACCTTTCAATCTGTTTTATTGTAGTTCATAGCACCATAATATGCTATCTGCCTTTTCTCTGTATACATCTGGACTTTCTGATGTACGTGCTATCTTCTTACCGTCATATAATATATAGTCAGCTAGTATCACACCATCCAAGTCTTCTATTTCATAGTCTAGTACCAGTTCCACCTTGTCTTGGTCAAATTCCTCATCATCATTCAATTCTATCTTAAACCATGTCTCCCAGTTATCAATGTGTTGCAGTCTGATTTGTACTGGTAATGGGTGTCCACAGTCTTCTGAAAAAAGTTCATGAAAGTATTCATCATCTGTTGTTGTTCCAAAATATATATCCTCGTCATAGTAGTCCATTACATTGTCTGCACCATCTGGTACGTTATATATTACCACACGGTCATTGTCTGTCATATATACATCTTTCCGATAGTAATTACCCCAAAAGTCATCATCATCTGCATCAAGGATCTCTTTAGAGCAGTAATACAGTATTGTTACTGTTCCTTTTATTACCACATTAACTGTTTTCATGGTTGTTTTGTTTAAGTTAGACATTAATTGGTTGCAAATATATGAAAAAAATCTTTTTAAACCACACAATTATGATAAAAAATTAATATTGCATGATGGTACGGTACATCTAGATGTATTCTAGTGTCCTCTAGAAGTGTATAATATTTTAGACGATAGAATTTAAATAGTGATAGTTGATATGTCTAGAGGACATTAGAATGAATATTACTATCTGGCATAGATGGACTGAGACAAATATAATACTGTTTGAGGGGCTACTGACATGGTAGCCCCTTTTCATAATATAGTTCCCTATAATAAAATCTATAGCAATCCGTTAGTATATATATAAATATATATAAGCAGTAAATATGGTGGTGTGGGCAATATTATATTATGTTAAAATCAGCATATTATTATCAATTTTCTCTAATATTGTTTTTTTGGTAAGAAATAATTGTTTAATTTTGCAGCACCAGTTGTGAATGCAAACATCTGCAGGTCTATATTATTTATTGTAATAAATAATTATATGACAATAGCAGAAAACAAAAAGTATTTATGTGGGGTTCTTAAAGCAGCTGGTCATAATATTAATATGAAAGAATTAAACCAAGTTGTTTCAAGAAGAAAATGCAAGAAAACTGACAAATGTATCTTATTGTCACGTGTTAGTACAGGATCACAGGATCTTGAACAGCAGAACAATGAACTGTATGTTGAGGCTAGGAAGCAAGGATATACAGATGACAGATGTATATTGATTGCTAATGTAGAGTCTGGTATACAATTGGATGAGGATGAACGTGCAGGATTGAACAAGATGAAAGAGTATATTGAGAACGACAATATACAGTGTGTAATCATCTATGAGCTGAGCCGTCTGAGCCGTAGACCAAAAGTACTGTATTCCATCCGTGACTATTTAATTGACCATAATGTAAACCTTATCTGCATTAAGCCGTACATGCGGTTATTGGATAATGACGGTAGTATGTCACAGACAGCATCTATATTATTCTCATTGTTCAGTTCATTATCCGAGTCTGAGATGCTTATAAAGAAGTCGAGGTTTAAACGGTCAAAGGAAGATCTCCGTAGGCAAGGAAAGAAGTTCGGTGGAGCAGTGATATTCGGCTATGTAAAGAACAAGGATAAGTACTGTGTCCCAGACCCAGTGACCGCCCCTATAATTGTTGATCTGTTTACACATTATGCTGAGTCTCCTGCCACATCATTGTTTGAGACATATCAGTATGCTATGAAGAAGTACCCAACAATGTTTCCGTTGTTAGAGTATGTCAAGGGTCAGCATAAGATACGGCATTTCTTTGAGACGGAGGTATATGTCACTGGTAACTGGTGTTATCCGCCTATCATAACACACGAGATCTGGAATAAGGTACACAAGCGGATGGATGCAGCACGATGTAAGCCACGGTTCAATTCCAAGCTACAGTATTTAGGCAGAGGAAAGGTACGGTGTAAGACCTGTGGCAATGTGATGTCAGGTATCGGTGGTAATGTCAATGCATATTGTTGTTGTACAGACAAGTTACATTCCTTACAAATTAACTTCAAGGTAATGGACTGGTTGATATGGTATGAGGTAAAGGTTGCAGCCAATATTGCATCATACATAGATAACTCCAACTTTGCTGTACAGGTTGCTAAGCAGATTGATGACAAGCGGACTGAGATCAGACAGATTGAGAACTATATGCAGACGGTCAAAGGAAAGAAGGATAAGCTATTGAAACTGTACATGGATGATAAGATAGACCAAGAGATGTATGTCAAACAGTATGACGGCATAAACACTGAGATAAGTGACCTGAAACAGTCCATAGACAGACTGAATGTACAGGTCATGGAGTTACAACGGTCATTAGACGATAATAAGGGTACTAATAGCTCCGTGGTGGTATTAGATAACATATCTGATTTCAATGTCCGTATGGAGTATGTCAATAAGTATTTGAAGAATGTGTGGTTGCAACGGACAGAGGATAAGTCAATACATATAGAGTTTGAGTGGAATATGCCGATGATCCTTCCAAAACATACATACAGATATCAGTCTAAAGGTGGTAAGATGACACTGATATGTTGTAATGAGGATGGCACAGCGGAATTGTTACAGGACGGTAAGAAAGGAATAATGATATTGGAATAGAAAAGTGGCTACAATTGTAGCCACCAGCTAAAAAATTGATATGAAAACGAAATCCGTTTCGTTGTAACAATATAATAATAGACGGATAGGTTATGTATATTCAATAAAAAACACAGCCGTGTTTCACAACAGGGCTGTGGAAATTTGCAAATCAAAAACATTTATTACTCTATATAAGTTACCTTTTATATTAATGAAACCTCAGTGTCTCCATTCTTCTGTTCAATAATAAACCATATTCGCTTATTCGAAGCAAATGGAACTAATGCTTGTTTAAGATAATCTATTTTTTCTTTCGGGACATCACTTTTTACTATTATCATTGCCTCTTCTCCAATCTGTGATGCTAGCTTAGTTTCTAGTGTTCCACTTAATAATTCCATTATTGCCTCAACGACATAATCTCGTGTCCAGTATGCTGGCTTAAAAAAGCATGGTGGACGGTAGTCAAAATTTGCTTTCGGTCTCATATTTCATTCAATTATTTATTTCTATACATAATAATAGTAAAAGAATGAATTATCACACATATGCACTATTTCTGGGAGAAAGGTTACCAAAATGACTGGAAAAATATCTATATATATTGATATAAGTTCCAGTGAATTTGGTAACCTTTAAAATTTGTTAATGACATCTACACTACGATTATATTGAATTTTGCATCTGTTTCTGTCAATATATATATTAGATATGAAGTATGTTGTAAGAAACAAGATCAGAGTAACAACCCCAGATGGATATGTTCTTCGTTTTAATAAGGTCAGTGAGGGCGAGCGTGAGCAGGATGGGCGCAAGCCAATTTGATTCCGCTCTTCATTCTTTGCAAATTTATCAAGAATTAGTAAGAATTATATGGATTTTCTGACAATAGATTTAGTAAAGACGCATTGCCGAATTGAGTGCTACAGCAAAGACCCCGAAAGGCAGCGTAAGATTGACGATACAATCAAGAAATGCGCCAACCTTGCCGAAGGGATTGTGTATGAGCATATCGGCAAGGACTATTTCGCCATCATGAAGGAATACGGCGAGATACCTATTTCGATTTTGCAAGCGGCATTGATGGCGACATCGGACATGATATTCGAGCGCGACCCTAAAGAGAACTACGCTTTCAAGATGATACTGAAACCATATAAGAAGAAGGAGCCATGACGAAAGAAGAATACCACCATCTATATATATTAATATGAAGTATGTTGTAAGAAACAAGATCAGAGTAACAACCCCAGATGGATATGTTCTTCGTTTTAATAAGGTCAGTGAGATTGCAAGGTTCACTGGCTTATCTCCTGTTTCTATCTATGCTAGGTTGAATGATCCTACTAAGCCATCTGAAGGATGGTTATTTGAAAAGGAACAAGATCTGGATAGTACGGAATAATTTTTTTTGTGTTTTTCTTATGTTTTTCTTGACCATTATACGAGTAATGGTCTATTATTATTTATAAATAAATTGTATAAACGATATGAAACTATTGAAATCAGAACACAAAGAAAACGGTACTTGGTATTTTACCAATATCAACAGAGCGGCAAAGTATATTGGAGTTGCTGCTAATTATTTAACTTACACCTTAGGTGCACACCGTCCATGTAAAGGATGGTCATTAGAATGGGTTGAAAGCGATGATATACTATCTAAATATATCAACCCGGAAAAGTAAGGAGGATGTATTATGGAGAAGCTAAAAGAATTGATAAGTAACATTAATGCTATTGATCCAATTGATCATATCAGACAATGGATGGTAGAAAATCCAGAAGAGGCAGCATTATACGGAGAAAATAATTTAATTTATTAGATTATGAACAAATCACAGTTAACAGCAAAGTGCAGATCTATACGTGACAAGTATAAATATAAGTATGTTGTCGGAGAAGATCTAGAGTTTCTTCTTAGAGAGATATTACCATGGCATGAAAAGTATGAAGATAAAATCCGTGGCGGCATTAAGCATATAATAGTTAAGCCGTATGTTGATAATGAACGTATGTTTATATCATGGTGTTTTAATATAGTTCATGACGACAATACAGAGGTAGATTGGTCATATACACATTGTATTGCAAACAAGCCAAAGTATCTTTGTGTAAAAGAATAAAATATATATATCCGTATAGTATACATAATGGAACCTATATTTAACTTATTTCGTGCATATACTACTGGTCACACAAAAGATCCAAATAAAACTAATGACATAGTTCAATTGTCACAAATCAACATCGGTATGATGAAGGGCTGGAAGAAGGAAGAACTATATTGTATTCAGCCATTTGCAACAGGTTGGAGAGTTGATAATGGGTCATTAGACTACTCCCAGTGGAACGGAACAATATTTATTGATATTGACTCTAAGAAATATCCAGAAAAATTTAATTTTGATCTATTTAAGAAAGGAATAGAAAGTGCATTAATATATAACTATAATGACAACTTCTATGCCATTCAGACTTCTGCATCTGGAAACTCTTTGCATATCATAATGTATTATAATTGCAAACGTACAGAGGAAAACTGGCGTAAGTGTGCAGCATATACATTTGATGCTATAAGGGATATTGCTCACAGTCTTGGAGACGACTATGAGAAGATCTTAATGTATCCAAAGGTTATTGATGACTGTACCGAGAGTGTTGTACAATTGATGTATATATCATCAAATCCGATTACTTATGGTAATGTAAAGAGTTTGCAATTCGGACGAATAGATGTTGATGATCTACCAACAGTATTAAACGATGTTACAATGACAGAGGTATCATTTAATACTGCAA
>Ga0326512_10001720_pt1 | contig 16548 bp, 16 predicted proteins | sample 1_2617_0518_D_FD_203652 | JGI IMG/M metagenome (GOLD analysis project Ga0326512, IMG submission 203652) | Bovine rumen microbial communities from UC Davis, California, United States - 1_2617_0518 | ecosystem: Host-associated > Mammals > Digestive system > Stomach > Rumen | place: USA... | reverse complement strand
GGTAAAGCAAAGTCTTGCATAATAGCTTTTATCTCAGCATTATCCGCATTACACAATTTTTCATACTTGTCTTTTACTGCTTTATTTTCCGCATATTGCGGAATTAGGCTGTCAAGTTTTTCAATTTTGCTCATTCATATTCTCCTTCTTTCCTCGATGATAATAAACTTGCGTAACATCACCCATTATGCCATTGCGGCCTTTAGGTATTGATTGCTTGAATTGTATAAACTTCCATAGATCTGATTTACGCCAGAATCTTTTTTGACGTTTCCCGGCTTGTATATATTCAGGCAACATTTTAGCATATTCATTATCAGGATTTTTTCTTGCCCAATAATACCAAGTGTTAATCGTCTTAAACGACACACCAACTAAAACGGCAACTTCCTCAAGTTTTAACAGAACATCGTCACTCATACTACCACCCCCTTTCCGTGACGTTTGTAATATTATACTACACAATATTTGTTCTGTCAACTTAACAGGAAATCAAGCATGGCGCCCTTATCAATGCTGATTTTTCCATCTACGAGAGCGTCTGCCATTTTGCCCTTTTTCTCTACAAGTTCATTGATTCTTTCATCAATGGTATCTTTGCAAAGAATTGTGTAAATAGTAACATTCTGCTTTGTGCCAACACGATGACATCTATCTTCTGCTTGTTCCTTGTTTGCACGATTCCAAGGCTCATCGAGGAAGATTTCAACCGTTCCAGCAGTAAGAGTAATGCCCGTACCCATAGCACCGATTGTGCCTATGATAACTTTAGCTTTACCACTCTGAAACTTTTCTACCATCTGCTGACGTTCTGCATCTTTTGTCTGACCTGTGATAACAGCAAGAGGATATTTTCCATACAGTCTGTCATATACAACATCTGTCATCTGTGTCCAATTAGAAAAGATAACGACTTGTTTGCCGTTTTCAACAGCATCAGACACAAGTTCTTCCATTCTATCGAGTTTTGCGCTCTCTTTGATAGTAGAAGAGAGGATACCTGTATAGCCAGTAGCCTGTCTCATTCTGATGAGTTCGGCAAGAGGATTATTTGCCATCTTAATCTGGTCAATGTTCATTCTGATTTCAGAACTGATTTCCTTATAAATCTGAGCCTGCTTGGGAGTCATATCTACATATTCTGTAATATGTGTTTTCTCTGGCAGGTCAAGAACATCATTTTTCAATCTGCGGAGCATGACTTTATCAAGTTTAGCCTGTAATTCATCAAGATACTTATAGCCAATTACTTCGTATCCGCCATAGCCACCATAAGTAGCGTAGTGATGTTTGAAAGCATTGAATGTATGCTTCTCATAACCAAGCCATTTGAGAATGATATATAAATCAAAAGGATTGTTCATAAGCGGAGTGCCTGTCATTGCAATTTTGCACTCAGGCTGAATCTGTAAAAATCCTTTGCCTTGCTGAGAAGCGGGATTCTTGCAATTATGCACAAGTATATCCTCTGCAAAATAATTATGGTTATCAACAACTTCAATATCGTAAGCAGTAAACGATATGTCTTCCATCATTCGTTTAGAAATGAGTTTAGCCATTCTTTAAATTCTCCTTTATCAATCTGTTCATGTGTAAATCGAATAACTGTAAATCCAAGAAACTGTAAGCACTCTTCTTTTTTCATGTCCAATTCTTTTGTATGTACATGATTTGGGCCATCAATTTCAATGCAAAGTCTGTCAATTATATTTGTAAAATCAGGTTTATAACTGTGTGCGTAACGCTTTTCGGGAAACGCATCCCTCGCTAACTTTGTATTGATTGCGTAATTATAATAAAATCCAGCGGCAATCAAATCGTCATATACAAAAGATTCATATTCAGAAAGTTTTCCGTTACCATACTTATAATTATTTGGTAAGTTTCCCCTTTGTAATTTTGTTTTATTTGATTTCTCAACTACACCGGGAATATAAACGGGATTGTGTTCTTTCATGTATTCAGTTTTCTTCTGTCTAAACTCTGGATTTTGCCATCGTTCGTGCAAAAGTTTGCTCATACGTTGTTTTGCAGGTTCTGACATTTTATTTGAACCATAAGTTTTATTACGCCAAAAAGCTGAACAACTGGTTGAACAAAATCTTTTTGCTTTTTTTGGATTTTTATTTTGCGATTCTGTAGTTTCAAACTCTTTACCGCACCACTCACAAGTTTTAGTGATTCGTTTAGTTATTTTAATTCCGCGCCTTGCCGTATTAGCACACGCTTTTGAGCAATATTTATTTTCTTTTCTACCGTAAAACTGTTTCCCACATTGTTGACAAATTTTTATCATTGCGCACCTCTCGTATTCTTTAATTTATGTAATAAGCATACTACATAAATTAAAGAATGTCAAGTGCAATCAGTTAAATCATCATCTTCTGTTAAATCCTGTGCTTCAACCCATCCACGATTTTTTGTATAAAATCTATGATTGGGTGTGCATTTAATGGTTTTAATTTCTCCATTATCAGCTTCGATAGTAAGTTCAATCATCTTTTCTGCAATAGTGTTTTCAAACCAATTAACAACGGGTTTTAACTCAATTGTATTTGTAGCCTCATTATAGCTTAATACATTCACTGGTAATTTATTGGTTACAATACTGCCGATTGATAATTTTCCCCAATCTGTTGTAATCATGGTGTCATAATCAAAACACTTGTGAATTTCATCTGCCGCAACAATGTTAATAATCTTTTTCTGGCAGAGAAGTTTAAGATTAGTAACAATCTGCTCATTACGGAGAGATTCTACATTAGTAATAAGAAAGTACGGCGTATTGTTACTCGCTTTGAACAGACTCATAATATCATTGAGTTTATCAGCAGTGCTACCAATAACAGTTTTGCCTGCACGCTGTCTCTGACCCAGAATATATGCCTGTTCGTTAGAATGAGTCTTGATTTCTTCAACCCAATTCCATTTCAAGCCATTGACTCCACAAACGATAAGGCAGTGCTTATATCCAAGAGCAAGTTTTTTAGCTACTGCAATATCAATAACTTGCTTTGTCTTGCCAAGCCCTTGCTCATCGCCAAGAAGCCAGTTGTTGTGATTCAGACCGTATTCAAAACCTTCAACCTGATGTTTGAATGGGCTTGTCTTGAAAGAGAAGTTTTGAGGAATCTCTATTGATTCGTTTTTCTCTTCATTGAAATCAACATAACCATTAATGTTAAAATCAAATTCAGGAAGATTAACAATCAGTGTTTCAAGACCAGTAATAGGAAGTTCCCACTCTTTCTTCTCGCTGTTCCATCTCCTACCTTCGATTGTTCTGATTGTATCAACAATCTTCTGGTCATAAGGGAATGTAACAAAGATAGAATAGGGGTTATCTGTATAAACCCGCTTGGATTTTCTTACTTTAATATCTATCATCTTAAATCTCCTTTACTATAAGATTGTGAGAGCCACAAGGACAAGTTGCTGTATGTCGTCTGACTGACCTTACCACTCGACCTGCTTTTTGATATTTCCACTCTCTGTAGCAATCACAGCAGATGACTTTGTAATTGTAGTTCTTCACCCTGTTTGCTACACCTTTTTCTTCAGCGGATGTACATCGCTGGATGTTAAATTGAGGATACTCACGATTAATAAGTTGAGCGCATTTTTTCCACTCACCTGTATGACACATTCTTTTTGAATTTGCATGAAGCAGTTCGTGAATCATTGTATCCATCGCCGCTTCATATGTAAATTCATCATTAAGCAACTTATCATTAAGTGTAATGGTATACTTTTTTGTTCTTCGATTAAAAGCACATGTTCCCCAACGTGCGGTGTACCTTGTACTTGTTGTAACATCTGCTACAGGTCCGTATTCGATGTTTAAGGCATCAAGTATATCACAGGCATCTAAATAAAGTGTATTAATATTTTTCCTCATGTTTACCTCTCAATATGTGCTGTATGTGCTGTATCATCTTAAATATAGTAGCACACATTTATTGATAGTGCAAGAGATTTTTGAAAAATCGCAAAAAAAAACAGAACGCTTCATATTATAAAGCGTTCTGTGTGTCTTTCAGCATTGTTTTTAGCATTGTGCGTTCTTCTGCTGTTTCTGTGTTTTCATATAAAGATAGGAGAAATTCATTCACTCCTTTACAGACACGGCGCATTGAAATTATTATATCATCTTTTGGTATTTTACCAAGTTGATAATCTCGTTTTATTTCACAATATTCTTTGTATCGAGGGAGTATATCATTTAATTCTCGTTCTAAGCTGTCTGATTCGCTTTGTATTGCGTTTTGCAAGTAAGACTGTACAACTATAAGGGCTGATAAGTTGCGTGCGTTAGAGAGCGTTAGAGAGCGTTAGAGGACTGTTTAACAACTCATTAATAGCGTCATTAACTTCTGCAAGATTTATAATATACTCCCGTATAATTACTGCTGTTCCAGTTTAGTTACACATTGTTGTAATGCCCTGCGTTCCTTTTCAGACGGAGCGTCATCCATCATATCTTCAAGTTTGCCAATCATACGTTGTTTATCCATTTGATACTTGACCCTCTGAAACATGCATAGTCAATGCTATTTCTACATTAGATTTATGTTTGGAGCGCAGATTAAAATACTCTAATTCCTGCGGAGAAAAATTACATAATTCTCTGAAACGATTTAATTCTGGTACGGTAAAATCATACAGTTGTGTTATTACTTTTGGACACATATGTTGTTTCGTCTGGAAAGTCAGCTTTAATTAAATGTTCTTCATATTTTGCTTTTATGGCATGTATGGTTGAGTCAATAACACCATTATCTATATCATTATCCCTTACAAATTTTTCATATTCATCACATGCTCTAATAGCATCTTCAAATGATTCTTTTGTATGATGCTTACCATTAACACCTTCATTTACGAAGTTAACAAGATACTGGCGTTTTTTATTTGCTTCATCTTGTTTACTATCTTTAATGTGTTCATTAAGCCGCTTCTCCATATTTTTGATTCTTTTATTCATTCCTGAATTGAATCTATCGCCAATCCAACCAAGTATAAAATCCCACGGGTCTACTTTTATAGGCGAAACTTGAACGATTGTACAAAGAATAGCGCCGTAAAAAAGAAACGATGAGCTGAAGTTTGAAAGACCAGAGAAAAGTTTTGTAATTAGTTCATATAAGTTCATGTGTTATCACTCCATCTAATTAGCGCATTGGTATAATTCTCCTTCTTTCAATTTTAAGTTTAAATTAAATTGGTTAAAAAGACAAGAGTACATATATGTTACATTTTTTGCACTTAAATTTTATTCACGGCTTCTTCACAGCTCTCCGTGTCGATGACGGCAAGGTCATGAGATTTGGATTTGGCAAGGGTTCTGGCAACAAAATCCTGTTCAAAACAGTAGCGTAGTGCCATTATTGTTCCTTTCCATACATAGTCTCAAAGCAGCGGTTTTCGAGGATTTTGTCCGTCTGCGTCTTGAAGCGTGTCAAATTGCTTACTTAACGATTAGAAACTAACATAAGTTTATGGTTTAAATTAGTTTTCGATACAAAATATACCGCTATATGCAGGAATGGTTAAAGTTCCGATATTATCATTTTGAGCAATGACAGAACCAAGATTTGACATGTTGTAAAGTTTGCAGTCAAACGTTTTATTGCCAAAGAATCCAAGGCTTAATGTCTTTGCTTCAGATGTACTGTTAGCAACAAATACATACAGCTTTTCGTTTTTAATAAGCGTCATAAATCCAATACCGACAACATCGACAAAGTAATTTTTGACAAATCTTGAACCTATTGGCAGATTGTCGTTAAACATCTTCCATGAGTTATACGACCATGTATTCACTGTATATGAACCATCATTCATATTAACTTGATATAGGCAATAACCTTTTGTGTTAGTGCCTGTTGAGCTTTGTCCAGTTGGTTTGCAAATATGAATGATGGGATGCAGTACTTCTGCTTTGCCATAAACCATCTCATCAATTAAATGCACCATATTATTACTGCACTTGAAATTATCATCGCCAACAGAGTCAGGACGGAAGTATTCATATTCATTGATGAATACATTATTCTTCCCTTCTATCATGGTCGCAAATTCATTTGATTTGTAGTATTCATCAGCACCGTTTCCAACTTCGCCGCTTGCCTTCCGCATTGAGTGGTGACTATATCCCCATATATTTGCGGAATTGTTAGCAATAAAAGTTGATGCAATACCGCTAAATGGTTGATTCTCATCACTTGAAGCAGTATGGAATTTTATTTGCGGAAATTCTGCTTTCAGTTTTGGAATCAATGCAGAAAAAACATCATTGTATGTCTGTGCATCCCACATGCAAGCACCGTATAGTTGTGTTCCATATGAAGGTTCGTTCGATAAGCTGAACATAACAACGGGAGCAATATTGGTATTAAGGTACAACATATCATCTACAACTGCATCCGTAAATTCATCAATCTGTGCATTGTACTGCGTGAGGTCTGTCGTTTTGATGTCCTTTAATGGCTTGCTTTGTGGATAACTCCCTCCTGCGTTTAAACGGTTATTATTCGCAGAATATGCTCCACCCGTCAGCCAATATGGAGCGATGCACCAATATTCTGGTGCAAGTCCACCACCATTTTGAGCAATATTTGAAAACCACTCACGCAACGCATTGTTTTGTCCTGCCCATCTTTCGCCTATGTTTTTAGCAAGACCTGTAGCAGAATCTATATTCCTGTATCCTCTGTACGCAAACCCCATTGGAAAACGGATATATCTGATGCCAGTTGTGCCATTCAGAATATCTGATTTGATGTTTGCTTTGCTTGTTACAGACAAGGACATTGGGAAACCCCATGCTGTCGGATTGTCAGGCTGAACAATATTTCCGTTGACCGCAGTTGTTCCATCCCATGAATCAGGCTGTATCTCGATATAACCACCTATATACTCTTGCCCGAGTACAAGTTCCTTGCTGTATATCTCTTGACCTGTGATATTGTATGCCTTTTCTGTAGATTCTCCGCTGACGTCATATGCGTCTATAAGCATATTCCCACTCATGTTGTAAATACTCATGGTAGCACCTTAAATTTAATTTCCTTAATTGCCATTTGCGTATAATCTGCCGATTGGCTATAGTCTTGTTGTCCATCAACAATTATTGAGCCAAAAATACCAGTCATATACAAATACGCATTGTTTGCAACTCCACTTCCCTGTCCAACCAACGCCCCATCAATATACGCATAACAAATTCCGTTTTCGTATTTCGCTTTATATTCATGATAGGTATTGTAGTCAATGTTTGTTGATTCAAACGTTCCGCTTACGCTTGTTTCAACTTTCTCGGATGGTGTATTATACACGATTTTGAAGCCATCGTATCCAGTTGTATTCTGAGCACCACGAATAGACATTTGTGGAGTTCTATTCGTAGTTTTTCTTGTCGCTACAGACTTTGCATTAAACAAAATCTCGCAGTTACCAATATGATTGAAATCGATAGAGAAGTTATCAACAAACATAGCGTTCTCGCTGGCGTAATCTGTAAAATTATATGTATACGCCTGCATCATTGTCGGGGCTATTCCACTTGTTGCGCTCCATTCATAATCCCAATACGGTTCAGACCCATACAAAGCACTTTCAAGTGCATCGTAATAATCCTGCCCGTGCCCATCTATCCATGCGACATGAGCAAAGCAGTTGAGCAATGCCGCTTTTGCAGTTTCTGATAGTCCAGGAACTATCTGTGCGATTGCATCGCCTGTTGCCTTCGCATCTGCCACCTGCCCACTCTGCGTCAATGTGGTATCAATCGTCAGCGTCCTTGCACTCTCAGCCGCTGCATCTGCACTTGCCGCTGCTTCAAAGGCGCTTTCAGCCGCCGCTTGTGTTGCAGTAGCAACAGCCGCTTGTGTTGCAGTAGAAATAGCTGTATCTATCTGATTATAGACCTCATCTTGTAATTCATCAAGCACTGCCATTCGTTTTACGTCACCAGGACTAATCGCTACATATACAGCTTTACCATCATGCGAAGTGGGGTCATCTTCTTGAACAACTGCTACTTCTGCTGGTTTCATTTTTTGGGGGTCAAAATCTGCATACGCCCCTCGTCTTAATTGTATAGCCATAAGTTATTCATCCCCCCCAATCTGTGAATAAACCGCCATCTATATTATCGAGTTTGTAATCAACATCATCACGCAATTCGCCAAAAGCTGTACTTAATTGATTATAGATATTAGGCGTTGGCGGTTCTGAATTTTCAGCATCTTCTGTATAGCCTGACGGTTCAACATAAACTCTTGAATTATTGGTGGTTATAAGAGTGTTTGCAAATACAGATACATAAAAATTTCCTTCTTTTATGACTTCATGTGGTACTTCACAATCACCGTCAATATCTACTAACATCATATATGATTTTTCATCTTTTGTAAATACTGCGGTAACAACTTTACCTTTCCAGTCATCTGTAAGGAAATTAAAATGAGCATAAAGATAGTATTGACTATCTGCTGACGGCTGTATTTTATCTACACGATTTATGAATTGATTCTTTACCTCAAATCTCAGTTTTAACATTTATTAGTCCTCGTTATTTTGACTTTCTGTTTTGAGTGCTTGTTCATAATTTGCTTTTTCCAGATTACGAACCTCATGTAATATAGATTCAAGTACCTGACTTATAATAAACGGAGGAAGTCCGCTATTATTTATAAGCGTTACTAAATTGTTTTTAAACTCTTCATAAAGTATTTCGATTGGTCTCATTATTATTCTCCTTTAATAATATTGATAAAGTATACCTTCAACAAGTCTACATGTGATTGATGACGACACTAATCCATCCGCCGTGATACTTATCGGTATCTCAACAATAGTTGATAAATTAGATTCACCGGCTCCATCTTCTATGTGTAATTTATAACTACCGTCAATATACACACCGCTGTTATTTATACGCATCCTTTCATATCCAGCGCCACCGATTGCGCCTGTATCAAATGTTATTTCTGTGCCGGCTTCTAAGTGCAGATATTTTGCTCCTTCAAGTGATGCGTGCGGTTGTCCGTCAGATGATTGAGCGCATAAATCAAGATGTCCAAAAAGTGTTGAATTTTCATAGCCTTTAAGGTCAGAATCATCAATAATTAATTTAAGTGTATCATTACCGACTGTTTTTTGAGATGTAATTTTTCCAGTAATATCAGCAGATGTTGCTGTGAGTGCACCCTGAGTTGTTACTTTAAAAACTCCGCTATTAATATTAATAGAACCGCTCTTCATTGTAAGTGCGCCAGTATTAAGATTAATAATTACATTTTCGTTTGCATCAGCAATCCTACCAGTTGTTATTAGACTTCCGCTAATACTACCGGTCGTTACACTAAGACCATCTTTATCCCACGTTCCTATTGTAGTTCCAGAAGCGTTCTTTACAGTTATAGTGCCGTTCGTATTTCCGCTACCGCCAGCGATTATATCCGGTCCCTGTATTGTACCAGAATAAATTTGTATGCCGCCCTGGCCCCACGCACCTATTCTATTGCCCTGTGCGTCATTTACATATAGCCTACCGTTCTCATTATTATTACCACCAAGTGTAATACTGCCACCATAAATAGCACTGCCGGAAATTGACCCAGATGTAACAGTCAGTCCATCTTTATTCCACCTACCTATTACACTACCAGAAGCATTTTTAACTACTATTGTGCCATCTTCATTATTATTACCGCCAGCGGAAATAGTAGTACCACTTATCTCACCCTTATACACATGAATACCTGTAACTGACCATGTTCCAATAGTATTGTTGCTTGCGTCTTTAACAGCTATTGTTCCATTTACATTATTGTCACCACCAACAGTTATATTTGGCCCATGAATTGCGCCTTTTGAAAGAGATATTCCGTTATTTGTCCAAGAGCCTATAGGGTTATCATTAGCATCATACACTGCAAGCTGACCGTTCCCGTTTCCTGCACCGCCAAGCGTAAGTGTGCCGCCATGAGCGTGGTCAAAAAATAGTTGTACAGCAGAAATTATATTAGCAAGCCAAGTACCATCAAACTGAAATCCATACCACGATGTAGACGCATCAGTACCTTTATAATCAGCAGTCATAGATATTGCGCCATTACTGATTTTAAGTACCATTTTAGATTGAGCAAGTTGAGGCTTATCGTGTCCATATATTATAGTAGCACCACCGCTTGTAATTTCACTAAGATATAAGCCTTTTGCATTTGCCACATAATTATTGAAATTATCTGCTAATTGCTGGCGTATAGACTTCTCTTCATTTAATCGCCTATTTGACCGAGCGTTTGCTTTTGCAATAGCAGTCATTTGAGTTGCGCTATTTCTCGCCGGTGTTTTTGCTCCGCAAATAATTGTTTGCGAACCGGTTATAGAGAATGTTGTGCGAGTGATTAATATTTTATGTACTTCACCCCTTGTATCCCATAACCAAGCAATATCACCAGCTTCAATAGTTGGGTCATTTATCTGTGTAACATTACATGTTCTAAATGTAAGACCTATTAGTCTATCGGCTAATATATCATAAAAATCTTCTACATTATCCGCATTAATAAACGGTATTGCATCTATGGAAATTACATATCTATTATCTGCTATTGTTGCAGGATAATAGTTAGTTTCCGAACTATTAGCTGTTTCTACCTCATAAGCAATTTGAACATCTGTAATAACAACATCATCAACGCCAATATTTTGAGAAGTTAAGGCAGAAATGTGATGTATTCCGCTTCTATCAGTAAACTGACCGCCATCTACATTATACTGGTCATTCCATGGATTAAATGTACCTCCAAGTACAGTATCACCAGATGTATAATACGGCGTTCCTTCATCAAATATGCCGCCATCTGTACCGGCATCAGCAGTAAATTTATCAACATCGAACCACGCAAATTCAAGTTTACCATCAGTTGTGCATCTTGCAAAACAACCTGCAATAGCCGCACACCATCCAATTACTTCTCTATAAGTAGTATCATCTTTAGGCGGACCTGCAACGACAAAATTTTTATTAGGCATATTTGTCATTGTTCCTGCAATGGTTACTCCGCATTTTGTACAAGCGTCCAATACAACATCATAAATCGTGGTAGTAGCTGTGTATATGTTATGTGATGTATACGGTCTATCAAATTGACACATGTTATCTAATAGTACAAGAGTAACAGTACCATCGCCCCATGTAGCTTCATCAACTGTAAACACACCCTTTGATATTGTTTCATAATCAGGCGTATTGGTATCACTAACGTCAATCTTAATCTCTATAGTAACAACAGCATTTATAAAATCATAATCCGAGAATACTCTATCGTTATTATAAAGAATTAAATTACAGCCGTTGACAATAGTAGAGCCTATGCAGTTGAAATCATCATCACTGCCAACAGCATCATCTAATTCAAGACCATCACTCATTATCTGTGAGTTAGATGGCTCTAATACTGTGCCGTTAGATAATTCTATTGTAGCATCTACAGTATAGACTCTTTCACCACTGTATATTAATCTTTTACATTTTGTTGAAACATTTATCATAATACAACCTTATATTTCAATGAACGTCATTTTTATATCTTTCCACGCATTTGCTGGTTTACTCAAATCATTACCTACTGCTTCTCGTTTGCCGATATAAAAATAGCCTGTAATAAATTCATTCGGCCTAATAGGGTCTGCGTGAGTAAAACGAACTTTAGTCTTACCTCTAACAGCAGATAATAGAACAGCCGCATCTTGCCAAGATAATTTTTTCCAAGAACATTCATATGTATCTTTTACTGCAACAACATCTTTATGCATTACACCATCAAGTGTTCTTCCTGTTGCGGCTTGTGTTGATAAATCTTCTTCGTTGTACTTATATTCAGTGGGTGTAGGAATGGCTACACCATCTATTTTAAAAGGTTTTTTAGCTATCGCCACTTCCTACACCTCCATCTTAATAGCCATATCGTCTATTTAATTGTGTATTGCCTTGTTTTACTATACGAGCCAATTTCTCAGGTCCGATATAGAAGTCGGGCATATTATCAATAATTAATGCGATTGCACGCATTAAACTTTCATTAGTTACCATTTCGCTTTGTTGTAATTGTAACATATCTGCAAGGGATTTTAAAGTTGATTGTGTGCTATCATTTTGTCCATTTGCGATGTTATAAGGTATAACTTCTCCCATTGCAATGGGCGGTATCTTGATATTCTTAGCAGTCTTTACAAGTCCTGTAGATAAATCATCAACAGCGCCTAATGCACTATCAGCATTAGCTTCAATACCAACGCCGATACCGGCAGGAATCATCTTACCTACGGCTTCTCTGAATACTTTAGAGGGTGAAGCAATTCCTAAAGCGTTCTTTGCAGAATTAAGTAAATCTGTAGCTAAATTCCAAACAGTATCGCATAACCAGCCCCAACCATTACTAAGACCGTAATAAATACCATCAATTAAACCACTACCTATTATTGACCAATCAATATTTGTAAAAATATCACTAATAGATTGTGTCATTGTGCCAACTTCATCTGTAACAAGATGAGAATTATTACTAATGCCTGTTGCACCACTTTGTGCATTTACACGCATGACTTCTTCCCAATCACCAGATGCGAGTGCGACTTGCATTTCATCAGATACTTCCTTAACTGCGCCTGTTGCTTGCGGCTTAAAGTTATCAATGCCAGTAAGCATCGAACTGCCGTGTTCAGACCATATTAGGCCATAATCGCCTTTTTTAAATTCATCTTGTGTTGCTGTATTTATATCGCCAGCAGTATTTGTTATGTTGGATAATTGATTTCCAAGCCCTCTATTTACAGCATCACCAATGTTAGCACCAACATCCTCTGCATCACCTGTTCGTTTTTTAGTCTCAACGCCCAATGCTTCAAGTTCTTGTTCAGCAGCTTTATAAGCATTAGAGTCCATATCATTTTCCCAACCAGTAAAAATATGTTTAAGTATAAGTTTACCAAGGAACATAAATAATCCGCCCTTTGCATGAATTGCCGCTCCTACAAATTTGACAATTAAATCAACTACATTATCACACAATTCCATAAAATCCTTATTGTTTTCTAAATAGTTAACTATTTCATCAAATAATTTATTAAGGTCTACTTTATCAACTTTTTCTTTAAGTTTTTTTACTGTGTTGTTTAAAAATTCTAATAAATAATCTGCTTTTTTCTCCCATTCAAACTTGCTGAAAAATTCTCCTATAGCTGTTGCAACTTTATCAACTACTTGGTCCCACCCCGGAGTTTCAACAAATCCCATAAACGCTTCCCACAAACCGTCTAAGAAATCAATTACCCCATTAGCAAATTCAATAGGCTCAAAGTGTTCAAATAGACCGATAATGAAACTCGCAATAGTATGCCCTATGTCATACCAATGGCCTTCCATACCTGCTACAAAATTGATAAAGAGTTGCCATAAACCATCAAGAACAGCTACAACAGCATTTATAGCCTCTTCAAGTGGAAAGTTTTCTATGCCAGCAACAATACCCGCCGCTAATGCACTGCCTATTTCTCCCCAATGTAATTCTGTAGAAAATGCATATACTCTAATTAAGATTGCACGAAGCGCATTAGTGAGAGTGGTAAATATACTTGTCCAAAAATCTTCTCTTGCTATTGTCTCATTAAGTACCTGAGCAATACCAATTCCCATCATTCTGAACACATCATATATTACATCCCAATTAATGTCGGAAAGTGCGTTTACTATTGTATAATAAATATCTCGTCCAAGATTCTTAAATCCATCATAACTCATAAATGTTTTAAGAAACTCTTGAATTGTTAAAAATATTGTATTAATAGCATTTCTTATTGCAACACCGAGAACTTTAAATGTATCATTAACACTTAAAAATCCTGCTAAAAAGGATGCAATAAGCTTGGCAATTTTGGTTGTATATGCTTGAATATCAGGAATACTGCGATTAAATGCTCTAAGTAAATTGCCAAGCTGTTGACTAACAAGTTTACCTAAATCATAAGCGTCGGCAGTTTTCCATGCTTTTTTGAGTAAGTCAGCAAACTGTTGTATGCCAGCTTGAATAGGTCCGCCAACTCTAAATGTCTGCAATGCGGCATCTAATGTTGGTGTACTGAAGTCGTACTTGTCTGGGTCAAAACCGTAATTGTCATCGGCATCATCACTTGTATTATCTTTTAACAGTTCTACATCATCAAATCCGGCGATGGTTCTTTGTAATTTTTCAAGTGCTTTATTACGTTTCTTTTCGGCTTTTGCTTCATCTTCTGCCGCTTTTTTAGCTTGCTTTTCTGCTTGTGCTTGCTCTCTTGCCGCCGCCGCACCAGCCTTTGTTTCTTCTGAATAGTCTTTAAATACAGGAAGAGCCATTACAAATTCTTTACCTGTAAGCGCCGCAATAAGCTGTCCTATCCACTGAACTGCTTCTGCCACTTTAGTAACAAAAATAGATAATACAGGAGCAACATATTCAATAATAGGGGCAAATGCTGCCGCAAAAGAATTTTTCAGATAATTTAATGCTGTAATTATCTGAGACATAGAATCATTAAACGGTTCATATGCAAGTGCTAAATCAGCAAAGCCTTCAAATAAAGCTGTTCTTAACTTATTGATTAATCTGTATAAAGAACGAACACCAATACCGTATTGTAATATAGCACGACCAAACTTCTTCATTGAGAAATCTGATTCAGTTGCTTTTTTACCAACACCTCCTATAGCATCAGCAAGTTTTTTAAATGGGCTTAATACAGCATTAGATGCCGCTTTAGCTAATGCTTTTGCAAAGTTTTTAGCCGCAGTAGTGGCTGCATTTAGCACCTTCACCACGCCATTCTTAATAACAGTACCGATTTTTTTAGCAACATTTATAAACTCGCTAATAATAAATTTTACAGCTAATTTTGCTCCAGAGTAAATAATTTGTACAAATGCGCCGCTCGGTCCCATAGAAGCTGTTGTAGCTAATATCGTTTGGTCGAGTGCAGACTCTACCATTTTGGGTAGTTGTTGTATATTATTTGCAAATTCTACAATACTATTACCAAATGAACCTCTAACAATATCACTAAAAGTTTGAGTCCTATTTTGCACTTCGCCCATTCTACGTTCAGTTACAGATAAGCCATTTACCATTAAATTTAACTTATCTATAAGTCTCTGAAACGCTTCGGGCATTGTTCCGGCTAATGTGTCTGTTCCCGATGCTTCAATATTTTCAATTTCTTTTAAGGTCGATGCTAATTGTTCTCTTAAATTTGATACAATATTTGATGTCTGCTCTACACCCGTTTGTAAATTTTCAAAGTCAGTTGTATTTAAAGAGTCCTCAAATTCTAAATTTTCCTTTCTAAGACCTTTTAAATCTTGTCTAACATCCTTGATTTTAGTATCGTACTCTTCTATTTGTTTTGTCGCTTTGATATAACCATCAAAAGTCATATCGCTTTGTATACCAGCCGTCTCTCGTTCAACATCAATTAATTGTGAGGCGACTTGCATTAATTCTTCAGTTTTTTCTATTTCTTTATCGTAAAACGCAACCTGCTTACGAGCATCTTCGTTATTTGGGTCTGCAAGTTTTATATCTATGTATTTCTCTCTGGTCGCTTTAAGATTCTCTAATACAGTTTGTGCTTTATAATACTCTTCGGTTAAATCTGATATAGATGTTTGCGCTTTTGCATCTGCATTGCCTACAGCATCACCGTAACTATCAGTAGCATTTATAAGTTGTTCTTGAGCCGCTTTTAATGCGTGTAGTTTTTCAAACGTATCATTCCATATTTTCGTATGTACAACAGCCGGTGTGTTTTCTACATACTTATCACGAGCCTGTATGGCCTTTGACATACGTTGTTCAGCATCTTCAAGTTTTGTTTGAATTTCCCCCATATTATTTAAAGCGTCTAATAACGCTTGTGATGGAGTATCTTGCATCTCTTGTATATGATTGAGCAATTCAACCATACGATAATCTGCATTTGCGGCTGATACTTTTAATGACTCTAAAGATTTATTTACATCTTTACCAGCAGTATTGTTGAAAATCTCTTTTATTTTATTATGTAATTCAGAGGCGGCGGCAGTAACATCATCAGCTTCTAATCCAACACTTAATTTTATATCTGTTGTTGCCATTATTCACCTCCACCCTTATTCCAAAGTTCATTAAATAATTCTTCTGCTTCTTCATCTATATTATTAGTATTCCAAACAAAATATTCAGGATTCTCTTGTCTAAATATGCGTTCGTGTTTTTCTAATTTTTTACCTCGTACTATTTTATCACGAATACTTACAATAGTAGATAGTAAAGACTCACCAACAGCAGAATAATATCCCATAAATGTCCACCAGTGAATATAGGGTTCTGCACGAACTTCTTTATTTGCTACCTTATTTATAGCAGAACATATTATTTGAGAATCCTGTTCCCAATCAATCAATTTGTGATTCATCTTTTTACCGATACTTTGGGAACGTCCGCAATTAAAAAAATCAAACAT
>Ga0326512_10001719_pt1 | contig 16552 bp, 13 predicted proteins | sample 1_2617_0518_D_FD_203652 | JGI IMG/M metagenome (GOLD analysis project Ga0326512, IMG submission 203652) | Bovine rumen microbial communities from UC Davis, California, United States - 1_2617_0518 | ecosystem: Host-associated > Mammals > Digestive system > Stomach > Rumen | place: USA... | reverse complement strand
TGACTTGATAAAATCCCACAAGCGGGCTCCGAAATCAGGAGTGAGTGCTTCTACTACAAGAACAAGGTCAAGATCCTTCGTTGCACGAGGATTCATGTCGAGTTCTTCTTCAAGCAGATTGCAGGCTGCACCTCCTATGAGCACATACTTGTCCCTATAATCATTGAAATATTCCTTCCAGCGTTCAATTCCTGTTACCATTTCATTTCTTCAATTAAAGTGTCACACTCCATTTGTATTCTTTCATCTTCGCTGTCCTTCATGCACAAATAGAGCGATAGCCTGTCTGCCCATTCACCATCAGACAGCAGGGCTGGAGAGTATTTCCATACTTCCACCTTTATGTCGCCATATTCCTTATTCATTATGGCGGCATTCCTTCTGGCTGTTGCTTTGTCTATTGCTATGACTGGAGTAGCTGGCTCCGCGAGCATGGTGTAATGTCCTATTGCAGTCTCTCCGGCCATCAAACTTCCTTCAGGTTTTGTGTCGGTGAAAAGAATGCGCTCTATAGGCGATGTCATCAACGGAAGAGTTTTTTTCCAAAGCTCTTCCTTGCTCGTCGTTATCTGAACATGTTTTTGCTTGCCTCCAACAAGGGCAATGCAGTTATTGGTCACAAGCCATCGAAGAGCAACGTTAATGGTCGGGTATGCCAAGCCTGTAAGTTCCGCTATCTCCGATGCGGTAAGGCCGTCGATAATTCTTGTTTCAAGATGATAGAGCACCAGCAACTGGGCTACAGGTGGCATCTTCTCTGGCATTTCTTTGACTGTGTTCTTCAGCTCACGCAATACGATTAGCATACTTGGAATAAACACGATTTTCCCAGGTACAATGAAATCAACCTTTGCTTGGGTGAGCCGAGCTATCTGATAGGATGCAACTGATTCTAAAGCAAAGATGACAGGATGATGGAATGTCTCTATCATCTTAGCCTGATGTTTGGCTAACTGCATTGGCGTTATGCCGTCAAGACCAGTAGGTATAGCAATAGTGACTTGCGTTTCCATGAACTCAAGATCATAAAAGCTATAACTGGTAGCAATCGCCAATGGCAACTTTTTATCTTCGCCTTTGGCATGAGTAAGCTGCCTTGTTTTATAGCCTGTCAACTCTTCCAGATAATCTGTTACCGATGTGATATTATATTTCATTTTGCAAATTATATTACTTGTGAAATTTTGTGCAAAAATACGTATAATATACTAATTATCCAAACATTTACCTCAAAAAGTGCATAATAAAGCTATTTTTGTCTCATTTTTGACAAAAAACGATGTTTTTTCTCCCTGCAATTCATAACTCAACCATTATACATATCACTTTCCGACGCAGAAGTGTTTGAAGATGTTGGCAAGGACTTCTGGGGTGGTGATGGTGCCTTCGCCACCGAGGATATCTGCAAGGTGTTGGATGCAGAGGCGGAGGTCTTCTGATACCAGGTCGCCACTAAGGCCTTGTTTGAGAGCTGCTATGGCACGCTGGATATCTGTAAGCGCCATTGTTAGGGCTTCCTTATGACGTTGGTTGACAACAACAGCATCGTCATTGGATGGTGCAGAATATACCAACTTCTGTTTCAGTTCGTCAATACCGATACCATTAAGAGCCTGGAAATTATCAGACTTGTTGTGAATTTTAATGATAACGGGGGGCTGAGGGCTGAGGGCTGAAGGTTGAGGTAGTTCTGGATAGTCGTGTTCATCATCACGCATAAGGATGATAATGCGAGCTTTCTTTGCGGCTTTCAGGGAGCGTTCAATACCAAGATTTTCTATTGTATCGTCTGTATGTCGAATGCCTGCTGTATCAATGAAACGGAAAAGACGTCCTTCGATGGTTATGGTGTCTTCGATGAGGTCTCGAGTGGTGCCCTGAATATCACTCACAATAGCTCGGTCGTCACCAAGGAGTGCATTAAGAAGAGTAGATTTTCCAACGTTAGGAGCACCAATAATAGCTACAGGAATACCATTCTTTATGGCATTACCGGCTGAGAAAGATTCTAACAGTTTTGTTATCTCCTGTTCTATGGTAAGAGCCACATCCTCCAATTCTGAACGGTCAGCAAACTCCAATTCCTCATGATCAGAGAAGTCTAATTCCAATTCCAAGAGAGAAGTGAGATGCAGCAGCTTATCACGCAATTCGTGCAGGCGCGATGTTATTCCTCCACGCATCTGGTTTATGGCAATGCGATGTTGTGAGGCATTGGATGATGCTATAAGGTCTGCAACAGCTTCTGCCTGTGTGAGGTCCATCTTACCATTGAGAAAAGCACGTTGTGTGAATTCACCTGGTTGCGCCAGAAGACATCCTTTCTCTACCAATAATGAAAGAATTTTTTCGAGGATATATCTGGAACCATGACATGATATCTCTATAGAATCCTCTCCTGTATAGGAATGAGGAGAGCGAAAGACACTGACGAGGACATCATCGATGATGTGGGGCCCCCTCTCCATCTCCCCGAGGGGAGAAGTATTTGTTATCTGTCCGTAGTGCAGAGAATATCCTTTGGCATCAAGAATGTCTTTGGAGAAAACACTATTGACGATATTTATGGCCTCAGTTCCTGAAACACGGATGATACCTATTGCACCACCTGGTGCTGTTGCTATGGCTGCTATTGTTGACAATTGATAATTGATAATTGAGAATTGAAAATTTATAATTAAAAGTTAGGAGTTATCGTTGCTTTTCCGTTTTGGGATATGGCAGAGATGCCGGAATTGCGATTGTGGGTTATCTCTCCAATTTCACGCATTATCTGTCGCATTACGAGATAGTCGGTATGAGGAGTATCGATGGTAAAGAGTTTTGATACCTGCTCTTCTGTTAGAGGATCATCCTTATGACGCTTCATGAGAAGTTTGAGGAAATCACGTAATTCCTGCAATGTATCAGAATTCATCGGCTTTTGCTTTAACACCTTTGATGTGAGCATCAGACACAGTTCCCTATAATATTCTATGGCATTTGATATATCCTCCTGTGGGGCATCATTGCTGATAAGCTGTAGTATGCGAGAAGGATAATACATCGTTTCATGCTTTACTGTTGACAACTGATTGTCAGTGATGCTGGAAGTGACATGCAGGCGTTCATTTTCCTGTTTCAATGCTGCTATCTCTTCCTCAAGATTATTCCTGCGTTCACGTTCCTTCCGACGTTGTATGACGATAGGTCTTAGATAAAGATACCACACTAATGGTATGAGTGAAAGAATAAGGATAAGGACTACCAGCATTGCTATATTGGCCTGCAACTCTGCCCGTTGCATACTGCGATAATAATCGGGCAGCGACTTATCAACTGTCAGTTCGCGATAGAGCAGGGTATATTGCCAATTACTGTTATGATAACGGGTCCATTGGTGCATAGCAAGTGATGCCACAGCTTCCTCATTATACACAGAAAGCATGACAATGGAGTCAGCATCTTGACTAAGGGCACGACAAGAGTCAGCATAGAGTAGGGCATCGGAATATCTTCCCTGTATATTACAATTATAAAGGCTGTCAGCATATCTGTCTATCTCCTTGGCTTGCATACTGATGCTGAGGAGGGAGACAAGAGCTATGATAATGCTTTTTACGAGCGGCAGACGAAATGATATTGTAGTACCTTTTCCAAGAGCAGACTTTGCACTTATCATGCAGACAGAAAAGAGAGAAGAAATCTTCTTGTAACGGTCTATGATTCCTCGACAGTTCTGGAGTCCGAAGCCACCCTTGCCATCAATCTGTTTATATTCAAAGAGGTGAGCCAGTTGTTCTTCTGTCATTCCCTTACCATTGTCTGTGACACTTATCTCAGCATAGTTGCTACCTGTCGTAGCATTAACATCTATTTCTGTAGCACCACTTTTGCGGGCATTGTCAACAAGAGTGTTTACGAGGAACAGGGTAAGGGATTTATCAGCTTTTACAACAGCAGAAGAGTCTGTCTTTATGTTTGTTTTTGTTGTTGCTGTAGATGTCTTTTTTATTACGGAGAAGATATCGCTGAGGTTTACATTTTCTATGTGTGGACGAATGTCGCCCCTTCGCATTTTAATCCATTCTGTCAGCATATTATTCTGGCGATCTATCTCATGAGCCAGTTCCTGACAGTAATCCATCTTTCCTGTTTTGGCAGCCTGTCCCATGCGTTCGATAAGTGGCAACATACCATTTATCACCTGAACACAGGCACGCTGTTCTACCATAGCACGAATGCCTTTGGAATTCTCTAACTTCATAAGAGCCAGTTTCTCTTCCAACTCTTCGAAATCAGCCTTCTTTATTTTGTTTGCTTTATGGTTATGGATGAGGGTAATGATAGAAATCAGCAGCAGTATGAATACTCCGCAGGCTATATAAACAAGAATCCATATACGACTGGTGGTTTGGTCGAGTGCCAATGCTCGTGCCTCAAGTTGCCTGTCCTGTCGTGTGCTATCCTGCAAGTCGAGATACATATTTCTGTAATAGTCACTATGAAATTTATCATCCATAGCAGAGTAGGAGAGAGACATCTGCTCTGCAATGGAAGTCTTCAGTTCCGGCATATTGTTAATAGCAGGATTGGCTAGTGCCATATTCAGGCATTCAACAGACTTCCGGGGTTCACCAATGCGAAAATAACAAGTGCTGAGATTGCGCCAGGCATCAGCAATCTGATATGCATTGTTGCCATTGAGAAGTATGCTCAGAGTACGTTCTGCAAGGTTTCCTGCCAATAGCGAGTCAGGAACATTATACTCATTTATATATCGTATTGAAGGAGCATCAAAGGCGCGGACAATAGCAAAGATGCTATCGTATGAAAAATACATACTAAGGGCTTGCATAGAGAGTGCGCGGTATTCATCTATTTTCTTTCTTGTTGACAAGATGTAACACTGTACCAGCGCATCGTAGCCCTTCTGTATGAGAGCTTTGTTCTTCTGGATGTTTATGGGAATGAAACTTACTTTTCCCTGATGATAAAGATAATTAAGGAAGAGAAGGGAATCGGTATATGCCACATGTGGAGCAACAGAATCGACTACTGCACGGGCTTCTTGAAATTGTCTCATCTGCAACAGATAGTCAGCATAGATGAGCTGGGCCTGTATCCGCTCTGCAGTAGTGGCTTTGTCAATGTGTTTGTCGAAATTGTATTTGTGCAGGTAAAACTCCTTGCTGTCAGCTCTCATGCGACAGGAGTCCATCTGTAACACCTCATAGGCTATGGTTCCATCTGCCATAGCAGGTGTACATAACAAAAGGCTCCACATAGCCAGAATAAGCCATGTGGAGCCAATATACTGCGAAATATTATGCCTTAGCTGCATTGCAGTAGCTAAGAGCTTCTTTACATTTGTCTGTAACGTATTTCCAGTCGCCAGCTGCCACCTTGTCTTTTGGGAACAGCTTAGAACCCATACCGACGCAGAAGACACCAGCCTTGAACCAGCTCTCGAGGTTCTCCTTCTCTGGAGCAACACCGCCAGTAACCATAATCTTTGACCAAGGCATTGGAGCCATAAGTCCCTTGATAAGGTTTGGACCAACAACGTCTCCAGGGAATACCTTTGTGAAGTCACAACCAACCTCCTGTGCCTTACCAATCTCAGACGGTGTGAGACAGCCTGGGCAATATGTCACGCAACGACGGTTGCAAACAACAGCGATATCAGGATTGAAGAGAGGACCAACAACGAAATTTGCACCCATCTGGATATAGAGAGCTGCTGTAGGAGCATCAACAACACTACCGATACCAAGTGCCAATTCCGGACATTCTTTGTTTACCCACTTAGAGAGTTCGTCAAAAACCTCATGTGCAAAGTCGCCACGATTAGTGAACTCGAAAGCACGAACACCACCGTCATAACATGCCTTGATGACATTCTTACAAATCTCGATATCCTTGTTATAAAAAACTGGAACCATAGGTGCGGCAGCAATCTTTGCCATCACCTGAAATTTATCAAATTTTGCCATAATTGTCAATTATCAATTATCAATTTGTTTTATCTCTGAACGCGTCCGTTTGCGTTACCACCAGCAAGAGCCTCTACCTCAGCAACACTAACAAGGTTGTAGTCACCATTGATAGTATGCTTCAGAGCTGATGCAGCAACAGCAAACTCAAGAGCCTCACCCTGTGTTGGCTTTGTCAGAAGGCCGTGGATAAGACCACCAGAGAAAGAGTCACCACCACCAACACGGTCGATGATAGGATTGATTTCATAACGCTTTGACTGGTAGAACTCCTTACCGTCATAAATCATAGCCTTCCAGCCGTTGAATGTAGCAGAGAATGACTCACGAAGTGTAGAAACAACATATTTGAAGCCAAATTCCTTCATCATCTGCTCGAAGATACCCTTGTAACCCTCAGCATTTGTCTCACCGCCTTCTACGTCAGCATCCGGTTTGAAACCAAGACAGAGTTCTGCATCCTCTTCATTACCTATACATACGTCAACATACTGCATGAGTGGACGCATTACAGAGATAGCCTTCTCTGAGGTCCATAATTTCTTACGGAAGTTGAGGTCAACAGATACTGTTACACCATGACGCTTTGCAGCCTCACAAGCCAGCTTTGTCAGTTCTGCTGCCTTATCAGAAATAGCAGGAGTGATACCAGACCAGTGGAACCACTGTGCTCCTTCCATGATAGCATCGAAGTCAAAGTCTGATGGATCAGCCTCTGCAATAGCACTGTTGGCACGATCATAGATAACCTTAGAAGGACGCATTGATGCGCCAGTCTCACAATAGTAAAGACCTACGCGATCACCTCCGCGAGCAATGAACTGTGTGTTAACACCATAGCGACGGAGAGAATTGACTGCTATCTGTCCGATTTCGTGTGCAGGGAGTTTTGATACGAAATAAGCATCATGACCATAATTAGCACAGCTAATTGCTACGTTAGCTTCACCACCGCCAGGGATGATACGGAAAATGTCTGTTTGAATGAAACGGTCTTGGCCGTTAGGAGAAAGGCGGAGCATAATCTCGCCCAATGTTACTACTTTTGCCATTTTTGATTTAAAAAAGTTAGTTTTTTGAAGTTTATATAAACACATCTGCTGCAAAGATAGCAATAATCATTTAAATAATTGTAATATAGAGGTTACAATTAACATATTTTCACTGTGTGTACATCAAAATTTTACATTGTGTAATAAACAATTCGTAAAAAAATACTATTTTTGTAGCGATTTTTTTCTAAAGCCATAACAACACTACCACAAAGAATTAAAACTAAAACATAGGGACAATGAATGAACGTGTTAAGATAATAGACATTGCTGAGAGAGCAGGTGTATCTTCTGGAACGGTTGACAGAGTGCTTCACAATCGTCCTAATGTCTCGAAAAAATCTCTAGCCAAAGTAAAGGCAGCACTTGCGGAATTGAATTATGAACCCAATGCATATGCTAGTGCGTTAGCTTCAAATAGGCGATACGAATTTGTATGCCTTATGCCCCGACATGACAGCGAAGCATATTGGTCGGAAGTAGAAGCGGGACAGAAAAAATGTTGTGAGTCACGGAAAGACTTTAATGTGCACATCGAACATTTGTACTATGTGCGCAATGATGTAAAGTCTTTCAAAGAGCAATATGAAAAGATATTAGAATCAAATCCTGATGGCATAGTCATAGTACCATCAAAACTGGAATATACCCGTGTCTTCACAGACGAATTACATGAAAGAAATATTCCTTTTGTTCTGCTCGATTCATATTTGCCGGATTTGAGACCATTGGCCTTTTATGGTCAGGATTCCTTTGCATCAGGATACTTTGCTGCTAAGATGCTTATGCTGATAGCATCGAAAGAGACTGAGATAATGTTGATGAAGCAGACTCTTGATGGAAAGAATGTGGCATCAAAACAGCAGGACAATCGTGAGGTGGGATTCCGGCACTATATGACAGATCATTTTCCTGATGTAAAGATTAACACTCTTGATTTGCCATATTTGAATACGAAGAAACAGAATAATGCTATTCTGGAGAAATATTTCTCTTCTCATCCTAAGACCCACCATTGCATCACCATGAATTCAAAAGCCCATCTGGTTGGTGATTTCCTGTTGCAGACCAACAGGCGCAATATTCAGATAATGGGTTATGATATGGTGGAGAAAAATGCCAAATGTCTTAATGAGGGAAGTATCTCTTTCATCATTGCACAGCATGGATATCAGCAGGGATACTACAGTGTCGATGCCCTCGTAAGAGCAGTAGTGCTGAAACGTAATGTAACTCCAGTGAACTATATGCCAATAGAGATATTATCAAGAGAGAATATGGCATTTTATCGTAGAACACAAATTTAGTTAATTGAGAATTGAGAATTGAGAATTGACAATTGAAAATTGACAGTTGAAAGTTGACAGTTAACCTGAAACTTGAAACCTGAAACTTTAAACTAATTATTATAATATGGAACAGAAATTTTTGAAAATCAATCCTGCTGACTCTGTTGTTGTATGTCTGCAGCCAATGAAGAAAGGTGAAGTAATTAACGTTGACGGAACATCCGTTACATTGCTTCAGGACACCCCTCAGGGACACAAAGTATTGCTTACAGACAAGGCAGAAGGCGAAGATATAATAAAGTATGGCTATCCTATAGGCCACGCACGAAAGGCCCTGAAAGCCGGTGAGTGGGTTAATGAGGACAATCTCAAGACAAATCTCTCCGGCACGTTGGAATACACCTACAATCCTGTTAACGAAAAGCTGACAATAGCAAAGGAGAACAGGACTTTTAAGGGATATGTTCGTAAGAATGGAGACGTCGGCGTCCGTAATGAGATATGGATTGTGCCGACAGTAGGATGTGTCAACGGCATCGCAGAGCATCTGGTGGAAGTATTGAAACAGGAGACTGGCATGCAGGGTATTGACGGCATTCATGCCTGGCATCATAACTATGGATGTTCACAACTGTCAGAAGACCATGAGGCAACGAGAAAGATACTCCGCGATATAGTTCTCCATCCAAACGCTGGCGGTGTTTTGGTACTGTCATTGGGTTGCGAGAACAATCAGCCGGATGCTTTCATGGAAATGCTGGGTAACTATGACAAAGACCGCATAAAACTGGTTGTTACACAGAAGGTTGAAGGTGACGAGACAGAATATTGCATGAACGTTCTGCGTGATATCTATAACCTTGCAAAGGAAGACAAGCGTGTCGATGTTTCTGTTTCAAAATTACGTGTCGGACTGAAGTGTGGTGGTTCTGACGGCCTCTCTGGTATTACAGCAAATCCGCTCGAAGGAGAATTCTCTGACTGGCTCGTAGCACAGGGTGGTACATCTATTCTTACAGAGGTGCCTGAGATGTTTGGTGCCGAGACAATTCTCATGAACCGTTGCGAGACAAAGGAACTGTTCGACCAAACAGTTTCTCTTATCAATAACTTCAAGAATTACTTCCTGTCACATGGAGAACCGGTAGGAGAGAATCCAAGTCCAGGCAACAAGGCTGGTGGTATCTCAACTTTGGAGGATAAAGCATTGGGATGCACCCAGAAATGTGGCAGGGCGCCAGTGAGTGGTGTATTGGAATATGGCGACCGTCTGCAGGTTAACGGACTGAATCTGTTGTCAGCCCCAGGTAACGACCTCGTTGCTGCTACGGCATTGGCATCCGCCGGATGTCACCTCGTTTTGTTCTCAACAGGACGTGGAACACCATTCGGAACCTTCGTGCCAACAATGAAGATTTCTACCAACAACGACCTCTATAACCGCAAGACGAACTGGATTGACTTCAATGCAGGACAGTTGGTTGATTCAAAGACCATGAAAGAACTGACTGCGGAGTTTATCGACAAAGTCCTTGCAGTAGCATCTGGCGAGAAAGCCAAGAATGAGATAAACGGCTATCAGGAGATATCCATCTTTAAGAATGGAGTAACGCTGTAATTGACAATTGATAATTGACAATTGATAATTGACTGTTATGCGTTTATTTTTCTGCAATATATTCTTCTGCCTATGTGTAATATGTTCACATGGGCAGAAGATATTTAATATTATAGGTGACTCTTACGTTGCCAACCATCGTCGTCCTTATACAGAGACATGGCATTATAAGTTGGCAACGGAAAATAACTTTGTATATAACAACTACGGCAAAAACGGTTCCTGTATAGCCTTTGACAGAACCCATGACGGAAAGTGGAATTTCGGACCAGCCATGTGGCAGCGTTACAAGGCGATGGATTCTAACGCTGATTACGTTATCATAATAGCAGGTCACAATGACGCCGACATGGTGGCAAGGGCGGCGAATAATCCTAAGATGTACAGAGACTCCCTAAAAATGTTCCGCGATTCCCTCGTGACGATGATTAAGGGCATCAAGACTCTGTGTCCGAAGGCCCGGATTGGTTTTGTCACGCCATGGTATGTTGACAGACCTGGTTTTGCTGATGTATGTAATATAATAAAAAAGGTGTGCAAGAAGAATGGCATCCCCGTGCTGTGGAACTATGATGACGCTTGTATCATAAAGGTGCGTGATGAGGAGTTCCGCAAGAAATACTTCCAGGGCGGGAAAGGAACAGACACGGCCCACCTCAATGAGGCAGGCCATAATCTATTTCTACCAGTCGGAAAAAAATGGTTCAATGAAAAAATGAAAGAATGAAGAAATGGCGCAAGATGCAATCGCATCCTGCGCCAATTAACATTTAGAGATGAGAAATTAATTCCTAACTCCTAATTCCTAATTCCTAATTCCTAACTCCTCATTCCCAACTAGTCCAGATTATCTCCCGGCTTTGGGATTTGGTCAAAATCTGTGGGGTCGGGATAAATCTCACGGAGATATTCCACGAACAGCTGCAGGGCCTTGAAGGTGGCATTGCGGAGGTTTTCCTCACGGCCTTCGTCTTCCTCTATCAAAAGGGTGCGGATATCATCCTTGGTGCCATAGGCAATCCAAATGGTTCCGACCTTGAAGCCAGGGTCAGCACCAGGACCGGCGAAGCCAGTGGTGGCAATGGCATAGTCTGCCTCCATGAGGTCTATAACACCTTTTACCATCTCACGTGCCACTTCTTCGGAAACGGCATTCTTCTCCTCGATGAGATTGGCATCAATACCAAGCACTTTTGTCTTGGCAAAGTTGGAATAGCAGATAGTGCCACCCTTATAGTATGCGGATGCACCAGGGGTAGAGGTGATTACTTCGGCTATCTTTCCTGATGTGCATGACTCGGCAGTAGCGATAGTCTTGCCACTCTCATATAATTTCTCAAGTATAATCTTACTTAATACCTTGCTTTCAAATTCCATTCTTATGTAAAGTTTAACGTTTAAAGTTTAAAGTTTAAAGACAATTTATAAAGTTTATAGTTTAAAGACTTTAATTGTCAATTATCACCTTCAATTATCAACTATCAAAGCTTACTTTTGAGAACGCTGGGGCTTCGATGGGGCAGAAGTCTTTGTCTTTTAATTTGTATGCTGCTACACAGCCTATCATGGCGGCATTGTCTGTGGTGTATGAGAATTTGGGGATATATACAGTCCATCCATATCTCTTGGCATAGTCGTGGAAAGCATTACGCAATCCGTTATTGGCAGAAACGCCCCCTGCAACGGCTACATGCTTGATGCCTGTCTGCTTGACAGCCAATTTGAGTTTTTTCATCAAGATGTCAACAATAGTCCATTCCAAGGAGGCTGCTATGTCTTCCTTGTGGTGCTCTATGAAGTCAGGGTCTTCTTCAACCCATTTCTGCATAGAATACAGGAAAGACGTCTTGAGTCCGGAGAAACTATAGTTGAGTCCTGGTATGTGTGGTTCTGCAAAGGTGTATGCTTTTGGATTTCCCTGACGAGCCAATTTGTCTATAATCGGTCCACCGGGATAACCTAATCCCATTACCTTAGAACACTTGTCAATCGCTTCACCGGCAGCATCGTCAATGGTTTGCCCAAGCACTTCCATATCATTATAGGCATTCACCTTTACTATCTGTGAATTGCCACCAGAAACGAGAAGGCATAGGAAGGGCAGTGGGGGAGGACAGTTGACAGTTGATAGTTGAGAGTTGACAGTTGGGTCTTCCGGCTCCTGTATGAAGTGTGCCATTACGTGTCCCTGCAGATGATTTACGTCTATGAGAGGGATATTGAGGGCTTCTGCCATGCCTTTGGCGAAATTCACTCCTACGAGAAGTGAGCCCATCAGTCCGGGACCTCTTGTAAATGCGATAGCAGAAAGTTGCTCTTTCGTAATGCCAGCACTCTTCAGTGCATGATCTACCACAGGAACTATATTCTGCTGATGTGCCCGTGAAGCAAGTTCTGGAACGACACCACCATATATCCGGTGGACATCCTGCGATGCTGTGACGTTTGACAGCAATGTAGTACCTTGCATCACTGCAGCGGAAGTATCATCGCAGCTGCTTTCTATTGCTAATATGTAATCAGTATGTGAGGATTTCAACTCCATGATCTGTCATTAATAATGTATGTTCCCATTGTGCTGACGGTAATTCGTCACCCGAGATTACTTCCCATTCGTATGGGTCATCAGCATCAATGAATACTTCCCAAGTACCCATGTTTATCATAGGTTCAATAGTAAACACCATACCAGGAACAAGCAACATTCCTTCACCACGATGTCCATAGTGGTCGATGTCTGGCTCTTCATGGAATTTTAGTCCAACTCCATGTCCGGCAAGGTCGCGAACTACACCATAGTGGTATTTCTTGGCATGTTTCTCTATTGCATGTCCTATGTCGCCAACGAAACAGAAGGGCTTTGCTGCCTCCATACCGATTTCAAGACATTCCTTTGCCACTCTGACAAGTTGCTCCTTTTCGGGAGTTGTCTTGCCGCCAACGATGAACATACGCGAAGCATCGGCATAATATCCGTCTTTTATAGTGGTGAAGTCAACATTTATGATGTCACCTTCTTCGAGGATGTCCGTTTCTTTTGGTATGCCATGGGCTACCACTTCGTTTATGGAGGTACATACCGATTTTGGGAAGCCTTCATACCCCAGGCATGCGGGGATGGCATCGTTTTTCTTGCATATATCCATGCAGATGTCATCGATTTCCTGTGTATTCATGCCTGGGTGTATGGCTGCTTCTACGGCATCCAGCACAGCAGTGTTGATAACCCCTGAGCGACGGATGCCTTCTATTTGTTCGGGAGTCTTGATGAGGTCTCGTGTCGGAACAAGTTTACCTCTGTCCTCCCAATACATTATCTTTCTGTCAAACTCTGTCGGCTCCTGATGGGGCAGACAGTGCCAACGACGTTTCTTGAATTTTACCATGCAAAGAGTGGATAATTCTTCATCTCGGCATTCACCTCACCGCGAACTTTTGCTATTACGTTTTCGTTCTCAGGGTCGTTGAGAACCTCTTCTATCCATGCAGCAATCTTCACCATAAGGTCTTCTTTTGCTCCGCGTGTTGTTATAGCAGGTGTTCCGAGACGGAAACCAGATGTCTGGAATGCAGAACGTGTGTCAAATGGCACCATATTTTTGTTTATGGTGATGTCTGCAGCAACGAGAGCATTCTCAGCTACCTTACCTGTCAAATCTGGATATTTAGAGCGCAGATCAACGAGCATAGAGTGGTTGTCTGTACCACCGCTTACAATAGTGAAACCACGCTTAACGAGTTCGTCAGCCAATACTGCTGCATTCTTCTTAACCTGCTTAGCATACTCTTTGAATTCTGGCTTGAGAGCCTCACCGAAAGCAACAGCCTTAGCAGCTATGACATGCTCCAGAGGACCACCTTGTTGTCCTGGGAAGACAGCAGAGTTGAGCAACTGTGACATCTTCTTCACAACACCCTTTGGAGTAGTGTATCCCCAAGGATTATCGAAGTCTTTTCCGAGGAGGATAAGACCACCACGAGGGCCACGAAGAGTCTTGTGAGTTGTTGTTGTTACGATGTGAGCATACTTTACAGGGTTCTCCAACAGACCAGCTGCGATAAGTCCTGCAGGGTGTGCCATATCAATCATGAGGAGAGCACCCACTTCGTCAGCAATCTTTCTCATGCGAGCATAATCCCACTCACGAGAGTAAGCAGAGCCACCACCGATGATGAGTTTTGGCTTGTTCTCCTTTGCCAGTTTCTCCATCTCGTCATAATCCACACGGCCAGTCTCCTTATTGAGGTTATAGCCAACAGGACGATAGAGGATACCAGATGTATTTACTAGAGAACCATGTGAGAGGTGACCACCATGATCGAGATTCAGTCCCATGAAGCAATCGCCAGGCTTCAGAACAGCGAGGAGCACAGCAGCATTAGCCTGTGCACCTGAGTGAGGCTGTACGTTTGCATATTCTGCACCAAACAGTTCACAAGCACGGTCGATAGCAAGTTGCTCTATCTGGTCAACCACCTGACAGCCACCATAATAACGATGACCAGGATAGCCTTCTGCATACTTGTTGGTGCAATAGGAGCCCATAGCCTCCATTACCTGATCACTTACGAAATTCTCTGATGCGATAAGCTCTATACCTTTGAGCTGACGCTGGTGCTCATTCTCAATGAGCTCGAAGATTTTGTTGTCGCGTTCCATAATTATATCTTATAAAGTTTATAGTTTAACGTTTAAAGTTTAAAGACAGTTTAAAAAGGTCTAAGGTCAAAGGTCTAAGGTCTAAAGTCTTTAACCGATAACCGATAACCGATAACCGTTATTTATAGTTTTACTTTCTTCTTTACTTTTGCACTCTCGTTACTCATTCTGTCAAGGGCTGTTACAACATATACATACTTTGTCTTTCCATTTTGATAAGGAAGATTATACCATGTATTATGTGTGATGGCAACAATATGTGATGGGTCTTCTATATTGATTTTCTCCTTATTGTTGAATCTATATACCACATATTTATATGCTGCATTAAAGACATTCTTTGCTTTTGGTTCTTCCCAAAAGAGTACGTATCCGTCACTTGTCCAGATAGGTTTTACTTTTCTTACCTTTCCAGGCTTACCACCAACCTTGAAAGGCATCAGCGGCTGCAGGGCAGGGTAGCGCCAGTAATTGTTCCTCAGATTCGTGGCATATCCGCCAACATTGTCAACAGCAGCCTTTGCATACCATAATACCGTACCAGAAAGAGCAGACGATGGGCCAAGTAATGATGTGTGGAGCTGGCGTTTTGCAACTTGCTGACCATATTTCACGGTTCGTTCTATATCTTCACCAATATATAGTGGTCGGTTTGTGCAGTTTGCCGTCCACCAGTTTATGAGTGTCTTATAGTCTGCTGCCTTATTGCCTATTTCCCAATATATCTGTGGCACACAATAATCTATCCATCCATTGTTGACCCACAGCATCACGTCAGCATACAAGTCATCATAATTTTGAAGTCCGTTTGTCATAGAACCTTTGGGGTCGCTCCTCTGGTTTCTATATATGCCAAAAGGAGAAACACCGAACTTCACCCAAGGCTTTATTGATTCTATTGTGTCGTGGAGTTCTTTTATGAACATATTGACATTATTTCTGCGCCAGTCCCCAATATTAGATATGCCATAGCTGTTTGCACGATAGTCAGCTTCGTCAGCTATTACACTTCCCTGTGCAGGATAAGGATAGAAATAATCATCAATATGCAGTCCGTCAACATCATATCTTCTCAGGATATCAGCAACCACCTTACAAATAAAGGTACTGTTTTCACGACGTGCTGGATTCAGTATATACAAGCCATCATAAGGGAATATGAGGTCAGGACGTCTTACTGCAATGTGATTACTTGCCAGTTCAACAGTATTCTTTGTCTTTGCCCTATATGGATTAATCCATGCATGCAGTTCCATACCACGTTTGTGGCATTCGTTAATCATCCAAAACAGAGGGTCCCAATAAGGAGAAGGAGGAGTACCCTGACGACCAGTCAGGAATCGGCTCCAAGGTTCGTATGATGAAGCATAGAGGGCATCACACTCTGGACGCACCTGAAAGATAATAGCATTGACGCCATCTTTCTGCAGTTCGTCAAGTTGATAAAGCAGAGTCTGCTGCATCTTCTCTGTTCCCATACCAAGAAACTGTCCGTTGACACATTGTATCCATGCCCCACGGAATTCACGTTTTATCTGTGCGCTGACATTAAGAGAAACAAGCGCAAGCAATAAATATATTAAATGTTTTTTCATATATTCTCAAATGTCACATCCTCTTCACCAAGCACCCCTTCTATATCCAAAGTGTCCGCAGATAAAGTGTCAGGACGAGCCTGATGAACATAACTGCAATCATACATATATGATTCCAAAAGCATCGGGTCTTTTACAAAATGAGCGTGATAATTGTTAAAGCGTTTATCGGCCAATACCTTTTCGAGGAACAGTCCACAGATAGGCAGAGCAGTCCTTGACCCCTGTCCCAGAGCTCCAGTTCGGAAGTGTATGCATCGATATTCTCCACCTACCCATGCTCCTACAACGAGTTTTGGTGAGACACCCATAAACCACGCATCAGAATGGTTGTTAGAGGTACCCGTCTTACCACCAAAGTCT
>Ga0326512_10001718_pt1 | contig 16559 bp, 17 predicted proteins | sample 1_2617_0518_D_FD_203652 | JGI IMG/M metagenome (GOLD analysis project Ga0326512, IMG submission 203652) | Bovine rumen microbial communities from UC Davis, California, United States - 1_2617_0518 | ecosystem: Host-associated > Mammals > Digestive system > Stomach > Rumen | place: USA... | reverse complement strand
TGATGTTCAGAGCACTCTAGGGCTGTGCCACCCCCCAAGAGTGCTCTGAACATCATTTAAGACATACGCTGAATTCGTGAGTTCTTATTCCATCTCATCATCCTCATAGCCAGACTGATACTGGGCGTTGTGCTTCTCTACTAAACTCTGAAACAGGCCCGATGACTCAGAATCTTCGATGTGGTGCTTCAGGATGCTGTTGATTGTCCTGCTGCTGACGGGGCGCTTCAGGATCTTGTACCATGAGAGGAACTCTACGACGTCGTGCTCCTTTGTGAAGTCGTAGGCCCGCAGGAATCTGCCCTGGTGCGTCTTCAGCTGGTTCATGACTCTCGTGGCAAACTTCCTGTTGACACCGGTCTCCTCTATCAGCTTCTGCTTGATGACGTTTTTCTCCCTTACCTCACGGTTGACAGCCTGGTTGAGCTTGATGACCTCCTCCTTGTGGGCTTTCATCATGGCTTTCATCTTCCTTCTCTCGTCCATGAATTCTGGATCAGAGAACTTGAAGTCCATAAATCTGTTATAGAGCTCCATCTTCCGGTTGAAGGAGATCATCAGTCTGTTGTCGCAGATGACGATATGGACGGCATTGGCAATATCATTGGTGATAGGTCTGCGGCGTGTGGCCATCTCCCAGAATATTTTGTTCACGTCGTCCTGCGATTTAATCTCTTTTATTCCATATTCTGCAAGGAAATCCTTTGCTCTGCGTCGCGCGGATACTTTCTGCTCTACATCGCTTTCTTCTACGGCTGGCTCAGGGGCAGTTGCCTTGTCGTCATCCTTCTGCCTGTCACCGTCAGCGGCGTTTTGGCTTTTTGCCGTCGGACTGTCCTTATGTCCGTTCAGTAAGTTCATAATCTTTTCTATCATACTTTTCCTTTTTTAATTGTCTCTTATAATTATCCCTTGTCGGCTACACATATTAATTATGTAGCTCATTCAGATGCAAAGATACAAATACTTCTCGACATAGCGCGGCTAAAATTGCGAAAAATCACTAAAAATCTTCTTTTCTCAGCCAGATTCTCCGGCTTCAGGCGGTTGTGGCCATCTTTAAGAGGCCTCATTCTGACAAAACCGAGAGGAAAAGGAAAAGGGTAGGTGACTTCAGCGCGAATAAGGGCGGGTTATACGGAGCTAAACATTCAGTTTTTGATAACTTATTGACTTTCAACAATGTTCAGAGTCAACAAATTGGAGAGGTTACGAATTAGTTACATACAGAAGTTTGAAATTCTCCGCGATTTGCGTAAACATCAATAACTCTTTATCGACCTCATTTGCGGTTACAAAGGTACTGCTTTTTATTGAAATGAACAAGAAAAAATGATAAAAATATGGTGTCGGCAGAAAGATCTAACATTGATGCTGCGTAGCCGATTGTTAGTCGAGAAAGGGATTGACTACGCCACAAAGAGATTGTCCTTAGGATGGCCGTGGCATCGGCTATGCTGAGGACAATCACTTTTTCAGGCTTTTTAGATGCAGGAAACAAGATGCCCCGACGGTGTGCAGTTGCTGAACAATCAGGGATTGACACAACTGCACGGCATCGGTGCATCACGTTTCTGGTCTGCATCCATAAAGGTGTCCTTTCCCGAATGACACAGCAAGTTCACAATCTCATACCGATAAACTACTTTGATAATCGGAAAATAGGCTTGATGACTTGACAACGCTGGTAATCATAAAGGGTGATACGACGGAGGTGGTAATAGGCCAGCCAGTAGTTCTGTAGCGAGGCAATCTGGTTCTGGCGGGCGGTCTGCCAGTGGCTTTGGGCCACAGAGAGGCTGTAGGCGTCGGCCTGTGCCTTGATGAAGCGCTGAAGGGTCTGCGCATAGGCATCCTCGGCAATGGTGAGTGCCTCGCGAGCAGTCTCCACGATGGCCTGCCGCTCGTTGAAGTCGGCAACGGTCAGTGCCACGTCGAGTTCTGTGTCACGGGCGGTTTCCAGCTCGCTGCGTTCTGCGGCTTCTACGGTGCTGCGGGCAGCAAGGTAGGCGTTCTTGCGCTTCCCCCAGTCCTTCAGTGGAACGGAGAGCGTAATTGTAGCCATATCCTGTGAGAGCAGATGGCGGTAGGCATCGGCAAAGCGGTCGGCCACCTGATTCAGACCGACACTGGCATCAATACTCACGCTAAAGTTTTTTTCCACCTTTGCACGTTCAGCATCACGGCGGGCTTCGGCTACGGCTTTGTGGGAACTGAGATACTGCGGATTGTTCTCTCGGGCATACTGGAGGGCCTCTGCTGCATCGACGTGCAGGTTCTGCATGACAGTAGGAATCACCAATTCTATATCTGTTGTGCGCTCCATTCCGAGATAGGTAGCCAGCTGCTGTGCTGCCCTCTGGCGTGAGATACGGGCATTGGCCAGTGTGGTACGGGCATTGGTCTTCTCCAAGTGAAGGATGCTTAACTCGGCCTTGGAGATACTGGCAATCTTATATCGTCGCTGGGCAATGGCGTAGATGGTGTCGCAGGATGCAAGATACTCCTCGGCCATGCGCTGCTGGTCCTGAGCCAAAGCAAGGGTGAAGAACTTACTGACAGCCTCCTCGCTGGCGGTCTCGATGCCGTAGACGAAGCTCTTCTCTGCCAATGTCAACTTCAATGGTTCTATCTGCTTTGCCCACTTCAGGGGATTGTAGAAGAGCAGCTCCTGTTTGTAGCCGAAGGTGACGGGCACGGTCATAAACTGTGTCTGGTTCTGGTCACCGAAGGTGCGCAGATAGCCCAACTGCGTGGAGCCATAGAACTGTCCACCCCATGGCTCCATGGTCTGTGTGGCGGTGATGCCCGCCTGCGAATAGAACATGCGCTGCTGACGATAAACGTCCACATCCTCCATCGAGAGATAGCGCCGGGTCATATAACGCTGATATTGCACAGGGGTTGACTCCAACGAGAACTGAGGCTTTCGCGAAGCCTGCCACGATAGGTTCTGATAGCGTGAGGCATCATAGATACTCTGGTATTTCTGTGCTGCCAAGGAACTGTCGGTAGCCAGTCTGACCGTGCGGTCGAGGTCGAGCACAACACGCTGCTGAGCGGAAACCGAGATGGCCACTATAAACAGAAGATAAACGATTCGTCTCATAGCCTATTTGAGTATTACTTCCACGTTCATGCCGTCGAATAGTCCTTGTGCTTGCGAGAGTTTGACACGGAGGGTGACGGCGCCCTGTTCATCAACGATCGGGTTGATGACATTGACAGTTGCATCGTAGTGGTTGGTTTTGTCGGCTACGGGAACTACGCCCACAGCCGTACCTATCTTATATTTATTGAGGTCGGCCTCCATCACACGGAACTCCACTTCCATGTCACCACTGGCAATCACACGGCACACGGTCTGACCCGGTTGTGCCAACTGATGTGCCTGCACCGTGAGATTCGCCACCACCCCGTCGAAAGGAGCCGTAAGCACACCGCTACGGAGTTCATGCTGTGCAGCAGCAAGTTGTGTGCGTGCTGTAGCGAGTTGGCTCTTGGCCAATGCGTAGCCCGACTTCACATCAGCGTTATGTTTTACATCGGCAGGTATGGATGAGGCTTTGTCGGGGTCGTAACCTTGCGAGATGATCACATCCTGCATCTGCAAGTGAGCCTGTTCTATCTGTAGTTGTGCCTGTTCGATAGTCCGCTGCTGCTGTTCGATGGCGTTACGCAGTTTATATTGATCGAGTATGGCCAGCGTTTGTCCGCGCCGCACCTGCTGACCGTTCCTTACGAGTATCCGTTCAATAGGCAGAGCCGTCTCAAAGGAGAGGTCGGCGAAGCGGGCGGCCACCACCTTGCCCATAGTCCTCACAGCACCCGCCGGAACGAGGCTGTCGAGAGAGGTTAAGGGGATGGGCGTACTCGTGGCGACCGAATCGCACATCACCGTTTGGGTCGAGTCATTTGCAGGTGAATTCTGCCCTGATTGTCCACCGCAGGCAGTCAAAACCACTGCTACTATCATGATGATTGTCTTTCTCATATCGCGTATATTATAATTGTCTTAAACTCATTTCGTAAAACAGTCCCTTATTCGCCATCAGTTCCTCGAAATTGCCCTGCTCCACAATCTTGCCCTTGTCAAGCACGATGATGCGGTCGCAGTGGCGGATGGTAGAGAGACGGTGGGCGATGACCACACGGGTACACATCAACTCATCGAGATTGTCGCTGACAGCCTTCTGGCTGATGTTGTCGAGCGCACTCGTCGCCTCGTCGAAGAAGATGATGTCGGGCTTCGAGATGAGCGCCCTCGCAATGAGGATGCGCTGCTTCTGTCCGCCACTGAAGCCACCGCCACCCTCCGAGACCACCGTATGCAGTCCCATCGGCATGCGTCGCACGTCTTCCTCTAAGCAGGCCATGCGCAGGGTCTCCCAAGCATCGTCGTGTGTGGCCCAAGGTGCCGTGATGGTGATGTTATGGAACAGGTCGCCCGTAAACAGACTGCCGCTCTGCAGACAGCAGCCAATCTTCCGGCGCAGCGAGGCCTTATCCACCTTCGCCAAGTCGTAGTTGTCGTAGTAGATGCCACCCGTCAGCGGTTGCTCGAAGCCGAGCATCAGGCGCATCAGCGTGGACTTGCCACAGCCCGACTTGCCCACGATGCCGACATACTCGCCCGGTTCAATCTTCAGCGACAGGTCGTCGAGAATCAGCGGACCGTCCTCCTGATAGCGGAACGACACGCCTGAGACCTCAATGCCGCCATAGAGTTCCTCCACCTGCGGAGCCTTGTCCTCCATTTCCGGCACGGCTTCGAGTATCGGCTTTACACTCTCGAGCAGCGGCTTGATCTGTGCCAGACTCGGCACCACGCCGTTGAGTTGCGCCAAGGCAGCGGTGATCATGCCGAAGGCCGAACTGAAGGCGATATAGTCGGAAGTGGTAACCTCGTTCGACAGCGTACACCAGAAGATGAGCATCGTGCCGCCAAGTCCCAGCAGGGCCGTCAAAGCGGGAAAGAGCCTGCTTTTAAAAGACGGGTTATAGATATAGCGGGCACACTCGCCGTAGTGGTCGAGCCAACGGGCGAAGGCGCGGTTCTCCGAGCCCGTCAGTTTCAGTTTCTGGATGCCCGCGAAGAGGTTATACTCCAGACCGCTCAGTTTGGAGGCACTCTCCGTATATTTCTGTTGTACGCCCACGATGCGCCAGTAGTTGAGCAGGAGCACCAGCACCTGGACGGCTATGATGCCGAGGGCCGGCCACAGCAACTTGCCGCCATAGATATAGACCTGTACGAGGTAGATGATGCTGAGTGCAGCCGACAGCAGTGCACCGACGATGCTCTCGTTGACGAGCGAGGCCAGTGTCGCCACGTTCTGCAACTTTGCCGTCAGTTCACCGCTGGAGTTCTTCGAGAAGAATGTCGGACTCAACAGGAACGTGCGGGCCATTACGGCGTTCTGCACGTGCAACTCCACGATATGCTGTATGCGGATGATATAGAGGTTCCGCGTAAAGGTCAGCAGCAGCGTGCCGACGGTGGCACCGATGAGCAGACCCGTGATGGGCAGCAGGTCACCGGCATCGCCTGTGGGGATGACCGTGTCGAAGATGAGTTTATTGGCCATCGGGGTGAACATGCCGAGCAGCACCACGACCAGTGCACAGACCACCAACAGCAGGGCATTCGGTCCTGACACCACACTCCACGTAAACTTGATGAGGTCCTTCACCTTCAGCGGTCTCAGTGGCAGTGACTTCGTGAAGGTGATGGCGGTCGGTTTCAGTTCATTGGCCATCTCGCGGCGTCCCACCTGTCGGATGGTGCCGTCCTGTTCACGGTATTGATAGCCTAATCCCGTCTTCGTCGGGATGAGTGCCACGAGCCTGCCGTCCTTGGCATAACCTAAGAGCGGCCCGACACACTCGCGCCACCACTCGTCCGCCAGACGGATGTCGCGCATCATGATGCCCCGTGGCCGCAGGATGCCCGTCAGTTGCTCTTCCGGCGACAGCATGTCGTCGTCCTCCAGTTCATAGTCCGTGATGCCGAGCGCCTCCAACACCTGGCGCAGCGCACTCTCGTCGTTCTGCGGCACCACGCGCTTCTGGTTTAAGAGTCCGAGCCGACGGGTGGTCTTCTCGTTCACCTCGGCCATCGCAGCCTGTTCCGCTGCCCGACGCTTATTGATCTGATTAATATATTCTGCCATGACTATTCACTTCTCATAAGTTGTTGATAGAAACCTTCCTGGGCAATCAGTTCCTCATGCCGTCCGCGCTGGAGAATCTTACCCTGATCCATGACGATAATCTCGTTGCAGTCGCGGATGGTGCTCAGGCGGTGGGCGACGATGATCTGCGTCGGACCCATGCGGCGGATGCGCTTCATCACCTCGTCCTCAGTCTTCGGGTCGAGGGCGCTCGTCGCCTCGTCCATGATGAGGATGGCGGGTTCCTTGGCCAGTGCCGTCGCCATCTCCATGCGCTGCCGCTGTCCGCCCGAGAAGTTCTGGCCGCCCTTGACAATCTTCGTCGAGAATCCCTCAGGACGGCTCACGATGTCGGCACGTATCTGGGCGTCGTTGCAGGCTATCATCATCGTGAAGTCCTCGATCGAGGGATCCCACATGCGGATGTTCTGCGCCACGGTGTCATCGAAGAGCACCACGTTCTGGTCGATGACCGCCACCGAGTTTGTCAGTTCCTCATTCGAGATACTCTCGATAGGTCTGCCATCAAACAGGATCTCCCCGCTCCACGGCTTATAGAGGCCGCTAATCAATTTGGCTAATGTCGATTTGCCGCAGCCGCTCGTGCCGACGAAGGCAACGGAATGGCCCGGCTCGATGCGAAGATTAAAGTCTTCGATGAGTGGCGGCTGCAAGGGCGAATAGCCGAAGGTGACATGCTTCAGTTCCAGGAGTCCGCCGAGTTTGCCCTGCTGGATGTCGCCCTCAGACTCACGGTGGTCCTCAGGATATTTCATCACGTCCTCCACGCGCTCCATCTGACTCCGCATCTCCACAATCTTCTGCGAGGCATTGACGATCTCATTCACTGGCGCGAGGAACGACCCCATGAAGCCCTGGAATGCCATCAGCATACCCACAGTCAAATCTCCTTTGAGTATCAAGTAGGCGCCAAGCACCAGCACCGCCATGTTCACCAAGCCATTGGCCAGCACAGGCAGCAGCGCCATCTCCGTCTGTTCCCGGTCGGCGTTTCCATTCACATTGAACTTGTGTGCCCACAGGCCGCTCCAATATTTGTAGAATCCCGTCTCAGCACCTGCCGCCTTGATGCTCTCCATATTGTCGATGCACGAGATGGTGGCTGAGAAGTATTGTCCCTCGCTCTGCTCCATCGAGCGGATGAGGTTCATGCGCTGGTTCGAGTAATACTGCACGATGGCGAGGTTGATGGCCGCTGCCAAGAGGCCGATGAGTGTCAGCCAGAAGGAATAGGAGAGCATCAGCGCAAAGTAGAGCACCAGTAGGCCGATGTTGATGACCTGCGGGGCCAGCACTTCCACCAGCGAGTGGGTGATGGTCTGGTTCAGGTGCATGCGTTGCTGTAGGTCGCCCACGTTTCGCATGGCGAAGAACGGCATGGGCAGTCGCAACAGGTGGTGCAGATACTCCTTGTTGCCCTTTAAGGCTAAGGCACCTGCCACGCGCTTGGCGTAACGGGTCTGCAGCAGGATAACGAAGAACTGATAGACGGCCAGTGCCCCCATGCCGATGAAGAACCACTTGGTCCAGTCGGCATTCTTGCCCGACAGGATCTCGTCGAGGAAGATGCGGGTGAACAATGGTGTAAGTAGGGCCACGAAGGCGGCCATCAGCGCGAAGGCGAAAGTAAGCCAGAAGGCTTCGCCTGCACCTCTCATGTTTTTCTTGATATAGGAGAGGATGCTGGTCTGCTGACCGCCCTTCTCGAACTTCTCCGTCGGCTCGAAGGTCAGACACACGCCTGTGAAGTGCTTCCGAAATTCCTCCATCGGCCATTTCACGGGTCCTGCTCCAGGGTCGTTCAGACAGGCACGACCCTTGCGGTCGAAGCCACGGAACACCACGAAGTGCTCGAAGTTCCAGTGGATAATGGCGGGCTGCTTACCCTCTAATCCCTCGGGACTGGTACGGTAACCCTTGGCATCAAGGCCGTAGTTTCGTGCGGCCCGCAGGATCATCTTCGCCGACGAGCCGTCGCGACTCACGCCACAGGCGGCACGCACCTCCTCCAAAGGCAACCACTTGCCGTAGTGGGCCAGTATCATCGTCAGCGACGCGGCTCCGCACTCTACGGCCTCCATCTGCATCACCTGCGGCACCTTTACTAATCTACTCTTGCCCATACTAATTCCCTATTACTGTCTGTACGGTATTCTCGACCGTGCCGACGAGGACGCGCCAGACGGGTTTCTTCTGCGTGATGACCTGGATATTGCACAGCGCACCATTGCCTACCTTCACGTCGCGGCTCTTCTCACGGCTCCATACCAGTCCGACATCTTGCTCATCCAGCATCACGCGCACTTCGTACATTGCCTGTCCGTCCTGGATGAACGCGGCCAGCGGGTCGAGTTTCACACGGCTGACAATCTCCTGTCGAGTGGTGGGATATTGCTCGATGCCTACTACTCGTCCGTAGGCGTAGCCCCAGTTCTCGCGCTCCATGTTGGCGGGCGTGGCCTGCACCTGCTGACCGATCTTCAGTTTGCGCAGGTCGTCGTAAGTCACGTAGCAGAGCATCTCGCGCCCAGCCATTTGCTGTGTCTGCGGCATCAGCCACGCCACGGGGTCTCCGGCCTTGAACTGTGTGCCAGGTTGCAGCGTCTGGATGACCACCCCGTCGCGCGGAGCCGTCACCGCCGAGGTCGAGAGGGCATTGCGAATCTCCACAAGAGCCGTGCCGTTGGTCACAGCGGCGCCATGTGTCACCATACTCCGCGATACCGTGCCGTCGTAGGGAACACTGATGGGTGCAGCCTCCGCAAACGGGAACACCACGCCCTGCGCCGTCACCTTGTAGTTGATGGTGCCGAACACGCACCAGTAAATGACCACGACCATCATCGCCACCATCGCGGCAATAACAATCCGCACCTTCGGCGACGCCACCCGCGCCATCTCCTGTGCCTCGCTGTGGTCGTCCAGTGCCTCTAATGCCTCCCTATTGAATATATTGACCATTGGCTATACACGTTCTACAGTTATATGCCGTGTGAATCCCGTCATCTTCAAGATGTCAAAGATGTCGTCGTTCACGTGCGTCAACTTCATCTGTCCGCCGAGACTGCGCACCACGGTACGCATGGTAGCCTGAAAGATGCGTAGCCCCGAACTGGCCATGTAATTCAGTTCCGTGCAGTCTACTTCCAAATTGACGCCCTGTTCCAGTGCGGGCTGGATGTCGGTTTCAAACTGTGCGGCGTTCAACGTGTCGATGCGCTCGCCTGTCTTAATGATGGTCTTACCATCTTCCTTGATAATCTGTGTCATATCTTCTCTAAACTCTAAACTTTAAACTCTAAACTATAGTTTCTTCTTCATCGTCAACTGATTAGTCTCGCCCAAGCGCTGGTATGTCACCTCGTTCATGATGTTCTTCACGATGAGGATGCCCATACCGCCCTGTTCACGGTCCATCGGGTTTACGTCGAGGTCGGCATCCTCCTTCGCCGTCGGGTCGAAGGGCTTGCCCGTATCTGAGAGCACGAAGGTCAGTTCTTTGCCGTCGCTCTCTGCTGTAAGCGTGATGTCGGCACTTGTCCCTTCGGGGTAGGCGTAGAAGATGACGTTGGTCACCATCTCCTCCATGGCCACCTGCAGTTTCATGGCCACGTGCATGTCGAGTTGCAGTTCGTCGCACACCGTTTCCATAAACTCGGCGACGCGGCTCAGTTCCTGTTCTTCGTTCTTGAATGTCAGTTCTCGTTTCATATTGCGTAAATACTATCTGTTGTTTATCGGTTCTTTCTCTTCCGAGGGAGTATTATTCTTCTTCAATAACTTATCTATTTTCGGCTTGATGAAGTAGTAGGCGGTGTCTATCGTGCGGACTAAGCGGAAGGAGGGACACTCGCCTTGCAGTTTCATCAGCCAGTAATCGGCTTTCTGACCGAAGCCCTTGGGCGGGTGCGTCTCTTCGTAGGCAGGGAAGAGGGGCGAGTCCTTCCACGGCGAGAGGGCCTTATAACGGAAGTATTCGGCACTCTTCGACGAACGGCAATGCTGATACCACGGACGGGCCAGTATCCAGCCGCCGAGGTAGTGGATGATGGCGGGGTGGCTGATGGCCTCCTCTATCTCCTCCTCGCTGTAGTAGTGGCCTATGCGCAGCCAGCCGCGCTCTTGTCGGGGGTGGTAGTAGTGTGACATGTGGTTGAACTTCAGCGGCAGTGTCTTGATGAGTCGCTCAGGGATGGCGTTGTTGAGCAGGTTCTGGTCGGGCCAGTCCAGGTTGATCTTCTTACGGAGCATGTCGATGATGATCTGGTGACAGTTCTCGCTCCGCCAGACGGGTAGGTTGAAGAGTAGCACGCCCGAGTTGAAATATATCTGGTTGCCGTTTTCCAGTTTGACCTTCCCTTTCCGGATGCTTTCCACTCCCAAGTTGACGGGCACGACGCCGAGGGCCTTCCCGCTCATGTCGATGGTGTTCAGTTCTGTTATAGACCCCACCACCACCGTATCGGCATCGATGAAGAGCAACCGCTCCACGTAGTCAGGGAATATCTGCTCTACAAACGGCTTGGCGTTTGGAGCCATCGAACCGCGCCACCCCTTCAGGTCGGGGAACTCGCGCTTCACCACGTCGGTCACCGCTTTGGCATTCAGATAGGTGATGCGCTTGCCATAGCGGGCAGTTATCTCGTCGAGACGTTGCTTGTTGTACGGATGGATGCCGTAGTCAAGGAAAAAGACCTCCTCCGGCTCGTAGTCGGGATTGTTCTCGAAGAATCCGATCATCGAGATGCCAGCCTCGCGGGCAAAAAAGTCATTGATGGAATAACAGATGTATAGCATATCACTCTTCACTTTTAACTTTTCACTCTTCACTCCTCCTCTATTCCTTCTTCTGAATGCGCGGATGTGCAGCCCTGTATCTTGCACATGATTCGCCCATAGCTGTTGAGCATTTTCCACAACAGCCAGACCAGGAAGAACGGACGCGGTTTCATCATCTGCATGGCAAACCACAAATATTGCCTGTCCTGCTTAGTCTTGGGCGGGTACATCTGCTGGATGGGCGGATAGAGCGGCGAGTCCTTCCACGGCGAGAGGACCTTGTAGTGGTAGTATTCCTCCTTGCGATGCGAGAAGCAGTCCTCGTGCCACGGGCGGGCCAATGCCCAGCCTGTCAGGTAGTGGATGATGACGGGGTGGTCGATGGCCTCGCGGCACTCCTGCCGAGAGTAGATGCGGTACTGCCGCATCCAATGATACTCCTGCCAGGGATGGTATGAGTGATGCACATAGTTATATTTCTGGGGCAGCACCTTCATCAGCCGCTCGGGGACGCCGTTGTTGATGAGCATCTGGTCGGGTAGCCGCAGGTGTTTCTTCTTTCCCAGCACGTCGAGCATCCGTTCGCAGATGTTCTCGCGCCGCCAGTTCCGCAGGTTGAAGAGCAATACGCCGCTGCCCATATAGATGTGGTTACCGCTGTAGAGTTCATACTCGTGCCGCTTCAGTTTGATGCCTTCGACGTTCGAGATGGTGCCTGCGACGACGGCCCCGCCCATGTCCATGCTTTGCAGTTCTGCGACGGAGGCGGCCACGATGGTGTCGGCATCGATGTAGAGCAACCGCTCCACGTAGTCGGGCATCACCTTGTCGATGAACGGCTTGATGCAGGCCGCCATGCTCCCCTTCCATGCGGGATAGTTGGGAAACCGACGCTTCACCTTGTCGGTCACGGGTCGGCCGTTCAGGTAGGTGACACGCTTGCCGTAGCGGGCGGCAATTTCGTCGAGCCGCTCACGGTTGCACGGATGGATGCCGTAGTCGATGAAGAACACCTCCTCTGGCTCGTAGTCCGGATTGTTGTCGAGGAAACTCAGCATCGAGATGCCGGCCTCACGGGCGTAGAAGTCGTTAATCGAATAGCAGACGTATAGCATTTTTTACCTTTTTACTTTTTTACCTTTTTACCTTTCTTCCACTCCTTCCTCCATCCCCGGCGGCAGGTTCATCACCCGCGCTCTCAGGGCAGACAGCCGCCCCAGCGAACGAGACACGAATGCCGTCAGACGGTACGACGGCTGCTTCGCCATCAGCCAGAGCACGAACATGGTGCCCTTGCCAAAGAAGCCCTTTCGCGGGTGCTTCTTCCTGTAGTCGTAGAGCAGCGGCGTGTCCTTCCACGGCGAGAGGGCCTTGTAGCGCAGATATTCGTCCTTGCGGTACGACCAGCATCCTTCGTGCCACGGACGGGCCTGATGGTCGCCGCCGGTGAAGTGGGTGATGACGGGATGCCGGATGGCCTCGCTGATCTCCTCCTTCGTATAGACACCGAACGATGCCAGATACTTCGGCTCCTGGCGGGGGTGCATGTGATGCGTCAGGTGGTTGTACTTCAGCGGCAGCCTGTAGAGCAGCCGTGCGGGCATGGCGTTGTTGAGCAGCGTCTGGTCGGGCGAGTAGAACTGCCGCTTCATCGTCAGCGTCTCTCTAACCATCTGGTGGCAGTCTTCCCGTCGCCACACGGCGAGGTCGTATAGTAGCACGCCAGAGTTGAAGTACATGTCGCTGCCGTGGCAGAGTGTCAGGCTCCCGCTTCGGATGCTGGCCGTGTCATAGCCCTGCGGCACGGCGGCGAGTGCAGCCCCGCCCATGTCGAGGCTCTGCAACTCGTCCACCGAACCCGTCACCAGCGTGTCGGCATCCACGAAGAGCAGCCGCTCCACGTAGTCGGGCACTATCTTGTCCATGAACGGCTTCGCGTTGGGGGCCATCGTATAGCGCCACGCCCCTAAGTGGGGGAACTTGCGCTTCACCTGGTCGGTCACGGACTTGCCGTCGAGGAAGGTGACGCGCTTGCCGTAGCGGGCGGCAATCTCGCTGAGTCGCTCCTTGTTGCGCGGATGGATACCGTAGTCCACAAAGAACACTTCCTCAGGCTCGTAGCCTGGGTTGTTCATCAGGAAACTCAGCAGCGAGATGCCGGCCTCCATGATGGAGAAGTCGTTGATGGAATAGCAGAGATACAACATTTATCTGTTGCCATAATGTATTCTATAATCAGTGATAATCTGTTCTTATCTCAAGTAAACTGGGGGGGCGGCTGTGGTATACGATGGTCTTACGGTCTGAATCGGAAATCCTCCTGCCACGCTGTCGAGGAAATCGTCAGGGAGTGGGACGACTCCAGCCTCGGCGAGTTGGTCGTAAATCGCCTTTACTTCTTCTTGTTTCTTCTTGAGTTGCTGCTTCAGCTGCTCAATCTCTTCGTTTGTTAGTGTTGCCATAATTCTTGTTGTTGTTAATTGTTAGGGCTAAATATTGTCAGTCTCGTCACACCAACGGAATGATTACCGAATGGGCATGGTGGGCTGGTAATAAGAAGGCGAACTTGGCAAATTTGGTAACCAACCGCCCTTACCCCAACCTCCAGCTACACCGTCAAGGTAGTCATCGGGTACTTCCATCGCCCCGGCCTCGATGAGTTGGTCGTAAATCACTCTGATTTCTTCTTGCTTCTCCTTGAGCTGCTGCTTCAGCTGCTCAATCTGTTCATTTGTCAGTGTTGCCATAATGCTAATCAATTAATGGATGAATAATTGCGGATGACTATGCTCCGCTAATGTCCGCACGTTTATGGACGGGGATTCCCTGAAGGAATATATGGACCTTGCTGGGCGACTGTGGTATACGATGGAACACGGCTTGGTTTAGGAATGCCTCCCAGACCTCCTGCCACGCTGTCGAGGAAATCGTCGGGGAGTGCGACGACTCCAGCCTCGGCGAGCTGGTCGTAAATCGCCTTTACTTCTTCTTGTTTTTCCTTGAGCTGCTGCTTCAGCTGCTCAATCTCTTGGTTTGTCAGTGTTGCCATAATCTTAAAGTTTTTAATGAATATAAAATGAATTTATTGTAGTTTCAGACACATCAGCGTCAGGTCGTCGTTGGGCTCGGCACCATTGCGGTGCTGCTCAACTGCCTCCTTCAGCATGTCGATGACCTGACGGGAATTGAGACTTGCCGTGTCGGCCATCAGTTCCAGGAGCCGCTTGTTGCCGAGGAGTTCCTGCTGGGCGTTCTCGGCCTCGTTCAGCCCGTCGGTATAAACCAGCAGTTGGTGGCCGCGGATGTCGTCGATGGTCTCGCCGTAGAAGGGGTCATCCTCCCAAAGACCCAACGGGGCATTGTCGTGCTCGAAGGTCATGAACTGCCCGTCGAGCACTGGCGGATTGTGCCCGCAGTTGCAGTAGTCGAGGCGCCCCGTGTCGAGGTGGAGCATGCCAATGAACATGGTGACGAACATGCCACGTTCGTTGTTCTCGGCCAACTCGTTGTTCATGCGCACGGCGATGTCAACGGGTGTCATGCCCTCGGTGGCCAGCGTGCGGAACAGTCGGGCGCTTTGCGACATGAAGAGCGAGGCAGGCACACCCTTGCCGCTGACGTCGCCGAGGCAGAAGTGCAGGTTGCTGCCCTGCAGGACGTAGCCATACAGGTCGCCGCCCACCTCCTTCGCCGCGTTCATCTCGGCATACATGTCGAGGCCCTCGTATTGCGGGAAGTTGTTGGGCACCATCGACATCTGTATGTCGCGGGCAATGCGCAGTTCGCTCTCGATGCGCTCCTGGGCAGCCTTCATATCGGCCAGACGTTTGGCGGCGCGACGACGATGAAGCGTGTAGATGATAAAGAAGAGGGTGATGAGTCCGAAGCCAATGATGGCACCCCAGAGGCGCTGGCGCGAGAGTTCAATCTGCTGCTGCGCTATCTCGGCATCCTTCTGTTGCGTCTGATAGACGGTGGCTAACTCGGCAGCAGTGCTATTCTTTTCCTTCGCGATGGCCGAGTCGAGGTTTTCAACGATGTATGCCGCCACCGCCAGGGCCGAGTCGCGACGGCCGGCCTTGTAGTTGGCCTTGAACTTCAGTCCATAAGAAAGAAGATTATCGATTGAGAATCCTGGAGCATTTTCATCAGCATAGTACTGATCAAGCACTACATATTCATCAGCGGCTTCTGCATAGCGTTTGCTTTCTAATAGCAGATCAGCTAAGTCCAGTCGGCCACCAGGTTCTTTTGCTTTCTGAGTACTTTTTAAAGCAGATAGTGCACGCATAAATTCATCAGGTCTGTCCTGCCCTAGTGCAAGAAATGCGTGATTCGAATAACTAAAGGCCATTATATTGTCAGAATCTTTGGGATTTAAACCGCACCCCTCTGCAATCATGGCGACTACAGAATCCTGTCTGACGAGCCATTTCTCGGCAGAGCCATAGTCTTTTATATCAAGATATTCTATAACGATGCCATGTAAATACACTGCAAGATTGTAATAAGCAGCAGGAAAATTCAAAGGCGTTATCCGTGCATAACTATACCATGTTTCAAAGCTCTTTTCGGCCTCTTCCTTCATGCTAAGTTTAATCTGTATCAAGCCCATTCTCTGCGTTAACAGTTGCAGTCGGTGGAGAATAATCTCTTGGGGATTCTCGCTGTACATCTTCTTCAGATTCTCGAAAGTAGGGATAGCCAACTTCAACGCTTCTTCATAGTTCGCCTTGTAAAAAAGAAGGTCTGTCATGGCAGTTGCACAGCCATAATAGACAAGGCTGTCCCGATGATTTTTCGGCGTTTCAGCGAGTGCCTTTCTGTATTCAGTCTCTTCCAGTTTGAATTTACCCAATCTTTGATAAGCATATCCACGATAGGTAGCAGCCATAATCACAGACATGTCGCCCGTCTGCTCCAAACTGTCACATAAGGCCAGCCGTCGTTCATAATCCGCAGCGTTCCAGGCTGCAGAAATGAGGCTGTCGGCTACCGTCCTCTTTTGGGCACTCTGCTGTCCCTGCCCGCACGATAGTATCGCGGAGAGCACAGCCATAACGGCCAGTATTCCAATGAGAGATTTCTTTCTCATATCATTTGCGATGTTTTATGTAAGGGTCATAGTGCGGATCATAAGTAATTTCTCCGCCAGCCACGCCGTCAAGTAAGTCATCGGGCACTTCCACCGCTCCAGCCTCGATGAGTTTGTCGTAAATCGCCTTTACTTCTTCTTGCTTCTCCTTGAGTTGCTGCTTCAGCTGCTCAATCTCTTCATTTGTCAGTGTTGCCATAATACAAATTATCGATGGATGAATATCAAAATTACTATACTATTACGGTTGGTCTCGGTTTAGGAGGGAATGGGCCAACGCCTCCGGCCACGCCGTCGAGGAAGTCATCGGGCACTTCCACGGCCCCGGCCTCGATGAGCTGGTCGTAAATCACCTTGATTTCTTCTTGCTTCTCCTTGAGCTGCTGCTTCAGCTGCTCAATCTCTTCATTTGTCAGTGTTGCCATAATGGTTTTTAATTTAAATGTGAATACTATTTGTTACGTGGCCTGTAGATGACATACCAATAGCCA
>Ga0326512_10001717_pt1 | contig 16560 bp, 22 predicted proteins | sample 1_2617_0518_D_FD_203652 | JGI IMG/M metagenome (GOLD analysis project Ga0326512, IMG submission 203652) | Bovine rumen microbial communities from UC Davis, California, United States - 1_2617_0518 | ecosystem: Host-associated > Mammals > Digestive system > Stomach > Rumen | place: USA... | reverse complement strand
CGATACCTAACAGGTATCCGCGCTCTTTCGCAACATACTTCACGTCTTCAATCAAGTTCTTCATTGCCGGGAGTGCACGGAGGAAGGTAGAGCGGAGTTTCTTCCCCTGCACTGTGGCTTCTTCATCCTTAGCGCCAACGATTTCACCGAGTTTGGCATCGCCTGCGCCGTACATGAAAGCGTAGATGAACCTCTTCGCTACCTTGTTTCTGGCCCACATGTGGTGCGGGTCATCAGGATTTTTTACTTCGTCTTTACCAACGAGGCCGAGGGCTTGGGCGTTGTGCCAGTGAATGTCCCCTTCAAGTATCTTTTGAGCGTACTGGCCGCCATCGTACCGAGCCATATAGTGAGCCAAGCATCGAAGTTCCAGTCCACTAGCATCAGCTCCAAGTACAAGCCAGCCATCAGGAGCGTAAAACAGAGAGCGAAACTCAGCACCCCACGGAACGCCCACGGCGGGAACCTGGGCCAAGTTAGGATGAGTGTGTGTACAGCGACCAGTAACAGCACCGTTTGTAATGACATGTCCGTGTATCCTCCCATCTGGAGCTACGAGCTTGAGCCATGCGTTGTTGCCCTCGGCGAGCTGACCAATTCTTTTCTGGACGAGAAAATACTCGGACAGCAGCTTGGCTTCGGGGTATTCGAGCTGTGATAGGACATCTTCATCTACCTTCGGTTGTCCTTTCTCGGTAAACTCTTTGGGTTGCCAACTGTACTTTTCTTGGAGGCGTTCGATGATCTCTTGTCGTGAACCGGGGTTGAAGGGGGTGAGCTTGGGCCGCCAGATTTGCTGTCCGGCTTTGTAGCCTTTTGCTCTGTTGTCACGCTTTGGGGTGAAATAGGAACCTCTGTCAACAGGGGGGAACGCCTGTTGCACCACGCTAAGTATTCGTTCACGCTCGGCACATAGAGCGGAGTAGTATTCACTGGCTTTTCGCTCATCGAAGGGGAAACCGTTCTGCTCTTGCTGGAAGATAATCTTCTGGAACTGGTGTTCAAGATTAATTGCCTCCTCGCTGTAGTTCTGCTTGCAGATCAGATCATAGAGTGCCTTTGTCACAACTACGTCCTGTCTGTTGTAGCTGCACATGGCTTCGGACCATTCCTGCCAGTCGGTTGTCTCGCTGAAATCCCCTTTGAGGACGCCTAAACGAAAGCCCCAAGCTCGTAGGCTGTGGGAACCAACGAGCTTGGAGGGGAAGTGAAAATAAGGGTCAGATGGGGTCTTGGCATGTCTCAGTTTGTCGAAGTCGAGTTCGGCGAGGTTGGGCCAGATGAGTCGGGAGAGGACGAGGGTATCAAGGACTTGACCGCTTGGATTAAAGTCCGGATACAGTTTTTTAAGAGCTGGTAGGTCGAAACACAGAACGTTATGACCTCCAATGCAAGGCTCATTAGCGAGACGAAACAGGCCCCGATGCACTGACTCGTATCCTCCGTGGTCAGAGTACGTTTCCACAGTTCCTTGTGCGCAGTCCAATATCGAGAGAACATGTAGTCGCGTAGTTTGGTCGAGCAGTCCGTCTGTTTCAATGTCGAAGATGAGCACATTTAGTCACCCTTCATTTTTGATAGACAATCCTGTAAAGTGCCGATGACTTTTTCAAGTAAATCCTTCTCAAGCAAAAAAGCTCTGGTTTCAGAAAACAGAGTACCTTCCATAATTGTAAGTACCACAGCTTTTTCTTTGACGTAGTGGTCAATATTTAACTGACCTCCATCAATGTCTGTATATTCAAATCTACGGAGGTTCTTCATCAGTCATCGTCTCCAGTACACAGACCTAGGAACCAGCCGCCGACAAACGCGAGGAACATACCGAAGTACATCATCAGAAATCACACTCACCTTCTAGCGGGCCATCAGGCCGCTCTTGAGCATCAGCCATTCCCACCATCTGCGCAGCAGGGGCGGGCGTGTCTGTCTTTCGATTTCTCTTTCGCGTCGTGCCTGCATAAGCTTTTCGTACTGGCGTTTCTGGCTCTGTTTGAGCTTCATAGTTTTCCTCCGATCTGAACGGGTTATCGTCGGGCTTATCGATCGCGGTGAGCCGTCCCGTCCTGTTGTCATAACGCAGGGTATCGACTTCCCCGATCACTCCTGTGTAGCGGTTTTTGAGCACGATCATGCGGCTTTCGTTGCCGTGCTCTTCATCTTTTTGATCTCTGCAAAGCGCTACGACCGTATCTGATAGCTGTTCCAGTCCACCTGAGCCTCGCAGGTCGGTTAAACTGGGTTCCTTGCCGTCGTTCCAACTCTCGCCTTGCGCGGGTCGCTTGAGGTGGACAACCCCCAAGACGCCGATGCCTGTGTCTTCAACAAGGCTGCGCAAAGCTGTCATGAGCTGATCTATCTGCTTGCGTTCGTTATCGCCAGCGTCACGAAGACCGGAAACAACTATCGAGATATGGTCGAGTACAAGAAAGTCAATGCCGCAGGAGACGGCCATGTAGCGGATGCGCGACATAAGTGTGTCGATGTCTGAACTGCCGAAGTGGTCATATAAAAAGAACCGCCCTTCTTGGCCGATAGTGGCCTTGTAGGCGGCTCTCAAATCTTCTTCGGTTACTCCTTCACGAGTGAGGTGAAGGGGTCGGTTCAGGTAGATGCTCAGGTAGCGCTCGGCTGCTCGGCGCTTGGACTCTTCGAGCGCCATTACGCCAATCGTCAAGCCTTCCTTCATCATCAGGTGGTACGCGATCTCATGCACGACAGTGCTTTTACCGATGCCGCTGCCCGCTGTGAAAAGCCACAACTCCTTCTTTCGGATGCCCTCGGTCATGACGTTGAGCTTCCGATACGGGGTGGTGTAGCTTTTCTCTGGGGGCTTGATGATCTCAGCCCACAGGTCTTCGCCTCCGATAATGCCGTCAGGACGGTAGGGGCGGGCTTGCCATATTGAATTGACAAGCTCTTCGGTGCGGCCTGCTTTGAGCATGTCGTTCGGGTCTTTGAGCGGGAGTTCCATGATATATGCTTTGCCGGGACTGAGGACTTGAGCCGCTGCATTGGCGGCTTCCTGTCCAGGTTTGTCCATATCAAAGCAGATCACGACTTTCTCAAAACTCTCAAGCCATTCGATGTTGTCCTTGAACGCCTTGACTGCGCTGCCTGCACCGTTGGCAAGGCTGACGACAGGCCACTTATTGCCCTGAATTTGAGATAGGCTCAGACAATCGATCTCGCCCTCGGTGACGATGACCATTTTGCCGCCGTTAGCAAAGAGGTGCTGGCCGAAGAGCTGCAAGTCCTTGGGGCTGCCACGCCAACGAAACGTTTTGTCCGGGCCTCGCAGATGCTGGCCGACAAGTTCCCCGTCCTGATTGCGATAGGGGGCGACTTGCCACGTGGATTGGCCATCGTGCGCGATTCCGTAGCCGTATTTCTGGCATGTTTCGAGGGTGAGCTTGCGGCTCACAAGGGGCCTGTACTCGATGTCTGTAAAAAGTTCCTTTGGCATTGACGTTTCTCCTTTTTCGCTGTCCCCCTGTATATGTCCTTGACACGAGAAGCAGAAGAAATGGCCGTCGGAGTATTCAGCTCCGGCGTCGTGTGAACCGCACAGGGGACAGGGGATGTGGGTTCGGATTGCTTCACTGGTGGACATTTACATCAGCACGTGTTCTTTGAGTGCGGGGCAGGGCTTGAAATACGCTTTAACGAGGTCGTGCTCTGCGACTTTCTCATTCTTGCCGGACGTGGGGTTGTAGCGCAGACGTTCAGGAGCAGTGGTTTTGACGACTTTGAGGGTGCCGACTCCGTAAAGGTTGGTGCTGTCGTCCTCGGTCAGCGACGTGAAGAGCACGTCCATGAACGTGTTGATGTCGTCTTTTGCACGGGCAAGCGTGACTGTTTCGGGGTTGTAGTGCTGGCGTGCTTCCTGATAAGCTCTGATGAGTTCGTTGTATGTCATTTATTTTTCCTCCTTGAAATCGTCTTCATGTTCTTTTACCCAGGTGCGGACGTTGAAGCAGGGGCAGTCTTTGGCCGCGACTTCGTTGTGGCCGATGATGTGATCGGGGGTGACGCTGTAGGCTTTTGCCAAGCGCTTGACGAGATCAAACAGCGAACCCCACTGCTCGGGTGTGTAGTTGGCTTCGGGCTTGCCGTTGGTGTCGATGCCACCCACGAGGCAGATGCCGATGGAGTGGGCGTTGTGACCTTTGGCATGAGCACCTGCTTCACTGACAGGGCGGCCCGTTTCGATGGTGCCGTCTCTGCGGATGACGTAGTGATAGCCGATGGACAAGCCGCTGGCGAGGTTGAAAAATCCGCGCTGCCGATGCCACAGGTTGATCTCCTTGGCACCGATGTCCATGCGGGGCGTGGTCGCTGCGCAGTGGATGATGATGGTATCGATCTTACGCACGGGCGATTCCTTTCTCGAACATCCATTCGACGGGAAGATGCTTATTAGCCCACGGGAAGCCGTATTTGTCAGCCCATTCTCCGTAGGTGGACTTTGCATTTTTATCAAGTTTTCTCGATGCGTTCTGGAAGACGAAGCGGATGTCGAGATCGGGATTGCTGGCCTTGACAGCGGCCATCTTCACCCGGTCTTCACGGGGGAAGTAGCCTTTGGCTTCGATGAGGATGCCGTTAGGGAGCTTGAAATCAGGGATGTAGTTATGCTTTTCAACGTAGGGGATTTTAGGCACTTTTTCTGTGCCGATCAGCCCGTTGTATTCAAGCTCGGCCTTGATCTCAGCCTCAAAGCGAGAGCCTCCGGCCCCTCTGCGTCGTCCGTGTTTAGTGAACATCACGGTCACTAAAAATCACCGTCCCCTTCGTCTTCGGTCATGCGGCTGCGATATGACTTCGGCTGTTCGCCGGGTTCGAGTTCGTCAGGCGCTTCATTCTCACCGTCAAGCGTGAGCGGCGTGACTTCATCGACGCTGTAACCTTCTTCAACGGAGAAGCCATAATCCGTGGCGCTCTTGCCGTTGTATTCGACGAGATCGATGATCTGCACGGCTTCAAGTCTGATTGAAACGCCGTAGCCAATGGGAGCGGCGTAGGCATAAGCGGTAAGGGCCAGGCGGCCAGTGCTGCCGTTTCCGATTATAGGAGGATTGGCTTCGGGGAAAGGCTTGCCCTTGGCGTCGAAGATCGTGGGCTTGAATTTCCATTTCTTCCCGGCCTGCGTGATGCCCTCGGCTTTGGCCTTGGCCTTGACGAAATACTGGCCTGTGGGGTTGCCGTCGTCATCGTAGACTTCGCCGTAATTCTCGTCGTGCTTAGTCGGGAGCTTGCCTTTGCTGCGGCCCTTGGCCTGATTCGCGGCCTCCTGCGCCATCTCCTCGGCCTTGTTCATCTCGGCATCAAGACAGTCAATAAAACGTTTAACTTCGTCATTTCCGTCCATAATCAGGTTAATTGAATAGGTCGGCTCGATGGCCTGATCACCGATCTGGCGCTGAGGCTCGTAGACGTGGGCGAATTCGACACGGCCTTTGGGCGTCGTGCCCTTGACGACGGTGCTTCCGTTCTTGAGCTTAACTTCTTTGAGCATGATTAGTCCTCCAATTCATTTTTCATGTAGGCCCTGACGGCCTCAAAATTTGCCTTGCTGTACCCGCCTGATTTCTTCGTCATGTTATCTGCGTAGTTCAAGACGTCCGTAGCATGAAGGTCAAAGCGTTCGCAGAGGCTCAGAAATAAGACAGCCGATGCGACACATTGAGTATCGGCTGGAACATCTTGGAGCAGGTTGAGCAGGGCCATAACGGTCCTTGCTGCCGACCGCATATCGCTATTAGCTATACGACACAGTAGTGTATCTTTAACCATATTATTTAGACCTCTTATCCAGTTTATAACTAGGTTATAGCAGTATTGAGTATTATTCTCTTCATGTTTAGAAATTGTTATAACAAGAAGAGAACCATATTCAATTCTGTTATGATTTTTTATGATGACCATCTGATGATGGTCATCAACTAACCCGGTATAACCCGTCTTAAACATAACTCTATATATTTTTAATCTAGTTTAATATAGGTTATGTTGCCCCCCTTACCCCCCAAAAAATCATCAGTGCCCCCCTAATTCGTCTGATGAAAGGGTAAAGAGGAAACGGAACAAAAATCAGCGCTGTTTTTCTCATATACGGGCGAAAACGTTCCAGGAGGGCTTTTGGTACTAGGCTACAGCTTAAAGTGATATGCAACTTAGACCATATCTAGCTGAATAAGAACTTTGCATCCAGTACATCTTTAATATCAAGCGTGTTGATAATCGGCGGTTCATCGAGCTTGTCGAGGTCGTCAGGCTGAATCAATGGTTTGACATTCTTGATGAAATCGTGGAGAGGCTGATGATTTTTGTACAGCAGGTAGAATTGCTCGCGGAGCAGGTAGAAGAATTCTTCTGTGCGTCCTGCGTGGGTACCGAGGCTGTCGTGGACGAGGGCAAAGGCGTTGATGCCTTTGTCTTTGGCTGCGCAGACTGAGAGCATGAGGTGAGAGGCGTCGAGGGAGTGGATGAAGTTCGGCGCGATGCCGCTGACTTGGTGGGCTTTGTCGATGTGCTTGGAGTCCTGAACGATGCGCACGCGAGTGGCGATATTTCCGTTCATGATCGTCGAGATTCGGTGCATGTCGGGCAGATAGTAGGACTGATGCACGATGAATCCTGTCGGTGTCTGCCATGTGACAGGGGCAGAGGCGCGGCTGACGAGGCGGGCGACTTTCTTGAGATAGTCCATGCCCTGCCGTGCGCCTTTGACGACCAGAGGAATCGAGTCCCAGACTGTTTTGGATGCGTAGTTGAAGAGGGGACGCTTTTCTTCTTTTGACAGTTTTTTGATCTCAGGGAGGTCGTCCAATGCCTCGGAAACATACTCTAAGCACGCCTGAAAGGTGGAGCCGTAGGGAAGTGTCATGACGGCCCGCTTGGTGATCTTGCGGTTCATGGCGTTGTGAGCGAGCAGGAAGAGGGCGTGTTTGGCCTTGTCCTGATCTGGCCCTGTCAGGTCTTCCCTGAACTTTTTCAAGGTCTCTTCTGCGACCATGGCGTAGATGTCGCTTTTGCGCGTCTGGCCGGGTGTTGCCTTGACGTTGGTCGCCAGCGCACCGACTTCATCCCGCAGCAGAGCTGAGTAATGTTGGATGCCTGAGCAGGAGCCGTCAAGTCCGATAGGGATGTGGGATTCAAAGCTGGAGCCGATCTTGACGTACTGTTCCCATTCCATGCAGGCGGCGAGGAACATAAAGGGGGAGTCGGCTTCGGTCCATTCACGATGGATGAGGGGTTCCTGTGCGCACTGCATTATCCAGGGGGTGTTGTCGCGGGTCCATTTAACACGGGTGTCGTAGTCGGATTTGTCTTCGCCCCAACAGTTGGCGATGTGGACTGCCAGCCATTTCGCACCGTGTTCACCCAGGGGGACGCCTTCTGCGAATTCCAGCATCCCCTTTTCAGCGTCGGTCCCCTGCGGTGTGAGTGAGCCGAGGGGGTAGAGGCGACCACGAAAATCGGTCTGGTAGACGTAGAAGAATTTCTCATCTCCGAGAAGAAGTTCTGCTGTCTCTGTTGAGAGGGAGAGGCGCAGGCGTCGGCCACGGGCTTCGACGTTGGATTTGTAGGTCTCGTGGGCGGCTTCTTTCCATTGTTTGAGGATGGCTGCGTCTTCAAAGCAGGGGTGATCTACGCCGGGTTCGATCTTTTGTCCGCACTTGGGGCAGACTGGCAGGGGGATTTCGTCAGCAGGAGGCAGTCCAGCGATGGCTTTACCTTCGTGGATGAGGTCGCGCAGCACGTTGAGGATACGGGGATTGATGCGCCATGCTGTGTCCTGGGCTGCGTTGACGGCCTTGAAGGTGATCGCAAAATCGTCGGTGAGTTCGAGGATTTCTTCCTGATAGGCTTCGTTGCGACTTTTGACGAGGGGGAGTTGGCCGACATATCGCGTGTAATAACCGCCGTTCTGGGTGGTTGTCCAATGGCGCGGGGGAACTGGTAGGGGGAGGTAAAAGCCGCCGTGTGTGCCGAGTCGTGCTGTTGCATCGCCAACCCACTCAAGGAGCTGCTGCGAGGCCATGAGCTTGTTGGTGTTCTCAGAGCTTTTCTTGTTGACGCTGTAATGTCGGACTTTGACCTCGAACAAAGGTGTCGTAGACAGGATTGCTCTGTACAGGAGTTCAGCTAACCACTCACGATATTCCTGAGACCATGCTTCAAACTGGACTTCGGGATGTTTCTCGCTGTCGCTGCCGTCTCGCATTTTGTATTCACCGTTGATGTAGCGGTTCATGGCGACGTGCAGGCCTGTGCGAATCCACACAGGGTCGTCAGTGTTTTCGCGCTGGCGTTTGAGCACGACGTTGAAGAATTTCTTAGCTGTCTTCTGCCAGTGCTGGATTTCGGCTTCCTGTTCGCACTGTTTAGCGATGGCGGTGAGCACGCTGGCAACGCTGGCTATTCCAGAGGCGTGATCGAGCATGACGGAAAGAGCGATGTAGGCGTAAACGTCATAGGGTTCTTCGGCCAGTCTTTTCCGGAATTCTTTCCTGCGCAGTGCGTGGCGGCCTGCATCCTGAATCTTGGTTGCGTTTTCGATGTATTTGATGATGTCCGGCAGGAAGTGAGACATCAGGGTTCGGACGGGCGTATACTTGGAGATAGTCCCGGTCTCGAAAGATCGACGGGCAACGTTTTCGACATCGATCATATGCTGGTTACGGATTGTTTTCTCGCGTTCCAGCACTTTTTCCCAGTTTTCAGGGAGTTCGTCTGAAAGGAAAGATAGTGCGTCTGTATTCATTTCTTCCTCCGTGCATACATAAAAATGTGTAGTGTGAGTTTACATTGACTCATCGGAGTTTGTCAAGTAGTCAATGCAAAATCGTACATCCCTTGGGAATTCTGGTGGAAAAACAAAAAAGGCCAGGCACATCAAAGTGCCTAGCCTAGTCAAAATGGAACAGATTGTTGTAAAAATTGGTGCTCAGAGCGGGACTCGAACCCGCACGGCGTAAGGCCAAGGGATTTTAAGTCTATTTCATTTGATCTCTAAATGCTAGCTTACGTCGGACAATTTTTTACTGGTGTAGCCATGGTGCAAATTTCCACCAAGTTTTTTGCTCAAGGGATGTACGATATTTTAGTGTCCCTTGTTCAGTACGTCCACAAGGTCATACAGGTCTTCTGGCCTGAGGTGGGCGTATCGCTTTGTCGTATTGATACTCTTGTGTCCGAGCCATTTACTGACAGTGAATATGGGGACTCCACTCTGTACAAGGCGTGACGCGCAGGTGTGGCGTAAACAATGCGGAACAAACTCCGGGTCATTGTCAAGTCCGAGTGCGTGCTTCATTCTGAGCCATGATGTTCTCATCCAGTCATGGTTTTGAGGAACGAGGTGGAGGGTGTCATCGCTCATACTGAGGAGGGCATTGACGGCTTTGGCTGCCCTCTGGGTGAGGGGAACGCTGCGACTTGTGCCGTTCTTTGTGTCTCGGAGGACGAGGATGCCGTACTTTCCCATGTCCCACTCAATATCATTGATGGTGAGTTTTTGGAGTTCTCCGCAGCGGATGCCTGTGTCCATGAGCAGGACGACGGCGTTGAGCTGGACGGCTTCTTTGTGTTCGAGGAAGTAGGTGAGCATGTCCTGTTCTTCCTGTTCACTGAGGAAGCGGAGGCGTCCTTCTGGCTCGCGCTGTCTGCGGATGACAGGGCGGCTGTTGATGTACCCTCGTTCTTCCGCGACTTTGAGGAGCTTTGACAGGGCGGCGAGCTTTCGATTGATGGTGCCGTTGGCGCTGTGGCGTTCTTCCTTGAGGTACAGGACGTACTCGGTGATGTCCTGGCTGTCGATCTCGCTCAACGGTGTATTCGGTTTGAAGTAGGTCATGATGAGGCGGCAGTTGCGTTCAAACCAGTCGTGGGATTTGCAGTTGGCCGTGGACCATTCTGTTTCGAGCATGACTTTGACCATACCGCCGATGGTGTGGGGGTCGTCCTTGTCATACTCGCCGAGCTTGAGGAGTTTGAGGGCGTGATCTCTGGCCCGTATCGCCTGCGCTTCTGTGTCGGCATATCCGACCTGACGACGGCCATCGTACATGACTTCCCAGCGCCAGCGGTTGCCTCTCTGGTAGATTCCTTTCATTAGGCTTCCTCCACTTCTCCAAAAGCATTCTCGTATTCGTCTGCATCGAGGTGTCGTTCGGCCCACTCACGGGCTTCTTTTTCAGAAACAACGTGGATGTCGGCGCCATCGCCCCACATATCACCGCACTGTTCAGCGTAGCATGACATAGCGCCGCCTTCGCCATAGATGAAGTAACGGCCTTTTCGTGTACGGTATAAGGCTTCTTTACAGTAGTGGAAGTCGGTAATGCTGAGGTGATTGCTCCAAAAGCCAAGGCATTCCGCTGTTTCAGTGTTGTAGATTTTGCCGTCAATAATTTTACGCATTGTTTACCTCCGTAAGGATAAAAATAGAGCGCCTAACCTTAAAGGCTAGACGCTCAGGTGTGGTGCAGGGTTATTCGGTTTCAAACTGTTGCATGAGTTGGGTGTAGATTTCCTTACCCTTGTCTGTTGGGTTCAGGAGCTTGCGCTTGAGAAGTCGGTCGGAGTTATCGTTAGGGTCAGGAGTGTTGGTGATGTATCCTTTATCTGCAAGTTTCTTTATTACAGTAGTTATCGACCCTGTGTTCATCCCGAGTTCTCTTCCGATAGCACTTAGCGATGTAGTGCCCTGACAAATGATTTCAAAGATCAAGAAAGTCTCAATGCTGTTGATGCCTTGTGTCTTGAGGACTTTATCAATTCTTTGCAGCAGGGGAGATGCCGTAGCGCGTATCTTTTTGTATTCGTCCCAGATGTTCATGCTATACCTCCATCGTGAGCTTTGTATAAGTATAGCATAAATACTGGACTTACGCTACTTCTGTTCTTCAACTTTCATGAACGCTCTGAATCCGTCCTCTTCTTCCTCAAAGGTCTTGGTGACATCGTTAAACTCGTCGATGAGGGCTTCGATGTCGTCGTTGGGTTCGCCGTTACCGTCGGTAAGCCAGTCTGCCAGCTCGCGGTACATATAGTCGTCCCAAACGTCATTGAAATAACCGACGGTAGCACCATGACCGCTGTCGCCTTTGATGTACTCCCCGTAGTAGGGTGTTCTGTCACTGTACAAGCGGTCGAGTTCGTCAAGAGCGGATTCGGGGTCGCAGTACATACGTTCGACATACTCCCTGGCATTGCCGTAGACTTCGATGCGATCTTCGTAGTAGCGGTTATGGTCGCAGTAGTCGTTCCACCACTCGATGCAGTCGGACTCATACGCATCTTCTACGAGGTAGGTTCTGATCTCTTCACAGAGCGAGGTTTCGCTCACGCAGGAGCTGTCTTCACGATAGAGAGCAGCGAGGTCGTAGTTGTGATCGTCATCACCTTCAAGATGCTTGAGGTAGTCTGCAAATCGTACTGCTTCGTCAAAGGTTTCACCGCAGATGAGTTTGTTGTTGATGCGCCAGTATTTCATTGTTCGTTCCTCCTTTACCAATCTTTGCGTCCAACGTGGGTGGATGCGTACTCGATCTTCCAACCGGGCTTCTTGTAGTAGCAGACGTAGCCGTTGATGGCCGTGCGGGTGCTGAGGGTGTCCCAGCCGCCGTTATTGATGACGAGAGTTTTATCATTCTCGTTGACTGAGACAATGCAGGTGTTGTGGTAGAAGTAATCACGCTGATGAGTCAACATATTCTCTTCAAGACGGTGATTACCACAGAACTTACAACGCCACAGAGTAGTGAGATTACGCACAATACTGTTACTCTGTTTGAACTTGTGATGGATAAGCACTTCGTGATACCTTCTCATTAATACGTCAGCTCGCTTTCGACAAACTTTTTTACTTCAATCCACGAGTTAAAAAGACGACAGTAATCATCTTTATTGAAGCGAATGGACTGTTCGGTAGACTGTTCTTTGTCATATGTGTAGCCAAGTTCTGCCATTTTTTCACAAGCGATTGTCTGAAAGAATGTCATTATGTTTCCTCCTATCAGGATAAAGTAATGCCGCCCTACCATGTGGCAAGGCGGCATGATGCACTAGATGTTGTTGAGATACCAGACGAGGGCCAGTTTGGTCCATTCGTAGCTGATGCCTGCTTTCTTGCACTTCCAGAACAGGCGATGCAATGCGTCAGCATCATACTCAGAAATGTTCAGCATGGCAAAGAACTCACTTTCATCGAAAACAATACGGCGATACCACCTGAATAAGAGGTAGTCAGCAAGGTGGTTCACATCAATGCGACGTGATTTCATACGTACCACCTCTTTTTCCAGTCGTGCATGAACTGCTCAAGGTCTCCCCAGATCGCTTCTTTCTCCATATCGGTGGGCGTATCATGCCCGTAGTTGCGAGGTCTGACCTGGGTATACAGATATGTGAGCCATTCCTTGATGCCGTTCAGATCGATCTCACCGTTGTCGATCATATCGACGAGGTATTCTTCAGCGGTGGTGTGATCATCGAAGTAGCTGTAAGCCTCATCGATTTCGTCCTGATCGGGGGCTTCGGTCAACTGTTCATCCAGTTCGTGAATGGTTGTCCAGAAGTAATCGGCCACATCCGAGCCCATACGGGCTTTCAGTTCGTTCCAAAACTCGTCAGAGCTTGGATTCAAGAAGTGGCTCATGCCGTCAGGATAGTTATCAATTCTTACCATGTTGCTCATTTGTAGTGCCTCCTCTTGCGAGATTGAAATACCGCCCTTGCATGATGCGAGGGCGGGCGTGTCCGAATCATAGGTTTTTGTCATAGGCTCCTAGTTCAGCCGTTCAAAGTACGAGCGCTCAGTGTGTGTACCCATCTTGCGGGCGAGGTTGTTGGCCCACGAGTACAGCATCTCGTCCATAAGTTTGAGAATTATGGAGCAGATGTCAGGCCAGAACTCAGGGTGCTCGGCTTCCTGTCCAGCGCGGATGCACTTTCGCACGTCGGCCACTTCGCTGCCATGCAGGTGATGCAGGACTGTGCCTTTGAGTTCGTCCCTGTAGGGCAGATAGAACTTGTTGATGATGTCGTTGTTGTAGACCCACCACATGCCACCGCTTGCGATACCGTAGGCAGCATCATGGATAAAGGTTTCGACGGCTTCCTGCTCATCGTCAGTGCAGGACATGTAGTGTTCTTTCAGCCATTCAACGGTTTCAACTTTGTTGGCCCATTTGCGCACGTTGTGATTGAGAAGAGAATCGAATGTGACTGGTTTCATTTTCTTTCCTCCTAAGGATAAAGTTATGCCCGCCCTAGCTAGGCCAGAGCGGGCGTGTTCACTACTTGATGCCCCAGACGTTGCAGAAGTAAGGACGCAGGGTCTTGGTGTATCTGTTGATCTTCTGCTTGAGCACGTTCTGTTTCTTAGTGATGCTGATGCGGTACATGATCTCTCGTACATCGTCAGCCCACTCAGGCTTGACTTCACGGAAGAGGATGGAGTGGCATCCATCATGATGATGGAAGAGCGCTTTGAAGTTCCACCTGTCGAGGAAGAACTCGCTATCGTAGTTGCCACCGCCGAGGGTCAAGATGCCCCGCATCCCGCCGTTCACAGGCAGGACAGACAGGTAGTTCCCGTCCCACTTCTGGCCCTTGATGATAGCCACGATGTGACGGCCTTCCATGCACTTGAACTCATCAACGAGGTCGTGCATGTAGTCAGTGTTGCAGTCGTAGGCGTACTGTGCCAGCCAATCAGGGTTGTTAGCGCAGTCTTCGCCATACTCTGACCGGATGAAGTCAAGGTCGAGGGTTTCAGGGTCAAGGCTGTTGGTCCAAACAGGGATGGTGTTGAGTTTTGCTTTGTTCATTGTTAGGCCTCCTCGTTCCAGTACAAATAATACTTAGGGTCAACGTCACGAAATTCACGTGCATGGCAATGTACGTACTTATCAAGCGTTTCATCAATGGCGAAACCGTGCTTGAGTCCGGCACGAACAATGCTCAATACGTCCATATCATCGTCCATAAGTGTCTGAAACGAGGCTAGGACAGAGAATGCACGGTTGCTGCTGTGGCGATACATTTCAGCCATTACGTGGCTATACTCACCATCAGGCTTTCTCAGTTCGAGACGAAATGCTCTGGTGCTTTCGATCAGTGTGTAAATAGCCGAAGCAATACGACGCAGGTAACGCTTTTCAGCGGTGTCGGTGATAAACATCATGGTGTTATTCCTCCTCAGGATAAAGTAATGCCGCCTCACCAGTTGGCAAGGCGGCGGGATGGTGTGCTACTTATAAAGCTGTTTCACAAGGTACTTGTGCATGGCCTCGACAAAGAACTTTTCGTGACCATCAATGTATTCGTGTTTGCGTTCGAGGGACTTAACAAAGCGAAGCATTTCACGTTTTGTTGATGCGAGTCCGGGCAGGCACAATGGAGCATCACCTGAGCCGTACAGGTTAAACAGATAGCACATGAGGTCAATCTGTTTTTCAATGTTATCAGCTTCATTCTGCCAATCCGCAGCTTGCTCAAGTCGCCAGTTTCTATCTTCGCCGTCCATGCTGGAGATCAGCGTACAATGTACGCACATTCGCTTTGCTCTGAGCCACTTGTGGAATGCCTCGACCAATTTGAACGCAAGCGGGTACAGTTCAACAAGTTTCTTCATTGTAGATACCCCCTTAGTATTCCCAATAGTTCATCATCAGGAAGTAGTCCCAGGCGAGCATGTGCGACTGCTTTGCATTGAGCCAGCAGACCCGCAAGGCCCACAGTCTGATGTAAAGAGAGTAGGGCATTCCGTACCATCTCGTCCAAGGTTTAAACTTGGGATGCGATACTGCGACAAGGCCCACAGACATATCAGAGGACCATTCGATCATCCGTACAAAGTCCCAGAAGTCACCAAAAATGAGGTGCTTCAACATGCGTACAAAGCTGATATACAGGTCTCGTTCGTCCAACAGACCTTCACGATAAGATGCGATAGTGGCAACGATTTCGTCCCATAACGACATTTGATATACCCCTTTCGGATTTGTTATAGGGCGCAAGGGGCGGCATACAGCCACCATGCTCGCGCCCAAATCATAGGTTTTGTCATAGGTTCTCTTGTTTTGACACTTGACAAACAGGACGTTATGCCGTAGACTACTAACTAAGCTATACAGTCTGGAGCCTGAATAGTGGTTGAGCTTTCGTCTTCTTTCTTTCCACGCGCAGCCATTGCAAGGGACACGTCACCATTGCAACACACGTTAAGTGTTTGCTTTCTCTCGCACACGTTCTGTGTTGTCGTCTGTTTGCGAGCGCAGGTTATAATCACACGTGAGCTTTATTATCAGAGTGGTGCACGTTATCCACGTTCTACACTCTGTTGTCAAGGTACAGTGGTACTAATCTAAGGATAGTCTAGCCGTGCGCCGTGAGTGGGACACGGCTAAAACTGTTTGCGGTTGTGAGCGCGGGCCGTGTGTACAGGCCGTGCGAGTGCTAGCAAGCGGCGGGCGCGGCGGCGTTGCGACGTTCAACGGAGAGGACACGGCCACGTGTCGAGGCGGCCACAGCGTCCACCTTGTGAGCTTTGCAATAGCGAGCGAACTTCGGCAGCATGATATTCATCTCTGTAACACTGGCGTCGAGAAGGTCAGCGAAGAAGACAGCGGCCGTGGCAAAATACCCGTCCGGGTATACCTTCTTATATGCGGCGCGCGCTTTTGCAACGGTGATACCGAGAGCGGCGCAGCGGGCATTCAATGCGGCCTTTTCGTCATCGCTTGCGGTCCCAACGATTTGAGCGAACGGAGCGAACGCATTAGCGGCGGCCTTTGCGGCGGCGGCTTTAGCGGCGTCCTTTTCGGCCTTGCTTGCGCTTGCTTTAGCGGCCTTATTTGCGGCCTTTGCGGCGGCTTTAGCGGCGGCCACGTCAGCGCGTGCGGCGGCGTTGAATGCGGCGCGTGTTGCCTTCAGTTCGTTAGAACCGACATTTTGCTCTTTTGCGAGCTTTTGCGCGGCCTTTTGTAAGGCGATTACAAGTTCAGCGCTTGAAAGTTCGGGCGTTGTTGCGGCATTCTCCGTGAGCACGTCAATGAGTTCTACCATTTTCGAGAAGTTGATAGCGGTCTTGTTTTCGTTCATCATGGTTTTGTTCTCCTTTTCGGAATTGTTGTTGTTGCTGTCGATAGCCTTGAGCGCGTTGGTGTTGGTGATATTTTTCATTGTGTTTTCTCCTTGCGTTTTTCCCCGTCGGGATTTTTGGTGAAAGAGTGAACGCGCGGCGGCCGTCCGGGTCGTTTTTCCTCTTTCACTGTAAGGAGAGTATAGCAGAAAAAGCGCTGGATGTAAAGCATATAATCAAACTAACTTGGAGCAATATAATCCGGGCTTGTTCATATATACTTTGATAGCCAAATCATAGGTTCATAGGATTTTTACTTTTTTAACATGAAGAAAGCAAGTTAGAAAGATTGATTTGTTGATGATCGAAACGGATACATATAAAAACACACAAATATCAAGAAGTTCAGAAATTCAATTATTTGTGAACTGTAATTCACTAAAATCAAACCAATCGTGAGGCAT
>Ga0326512_10001716_pt1 | contig 16574 bp, 26 predicted proteins | sample 1_2617_0518_D_FD_203652 | JGI IMG/M metagenome (GOLD analysis project Ga0326512, IMG submission 203652) | Bovine rumen microbial communities from UC Davis, California, United States - 1_2617_0518 | ecosystem: Host-associated > Mammals > Digestive system > Stomach > Rumen | place: USA... | reverse complement strand
TACTTATGCAGAGTATCGTGAGAATAAGAATCTTATTTTTAATCTGATTGAAATTGGTTTAGATGAGATTCTTCCTGCAAAAGTTATGCAGAATTATGGTCAGTTCGCTGATGTTAAGACTTATGCACAAGGTGATAAACCTGTATTCCGTGTAAGAATTAGTGAAGCTTCTAAGAAGCGTGCTAAGAGTTTCGTGACAAGAGTTGGTCTTGCTGGTAGATATGAAGTCTTCAAGCTAGATGGATACACACTTGAAGTTCCTACAGCAGCATACGGTGGAGCAGCTTCTATTGGATTTGAAGAGTTCCTCGATGGACATATCACAATGAGTGATGTTTATGATTTAGTTCTTGAAGGACTTGATGAAGCTGTTTATCGTGAGATTGCTAAGGCTCTTGTTACTATGGCTAACGACAGTAAAATTGGGAACTATAATAAAGCTTGCGTAGCTGGATGGGATGAAGATGAATTTGATCGTTTACTTGCTACCGCAGATGCTTATGGTCAAAGTACAGTTTATTGTACATTTGATTTTGCAGCAACTATGAAACCTGATTCAGGTATGTGGTCTGATGGAATGAAGGAAGAAATCTGGAATAACGGATATTTCACAACTTATAAGAGACATAGAGTAATTGTTCTTCCTCAGAGTTTTGAAGATGCAACTAATGCAAGAAAGGTTCTTGATCCTCGTTATGCTTATATTATTCCTACAGGTGCAGAAAAGCCTGTTAAAGTTGCTTTTGAAGGTCAGACAGCGGTAAGAGAGCATGAAAATGCTGATTGGTCAAGAGAGATTCAGACTTATAAGAAACTAGGTGTTGCAGTTTTTAATATAAATCCTGGAATTTGTGTGTATAAGAATACATCTCTTTTAAAGGATAATGCTTCTGCTAACTCTATTGGTAAAGATATGACCACAGGTGATTAATAATTAAATATAGGGGAAGAAGACCAATCTTCTTCCCCATTATTTTTATATAAAGGAGATACAAGGAGAAGATATGGAAAAGACTACATTAATTAGAGTTTTAAATAGAGATAATGGTTCTGTTGTTTATTCTATTCCTGAAATGAATGGATTAAGACGTGTTTTTCAATCTGGGGAAGCAAAAGAAGTTACTTTTGAAGAACTTGAGAAATTGTCTTATATTCCTGGCGGAATGGCCCTTTTAGAAGATAGTTTAGTTATTTTAAATAACGCATAGGCGGTACGTTTAATATTAGGAGACGTAGAACCAGAGTATTCTTATTCAAGAGAAGACATTATTAAATTAATGAAAACAGGTTCTTTAGATGAATTTTTAGATTGTTTAGATTTTGCTCCTGAAGGAGTTAAAGATTTAATTAAAAGTTTATCAGTAGAACTACCATTAAATGATGTTAGTAAAAGAGAAGCTATTTTAAATAAGTTAGGTTTTAATGTAGACAATGCAATTAGAATTAAACGTGAATCTTCTGAACCAACTGAAGAAAAACCTATCGTAAAAAGAAGGGTTCAAAAAAATTAGGAAAATAAATCTACTACGCCTACTCGTCGTGTTGTAAAATAAGGAAGGGAGGTGTAACAATGCCAGAGAATTATACACCCTTTTCAGATGTTTATAATAGTTTTTTATCTAAAATCACGGATGATATGTATATGGAACTTACCGTAGAAGATACTTATAAAATATTGTACGAATTAGTGGTTGCCGCACTTCCTAAATTTTAGTTTCCTCGACAAGATTTATCTTATCAACAAATTTTTGTTGAAGGATAGGATGAAGATGATGAAGGAGATTTAATTTGGGCTTTTGTAAATAAATTAACTCCATAGTAGATAAATATAATTTCTACTTATATGATTGTAGAATGGGTTGGACAACAGCTAGCTTCTGTTGAAAATACTCGTATGAAATATAGCGGAAGTGATTTTAAATTTACGTCACAGGCTAATCATATGCAAAAATTATTACAATTAAAAAAGGATTACGAGCGGGAAGGTTTTCATTTACAGCGTTTATATAAAAGAAGAAAAAAGGATGATACAGGAGTTTATAGGTCTACTTTTGGAACAATAATGCAGAATCATCCAGAAGGAGGGGCATCGGTATGGCACAATTATTTTTAAAATACGGTGTCTCTATAGATAAAGAAAGTTTTTCTATAAATATAAAAAGAATTATAAATCAATTATATAAAATACTTCCTATGAGGGAAGAGGGGAAAGATTGGCAAAAACCGTTAGAAACTTTAATTGAATAGTTATGTGGAATGAAAAGATTAATATCTAATCAAGATAGTCTTTTCTTTACTATAATATGTAAAATGGAGGGATTATTTAATTTAACTGATGACGAAAAAGATATGCCGTTATATAGGCGGACAATTTTCGAATGTCTTAGTTTATTAAATAGTTTAAATTATAATGATTTTGAATCTTGATAGTTTAAGAAACAGAGCTACGTTTAAAGATGATAATGAGCATTTCCTTTAGGAAAAGAACTTTGGTCTTAATACTTTACAATCAAGATTAAATATAAGAGGTGGACATGACCAATGGACAAGGATGAGATAGGATAAATTAAGAAGTTTATACAGTGCTTTATTCTCATCTTATCAACGAGCGATTGTTCAAAAATATGATGTAAAAAAAGATAGTTTAGCAAAAAATATTATTTCAATAATTACTCTTTTACAAGATAAAGTTTAGTTATCTGATTCTTAGATACAATTTTTAGATAAGTTAGAAGAATAGTATAATTTTTTAACTGTGGAAAGAGATACGGTACAGTATATTAAACAATTATAGCGTATTGTAGACTCCCTGGTTGATAGTGAACCTTTATTTAGATGTTTAATTAATCATGATAAATTAAAGGTTGATTATTAGGATAAAATTATATCTATTCCGTTTATGTAGCCTCCTATTGGAGAAGATGAATCTATTGAAACTGATTTTCATAATGGAACTGTTTTTAAATGGGTACATGGGAATAAATAGGAATGGACTCCTGATACTTATTGGATTGTATATATGCAGTATTCAGAGGAAACAGCTTATTTTAGAGCAGAGATTCGAAAAGCAGATTAGGAAATTGAAATTATAACAATAGATGATGAAGGTAATGAAAATACAGTTACATATCATGGTTGGATGACTGGTCCTAATGAAACAACAGCTTTATGGAATGTTAAAAAGGGTGTTGTTTGGAATGATATGAATTATACTAAACTATTGTATATAACAAAAGATGAAGATACGTTAGCTTTCTTTCAACGTTTTGATAGAATTATAATTAATGGAAAACCTTGGTAGGTACAAGCATATAATGAAAGTTATAGCACAAATAAAAGCGGAGACGCGGAAACCGGTATAATTAGAGTGGCACTAAAAGAGACTTATACGAATACTCCTCAATTTGTAAAGGAAACGATATAGGATTTAGATAAACAACAAGCTGATAAATAGGCTTATGATGCTACTCATACATAGGGATATATTGATGGGCCTGTAGTTGCCGCACCTTATGATAGGTTGGTTTATACTGCAAAGAACCTGGATCCCGCAGAATGGTCTATATCTGATTCTACTCTTGCTAAAATAGTTTCAATATCTTAGGATGGAAAAACTATTAAAGTAGATATAATTACAGGTTTATCTAATAAAGAAGGTTTTGAAATTAGTTATGGTGATTTAAAACTGAAAGTTCCTATTGTATCATTATGAGGAAAAAGGAGTGTATCGTATGAGAAAAGATTTAATATCTTTAAAACCTATTTATTCAACGTTTTTATCATGCGATAAAGATATATAGAAGATTTTAAAAGTACTTTTTGTTTAGAGTCGTCCACATAGTGATATATTAAAAAAACTTTTGATTATAAATTCAAAAGATTGTTTAGAAAATAATGCAGAATATCAGCGTGTTATTGATAATTTTTCTTTAAAGGATTTGATTGATAAAGGTTATATTAGATTAAATCCTAAAATTTCAAGGGGCACTCATTAGGAAGTAAAAAGTTATATTCTTATCTCTTTAGATAATTTTTCTCCTAATTTTAGGAATCCAGAGTATCGAGATTATACGATTAATTTTGATATAGTATGTTATAATGATACTTGGGTATTAAATAATTATAAAATTAGACCTTTAGCAATTTGTGGTTATATAGAAGGAATATTACGGAGTTTAACTTCTTCTACATCAAAAGATAAAAAATCTTATGATGCAGATATAAAATTAACAGGTATTGGAAAGTATGAATTAATAGGCTGTAAACAAGTAGTTTTAAATGAAGATTTATCTATGTATACATTATCTTTTAGAGGGATGCATTTTACAGAAGATATAGGACAGATAAAGAGAGATGGAGAATGAACTTTTATATTTATCGGGAAATGATATACCTTTTGAATAGGCAAAAGTAATTTTGCATCAGCCTACTATAAAAGAAATTGCTTACATAGGAGAAAAAAACTTTTTTACAGGATGTTAGTTTTTAATATTTTCAAAAGAAAAAAATTTATAGGATAAGGACAAAATTCTTTTAGAAGATTCTAATGATTTTAAAATATTAATGACAATGATAAGACAAGATAATGTAATAGCTAAGAATTATAAAATTTGTATGCATATGGTTCTAACATTAATATTTCCTTAGTATAAAATAGATTTTTTACCTTTAAGTATTAGATTACTAAAAGATAAAGAATCTTTTTTTATAGATGAAAATAATTTTGATAAATTTAAAGAAATTATTTAGAAAATGTTTTGTTTAGGCGCAGGTTAGAATTCGTCAAGGTACAATCCTGGCGGACCACAGGCTGCCGCACTTGTTAAAAAATTTCAAGAGCGAGCAAAGAAATTAGCTAAATTAAAAGGTCAATCGGAAGATTAGATAAATATTTTTTCTTAGTATATTTCTATTTTGGCGGTTGGTTAGCAAAAAAATATGAATTAGTTATTACAATATACCGTTTATCAATTATAGAATGAAATGCGCCGTTTTAGAATGAAGACTACTTATGACATACATCTTCAAGCTAGAATGGCAGGCGCACAAAATTTATAGGAAGTTAAAAATTGGATGGAAAAAATTTCCACCGATTAAATTTTTAAGGAGGAAAAAACATGAAGTTTGGTGTACGCGAATGTGCAAATATTGTTTTCCGTGCAAAACAAGAGACTGTTATTGGAACTTCAAGATTCCATGTTGGTCAGCCAGTACTTTATATTGATACAGCAACTACATCTTCAATGGAACAGGCTAGTTCAACTGTGTATGCACAAGGTGGTCGCGGTAACTCGCGTTTAATTGCTTGGGAAGGTGATAAAACTCTTACATTTACTGTTACTGATGCTCTTATTTCACCAGTTTCTCTAAGTATGTTATCAGGTGCGGGCCTTGTAAAAGAAAGTAATCAAACTGTACACGTACATGCTACCACTGCAGCAACTATGACAGTATCTGGAACAACTAATACTATTGGTACTATTGATTTAACTGATGCTCTTGTTGAATTTGGTCCTTTAACAGGAGAGAACGCTATTTCTATTGATGCTGGTACTGATGCACCTATCTTTATTATTAGAACAGAAGAGGATGGTTCTATTACAGGAGATATTGTTGTTTCTGGAAATACTCAAGAAAAACAAGTTTCATATAAATATGATACAAGTTCTGGAAAGGCTACATTACAGATCGGCGATCCTAAATGGAATTCTGCTAGCGGAACAGCTATTACAGAAAATGTAAATGTATTAGTTGATTATTATGTAATTAAGAAATCTGAAAAAGTTTCTGAAATTCAGCTTACTCCTGCGGACTTTGCTGGTTATTACTATGTTGAGGCTGACACTCTATTTAGATCACAGTCTACTGGTATTGATATGCCTGCTAACTTAACATTCCCTAATGTTAAAGTTCAGTCTGGATTTACTATTTCAATGGCAGGTACAGGCGATCCTTCTACATTTGATTTTACAATGGATGCTTTCCCTGGATATACTTATTTTGATAAGACTAAACAGGTTCTTTGTGTAATTCAAATCGTTGAAGATAGTTTATCTGCTACTACTTCTGGACATAGCGTAATGAGAAATGAAGCTCCTGTTGAGCATCCTGATGTTTTAGCGGGTGACAGTGACTTATTTGAAAATGTCGTAGGTTGATGATTAATAAATTATGGGAAAGGATGATTAAAAGTTATCCTTTCCCATTTTTTTATTTTATGGGAGAAAATATAAGATGGCTTCTTACTCTGATAATTATAAAATTATAAAATAGGCTTTACAAAATGCTTTTTTAGAATAGAGTTTAGAAGATAGAATAAAAAATATAAAAAAAGTTCAATCTCAAATTGATGACTACTTAAAAAGATATAAAATTATTTCTTAGGGAATAAGACAAAGGTATTAGACTTTAGCTTAGACTCTTCCAAACTAGTCTGAAAGTGCTCGAAGATACCAAGCAGTAAAAAGTTATAATGAGAATGTTTAGTCAATTCAAGATTTATTAAAAGAAGGATATTTATATGTAGATGCTTTAAGGGAGGCTTTTACTGGAGAATCTATTTCTTATCGAATTGGAGTTAGAGAAAATAGTATTTTATATGAAGGAACTTTAGATATATTAGAATTGATTTAGCACTCCACTTTAGACGTAGATTCGAAAATTTTTATTCAAAATGCTGCAAAATTAAGAATGACAAAAGTTCAAGCTAATTAGTTAAATAATGTTTCTCAATCTTTAATTTAGGAAACTACTAGCGAAGCAAGTTCTCTTTATTCAGCAGTATACAATTATTTAACAGGAACTTTACATAAAACGCCTAAAATAAATGAAGGAAATGCTTATTAGACATATAGAAGAGCTTTGTTTGAACGTAATGGACAAAATGAAATTCCTCCTGCTATTTCTTTTGAACAAATAGATAGAATCTATGAAGAAGTAAAAAGAAATAATGCTGCTTATTATAAAGGTGGAGATATAGCAGATATTCAGGTAAAATATTTAGGAAGTTCGCCTCCGTCTTTAACTTCTTTAGCATCTATAAAAAGAGTATTAGAAAAAAGTAATTCTGTTTTTAATATTATTTATCAAAATTCTAAACCTAAAAAGGCTTTAATAAGAAGTTTTGTAAATTTATTTACTCAAAAACAAACAAATCTTTTCACAGACGTAGAAAGAGTTGCTAATGAAAAAGCTAGAAGAACAATAGAAGAAAGAATAAAATCTATCGCTGAAATTAGTTTGACAAAATAAAAAAATTTTGTTATACTATAAAAAATGAATTAATTTAAATTCAAAAGGAGATAAAAGGATGAATTATAAAGATTTAAATTTACATACTGATAACGATATGTATTTTATTGAGGTATAGGGGAAGAAAATTAATGTAAAAAAATATCTTCCTATTAACGATAAAAAGGATTTAATTGAAATTACTTTACAAAAAGCGGAATAGGTGGACGGTACATATAATGAAATTCTAATTGATATGTATTTTAATTTACATCTTGTTTATCTTTATACCGATATAGTTTTTACCGATGAAGATAGAGAAGATGAAATGAAGCTTTATGACGAATTAGAAAGTAGCGGAATACTTGAAAGGATTCTTGATAAGATTCCCGATGAAGAATATAATACTTTAATGGATTATTTAAAAGCGATGCGTAAAGAAATTAGTTCTTATAAGCATAGTGCGGCAGCTATGGTGCAAAAGTTGATTGTAGATCTGCCGAAGAATGCAGAAGCTGCCGCAAAAATTGTTGAAGATTTTAATCCAGAAAAATATAGAGAAGTTGTTGATTTTGCTCAACATGCAAATGGTAATAGACCAATTCCTTTCAAACAAAACTAGGGCTAAATAATTTAATTTTAATCGCTCTCTTTGTATATATTACAAAGAGAGCGATTTTTTTATTTTATTTGAAAACAAAGGAGGAGATAATTAATGGCTCAACAAGGAGGAAGAATAGAATTTCAGGTAGGTTTTAAAACTGATAAAACTGGTATTCAAGATTTAAAGAAATCTTTACAAGAAATACAGAAAGTTAAACCTGTAAATTTTGACGGTACTAATAAAGAATTAAAAGAAATTAAAACTACTGCAAAATAGGTTGAATCAGCTTTATCGAAAGCCTTTAATCCTAATATTAATTCTATAAATTTAAAAACATTTGATAATTAGTTAAAAAGGTCTGGAAAAAGTATAAACGATATTTATACAAGTTTTTCTAAAATGGGCGCACAAGGCCAAGTTGCATTTAGTCAAATGGCCAGATCTGTACTTACAACTAATCAACAGCTAAAAGAAACTCATAGTCTTATTAATTAGATGGGAACCACTATGGTTAATACCATAAAGTGGGGAGTTGCATCTAGTATAATGAATTCCTTTGCGTCAAGTGTGCAAGGGGCTTTTACATATGTTGAAAGTTTAGAGAAATCTTTAACAAATATTAGAATTGTTACTGGTGACTCTCAAGAGAAGATGTAGCAATTTGCGGATTCTGCTAACCGCGCTGCTCAAGAATTAGGCCGTAGTACTATGGACTATAGCAAGGCCGCACTTACTTTCTATCAACAGGGTCTAGGAGATGAAGATGTTCAAGCTAGAACTGAAGCTGTTTTAAAAGCATAGAATATTACTGGCGCAGGTTCATAGATGGCAGATTACCTAACTGCAGTATGGAATGGTTATAAAGTCGCCAATGAATAGGCGTAGGTTTACGTCGATAAACTTGCCGCAGTTGCAGACAGCAGTGCGTCTGACATGAGTTAGTTAGCTATTGCTATGTCTAAAGTTGCATCTACTGCTAACACAATGGGTGTTGACGTAGATCAATTAAATGCTCAGTTAGCTACTGTTGTTGCTACAACAAGACAGGCTCCAGAAGCTGTCGGTACTGCGTTTAAAACCATATATACTCGTATGAATGATATTAAAACTGGTTCAGATGAAGCTGAAATCAGTTTAGGAAACTACTCTGGTAAGATGGCGGAATTAGGTTTCAATGTTCTTGATGCTACAGGTCATCTAAGAGATACAGGGTAGGTTATGTAGGAAATAGGTTCCCGCTGGGGAGATTTAACTAGAGAGCAACGTGTTTATTTGGCTACTACGATGGGTGGTCAAAGACAGGTTAACCAGTTAATGGCTCTATTTGACAACTGGACTACATATAGTGAATTATTAAATACATCTCTTGAATCTGAAGGTACTCTTGCACAGAAAAACTCTGTTTATTTAGAGTCTCTTGGCGCTAAGATGGAACAACTGGGTGCCGCAGGAGAACGTGTAAAAGCTAGTTTAATTGATAGTGAAAGTTTTGGTAATGTTATTGAATTATTAACTACTGGAACTAATCTATTAGGAACTTTTATTTAGGCTATTGGTGGCGGTGGAACTGCTTTACTTGGTTTAGGCGGTATTGCTACACAAATTTTTAGTGGAGTTATTTCTAAAGAAATTAATAATGCTATTATTAATTTTCAAAATATGAAAAATAATATATAGCAAGGATAGAAGGAAATAGCTTTAACAGAAGATTTTGGAAAATCTCAAGGTTATCAACAAGGTGCAATTAATGAAATGCTTGATGCAAAACGATAGATGCAAGCATTTTATTCAGTTATGTCTACAGAATAGCGTAATTCTTATAATGCTATTGTTGAACAGATTGGCGCGACTAAATAGCAAATTATTTTATAGCAGGAAAAAGTTGCTAAAGCAAGGTAGTATGAACAAGCCTTAACAGAAGCCGCTCAAAATTCAAAAAAAGGTAATATCGTTGATTTTTAGGGACAACAATTACATGTTGCAGAACTTACTGATGCAATAACAAATTTATTAGAAAGAGTTAAAAAAGTAAGTTCAACTAATACTAAAATTTCTTTTATAGAAGATTTAATTAAACAAACTAAATAGTTAAAAGAAAGTTTAGGCACTTTAGCAAATGGAAATGAATTAAAAGGATTATTTGATGAATTTGAACAATTATCTAAAAAAAGAGACGAATTAAATTCAAATTTAAATCAAATAAGAAAAGATTTTCAAAGTAGAGTTGATACTCAAGCAAAAAATTTAAATAATAATTTATCTACTGAAGATGAGTTAAATAAATTAATTAAAATAGAATAGATTTCAAAAAAAATAGGAAGTGCTAGTAGAAAAGAAATTGCTTAGTTAATGCAAATAGCAAAAGATGCTGGTGTTGATATAGGATAGTTATTAACTAAATTAGAAAAGGTAGATAGCGATTTAGGAACCTCTTAGGCAAAAATTAAAAATAGAATATCTTCAATAAATAATTAGGCAAAAAGTCTTGCTAATAATCATATAAATATGGAAGCTAATATTCAAGGAGCAGAAGAGGCACAGAAAAAATTAAATGATTTAAAAAAATCTGCGGAATAGGCTCAGAAACAAATGTCTCAAGGTCTTACTGTATCAAATATTGTACAGGGTATCGGAGAAATCGGCAGAGTAACTTCCGCTATTATGGCATTAGGAAATAGTGTAAAAATTATTTTTGATGATAGTATACCTCCGGCAGAAAAGTTTTTTAAAGTAGTAATGAGTTCTGCTTATGCTATTCCTACTTTAGTATCAGGTTTTCAACAGTTACAAACTGTTACTAAGTCAGTGTCTGCCGCAACAGTTAATGCTTCAAAAATTCAAGCTATAAATAATAAAATAAAATAGAAAGAAGTACAAATTGAAAGAGAAGCTGCTTTAGCTAAAGGAGCAGGAACTGCCGCTGAAGGTGCTAATACAGCCGCTTCAGGAGCTAATACTGCTGCAAAAGTAGTAGAAACTGCTGCAACTAGAGAATTAAAGAAAGCTCAAGATGAATTAAACGTAGCAATGAAAGCAAATCCAATTGGTGCGGTACTAGCTGGAATTATGCTTTTAACTACAGCAGTTGCAGGTATTAAATTTATTATTGACCAAGTAACAATGTCTGTTTAGTAGGCAGGATAGGCTATAGATAAATTTAATCAAAAAGCAGAATAGACTAAAAATAATGTTAAACAATATAATACAGATATAGGAAGTTTAGATGAGGCTGCTTAGGAATGGTAGAAACTTTCTGAACGTGCAGGTTCTTATAACACTACTATTGATAATTTAACTGAAGATGAAAAAGCTCGTTATTTTGAATTAAGTAATTTAATTGCTCAATATAATGATGGTGCTGTTCAAGGATACGATGAACAAGGTAATGCAATTATTGCTAATAACGATGCTTTAAAAGAAACTATTTAGTTATTAAAAGAAAAACGTCAAGAAGAAATTAATGATACGTATACTGGTGAAGATTTTTAGAAAGCACAAGAAGGCCGTCAAGTATATGCTAAAGATGCTAATAAACAAGGTAAAAAATTTACTTCTATGGCGGGTGGTTCCGCAAATGATATATTACTTTATTTAAATTCATATGGAGATGATTTAGATAAAGAAATGTCAAGTTTACGAGATAGGCTTGCCGCAATTACTGCTGAAGGAGAAGAAGGAATTTTAGAGCATCGAGAATAGCTTATTAAAATTTTTGATAAGTTAATGGATAAAGATTTACCTGATGCTTATATGTCCGAAACTATCTTAGATACTTTAAGAGAATATAGTGACAAATATGCGGAAGATATGAAGGGTGCTTTAAACGGTTTTGACGATGCTGTTTTAGGAGTACTTCAGGTGTCTACAGACGGAGAGGATTCTGCTTTTACTAAAGCTGAATAGGCTGGATTAACTAATATGAGAGGTATTGTTCTTTCATATATGGAAGGTATTGATAAATTTGGAGCAGATCCCCGATAGGTTGCTGAAGATATATAGGAAAAAATTGTAACTCCTATTTATGAAGCTTTAGGTAAAACAGGAAAATCTGGAGAAAGTATATATTCAGAATTAGTTAAAAGTATTGCAGATGATAGTAAATTACAAGATAGTGATTTTGATAATTTAAAACAAAAAAATTAGTATATTACTAAAAAACTTGAAGAATTTATTCAATCTAATTTAGATGCTTTTAAAGAATTAACGCCATAGGCTCAAGAATAGTTACAAAAATTATTTTCTAGTTTATTTGATTTAGATAGTTTAAAAATTGATTTTAATACGGGGCAGATTGAAGAACAAACCGATAAAGCTTTAAATAGAGTTATGCAAAGAGCCTTTGAGGGATATAAAGCATTTAGTCCTGACGCATTAAAAGGTGCACAAGATAGAATTTCTAAAATATTAAAACCAGATATTACTGATAATGAATTAGATTATATTTCTTAGCACTTAGAAGATTATATAGAAAAATATAAAACAATAGAAAATGCAATAAAGGTACTTCAGGATGATGCGGCTGCTTTATCTAATCTTGATTAGAATTTAGGTACTATGAGTCTTTTGAATAAGCAGGCTAGTGGAGAGAACCTTGGACAAAAAGAACAAGAATCTCTTGCTATTGGTTTATAGACTTTAAAACATAGTTATGCTGGATTAAAAGACCAAGTAACAATTTTACAAACAGAATGGATGCAAGGTACTTCTGCATATGAAGAAGCATTACGTAGAGTAAAGCTTGCTTTAGCAGCTACTTTAGAAGAATCTTTAATAGAAAATCTTTCTTAGTTAGAAAAAGGAACTACTGCATATACTCAAGCTTTAGATTAGTATAATAAGAAAATTTTAGATTTAATAAGAACAACAGAAGATTATCAAGCTATTGCCAATTCAACAAATATTACAGAACAAACCAGACAGTAGAGTTTAATTAAAATGGCATCAGCTTATGAAAGCTGTAGAGATTAGTTAAATAAATATTATACTGCTTTACATAATCAAGATTCTACAGATGATGAACAAGCAGCATTTAATCTTGAACGTTCTATTCGTTCTGCCTAGAATGGAGAACAATTTGGTATTGATCCAGAACGTATTCAAACTTTAGCTGCTCAATATTCTGAATTAGCAGATCAAGAAGTAGCAGGTTATGAGGGATTAAATTAGAATGCGGAATTGGCGGCGGACGCTGCTACTCGTTATATTAGACTTAATGATGCTATTGCTGATTTACAACAAAATTATGATAAAGTAACTTCTGTTTTATCTGATTTACAAACATTAGGATTAGAAGAAATTTCTGCAAATAAAGATTTATCTGATACATTTTTACAAATAAAGAAAGATGTTGCTGGAATAGTAGATACATCTGAGGATTTAATTGGAGACGATTGGATTCAAAAACATGCTGATTAGATTCAAGCTGCTTTATAGGGGGATCAATAGGCAGTTAATAATTTAAGGAAAGCCGCGCAAGAAGAAATTTTAACTAATGTAGGAATTGATTTTGAAGGTTTTGATGAACAAAAAGCAGGTTTCTTATCTCGTTTAAATGAATTAGAAGATGGCGCTGATATAACAGCAGAAATGTCTTTAGATGATGTAGCTTTTCTTCAAAATCTTGTTACTGCTATGTAGCAAGCCGGCATGGCGCAGGCAGATATTGAAGATGCTTTAAGCGGACTTGGTATAGATGTAGATTTAGCTCCTTATGAAGAAAATCTAAATGCAGCTATAGATGAAGCTGCTAAAGCAGGTTTATTATCTTCTGATGCTTTTGCAGGAAATGCTGGTGTAAATTCTGCTATAACAACATCAACAGATACTGCCACAGATACAGTATAGGCTCCTGGTTATGACGTAACACCAACTGATGTTCCACTTAATATTTCTTTACCTGTAGTTGCGCCTGCAATGTACCCAGGGGTAGTAATTCCTACTTTTACAGGAGAAACTGCTTCTGCCCCAGGTTCTTATCCTTCAATTGAAGTAACTCCTAAAACTGAACCTGTTGAAGCTACAAAAGAAACAACTGGTATGGGTTTATAGGTTATTGGTGCAAGAAAATCTTCTGGTGGTAAAGTAAGTCATAAAAATGCTACTGGTGGAAATAAGAAAACTTCTGGCGGAAAAGGGGGTAAAGGTAAAAAAGGCGGAGGTAAAAAGGGTAAAAAGAGTACTCCTAAAACTCCTAAAACCTAGAAACCTATAAAAGATAAACCTGATCGTTATCATGATGTAAACCTTAAATTAAAAGATATTGATAATGATTTAAGTAAAGTTCAAAAGAAACAAGAAAAATTAACTGGTAAGGATTTACTTAAAAATCTTAATGAACAATTAAAACTTCTTGAAAAACAAGTAGCTACTTATAAAGAAAAAATTTAGTTAGAAAGACAATAGGCGGATTAGATTCGTAATCGTTTAAAGAAACAAGGTGTTACTTTTGATGCTAATGGAAATATTTCTAACTATGCTAAATCTCTTACAAAAGCATTAAATGAATATAATGATGCAGTTGCTAGATATAATAGGATGAGTGCGGAAGAGCAATAGAAAAATAAAGATATGCTCGATAAAGCTAAATAGAAATATGAAAATACTAAAAAAGATATTTAGCGTTACGATAAAATTGTTTCTGAAGAAATTCCTAATCTACAAAAATCTATTCAAGAAGCTATCGATAAACAAACTTAGATTAATATTCAAAAATTTAAAGTAAAAGTTGATTTATAGATGGATATGTCTGAAGCATAGCGAGAGTTTAATGAATTTATTAAAACGGTTAAAAAACAATTAAGAGATGATGATATTCTCGGTACTGCTCAATCATATTTAAAAGATTATACTTCTTATTATAAAAAAGGTTATGATGTAATTCAGGCTTTAACGGATCAAATTCGTAATACCTATTCATAGATTAAAAATATTGATAGTCAAGGTTCTTCTTCAATATACGGTAAAGATAGGGCGGCCGCAGTTAAAGATCTTCAAGAATATACTAAGGCTTTAATGTAGAACTTAGAAGATATAGAAGATGTTGTGGCTAATATTAAAAATACTATCTTTGATGCTATTGATAAGGCTCAAGATGCTTTTGATGAACAAAAGGAAGAATATGAATATATTGCTGATTTAATTGAAAATAATCAAAAGGTTGTACAGTTGTTATATGGAGATGATGCTTATGACCAATTATAGAAATATTATGATTTACAATAGAAGAATAATAAGAATCAATTAGATTTCTTGAGACAGCAAAAAGAAATGTGGTACTCTCGTATGGAGGCAGAGCGGGAGAGGAGAGATAGTCTCACTAAAGGTACAAATGCCTGGAAAGAAGCTAACGACCGCTTTGAAGAATATAAGAGACATTGGATGGATGCCGTAGATACTATTAATAGTTAGATTTAGAATTCTCTTGATGATTTAATTGATAAGTATACTAATGCTGTTGATAAAATCTTTTTAATTTTTGAAAATAATATTACTGGCGGAAAAGGCTTAGATGATATTGGTGAAGAATGGTAGTTAATTAATAAACAAGCAGATCAATATTTAGATAAAGTAAATTCTATGTATTAGATTGATAAACTTGAAAATGCTTATAGAGATGCTATTGATGATAATGACGGTAATTTAAAAGCACAGCAATCTTTAAATAATTTAATGAATGAACAGTTAAAATATTTAAAAGATAAAGATAAATTAACTCAATATGATGTAGATAGAGCGAATGCTTTATTACAAATTGAAGTTAAACGTTTAGCTTTGGAGCAGGCTCGTCAAAGTAAAACTAAATTACGTTTAAGAAGAGATTCTCAAGGGAATTATACTTATCAATATACTGCTGACGAAGATGCAACGAGACAGGCCCAACAAGAACTTGCGGATGCTGAAAATAGTTTATATAATTTAACTAAGGAATCATATAAAAATAATTTAGATAGTTACTATGATACAACAAAAGAAATGAATGAAAAAATAAAAGATATTTATAAGGATACAACTTTATCTGCGGAAGAACAAAATCAAAAAGCTGCTATGATTTATGAATATTACGGTGATATTATTACTGGTTTAACATAGCAGAATGAAGATTTAAAGAAATTTATGATGCAAGATACATTTGACGAAATGGCTAAAATGTATAATACCGATATTTAGAATTTCAAAAATATGACAGATGAAGAAAAAGATATTCTTATGAATGATATGGTTCCTTATTGGAAATCAAGTATTCAAGATATGGCTAATACTTTTGCGGGCGCAGGTGGTTTCGCTCCTATGACGTAGGATCTATTTAAAGATTTAAAAGATAATTCTAAAGATTATCAGGATTCATTAAAAGAAATAGGTGAAGTTGCCGGAATTAGTTTAGAATAGATTAAAAATGCTACGGATATAAATATTCAAAGAGCAGAAACATTATTAGAGAAAAATGATAAATTAATAAATTCTTATAATGATGAAATGACAAAAGTACAAAAAGTTATTGATAAAGTGAATTAGCTTGTTGCAACTTATCAAAAGGCTAAAGATGAGGCTATTGCGGCAACATAGGCTGCATATAATTTTGATCAACAGGATAAAAAACAAACTACAGATAGTTTAATTAATAATAGTGATGTAACGGGAAATTCATAGTATAGACGAGCAGAATTTTTTGATACTGGTGGATATACAGGAGACTGGGGAACAGAAGGTAAAATGGCAGTTCTCCATGAGAAAGAAATTGTAT
>Ga0326512_10001715_pt1 | contig 16580 bp, 13 predicted proteins | sample 1_2617_0518_D_FD_203652 | JGI IMG/M metagenome (GOLD analysis project Ga0326512, IMG submission 203652) | Bovine rumen microbial communities from UC Davis, California, United States - 1_2617_0518 | ecosystem: Host-associated > Mammals > Digestive system > Stomach > Rumen | place: USA... | reverse complement strand
AGTCTATATCCACTCGCAGATGTTTCTCTCCAGCTACAATGCCATCTACGGCTCTTTTGCCGCACTGCCGCTGTTCATGTTGTGGATGCAGATTTCGTGGACCATCTGTCTCTTTGGCGCAGAGCTCTGCTATACCAACCAGAACCTTGATTACTACGACTATGATGCTAACACGGGAGAGATTAGCCATCGCTACAAAATACTGCTTGCGGCTCTGCTGATGAGTCGTATCTGCAAGCGGTTTGCCAATGGAAAGAAACCCCTATCGGTCATGGACCTAAGAGAGGAGACCACGATTCCCATCCGTTTTGTCAATGACCTGCTCTTTGAATTGGCTGAAGCAGGACTGGTGGTGGAAATCACTACCGATGAGAAAAGTGAAACCTCTCATTTTATACCGGCAGAAGACTTGAAAAATATGACGCTGGGAACAATGGTCGACAGGCTGGAATCCAAGGGACAATGGAAAATCGACCTCGACGTGAGCGAACTCTTCAGCAGCGAATGGAGTAAGGCGCTGGAGCTGCGACGTCTCTATCTGAAAGATGCGCGTGAGATACTTTTGCAAGATTTATAGTTTGTTTTTTGGCTATGTCGGTAAAAATAGCTACCTTTGCACGCTCATAAGAGAAAAAATATTCAATCAAAAAAAGATAAAGAAATGAAAGCATTTGTTTTTCCCGGACAGGGAGCCCAGTTCGTAGGTATGGGCAAAGACCTCTACGACAACAACGAGACTGCTAAGCAGTTGTTTGAAAAAGCCAACGAGATTCTCGGATATAGAATTACTGACATCATGTTTGCCGGTACTGATGAGGACTTGAAGCAGACAAAGGTTACCCAGCCGGCTGTATTCCTGCACAGCGTTATCAGCGCCATCTGCATGGGCGATGCCTTCAAACCCGAGATGGCAGCAGGCCACTCGCTGGGAGAATTTTCTGCCCTTGTCGCTGCTGGCGCACTCTCCTTTGAGGATGGCTTGAAACTTGTCTATGCTCGTGCTATGGCCATGCAGAAGGCCTGTGAGGCTCAGCCCTCGACTATGGCCGCCATCATCGGATTGCCCGATGAAAAGGTGGAGGCTGTCTGTGCTGAGGTGAGCAAGATGGGCAAGGGTGTTTGTGTCGCTGCCAATTACAACAACCCTGGTCAGCTGGTTATCTCTGGCGATATCGAGGCCATCAACGAGGCTTGCGAGCAGTTGAAGGCTGCTGGCGCCAAGCGTGCACTGCCTCTGAAGGTGGGTGGTGCTTTCCACTCTCCGTTGATGCAGCCTGCCAAGGACGAGTTGCAGAAAGCCATCGAACAGACGGAGATTAAAGCACCTAAGTGCCCTGTCTATCAGAATGTTGACGCACTGCCTCATACCGATCCTGCTGAAATCAAGGCCAACCTGATTGCTCAGCTGACCTCTTCTGTACGCTGGACGCAGATTGTGCAGCACATGATTGCCGATGGGGCTACTGACTTTACAGAGTGTGGACCTGGCAAGGCATTGCAGGGCATGATTGCAAAAATTAACAAGGAAATTCCTGCTCACGGAATCGAAGCCTGATGAACGAGAAGGTTATCATCTATCAAGTATTTACACGTCTGTTTGGCAATAGGAACACCACCCGCAAGGCTAATGGTTCTATTGCTGACAACGGATGTGGAAAGATGGCCGACTTTACGCCGAAAGTGCTGAAAACCATCGCACAGTCGGGGGTTAGCCATATCTGGTACACGGGTGTCATCCGGCATGCCACACAGACCTCCTATGCTGAATATGGCATACCGGTTCAGCATCCCGCTATCGTGAAGGGCAAGGCTGGGTCGCCCTATGCCATTACCGACTATTATGACATCGACCCCGATTTGGCGGTGGATGTGCCTCATCGCATGAAAGAGTTTGAGGCTTTGGTGGAACGTACGCATGCAGCAGGTCTGAAGGTCATCATCGATTTTGTGCCCAATCACGTGGCTCGTCAGTATTATTCTGTTTGCAAGCCAGAGGGTGTCAGAGATTTGGGAGAGGATGACAATACGAATCATGGCTTTGATCCGCATAACAACTTTTATTACTGCCCCGGTGAGCGTTTCGATCCCTATTTCGACCTCTATCAAGGTGCTGAGTCGCCCTATATAGAGGATCCTGCCAAAGCTACCGGAAACGACCATTTCGATAGCAAGCCAGGGAAAAACGACTGGTATGAGACCGTCAAGCTCAACTATGGCGTAGATTACTATGCCGGACGTGTGGGGTATTTCAATCCTGTGCCCGATACCTGGCAGAAAATGACCGATATCCTACTGTTCTGGACTGCCAAGGGAATTGATGGATTCCGTTGCGACATGGCAGAGATGGTGCCTCCTCAGTTCTGGCTCTATGCCACAGAGGTCGTGAAGGCAGTCAACCCGGATATCGTGTTCGTGGGCGAGGTCTACAATCCTTACGAGTACCACAGGTATATTGAATCGGGATTTGACTGGCTCTACGACAAGGTGGGCATGTATGATACCATGCGCAATGTTATTTGCCATCATGAGCCGGCATCAGCCATCAGCCGTTGCTGGCAGCAAACCGATGACATCCGTGAACACATGCTCTATTTCCTGGAAAACCATGACGAACAGCGCATCGCCAGTGATTTCTTTGCCGCACGTGGTGAGAGGGGTATTCCTGGAGTTATCGTCTCTGTGCTCATGCAGCAGAATCCTTTCATGTTCTATGCAGGACAGGAGTATGGAGAGAAAGGAATGGATCGTGAGGGCTTCAGTGGTCATGACGGGCGCACCACAATCTTCGATTACTGGAGCGTGGACACGCTATGTCGTGCGGCTGCCAACAAATTGACGGATGAGGAGAAGAACCTCTACGACAGCTACAAGCGCATACTGCATATCGCCCGTACGGAAGCGGCTGTCAGTGCAGGAAAGTTCTTCGATTTGATGTATGTGAATGGACATCTGTCAAGGCAGTATGTCTTCTTGCGTAAGCTGGAGAAAGACCTGTTGCTGGTGGTGGCCAACTTTGACGATCACGATGCTACTGTCGACATCTCTATTCCTGCCCATGCCTTCGACTATCTGAAGATGGCTGAAAAGAAAGTTGTTGCCCATGATTTGTTGACCAAAGACAGCCTCGCTGTATTGCTGAAGCGTGACGGTGGCATTCGCATGGATATACCCGCCAATGGAGGCCGGGTGTGGAAACTGAAAGTGTAAGTTTTTTATGACCGATGACTTTATTCTGAACGAGCATCATAAGGAGGAGTTTCCTCCTGCGCACACAGCTGAACATCTCTTAAACCAGATTATGGTGAGGATGTTCGGTTGTGAGCGGTCGTATAATGCACATATTGAAAGAAAGAAGAGCAAGATGAGTTTCCATCTCAGTCAGAAGCCTTCACGTCAGGAAGAGAAGGAGATAGAACGTGAGATGCAAAGGCTCATCAGCGAAGACCTTCCCGTGACCTTTGAGTTCGTGGATCGTCATCATATTCCTGAGGGACTGAACTTGGACAGATTACCTGACGATGCTTCTGAGACTATTCGGATTGTTCGGATTGGCGATTATGACGTCTGCCCGTGCATCGGGCGCCATGTGCGCAGCACAAGCCAGATTGGGCGCTTTGAGATGCTTGGCACTAATTGGGACGAGCACGAACGCTCGTTCCGTGTACGTTTCAAGATTGTTTAAGAGATACTCTATTCCAACGACTACCTCGCAGCCTTGCTGCCTACATGGCAATCTTCATGTAGACGGGATAGTGGTCTGAATAGGTGAGGTCACCCCGTTCATAGGTGAGGCCCTTCATGGATGCATCATGGAAGATATAGTCGATGCGAACCTTTTTCTTGCCTCGGAAAGTAAACATAAACCCTTTGCCGCACTCTTTGAAGCCATCCACCATGTTGCCAAGCATGGTGTTATAGACGTATGAATAGGGCACATCATTGAAGTCGCCACAGACGATACATGGATTGGTAGCGTTGCGCATATCCATGGCCACAACATTGGCTTGTGATGCCCTAAAGTACATGCCCAAGGTGTAGTTGCCGTAGATAGCCTCCAGGAGCTTACTCTCACTCACTTCATAGCCACGGTCCTGGAGTTTTCCTGCCTGATGCATGGTACCACTCAGACCCGTGGTCTGCAAGTGAACATTATAGACGCGGATGGTTCCGCGTTCATTCAAGTCAATGTCTGCCCACATGGCGCTGTTGTTGGTATAGTCGAAGAGAATGGCCTTGCTGTCGGTGATGGGATAACGGCTGTATATCACCATGTCATCACGCCCCACTGCCATATAGGGGAAATACTCTTTATAGCTCTCCGAATTCTTCTTGTCGCCACTCACTTCGTTGTACTCCTGCATGCAGAGCACATCAATCTTCTGTCTGCGCATCTCTGCCAGGATGTCCTGGGCCATAAAGCCAGATGTCTCGCGCCCGAACATCGCCACATTATAGGTGGCAATCTTCAGTCCCTTTTGGTTGATGGCTTCTTTGTTGTCGCCCAATTTGGGCTGTATGAGTGTACCGATAAACGGAATACAGCATGCAATGGTGATGACGGGGAGCAGCAACAGGAACCACTTGCGACGTATCAGCCAATAAATCACCATCAGCAGGTTGGCAATAATCAGGAATGGCAGTATGAACACCAGCATGGCTCTTGCCGTGTTTCCAATGGGGCTGACATCGCCACCGAAGAGTGCTGTAATGGTGAATACCGTCAAGATGACTTGAAACACCAGAAACATCATGGTGACATATTTGTATACTGCTAATTTTCCCATAGTAGTGATTTATTCTTTGATGTATTTTCTTACTGTGTCCAACAGGTCTTCCACCTTGAAGGGCTTTGCCATAAACTCATCACAACCTGCGGCTTTGGCTTCACGGATGTTTTCATCGAAGGCGTAGGCAGAGAGTGCTATGACGGGAATGTCGGGATTCACTTCCTTGATGATGCGTGTGGCATCTAGGCCATTCATGTCTGGCATGCGGATATCCATCAATATCAGGTCGGGATGCTCCTCTTCACAGTAGGTGACGGCTTCTATGCCATTGACGGCGCGAAGCAGTCGGTAGCGCTTGGCAAGCACGATGCGCACCAGTTCATAGTTGCTGTCTTCGTCTTCAGCGATGAGGATGAGAGGAGCCTTGGCCATATTGGTCTTGGTGCTCACTCGGATGGTGCGTGAGTTCGTGGTGACGTGGCTGTTCTTCGCCATGCCACCGATGGTTCCTTGGAACGGCAGGATGAAGCGGAAGGTAGAACCCTCGCCCAGTTTGGAGGTGACATCAATGGTGCCGTCCAGCTTTTCTACGATGATCTTGCATAGTGCCAAGCCCAGTCCATAGCCGTTCTGCTGTTCAGCATCCCTTGACATGTATGTCTCGAAAATATGCTTCTGATCTTCTTCTGCGATGCCCGATCCGGTATCTGTGACGAAGAATTCCACTTCCTGTCCGTCGTTGATAAGCCGGTATCCATAGGTGATGCTGCCTTTCACCGTGTGCTTCAAGGCATTGCTGATGAGATTGGAGAACACTTGAGTCACTCGGTTGGCATCCGTGTTCAGCACCACATTCATGTTGGGCCTGTTCCAGATGAGTTGCAGTGGCTCAGGACAGCGGAACTTGAATATCAACTGCAGGCTGTGGCACATCTCGTTGAGGTCTACCATACTTTTCTTCAGCGATATCTCACCTGCTTCCACGCGTGAAAGATCAAGAATCTCGTTGATGAGGGCCAACAGTCTGCTATTGTTACTCTCGATGATCTCCATGTATTTCATGCGGTCTTCGGGAGAGTCGGTCTCTGCCATGATGCGTGCAAAGCCTTCTATGGCATTCAGCGGAGTGCGTATCTCATGGCTCATGTTGGCCAGGAAAAGCGATTTCATCCGGCTGGCCTTTTCAGCCTTCTGTGCCTTCTCTTCGTATTCAGACAACTTCTTCCGGGCAGCATCCAGCTCGCTTTCTGCTGCCAGTTTCTGTGCATTTGCTTCTGTCAGTTTCTGCAGGAGCAATTCACGCTCTTCGGGTGTCATCTTTTGTGAATCAAGCATAATATGCTGCAAAGTTATAAAAAATTTTCGTAACCGTCAAGAGTTTGGGCTTTTTTTTATCCTCTTTTTGCTTTTTCCCATGTTCCGCCGTTTTTATGCGACCTCAGATAGCTGATACCTTGGAACACGTTCATATTCATAAATAGGAAGTAATAGGGAATGTAGAGAATTTTGTTTCTCGCTCCATATTGTTCCAGCATGAATCCAAGGAAAGCGGCCAGATAGAAAAGTAGTTGCAGTAGCCACATGAGGACATATATTGTCCCAGCCTTTGAGAACACCAGGATGACATTGATGGGAATCAGTGCCAGCAGGGCAAAGGGGGTGATGCTCCATCTCAGCACACGGTGGCTTACGAACTGGAAGGCCACGGTGAAGTGGCGGAAGGGATTCATCATGTTTCTAAGCCACCAGCAACTCTGCAGACCTCCTGCCGAGATGCGCCTCTTGCGTTTGGATTCTTCAAAGAGGTTGGCACTGCCGTATTCCATGGCATAGGCCTTGGAGGTGTAGGCGATACGATAGCCTTTGTCTACCATGCGCATCGACATCACGAAGTCATCCAGCAGTGCATCTTCAGCAATAGGCTCAAACAGGGCCGTGCGAATGGCATTGAGCTCGCCTGCTGCTCCCATGGCGGAGTATAGTTCGCTGTCCCACCGCTTCAGTGTGCTTTCATATTTCCAGTAGAGTCCTTCTCCTTCTGCTGCTGCTTGTTTGGCGTGGCGTGCCATGACACGTTTTTCGCCTGCCACACAGGCCACACTTGGGTCTTGCATCCTAAGCACAATCTCTTTGATGGCTTCCTTGTTGACCAGTGTGTTGGCATCGGTCATCACCGTTATCTCACTGTGGATGAGGCTCAGCCCATGGTTCAAGGCAGCTGCTTTCCCCTTGCGCTCTGGTGTGAAGACAAGGGTGACATCAGGGTATTGCTCCAACAACTTGTTGGTATTGTCGGAACTCCCGTCGGTCACCCACATAATCTGCAACTTGTCCTTGGGGTATTCCAATTCCAGGATGTTATGCATTTTCATATCCACCACATCCTGCTCATTGTAGGCGCACACTAGGAAGGTGACGGTGGGCAATTGGTCGTCAGCGGGTAAGGCAGGCTCTTCTGCCTTGCTGCAGAAGAGCCGCTTCAGTCTGATGAGCAGCCATAGCAACATGCCGTATCCCAGATAGGTGTAGAATACGATGAATGCACATGTCCAAAACGCTATTTTTAACACTGTCATATTTCTTGCCTCTTGCTTCTTGCTTCTTGCCTCTTGCTTCTTGCCTCTTGCTTCTTGCCTCTAGTTATTCGTCTCGTTGGCTTCCTGCATGTCGATAAACTGGCGGTCCTTGTCGTAGAACTCATATTGCAGGAAAGCCAGTTTCTGTGAAGGCACGATGCGCACACCCATGCCATATTTCATCTGCCATTTGCGCTTGAGCGACACAAAGCCCTGATTGATATAGGCTGCTACGTATGGATGCACATGCAGGGAGAATTTCTTGATGCCAATCTTGTTGACCAGCGTATCAATCTTGCTCTCCAATTGGTCTGTAAACAGTATCGACGACTTGATTTTTCCTTTTCCAAAGCAGGTGGGGCAGGTCTCCTCCACATTGACATCCATGGCGGGTCGCACTCGCTGGCGAGTGATTTGCATCAGACCGAATTTCGACAGGGGCAGAATGTTATGGCGAGCCCTGTCTTGTTGCATGTTCTTGCACATGCGCTCGTATAGCAACTGCCGGTCTTCTGCCAGATTCATATCTATGAAGTCCACCACAATGATACCACCCATGTCTCTCAGTCGCAGTTGGCGAGCCAGTTCGTCAGCAGCACCCAGGTTCACCTCCAGCGCATTGGCTTCCTGTCCGTTTTCTGCACGGGTACGGTTGCCAGAGTTCACATCCACCACGTGCATGGCTTCAGTCTGCTGGATGATGAGATAGGCTCCCCGCTTATAGTTCACCGTACGCCCGAAACTCGATTTGAGCTGCTTGGTAACGTTGAAGTTATCGAAGATGGGCACATTGCCAGTATACAACTTCACGATATTAGCCTTGTCGGGGGCAATGAGTGTCACATAGTCTTTCACCTGCTGGTGGATGGTCTCTTCGTTCACATAGATGCCGTCGTAGGTGGTGGCGTCGAAGACATCGCGCAGCAGCGCCACGGCTCTGCCTGTCTCTTCAAAGCACATCACAGGAGTCTTGCTGGCTTTCTGGGCTTTGGTGATGGTGTCTTCCCATCTCTTCAGCAGCACTTTCATTTCTGCATCCAGTTCTGCCACACGTTTGCCTTCAGCTGATGTCCTCACGATGACACCGAAGTTCTTGGGACGTATGCTCTGCACCAGCTGTTTCAGTCGGGTGCGCTCTTCTCCCTTTTTGATTTTCGACGATACCGACACCTTGTCGCCAAAGGGCATCAACACCATGTAACGCCCTGCAAAACTCAGCTCACAGGTCAGTCGTGGTCCTTTGGTGTTAATAGGTTCCTTCACCACCTGCACCAGTATTTCCTGACCTTGTTTCAGCGTGGTCTGCACGCTGCCTTCTTTGGGCAGGTCGGGCAGTCGGGTGGCTTTGGCTATAGGATATAGTTTCTTTTTGTCGCTTTGTACCTGTTTCAGGTATTTCTCGTATGAGCTGAATTGAGTGCCGAGGTCAAGGTAGTGCAGAAAGGCATCACGTTCAGATCCTACTTCCACGAAGCAGGCATTCAGTCCGGGCATCAGTTTCTTGACCCGTCCTAAATAGATGTTGCCCACAGAATAGCTGGCCTCTTCTCGCTTTTCGTTCTGGTATTCCACCAGGTTCTTGTCTTCGAGCAGGGCAATGCTGATTTCTTTGGGCTGTACGTCAATGATTACTTCGCTTTTCATTCATTCCTTTTACTTGTTGTCTCTATTCATTCCAAGAAAGGAGCGCACCGATTTTGCTCGTGTACACTCCTTCCATCATGCTTTACTTATCGCCGGCAAGTTTACTTGCTCTTATGACGATTCTTGCGCAGTCTCTTCTTGCGCTTGTGGGTAGCCATCTTGTGGCCTTTTTTCTTTTTTCCGTTTGGCATAATTCTGTTATTTTTTAATATGTAAGTTTTGTTTGATACCCTCTTTGGTTATTTCATCTTCTCGATGAAACTCTTGCATGGCTTGAAGGCCGGAATGTCGTGGGCGTCAATCACCAGCGTGGTGTTCTTGGAAATGTTGCGCGCTGTCTTCTGCGCACGATGCTTGATGATAAAGGTGCCGAAACCACGCAGGAAAACATTCTCTTTCTCTACCGTCATGCAGTTGCGAATCTCCTCCATGAAAGCTTCCACCGTAGCCAATACGTCTTTCTTCGGAAGCCCGGTATCTGCCGTGATTTTGTTGATAATATCTGCTTTTGTCATCTCTGTTATTTTTTAATATATGCGATTTTGGACTGCAAAGTTACTAATTTTCAGTGGGATAAGGAAATTTTCAGCGCTTTTTTTTCTGAAAAATCTTCTTTTTTAGTTTTTTTACTATTTTTCATCCCCTTCTATTAATATAAATAATGTACGCGCGCGAGATATTCTTTATATTTTTAATGATTTTATTTGGTGCTTTCAGAAAAACTTTGTATTTTTGCAAACAGTTGACAAACGTTTAAAAACCTATATCTTATGACACTATCACAACAAGACCAGAATCAGCTTGCTCAGAAGGGTATCTCTTTGCAGCAAGTGGAGAGACAGTTAGGTGAGTTCAAAACAGGCTTCCCTTTCCTGAAGTTGGAAGCAGCAGCAGCCATCGGTAGGGGTATTGTGGCTCCCGATGCAGATCAGCGCAAGCAGTATGTCGAGGCCTGGCAGCAGTATAAGGCCAGTGGCAAGAAGGTAGTAAAATTTGTGCCTGCCTCTGGTGCAGCCAGTCGCATGTTCAAGGATATGTTTGCCTTTGTCGATGCCGACTATGATGTACCCACCACCGATTTCGAGAAGAAGTACTTCCAGAACATCGAGAAGTTTGCTTTTTATGCAGAGCTCGATGCTGCCTGCAAGAAGAATGAGGGCAAGGGCATCAAGGAACTGATTGATGGTGGCAACTTCAAGGCTGTGGCTGCCAACATGCTGAAGGCTGAAGGACTGAACTATGGCCAGTTGCCCAAGGGCTTGCTCCTGTTCCATAACTATCCCGAAGGTCCGCGCACACCGATGGAGGAACATTTGGTAGAGGGTGCTCTCTATGCTGCCTCGAATGGTGAGGCCCATGTCCATTTCACCGTTTCTCACGAACACATGGAACTCTTTAAGGCTAAGGTGGCCCAGAAGGCAGACCTCTATGCTCAGAAGTATGGCATCCGCTACGACATCTCTTTCTCTGAGCAGAAGCCTTCCACTGATACCATAGCAGCCAATCCCGATGGTACACCCTTCCGCAATAGCGATGGTTCGTTACTCTTCCGTCCTGGTGGCCATGGCGCCCTCATCGAGAATCTGAACGAGATAGAGGCTGATGTCATTTTTGTGAAGAATATCGACAATGTGGTGCCCGACCGTCTGAAAGCAGAGACAGTGGAATGGAAGCAGATCATTGCTGGCGTATTGGTCAGCCTGCAAAGCAAGGCCTTTGAGTACCTGCGCTTGTTGGATACCGGCAAATACACCCACGAGCAGATTGAAGAGATGATTCGTTTCGTCCAGCAAGACCTCTGCTGCCGCAAGTCGGATATCAAGGAACTGGAGGATGCCGAGTTGGTTATCTATCTGCGCAACAAACTCAATCGTCCCATGCGTGTGTGTGGTGTGGTCAAGAATGTTGGCGAGCCTGGTGGTGGTCCGTTCCTCACCTACAATCAAGATGGCACGGTGTCGCTCCAGATTTTGGAGAGTTCACAGATTGACAAGTCCAACAAGGAGTATATGGAGATGTTCACCAAGGGCACGCACTTCAATCCTGTCGACCTTGTGTGTGCAGTCAAGAACTACAAGGGCGAAGCATTCGACCTTCCTAAGTATGTCGACCCCACCACGGGATTCATCTCCCAGAAGTCAAAGGGTGGCAAGGAGTTGCAGGCCCTTGAGTTGCCAGGACTGTGGAATGGAGCCATGAGCGATTGGAGCACGGTCTTCGTGGAGGTTCCCCTTGGCACCTTCAATCCTGTCAAGACTGTCAATGACCTGTTGCGCGACCAGCATCAGTAAAGTGCATAGTGCCTTATCAAAAACACCAGCGTGGAGATTGTTCTTTTCCACGCTGGTGTTTTTTTTTGTTTCTAACAGCAATGCTCTTAGTTGGCAGGCTGAGCAGGGGCCTCTGCTGCGGGAGCCTCCTTGGCAGGAGTTGCAGCAGCGGGAGCCGCAGCGTCTTTCTGCTGGCTGGCACCAAATCCGGGCAGGTTGTTGGGATTGGTGACAGGGTTCTCAATGTTCTCCATCACCGAGGTGTCGGTTCCTGCTGTGGGGGCCACCCACGCACAGATAATACTGATGACAACCATGGCGGCAGCGAGCCCCCAGGTGGCCTTCTCGATGAAGTCGGTGGTCTTACGGACACCACCAATCTGGTTGTACTGGGCGAAGCTTGAAGAAAGGCCACCGCCCTTAGACTCTTGAATGAGCACAATACCGATCATCAGCACTGCTGCAATCACGATAAGAATGACAAATAATGTGTACATAGTTTTTTAATTGTTTAATTATTTAATTTTTGAATTATTCTTGCTGTTTATAATTAATTTTTCTAAGAATCTAATCTGGTCGGCGAAATAGATATTCTTTTGCGGATAGCGTTCAGCCAGTCGACCGATGATATCGAGGGCTTTCTGATACCGTCCTTGTTTAATATAGATGCGAGCCAGGGTTTCCGTGAAGAATTCCTCTTCGCCTTCTTCTTCCTCTGTGGCCTCTTCGTTGTTGTCGGCAACAGGCTCTTCGGGCAGGTCGCCAAGCAGAATGCGCCCTTTCTCCTTCTCCAAAAAGGTGTCTATCAGGTCTTGTCCTTTCATCTGCGGCGTAGTGTCGGGGATGCTGTTCTCCTCCTCGATGGCCAGCAGATAGGCCACATAGTCTACGGCAGCATCTGCTGGGGTAGGGCGTCGGCGAGTTTTTTCTTCTGGCTCATCATCCTGGGGAATCGAGTCGAGGAACGAGTCAATGAGGTCGATGGTGCGGCTGGAGTCATGAGGCTGGCTGGTATCACTAAGACGGCTAGAATCGCTCGGATGACTAGTACTGCCAGTATGACCAGATATCTGTTGGCGTAGCTGGTAGTGGGCCGCCTCAATCATTTGGAAGATGGTTTTCCGGTCTGTGATGTACACGGCAGCCCTGCGCAGCTCTTCGTCGAACGACGAATCGTGCAACAGATAGAGATTCTGCAATAAGAGCAGACGGGCTGTCTGGAAATACGGATGCAATGCCAACATAGACCGCAACTCGTACAGCGTGTCGCGGTCCATCCGTTCTGGATGATTGATCAGTTCCGTTATTTCCATATCTTTCTAATTCTCAATTCTCCATTCTCAATTACCAGTTTGCCACCGTGGCATTGAATATCTGGTCGCAGATGTCTTTGATCATTTGTGTCACCAGCTCTTCCTGCACAGCATTGAGCGACAGAGTGGTCTCATAGGGCTGTGACGCTGTGAACTGCTTCTCGAAATCCTCATCGTGGTTCTTGTTGTTGGTGAACCTTACATTGACAGTAATCGAGAGCTCCGTCTGTGCGGAATAACCTTCCGACGATACCGATTTGTTCTTCTGGTCGTATCTCACGATTTCACCCTCCAGCTTCAGGTCGCCATTGCGTTTCACTTGTATCAGTCGTGTGTGGCTGGCAAACTGGTCTTTCAGCTCGTTGTTGAACATCGGGCCCATAGGTCCCCAGACGTAAGCAGAACGGATGGGGAATTCGGCAATCTGAATGGTCTTGGTCTTGGTGTAGTCGATGCTGGCGCCATTGAACTTGTAGCTGACAGAGCATGAGATAATCAGCAGCGAGAGGAGGATGCCCAGTCCGTACTCCTTGAGCCGACGATAGAGCGTGCGGTCGCTGATGCCCAGCTCTTGTGCAGCCTTCTTGCGGTTGCCGCCGTTGCGGTCGAGGGCTTTCTCCAGAGCCTGCCGGCTCCAGTCGTTCACATTCAGGTTCTCAGGCTCGGACTCCACATACTCCTCTGCTTCTGCATCTTCAGCAGAGGTGATGGGCGAGAGGTGTGAGGGGAGCGGTGCTCCCTGCACGTCTTCAATCTGTTTCTTCAGGGTGCTCATCTCGCGGCGCATGTCGTTGACATTGCTGCGCAGCTCGAAGAGAATCTTGTATAGAATTTCCCGCTCGTTCTCAAACGAGTGGTCGCCGTCTTTATGAATGGTGGCCAGCTGGGTGGTCTCCATGTCTTGCGGAATGAACTGCGAAAGAATGGCAGGGGTAATCAGCCGGTCGGTGCTGAGGATAGAGAGTTGTTCGGTGATGCTCTTCAGCTGGCGGATGTTGCCCGGCCACTTGTAGCGCATCAGCATTTGTTTGGCGTCATCGCTGAGCACCACCTTGTCCATACGGTATTTCTCGGCCATCTGCATGGCGAAGAGACGGAACAGCAGGATGATGTCCTCACCGCGATCACGCAGGGCAGGCATCTGTATCTGCACCTGATTCAGACGATAGTAGAGATCTTCACGGAATCGCCCCTCGCTGATAGCCTTTTGGATGTTCACATTGGTGGCAGCCACCACACGCACGTCGGTTTTCCTGATCTCTGTGCCTCCCACGGGAATGTATTCTCCGTTTTCCAGCACTCTGAGCAGGCGTGCCTGTGTAGCCATGGGCAGTTCTCCCACCTCATCCAGAAACAAGGTGCCCTTGTTGGCCACTCCGAAATAGCCCAGAGAATCGTTGATGGCTCCCGTGAATGAGCCTTTGACATGGCCAAAGAGCTCAGAGTCGATGGTTCCTTCGGGAATGGCACCACAGTTGATGGCAAAATATTTCTCGCGGCGACGGGGTGAATTGTCGTGGATAATCCGCGGCAGGATGTCCTTGCCCACACCACTCTCACCAATAATCAGCACACTCAAGTCGATGGGCGACACCTTGAGGGCGACGTCCAGGGCGTTATTCAGTGCTTCGCAGTTGCCTACGATGTTATAACGCTGTTTGATATTCTGAAGTTCGGTAGTCTTCATAGCGAGGTGCAAAGGTACGAAGAAAAACTGACATAATGGCACATTTTGGCAGAAATTAACTTTCTTCTGCTGTTTCCTGCCTTGTTTCGGGTTTTGTGTCGTGGTTGTCAGCCGGTTTTTCCTTTCTGAACTGGTCTTTGGGACGCACGGCAAAACGGGCCTTGTCGCCATCTTCGCGCTTCTCGTGGAAGAGCTTGGGCAGCGGGTTCTTCAGTGGCTCGTCGTATTGCTGGCGGTTGCGCCAAATGTCGATGGCGGTATAGATGGCCTGTCGCATGGAGTTCTCGTCAGCCTTGTTCTGTCCGGCAATATCGTAGGCTGTGCCGTGGTCGGGCGACGTCCTGACGATGGGCAGTCCGGCAGTATAGTTGACACCATTCTCCAGGGCGATGGTCTTGAAGGGGGCCAGTCCCTGGTCGTGATACATGGCCAGTACACCGTCGAAATGTCCATAGGTGCCCGAGCCAAAGAATCCGTCAGCGGCATAGGGTCCAAAGGCCTGTGTGCCTGTTGTGGCCAGCTCTTCGATGGCAGGCGCAATGATGTCTTTCTCTTCTGAGCCCAACAGGCCCTGGTCGCCGGCATGGGGATTGAGCGCCAGCACAGCGATGCGTGGGTTGGAGATGCGGAAGTCGCGTTTCAGAGCCAGGTGGAAAATCTTGGCTTTCTCGATGATGGCTTCCTTGGTGATGGCTGCCGACACCTCCTTGATGGGCAGATGGGTGGTCACCAGGGCCACACGCAGGTCATTGCTCATCAGAATCATCAGCGCCTTCTGGCCTTCTCCCACGCTGGTCTCGATATACTCGGTGTGTCCAGGGAAATGGAATCCGGGACTCTGGATGGTGGCCTTGTTGATGGGGGCCGTCACCAGCACATCATAGAGCTCGGCACGATAGTCGGTCATCGCACGGTCGAGGGCCTTGAAGGCGGCTTGTCCGGCTTCTTGTGAGGGCTGTCCGAAGTCTATTTTGATGTCGTCGTTCACACAGGCCAGCAGGTTCACCCGTCCGTCGCGAGCCTCTTCCGCTGTGTTGATCGTGTTGAAGTTGGTCTCCAGGTTGAGGGCCTTGCGGTGATAAGCCGCAATCTTTGGCGAACCATAGATGATAGGTGTGCAAAGTTCGAGCATCTGCGGGTCGGAAAAGACCTTGAGAATCACCTCGTAACCGACACCATTGGTATCTCCTTGCGTGATAGCTACGCGAATTTTTCTTTCTTGTTCCATATTGTTTTCTTGTCGTTATTTCGATATTTTGATATTTCGAGATTCCGATGTTTCATGATTCCGGTTTCTCGCCGTCGATAGCAGACCGCAGGCGGCAAAGATGTCCTGACCGCGCGAGGCCCTGATGGTGGTGGTGATGCCGTGGTGGGTCAGATAGTCGCGCAGGGCTTCCATGCGACTGTCGTCACTGGCAGGCAGGTCGACATTCGGAATCTGGTGGAATCGGATGAGATTCACCCGGCACTCCAGCCCCTCCAGCAGACGGACTATCTCGCGGCCATAGAGCGGCGAATCGTTCAGTCCGCCAAAGCAGATATACTCGAACGAGCAGCGGCGCTGGTGCGTGAAGTCATATTGCTTCAGCAGGGCGATGGTCTCTTCCAGCGGCATCGCCTTCTCTGCCGGCATCAACCTGAGGCGCTGTTCATGCAGGGGTGAGTGCATGGAGATGGCCACGTGGCATTCGCTCTCATCCAGGAAACGCTTCAGTTTGCTCCTCACTCCCACGCTGCTCACCGTGATGCGCTTAGGGCTCCACTGCCAGCCCCAGTCGGCAGTCATGATTTCGCATGTCTTCAGCACGGCATCCAGATTGTCCATCGGCTCGCCCTGTCCCATGAACACGATATTCGTCAGCCTGTCCACCTCGGGCAGTGCATAGATCTGGTTCAGAATGTCAGCAGCCGTCAGGTCGCCATGCCATCCCTGCTTGCCCGTCTGGCAAAACAGGCAGTTCATCTTGCACCCCACTTGGCACGACACACACAGTGTGGCCCTGTCTTTGTCGGGGATATACACCGTCTCCACGAATTTTCTGGAATTTCCTGAATCTCCGGAATCTCCGGAGTTTCCGGAACTTCCGGCATTTCCGGAGTTTCCAGAACTTCCGGCATTTCCGGACGCCTCTGCCGGAAAGAGATACTTGATGGTGCCGTCTTTCGAGCGCTGACAGTCGATGGGCGCCATCGCTCCCACCTCATATTCCTCAGCCAGCCGTTGGCGGTTTTGTTTCGAGATGTTGGTCATGTCGTCGATACTTCTGACATGCTTCTCATAGAGCCATTGCGCTATCTGCCTGGCGGTAAAGGCAGGCATACCCAAACTGCCGACAACAGCCTTCAGCTCTGTCGGAGTC
>Ga0326512_10001714_pt1 | contig 16581 bp, 32 predicted proteins | sample 1_2617_0518_D_FD_203652 | JGI IMG/M metagenome (GOLD analysis project Ga0326512, IMG submission 203652) | Bovine rumen microbial communities from UC Davis, California, United States - 1_2617_0518 | ecosystem: Host-associated > Mammals > Digestive system > Stomach > Rumen | place: USA... | reverse complement strand
TCAACTATGAGACCAATCTCACGGACTTCCGTACCAGGCTGAGGGACTTCTGTAACGCTCTTAAGTCGAAGATAGGCTATCAGAGGCTCGAGGACACGTTCCATCCCGACGAGTACCGCATGGCGACCTTTGTAGATATGATCGATGTCAATCCGGTAATGTACAACACAGCGTCAACGTTCAAACTGGTATTTGATTGCAAACCGCAACGGTTCTTGAAGTCCGGCGAGGAAGAAATAACCATCACAAGCGGTGACGAATTGGACAACCCTTCGCCATTTGAAGCACTCCCACTCATCGAAGTGGTGGGCGTTGGGTCTCTTACCGTTGGAAACATCACCGTGACCATAACAGGAGAATCGACACAGGACATCTTCATTGATTCCGACATCATGGAAGCATATGAGGATGATAATGGTGCCATCATATCAAGGAACGACAGGATCAGTTTGAGCGGAATGAATTTCCCGACATTGGGAACTGACACAGGAATAACCTACACAGGATTGACCTCCGTTAAAGTAACACCAAGGTGGTGGACGATATGAGGTGGATAATATGATTCCCATTTTATATGAAAGTACAGAAACCCAGTTCACCTCCAACGGTCTCGGGCGATTGGTCGATACGATTTCAGCCACGGTCACCGAGGAAAGGAACGGAGTCTATGAACTGGAGTTCCAATATCCCATTGAGGGAGAGAAATACAGACTTTTAAGAGAGGGCAGAATCGTAGCCGTAACACATGACGAGACAGGCGATGTTCAACCTTTTATCTTGTATAAGCGAACCGCAACGATGGATGGATTAGTCACATTCAATGCGTATCATCTGTCCTATAGGCTTTCCAACATAGTTGTCATGCCGTTCACCGCATCGGGCATAACTGAAGCAATGGCAGACATCGTGCCAAATTCAGCAAACCTCAACCCCTTCACTTTTTGGACGGACAAGGTGGTATCATCTCAATTCAGTTTGGATGAGCCACGGAGCGTCCGTTCTTTATTAGGTGGGGAACAGGGGTCTCTGTTGGATGTATTCGGCAAGGGCGATTATGAATGGGACAAGTGGACGGTCAAACTCCATTTGAACCGAGGAACGGATTCGGGCGTATCAATTCGGTACGGCAAGAACCTCTCCGACATCACACAGGACATAGATGCATCCAATTACTACAACGCCATCGTCCCTTACTGGAAAGGGGAGGATTCAATCGTAACTCTTCCCGAAAAGTATGTAACGAATACCGATGATGACATCGTAGCAATATCCGTGGATTTGTCCGATGCGTTTGAAGAAGAACCAACCGTCGAACAGTTAAGGGCCGAAGCAGAACGCAGAATCGAGAACGGTGTCAATGTTGAAGAGAACATCAAGGTGGACTTTGTTCAACTGTGGCAGACGGAGGAATATAAGGAATATGCTCCACTTCAAAGGGTGAACCTTTGCGACACGGTTTCCGTCTTTTATGAGGATCTCGAAGTAAACGCCTTACAAAAGAAGGTCATCCGCACCGTGTGGAATGTTCTCCTTGACCGATATGACGAGATTGAACTGGGCGATTCACAGACCACCCTTGCAGACATCATCACGGAAATCACTGACAACGCTCTGTCCGATGTTCCTTCAACATCAATGATGGCTCAAGCGATAGCGAACGCCACGAACAAGATAACAGGGAATAGCGGTGGCTATGTCATCCTTCACAAGGATGCGAACGGTCAGCCGTATGAACTGTTGGTCATGGATATGCCGAATATCAACACGGCGGTGAATGTATGGCGTTGGAATCTCGGAGGACTTGGATTCAGTTCCACGGGATACAACGGAGACTATTCATCCGTGGCTCTTACGATGGATGGACAGATAAACGCAGACCTCATCACCGTGGGAACATTATCCGCTAACCGTATCAAAGGCGGTGTCCTTCAGTTAGGCGGTGAGGATAACGGAAACGGTGTCCTTCAATTACGAACCGCAGACGGAACACTCGTCGGACAGATGGACAACGGCGGTCTCAAGATGTTCGGACAAGACGGATATGTTCTTATGAACTATGCAGAAGGGTTTGCCGGATTTGATTTGAACGGCAACAAACTCTACTGGGTAGCATCCGATCAATTCCACATGAAGAAAGCCGTTGTTGAAGAAGAAATAACTCTCTGTCAAAAGTTACGATTCATCGAAGTAAATACATCAACGAATACTGGAGTCGCTCTGGTATCAGTAGGAGGTTAATATGGCAATCACGGCTTCGATTAGCCTTTCGGAAAATTCATATAGTACGGCGAACAACACATCGTCCGTCACTTGTAAGGTAACCGTTAAGTGGACATATTCCTCAAACGACAGGAACAACACCACCAAGACATTGACCTTCAACGGTACGAAGTACACCACCACGATGAACATCAACTCCTCGGTGACATCATCGGGGAGCATGACCTTGTTTAATAAGACATTGACCGTTGCTCACAATTCGGACGGAACAAAGACGGTGAGTGCATCGGTAAGAATCCCGACAAATACCTCAAGCGGAACGGTCACCGCATCCAAGTCGCTGACACTTACGAATATTCCTCGATATCCGTCTGTCACGGCTCAAGTAAATGCGGTCAATGAGTTTTCGGCAACTATCGGGTGGTCATCAAATGCCGTGTGCGATTATGTGTGGTATTCCCTCGACTGGGGAACTACTTGGACGGCGGTAGGCTCTGTCAATTCTTCAAGCGGTACATTCTTTATAGACAATCTCCCCGCGGGAAGGACATACCATGCCTTGGTACGATTAAGACGGAAAGACTCACAACTGACCGCAAATTCATCAAAATTCGACTTAAACACCTATGCTTATCCGTATGCAAACTCGACCCCAAACTTTACGATAGGCAATGCATTAACTATTGGATTATATAACCCATTAGGCAGAACGGTTACGGTTACAGTTACAGGGGCAGATGGCAGCCAAATAGGTGCAGACACGGTTTCCGGCACAAGCATCACGGGATACAACAACAATACGGTAGTAAGCCGATTGTATGCTTCTATCCCAAATGCCAAAAGCGGAACATACACCGTAAAAGTCACATATGGCAGTATAGTTAATACAAAAACGGGTGGCACATATACGGTCAATGCATCCACTTCGGCTCCGTCGTTTAGCGGGGAATCGTATGAGGACACAAACCCAACTACAACCGCAATAACTGGGGACAATAAAAAGTTGCTCCCGACACGGAGTACATTAAAATTTGACATTTCCGACATAACCGCAAGGAACGGTGCGACCATATCGGGTGCAACAGTAACCTTGAACGGCACCAATTATCCCATGACCATATCGGGATCAAGTGCAACGGTGTCCAATGTTCCGTTAAACTCAAGCGGACAGAACGCCACTATAACATTGACAGATTCAAGAGGGTTGGCCTATTCCAAATCAGTACCCCTTGACATAGTGGATTATTCTGCTCCGAACATATCGGCAACCGCAGAGCGAGACTCGGGATTCTACTCCGAGACCGACATCACGCCAACGGTCAATTATACATCACTCGGTACGAATGCGGTCACCATCAACCTAAAGGCTAGGAAGGTGGGAACAACCGCATACACGGTAGACCAAACGATTCCAGACGGACAAACAACACAAGTCGCCCTTGACAACGAGTACGCTTGGGAGATCCTGTTAACCGTCACGGACTCCCTCGGAGGAACAGGAACATATAACATCACCATTGCAAGGGGTCTCCCCTTAATGTACTTCGACACGGAAATGAATTCCGTAGGTCTTAACCAGTTCCCAAGCCATGCCGAGTCCTTTGAGATAGCGGGGGACTTATACATCAATGCTTCTAAACTTGCGGACTTCGTAATCGAAGAGGGTACAAGCGGTATATGGAAATACAGGAAATGGAATAGCGGGAAATCCGAATGTTGGGGTCAAGCCGAGAGCAATAATATATCGAATGTTGCGGTCAACGGATGGTATGGAGGCACATTTACACCTCCGGACTTCCCAAGTGGGTTATTCGTTACGACACCGCATTGCTGGGCAAACTTGACCTATTGGGGAAATGGCTACCATTTCGGTTGTGCCTACTCAGTATCTGCAACAAGATGCTCTGTGTTGGGCATAAGAAACGACAATGTTTCAAGCAAAATGTATGCGGACATTTACGCAATGGGTCGATGGAAATGAGGAGGTAAAAGATGACAACTTATAGAACACCCGATAATAGGAAAATTTATCGACAGGCAGACAAGAGATGGGCGATGCTGCCTTATCCAACTAAAAACTACACATTCAAAAACAACGCTTGCGGATGTTGTGCGGTTCTTCATTGTATAATCGAAAGAGAAAAATACAAGAATTACACACCCGCCACCATTCAGCCGTATATGAAACAGTACGCCACCAAGGGACATGGCACCGAATGGCGTGGGATCACGGCGGGACTCAAACATTACGGATTAAAAGATGTAAAAGCACTCGACTACATGGCTGACCTTTGGAAGGAACTGAAAAAGGGCGACAGGGTGGGGGTGCTTTTATTTAACAATAACCTCGGCCCCGACAAGACTCGCTTCACCTTTGGCGGTCATTATATCGCATTCGTAGGGTATAAAGAGGTAAACGGAAGACACTATCTGTGGCTCAAAGATTCCGGCGGGCGCAAGCACGATGGTTTCATGTGCTACGAGAGATCCATGCGTGGATGCATCAATAAGATTTGGGTCGGAAGACTTCCCGATGAAATCGACCTCCCTTCAAAGGGATATTGGACTCTTGGCGATAAGTCCCCCGAGATTATCAAGATTCAAAAGTTCCTCAAGAAAAAGGGATTCTATAACGGAAAGATAGGAACGAAGTCCGGCAGAATCGGAAAGAAGACCTACGATGCAATCAAGAAATGGCAGAAAGCAAACGGTCTTGTTGTTGATGGAAAATGGGGTGCAAAGTGCAATGCCGTATATGAGGTGCAGATATGAATGACCAGGTGATTGTTACAATTTTGGGATTTGTGGTCACCATGATAGCGGTGGTAAGTCCCATCATCAAACTGAATAATAGCATCACGGCTCTCACGGCTTCAGTCAATTCATTGAAGGAAATCATCCAGGAACTGAAGGGCCGTATAGATTCACACGGCAAGGAGATAGATGAAATCAATGTCCACCTTGCAGACCACGAAGCAAGATTGAAGGTGTTAGAGAAATGAAAGAAGCACTAATCAAATTACTTAAAATCAAATCTATCGTCACGATCCTGTTGACCATTACATTCGTAGTGGGAGCCATCCTTCAGCAAGTCGAAGGGTGGGAGATTCCCGAAGCATTGGTCAACATTTACTTGATGATAGTGGGTTTCTATTTTGGGACTCAGTTCAATAAAAACGAGAAGACAACCGAATCGGATCTGAACGATCCTGAACAGTAGGCAGTCGGGGACGGCTGCAAAAGCTCTCCTTTTATTCTCTATATATTAGCAAAGAACCCCGGGCAGATACGCTCGGGGCTTTTTGCGTGGAAATGATAGACCTACAAGGCCCAAAATCGACGATTTCAGCGATTTTTAAGTGTTAGTCGATAAACAGATAGACGTCATCCGAAACGGACAGAAACGCTTTGCTTATCTTGTGGTTTTTCAGCTTCCCATACAAGCCGGTCCAGGAATCCTTCCATATTGTACCGGCGCGATTTCCATCGGCATAGATTGCGAGACCGTCGTAGTCGGGGATCTTGCAGATTTGGATCTCTTTTATAGTGGATTGCTTCCGGATCTTCCTGAGACCATCCTCAGCCAGTTTATCTTGGTACGTTGCCAGCTTGATCTGATGACCATCGAAGGGGAGCGACTGAGGGACGGAATAAAGCAGACCGTCAGGCTTCTTTTTAAACAGATTTAAACTCATTTGAACCACCTCCAAACTTATTATAATCTTTACTTGACAAAAGAGCAAGCCAGTGATATTATAATTACAGGTGATACGGCTATACAAACTAAACGCCAAGGGGAAACCCAAGGCGTAAAATTTAAAGGAAAAACTATTCCCACAATTATGACTTTGGGTAATTTTTAACAAGGTAGTTGGGGATAGTCAAAATTACAACTATATACAGTATAATCGAATCACCTAAGAATATTAATCGGAGGTGATTTTTTTATGAGCGAAAGCTATCAGCAGTTTGCCATCGTCGTCGGAGACTCGGCTCAATCATTAACTGAGAAGCTTAACGAACAGCTCTACAAACTTAGGGGAAAACATCCAGTAGTTACATTCGAGGGAATGATAGCACGAATCTGCTACGAAGAGACCGAAAGAGAACCGGAACCGGAAGAGGAACAGAAGAAGCCAGTTATTAAACTGACTTGTCAGGATTGTCCTTATTTCGTTCCGGTACTGAAAGCAGACGGATCCGTCGACCAGCGTAGTCGTAAAGGCGGATGTCCGTTCACTAAGTACAAGGTCACAACTCGTGATCATGATGTATGTGAGAAATTACTGAATAATCTCAATGATGGGGAGGTCAAGTTATGCGTAGTAGATTAATCAACAGAAAAACAATCGGAACGGTTCTCGTGTTAGTGGGGCTCGTATCAGCGATCGGCTTAGCCGGTTCGAGTGATATCGGATCTATTCCGTTCCTGAAGGCAGTTATCGGAGCAATGGGGTCGCTGGCCCTGATGGGAGCCGGTGCGGTACTGTTAGGAGGCGAACAGAATGAAGATACTTTATAAGAAGCCAGGAGAAGCTCCTGAGATCCGAGACGTAGCGAACGACCTTGAAGCCCTTCAGGATCTCGTAGGTGGATACATCGAGACGGTTACAGTCGGAAACATGGTTATCATTTGCAACGAAGAAGGAAAACTGAAAGGTATGCCACTGAACTTCCTCGTAAAGACCCGAAGCTATACGGAGCCGATTGTAGGCCCTGCGATATTCTGCAGAACAGACCACTGGGACTTCGCCGACATCCTGGACGAGGACATTGAGAAGATAAAAGCCGATATGGGATGGGGGTGCTGAGATGAACGGAAGAAGATTGATAAGTACCGAACGCAATACCGAACGCTTCGAGCTGAAAGCGAACAGGACCGACCTGAACCTGTTGGTAGACGGTCTGAAGAGGGCCATCGTAATCGGTGGGCTTAAATACGAAGATACTTTCAAATATGTGTCAATGGTGGAGGAGCTTATCTCCATCAGAGACGGAGAGATAATAGACGAGATATAGGAGGAGCAAAATGAGTGTGTCAAGGACAAATGCCGAATACTACAACTTAAGAAGGGAATACGTGGAGGGAGCGCTTCGGATGGCTCTCACTCCAATCAGGTCCTTTGATGGTATCCAGTACACAAAGAAGACTCTTACTGGTGACGAGTTCGTGAAGATCTCCGACTTAACCGGAGCAACGATGTTCCTGAACGTTACCGGAATGAGCAGAGCTGAAATACTGAAAGATGTATCCAGGCTCATACTGATGGACGATATAAACGACAGTTCCATCATCCCCCATGGATTCGTAACGGACGAGGATGAGAAGCTGACCATTGCGGAATTATTCAGAGAGGAGAGAGCATAATGTATAAGGTGAGAATTAGAGTGAGCTACTGTGAGAAGGTGATCAAGTTCAAGGACTTCCAGCAGGTACAGGACTTCCTGAGATACCTGGTGGACGGAACAGACGAAGCCACATCCGTAGAGATTTGGAGAGAAGACGAGACTGAGGAGGCGGAAGTAAATGAGTGAAAGATTGACTGGAGACTTCCATAAGGCATTGGATAAGCAGTGGCTTGGACATTGGGACTGCCCCGCTGGAGGAGTGGATGATTTAGTGGTTACCATTGACCACTTTGAGAAGGCGGATGTAACAGGAACGAATGGGTCCAAGGACAAGAAAAATATTTGTTACTTTAAAGAGTGCAAACCGCTGATTTGCAATGTAACTAACATGAAGATGATCGCTAAGGTTCTCGGATCTAATAACTTTGAGGACTGGGAAGGCAAGCAGATAGCGTTATACGAAGCGAACGAGCGCAGAGCTGAAGACGGCAAGGCGGTTAGAGTAAGAGATTACAAGCCGATAGTCGAGACGGCCATCTGTGAAGGATGCGGGAAACCAATCGAAGCTCACGGGTCATGGACGGTGAACAGAATCGTAACGATGAGCAGAGAAAAGTACGGAGCCAGCCTCTGCTGGGACTGTGCTAAGAAGATGAAGGAACAGGAGGCAGAGTAAAATGAACGAAAGCATAATCACAATGGGATTTAAGTTTGAAGACTTAGAGCAAGTCCCATTACCTACTGGTCGTAGAGGGGGAAACAGAGTTAACAAGCACATCTCTCTGTCGAGAAACGCATTATATTTTAGTAACTATATTGTTAAAGACCTCGGCTTAAAATACCACGACCGTTGCAACCTCAAAATGTTACCTAATAATAAGGGCTTCGTCCTCCTTCTTGGAGCAGATGGCTTCCTCTTCACAAACGGAGGCACAAATGGGAAAGGAAAGGTTTGTGGCCTGGCAATTAGCGGGAAAAACATGGCAGATTATTTTAGAGAAAGGTTTAAAACCACTAAATTTGATTATAACAAAATAGGAGACGATTTAATTTATATCACTCCTATTCAGGAAGAACAGGAGGGCAAATAATGGCATTACTAATCAAAGGACTCCACATAGAGGAGTTAATCATCGACACGGATCCCGAAGAGGAACAGCCTGAGCCAGAACTTAACGAGAACTTGGCGAGAACTTTGATGGAACCTCTTCAGGACGAACCGAAACCCGAACCGAAAAAGACCGCATCGAAACCAGCACCGAAGAAGACCGCACCGAAGAAGAACACCAAGCCGATAGATAAGGGCAAGATCGGAGCTCTCCACAGAGCGGGCTGGAGTGCTGCAAAGATAGCTGATGAGATGAAGCTGGGACTGAGTACGGTCTATAAGATAATCAAAGAGATTCAGGAGGAGAGCAAATGAAATACAGTCAGTGGGGAGTCAGACCCATTATGAAAGAAACTCCAGCGGGGGAGCGTTGGGTATATGAATTATACAGATTGGAATCAGGCGGGGAGTTTAAAGAAAAGGAAGAAGCTGAACACCTTGCCTATGAGCTGAACAGGGAGGCAACCGATGGAGCTGACAAATGAGAACTATTTCAGCCCCGAAGCAATGAGCAAATACTGGTCAGTGAGCGCATTCAAATCATTCAGCCGTTGCGAGGCTTGCGGTCTGGCAGAGGTCAAAAGAGAATACAAGCGAGAGGTAACGGATGCGCTCCTGATCGGGTCATATGTGGATGCTCACTTCTCAGGCGAGATGACTCCATTCATGGCGATGAACGGGGACAAGATGTTCAAGAAGAACGGTGAACTGCTGGCCAAGTTCGAACAGGCAAACAGGATAATCGAAGCCGTCGAGAATCAGCCCCTTATGATGGAATTCCTGACGGGAGACAAACAGACCGTACTGACTGCGGATCTCTTCGGAGTTCCTTGGAAAGGAAAGCTCGACGTACTGACCGATAAGAGAATCGTCGACCTGAAGTGCGTCAAGGACTTCAACGACATATATGATCCAGGCTACGGGTACCGCTCATGGATCGAATACTGGGGCTATGACATCCAGGGAGCCGTATATCAGAGGCTGGTGGAAGAGAACACCGGCAAGGTCCTTCCATTCTACATCGTAGCGGTAACGAAGGAAAAGGTTCCCGATATGAAAGTGATTCAGATCCCACAGCATATACTCGACACGGCCCTGAAGCTGGTCGAGGCGAAGATAGACAGATTCGACCTGATAAAACAGGGCGAGATCGAACCGAGACGGTGCGAAAAATGTGACTGGTGCAAATCCACTAAGAAGCTGACCGTCCCGGAAGTATACGAAATAAAGGAGGTATAAATTATGAAATTTACTAAAAGTGAGAAAACAATATATACAACTCAGAACTATGATTTATTCATTTTCCCAGATTGGAATCGCGACATTGCTATACCAAGAGTGACCAAGATGGTTGAATCTATTAAAAAAGTGGGTTGGCTTCCTCAGCCCGCTTTAGTAAATGAAAAGTTTGAGGTAATAGATGGGCAGTCAAGAATTAAAGCACTGGAATATCTAAAAATGCCAGTTGAGTTCATTATAATGCCAGGAATAGGGAGAGAGGAATGTCAGAATCTTAATCGTTTTCAAAAGAACTGGACAACAAGGGATTTTATCGATTCTTATATCTCTGAGGGCAATGAAAACTACATCTGGCTAAAGGAGATGCTCTCAAGATATAAAGGTCTGACTGCAAACGTGGTAATGGCTATTGCGCGAGCGAAGGGCGAAGCCTGGAGCGTCCCTAATGGTTCAAGAGATTCTATTACGGATGGTTCATTATGTTTAACAAACGAAGAGAAAAATCATGTAGAGAATGTATTTTTTTATCTGTCAAGATTTTCTGATACCGCTAATTTCCTCGGCGGGAGAAAAGACGTTTTTTACTCCGCTGTTTTATTTATGTCTATGATTGATGGCGTAGATAAAGAACGTCTTTGCGCAGTTGTAAATAACGCAAGATTTGATGGCATGGTTTCGTCCGGAACAGTAGAAGGATGGCTGCAGCAACTTGAGTTCTTTTATAACAAAAAGCTCCGCAAAGATAACAAGGTCGATGTAGTACATAGGTACAGAGTCGCATCATAAGGAGGCCGTCTGATGATAAAGCAGATGACAACAAGGGAAATCGACAACATAGGAGCTTACATCAGAGCGGTCCGCAAGTCAAAAGGGCTGACTCTGAAGCAAGCTGCGACTAAGGCGGGGCTGACCGAGTCGGCTCTTTCCAAGTACGAAAACGGTACGAGGGTACCGCATTATGATTCGCTTATGAAGATCCTGAACGCATTGGAGATAGATCTGATGCTGATGGACAATTAAATAGCTATAGAGCGGGGCGGGAAAAACATCCTTTCAAAGTGTAAGAACGTTGATTTAAAATTACCCCTTCCAAAATAATTAGTGCCTATTAAGGTTCAAGCATTCTCCTAATGTCAAATTTTTTCAAGCACCCGTCCCGCTTTATATATCCATTTAGAGGGTGCAAATCGACGATTTGGGAGGGTTTTATAACGCAGACGATAAATATATCAATACGGAGGAAACAGATGAACATTCACATGATACACGGCAGACTCGTAAGGGATCCTGAGCTGACCAAAGGCAACGAAGACAAGAACAGCAGATGCAACTTCACCGTAGCTGTAGACAGACGATACGGAGATGAAACGGACTTCTTCGATTGTGTCGTATTCGGGAAGAGGGCTGAAGTAATCGACAAGTATTTCAGCAAGGGCTCCGAGATCATCGTATCAGGAGAAGGACAGATCCGCTCCTATGACGATAAGAACGGAGTAAGACGCAAGGCATACAGCATCCTGGTAGCTGATTTTAATTTCTGCGGTTCCAGGAACGACGGATCTAACACCCAGGCAGCACCTGAACCGACCGAGAAAGCACCTGAGAAACTTGATGAGGACATACCATTCTAATGATTATTGTAGATACGCGAGAAAAAGACAGAGCTATAAGAAAAATACTGGATTATTTTGATGAGCAGGGACTTAAGCACTGGTCTCACGGAATGATATTCGGGGATTATATGGATTATGAAAAACCCCTGCTTGTTATTGACAGAAAGCAAAATATACTCGAGCTTGCTAAAAACTGCACTTCCGAGCATGAGCGCTTCAAGAGAGAGATGGAGCGCGCGAAAGAAGTGGGTGCACACCTTGTTATACTTGTTGAGCAAGACAAATACAAAGACCGGGGAGAATGGGTGCGAGTCAAAACCATAGAAGATCTGATGCGCTGGAGCACGGATCACAAGACGAAGACCGGCAGAACAGTCACCATGAGAGGCGAACAGGTCTATCGCATACTGGCTTCATGGAAAGCCAAATACCCGATTTCAGTCGAGTTCTGTGATAAACGTTCAACAGGTCGGAGAATCACGGAAATCCTCTACGGAACGAAGGCAGAGCCTCACAGGAGCATATAAGATGAACGGATACATTAAAATCGACAGAGGAATAATGGACTGGGAATGGTGGGACGACGACAAGGTCCTGAAGCTGTGGCTGACCATCCTGCTGCTTGCTAATTGGGAAGACAAAAAGTGGCATGGCAAAGAGATTCCACGCGGTTCTTTTTGGACGTCAATCGAATCGCTCTCGGAAGCCTCAGGATTAAGCACTCAAGAGGTGCGTACTGCATTATGTAAACTTATATCAACAGGCGAGGTAACAAGCAAAGCAACAAACCAAGGAAGGCTCATAACCGTAGTAAAATACGGGGTTTTCCAAGATGACACTTCAAAAAGCAACAAGCAACCTAACAATCAACCTAACAAGCAAGCAACAACAACTGAAGAAATAAAGAATAAATATATATGGGGACAGGGAGGAATTCATCGTGAATATTGCTGAGGACATTCTAATAGGGACATGGCTACAAGGGGAACGTTTAGAGGACCTTTCCCATGTAGACCCCAAATATTTTGAATTCTCGGCCTTAGTAAGAGAGCTGAAGAGAGGACTGCCACTCGATGATATATACCTCAGTCATAAAGACCTCCGAGCGGATCTTATACGGTGGACGACTATAAACGCGCCTGCCTTGTATGAGTCCTCATACCGGAGCCTGATAGACCTGCAGACGAGAGACCAGGTGAAGCACACCGATGACCTCGGGAAGATACAGGAACTGATCGCCTTAAGAGACTCATACTTCACCGAACCGATTGCGGGCTTCAAGGACTACGCTTCATCCTACATGAACGAGATGAAACGCAAAGAGACCCAGGAACTGATTAAGTGGGACGGGGTGCCGAGCCTCCAGGAGATGACCATAGGCCTCAAAAGAAAAGAACTGACCGCCATAGCAGCTCGTCCGTCAGTCGGTAAGAGTGCCTTCGCATTACAGATGGCATACGGCGCATGGAAGCAGGGCGCAAAGGTCTTATATTTCCCGCTGGAGATGAGTGCGACGCAGACCTTCGGCAGGATCCTCGTAAAAGAGGGGTACATCGAACCGAAAGAAAACCAAACGGGCAAGGTCAGAGATTATAACAAGTATATGCTGGGTGTTGACCTCCTGAACGAAATGGAGAAGTCCGGGCGCTTCCTGATCTATGAGGGAGAGGGACAAATCGAAGCCATAGAGGAGATCATAAAACGAGAGGAGCCGTACCTGGTAGTCATCGACCAGCTGACGCAGATGAAGGCAAACGTTCCATTTAAAGACATCCGGATGCAGTTCTCTTATATGACATCGAACCTCAAACGAATGGCCATGCAGCACAACGTCTCGATAAGTCTGCTGTGCCAAATCAACCGTAATGCAGACAACACGGAGCCGACGCTGGCCAACCTAAAGGAATCGGGATCCATCGAAGAGGACTCCGACAACGTCCTGCTGATGCACAGACTCAGGCCTCAGGACGTACCGGAAGAGAGACGGCACCTGGTAGACTGGGACAACATCAGACCCATGATATTCAACCTGGCCAAACAGAGAGACGGTGAGACCGGTAAATTCGATGTGATATTCAGACCGGCACGAATGACATTCTATGAGGAGGCGAGGATATGACAAAGATATCAGTTCCGTGCCTGGGATGTTCGGAGCGGAACGAGAACTGCCACAGTATATGCGGGCGGTACAAGGAATATAAGAAGAGCCTTGCGGAACAGAACGAACAGATCCGGAAAGCAAAGGTGATAGACCTGGAACAGGATCAGATAACCCGCACCCGAGTCGCAAGGGTAGCAGGCGGGAAGCTCAGGAGGAGGAGACGAGATGGACATTAAAGCGGAATTATTAAAAGCGCTGGAGACGCTGGACAACTACTGCGACAGCATCAATAAATATCCGACGTACAGCTGTAAGGGATGCGCATTCGACAAGGCCAGGACCGATATGGGTATGACCTGCAGAGTGGCGGATCTATTGGATGAGAAACAGTATATGGACGTTCTGAAAGGAGAATGATATGGGATTCGGACTTGGGAGCAAAAGTTATTACGCAGAGTTTGGCGGGTGGGTGTTCCAATTTGAGGACAAAGCAACCAGAGACTTGCTCGTAAAAGGTGGCACGAAAATTACCGCAGTAGAAGCAGACAAGGTAAGTTATATGGGCAGAGTATGCATACCGCACCTTATAAGCGTATACCCAAAGCCAAAGAAATTAAGGAAAGGACTAACCAATGATAGCAATACCTAATATGGATAAGCCGAAAGAGTGTATCGAATGTGAGTTTTCGTGTTTATGGGCGAACGGTTCGACTCATTGTATGGTTGACGGAGAAGAACTGTTCTGCGATGGCATTCCTCAACGGCACGATTGCCCACTAATCGACATCGTAACTTGTGGGGAGTGCATATGCTATCGAGGAGACCATAATTATTGTGCTAATGATTATTTTGCAAGAGAAAACGGTTTCTGCTCATACGGAGAAAGGAGAAACGATGGCGAACTATAAATGCAAATATGATGGATTGAATAGCAACAGCAAATTATATAGAGCGTGGGCTTCGATGAAATCAAGATGTTCAAACCCAAATGATCCAAATTATGAACGGTATGGTGCGAGAGGCATAACGGTGTGTGAGGATTGGGTTGGCTTTGCGAAGTTCAAGGAATGGGCGTTAGCCAATGGGTACAAAGAAGCCTCAAACCACTTGAAAGAATGTTCTCTTGATAGAATTAACAACAACGGAAACTACGAACCTAATAATTGTAGATGGGCAACCGCAAAAGAGCAGACAAACAACACACGGAAAAATGTGAGAATACAATACAATGGTGAGGAACATACATTAGCGGAATGGGCGAGGATTAAAGGAATGTCATACACATCTTTTATGAACAGATATTACAGAGGATGGGATTTTGAAAGAATCATGGAAACGCCAAAAGGAAACTACAGGGAGGTAAAAACATGTCCATCATTTTGAAAGGGATTGACCCCAAAACGGATTATGGCTTGTGCATACTAACCATAAAAGGGGAATTGATAACTGCAAATGGAAAACACATCCAAACCATTCAAATCCCGAGGGGTCACGGAAGGATAATCGATGAGGACGAGATATACGAACAACCACATTGTGGAGAGTGCAACGATGCTACACTTGATGCTATAGACAAGGCACCAGCCATATTAGAAGCGGAGGAGGAATAAGATGCTACTGATGGAAGAAACAACAACAATAACAGGAAGGACCGCATCAGTTCCGGATCAGGAAGACACGGAGACGGCTGAGATGCTTATCAGGAACCTTCAGCAGTCAAACAGAGAACTGGCCCGTCAGCTGGCGGTAATGAAGGAAAGCAAGGACTTTTATAAGGAACTGTATGAGAAACTTATCGACGCGATCCTTGCGACCAGGAACAGAGGAGAGTAAAAGGAATGAGCTTCTTTACAGGGATAATCGTAGGGGCTTGCTTCGGGTTCCTACTGGCAGCACTAATCGAAGCATCAAAGGACGACAGAAGATGAACATCAGGGATTACTTAAGACAATACAAAGAGGCTGATAGGAGAGTGAGACAGCTGGAGCAGGAGTACAAGGAAGAACTCGACCAGATCGATGCCATCGGTTCGCCAATGGATACAGACGGAACTCCTCACGGTACGAACATAGGAAGACCGACCGAACAGCAGGCACTCATGCTTATAAGGAAAGCTGAACGTCTCCAGCAAGCCAGGTATGAAGCCATCGAGATCAGGCAGGAGATATACGAGACGATTCGAAGAGTTCCGGGCGACGAAGGGTCTGTCTTGTATGAGAGATACATCCTCCTGAAGAAGTGGGAAGACATCGCAATGGATCTACATTATTCGGTACGGAATATATTCGTCCTGCATGGTAAGGCACTCGATCTCGCAGCAGATTGCATTGTTTTGCAGTAAGTTTAAGTGTTACAATTAAGATGTCCAAAAGGGACAAGCGTTGGAGGACGCTGAAATATTCGTATCACCTAAGCCGGTGAGAGCGCCGGCATCATGGACCTGAAGGCAGACCCCGGTGCAATCCCGGGGAGGTCCTGACAACTATACAAGCTCTCATACATTAGCCCGGAACCAAAACCCCGGGCTTTTGTATTGGAGGAATACAAATGGCAAACAAAACAAACCCCCGGCATAAGAACGGGAACCTCAGGAGAAAACACCGGGCCCGTCTCAAAGCGATGGCCTTGCCTTGCGGAATATGCCAGGGCAGACTCGGACCCATCCACTACGACGAGCCATCGGACGCCCAGCATCCGCTCAGCTTCGTCATAGATGAGATCCGTCCCGTCTCGAAGTGGAAACTATTCGGCTATGATTCTCCGGAAGCAGCGGCTCAGGACTGGAACAACCTACAGCCGGCGCACTGGATCTGCAATCAAGCAAAGTCTGACAAGGTGCAGGGCCTGACCCCAAACGAGGGGACATCTTCAGATCCGATCAGAAAAAAAATAAATGTAATTGATGGTGACTGGTGACCTGGGGAGGGTACCGTCTCCCCGGCCTTGGCCCA
>Ga0326512_10001711_pt1 | contig 16587 bp, 9 predicted proteins | sample 1_2617_0518_D_FD_203652 | JGI IMG/M metagenome (GOLD analysis project Ga0326512, IMG submission 203652) | Bovine rumen microbial communities from UC Davis, California, United States - 1_2617_0518 | ecosystem: Host-associated > Mammals > Digestive system > Stomach > Rumen | place: USA: California... | reverse complement strand
CCGTTGACGTTCACATTGTAACGGAAGTCCTTACCAATGCGGTCGTTCCAGCTCAGTCCGAGTTCAACACCCGTGTTCTTCACGTCACCGCCGTTGATATAGGGAGCACCGGTACCTACTGTTGCCAATACGGGAGGCTGTACGAGCCAGTCCTTCGTGGTCTTCACGTAGAAGTCGAAGTTCACATTCAGGCGCTGGTTGAGGAAGCGGGCATCGAAACCGACGTCGAACTGCTCAGAGGTCTCCCACGTGATGTCCTCATTACCCAGACGAGTAGGAACAGCTCCCCAGTTAGGAGCGTCACCGTCACTACCCAGTGTGGTTCCGAAATTATAGTAGTAGTTATTGTATGCCATAGGAGCCAGATACATGTAGTTACCGATGTTCTGGTTACCAACCTGTCCCCAAGAAACACGAATCTTGAAGTAGTCCATAATCTTTGTTACGGGCTCCATGAATTTCTCGTTAGTCATAACCCAACCTGCTGATACAGAGGGGAACCAACCAAAGCGATGACCTGGGGCGAAACGTGAAGAACCGTCGCAACGTAGGGTGGCATTGAGCATATAGGTCTCTTTCCAGTTCCAGCCGATACGACCAAAGTAGCTGACCATACGCTCCTCATCCCAAGGTGAACCGCTGACAGAGAGTCCGTTTTCCTGTGTCTTGGCAGTACCGTTGCTCAGGTAAGCATAGGCCCATGAGTCGAAACCATCACGCAGCGAACCGTTGGCACCATAGATGCTCTGTCCTTCTGTGCGATAAGTCTCGTAACCAATCATCGTGTCGAAGTGATGCTCCTTGATGTCGAAGTTATAGCTCAGCGTATTGGTCCATGTGATGCCGAAGCCGTCGCTCGCACTCTGCGAGACGTTGGTACGCGTATCTTGGTAGCTGTAGATAGAGAAGTGATACAGCGGAGTGAAGCTGCGATAGTTGTTAGAGTCGTACTTCACGCCCAGTGTAGTGCGGAACTTCAGGTTCTTGATAAACTCAAACTCGGCAAATGCATTGGCAGAGACCGTAAAGTTCTGTGTCTTGTTGTTATTTGTGGTCATCATCACACCGTAGGGGTTGCCATCGGCATTGAACCAGTCGCTGTCGGTGGTGTCATTGTATGGACTGCCGTACTTGCCATTGTCACTGTAGATAGGAGTGATAGGCGAAGTGCCGAAAGCTGCACGAAGTGAGTTGTTGTAGGCATTACCCACGCTCAAACCATTCTTCTTATAATATATTAAGGAGACCTGCTCACCAATCTTTAAGAAATTGTCAATAATCTGATATTCGGAGTTTACACGGAAATTGTAGCGAGAATAGTTTGATACATCCTTGCCACCAACAATACCTTCTTGGTTCATATAACCCATAGACACTGCGTAGTTGCCTTTCTGGCCACCACCGCTGACACTCAGGTTGGCGCTATACATGGCAGCATTGTTGACGAACATCTCATTTACCCAGTCGGTATCATAAACATTACCGTTGGCATCGAAGATGCTGGCATATTTCAATGAGCCGTCAGCATTCAGACCATACCAGTCGTAAGGAGCACCACCGGAATTGACATTCTGCTCGTCCATGATGGTCATATACTGCTTGGCGTTGAGCATCTTCATCTTACGAGGAGCGTTCTGCCAGCCGTAGTATGCATCGAAAGCGACAACCGAACGACCTTCCTTACCGCTCTTAGTGGTAATCAGCACAACACCGTTAGCTGACTGAGAACCGTAGATGGCAGCGGAAGCAGCGTCTTTCAGCACATCGATTGACTCAATATCGGCATTATTGAGCGTAGAGATATCACCGCGTACGCCATCAATAATGTACAAAGGACCGGAAGAACCTGTGGTACCCAAACCACGGATGTTGACTTTCAATCCCTCACCAGGCTGACCAGACTCAGAGATGATGGTCATACCAGGTGTCTGACCCTGCAGTGCCTGCAAGGGGTTCGTGGTGTTCAGCTTGGCAACATCATCACCTTTCACCTGAAGCGTGGCACCAGTGACCAGTTTTTTCTTCTGGACACCATAACCGATAACGACAACTTCATCGAGTGAAGCCCTGTCCTCATCAAGCGTGATGGTAAGAACAGATGCACCGCCGACTTTCACCTTCTTGGTGATGTAGCCGATGTAAGATACTACTAAGGTCTGACCCTCGTTGGCCTCGATCTTGAAGTTACCCTCAAAATCGGTAATCGTACCTCCCTGCACACCATCCACCTGGACAGTAGCACCGATGAGCGGTTCGTTGTCTGTTGACGAAACAACCGTTCCGGAGATAGTCTTGGCACTAAGAGCAGCCCCCATTCCCATTGCCTGCATCATGAACATGGCCATGACAAGGACAACAAATTTTAGAGATGTTTTACTCATAGTTACATTTGTTTTGGTTTGTAATAATTAAGAAAATTTTTTGCAAATATAATTATTACGCGCAAAACGGAGACGACAAAATGTTATTGAATGGGGTATAATTTGTTTTCAATAACTATTTTATCACATTCTTAGCGGATGTTTCGCGGATAACGAGCTGTTGGGGTACAATCTCTTTGTACACTGAAGGGTCGCCATTGATACTCTTCAGCAACAACTGGCATGCGGTGATACCCATCAGACGTGACTGGTCTTCGATAGCAGACATACGAGGCGTGACATAAGCTGCATGGACATCATCGGTGAAACCGATCAAAGCCACATCGTCGGGAATGCGAAGCCCACAATTCTTAATGGCCGTGAAAGCCGCAAAGGTGATAATATCGTTAAATGCCAGAATAGCATCAGGACGATTCTCTCGTTTTAACAATTGTTCAACAGCTTGCAACGCGACTTGGTAGTCTATCTTACCACAGATGACCAAATCGCGATCAATCTCAATATGATTATCACGCAAAGCCTCCAGATAGCCATGCTTGCGACGACGGACCATATCCAAATGGTTTGGACCTCCGATAAAAGCAATACGACGGCTGCCGGTTTCAATCAGATGCTGGGTGGCCAGCTGGGCTGCCTCATCGCCATTGGCCGTCACACTGGAGAAACGATCAGTCAAACAGGTACGACCAAAGAACACCAACGGAATACCCATCTCGGAAATCTCCTCAAAATGACTGTAGTCGGTCGTCGTCTGGGCCAGACAGGCTACGATGCCTTCAACATGAAGACCGATAAAATTGTCGACAGCCTGCTTTTCATCTTCAAAATCCTCATGACTGTTGGCACTAATCACACTATATCCGGCACGACGTGCCTCTTCCTCGATACCATCGAGAACTGCCGCATAATAATGGGTAACCAGATTAGGGACTACAACACCTATCATTTTTGGAGCCTCCTTACGAAGACTCTGCGCAAAAGGATTGGGACGGTAGTTCAGCTTCTTGGCAAGATCCTTTACACGCTGTTGCATTTCCTTACCAATCTCAGGAGAACTGCGCAAAGCACGGCTGACGGTAGCAATGCTAACGCCCAGCTCAGTGGCCAAATCCTTCAACGAGGTACGATGTAGTTTCTTGTTATTCATGCTTTAGGTACTTTGCGGGAGCAAAGATAAGAAAAAAGCGGCAATCCCGCAAACGTTTACGTGAGTTTTTTTGCTTTTTCTGTTCCATTATAGCAAAAAACCACGTATCTTTGCAGCAGAATTCAGAATGAGTAATGAATAGTTGATAATAAGTTAGTTAGAAAAAGGGCTAAGAATGTCGTGAGACATTCTTAGTTTTTTTATTGCTCAAATGTAATATTCCGCAGAGTCAACAAGTCCCGCACGCAAAGCGTATTTAGTGGCCTCATGAACCGTATTGACTCCAATCTTTCGAAATATATTCTTACGGTGGGTATTGACGGTATGGAAACTGGAGAAGCGTTTCTCTGCAATCTCCTTAGTCGTCAGGCCTAACGCAATGTCTTTAAGGATTTCAGTCTCCGTACGCGTCAGTCTGATTTCTTCATCCACCCTACTCTGCTGCGGGGTAAGCAGCATCTCGGCCATACGCTGACAGATATAACGCTGATGGCGTCGGGCATACTGCAGACAATCACAAATCTCCTGAGAAGGCGACTCCTTGAGCAGAATACTGAAACGGGGACTTATAGCAATGGAGCGACGCACAAAATCTGCCGACAGGTCGACGCTAAACAAAAGCCACTGAACCAAGGGGAAACGCTGACTGAGGATTTCGAGCTCATCAAAATCGGTAATATCAAATAAGGTATAGTCAAGCACTACCACTGCATCGTCATGGAGCTTCAGCTGCTCTATCAGTTCTATCTTATCCTCCACTTGCCGACATTGGGTATCTTCCATGCGACTGCAATAATACAACATACCAGCACGGGTAATATCCTGTCTATCTGCTAATACTACATACATCTCATCACTACATTTGAACCACGCGCGTACATTAATATATAAATATGGGATATGTCATCAGTCAAAAGGAACTTCTGCCCAAAACAGCGAACCTTCGCCCAACTTCGACTCGAATCCGACCCTGCCACCAAGACTCTTCGCCATGCTACGGCATATACTTAATCCAAGTCCAGTACCCGGAACGAACTCATCGACCTTGACGAAACGGTCGAAGAGCCAGTCGTTACACAACTCCTCAGGTATTCCCTTACCTGTATCGCGCACCCAGACACGAAGCGTTTTACCATGCAGCTCATAACCCAACGTGATGGAACCATCAGAAGTGGACTTTACTGCATTATCGACATATTGGCTTACTATTTCAAACAAACGCTCACGGTCAGTAAACGGCTGCAGATCAGCACTGGAAGGCTGAAGAGCCAACTGGACACGCGAGCTATCTAATTGCTTGGAATAGCGGCCAATAATCTCCTCGAACATAGGTTTCAACTCAAAATATCTCTTCTTAACTGCATCACCACCTGACTCCAGCTTCGACATGTGAACCATATCGTCAAACAAACGCAACAGATGGGCATTATTCTGTCTAATCAGATCGATGAGTTGTTCGCGTTCTTCAGCAGATTGCGCCATCGGCAAGACTTCACTGAACCCGACAATAGCATTCAGCGGCGTGCGAACCTCATGACTGATGTTAGCCAGAAAGGCTGACTTCAGCCGATCACTCTCCTCTGCATGATTGCGGGCCTCTATCAACGCACTTTCAATTTCTTTCTGTTTATCAATACGTTGTGAAGTCCCAACCAAAGTCAGAGGCTTGCCTGTCTGGTCGCGCTTATCGACCGTAGCATACAGTTCACCCCAATAGGTCTCATCACTATGTAGTATCCGTATCTGGTATTGAAGATGACACTCATCTATCCTACCCGCTATCACATCGTCCACAGCACGCCTTAACTGGGTCGCATAAATCGGCAACATCATATTGAAGACGGTCTCCACACTACATGCGGGGGGAAAGACTACCGTATCAGTAGAATCACGATAGTCAGTCTCAAAAGTCACGGTAAGTGTAGGGATATCCAGACGCCATATACAAAGCCGCAGGGCTTTGAGCACAAGTTCATATTCGATGGTATGACGTTTTATCTTTTCCAACTGGGCCAAATCGGCTTTCAAGGAATGTGCCTGACGTTTCTGGACAAACAACAGCACAAGCGCCAAGGCGACGATAGGAATTCCTATCACCCATGCCAGGATATCGAACCGCATGATGGTCCCCAAATCCAAGAGGAATAATGTACTCACTGTCACCATTCGGTTAAGTTTTACTTGTGCTTGCGCAAAGTTACACAAAAGATTTGGATTAGCAAAAATAAATTCATATTTATTTTGTGTTTTGATTCGTTTGCACTAACTTTGCACCATATTTCATACATCTACATTAATGGCACAACAATTTGAAATCATCGCAAAGACCTTTATGGGACTTGAGCCCGTCTTAGCGAAGGAGCTGGCGCAACTGGGCGCAAACGACATACAAGTAGGGCGTCGAATGGTATCTTTTACAGGAGACAAAGAACTGATGTATCGCGCCAATTTCCAATTGCATACCGCAATACGTATTTTAAAACCCATCAAGCACTTCAAAGCATTATCGGCCGATGATGTCTATGAAGGCGTCAAGGATATCAACTGGACTGACTATATTGGACTGGACAAGACCTTTGCGGTTGACTCTGTTGTCTTTTCAGAAGAATTCCGTCATTCGAAATTCGTAGCTTATAAGGTGAAGGATGCTATTGTCGACCAGTTCCGTGAGAAAACGGGACAGCGCCCCAATATCAGCGTATCTAATCCTGACATAAGACTGAATATCCATATCGCTGAGGATAAGTGCACACTATCGCTTGACTCTAGCGGTGAAAGTCTGCATCGTCGTGGTTATCGCCAGGAATCCGTAGAAGCCCCGCTAAACGAGGTGTTGGCTGCTGGCATGATTCTCATGACAGGATGGCAAGGCGACACTGACTTCATTGATCCCATGTGTGGCAGCGGAACATTGCTGATAGAGGCTGCCCTGATAGCCCACAACATGGCCCCAGGACTGTTCCGTAAGGAGTATGCCTTTGAGAAATGGCCTGATTTCGACGCAGAACTGTTTGACAAGATATACAACGATGACTCTCAAGAGCGTGAGTTCCATCACCACATCTATGGCTACGATGTGGATATCAAGGCTGTCAACACAGCTCGTCTTAATGTAAAGGCTGCCGGTCTTACCAGCGACATTACTATTGAAGAGCGTGACTTCAAAGATTTCACCCAGCCCAGGGAAAAGAGCATCATGGTGACAAATCCTCCTTACGGAGAGCGCATTTCCACTCCTGATCTGCTTGGTACCTACAAGATGATTGGCGAGCGTCTGAAGCACCAGTTTACAAACAACGACGCCTGGATTCTCAGCTATCGCGAAGAGTGCTTCGACCAGATCGGTCTCAAGCCTAGCATCAAGATTCCCGTTTTTAACGGCAGTCTAGAGTGCGAGTTCCGTAAATACCAGATTTTCGACGGCAAGATGAAAGACTATCGCTCAGAAGGTGGCGTTGTGAAGACGGAAGAAGAAAAGCGCCAGATGGCCGAAAAACGTCGCTTCAAGCAGAACCGCGACTTCAAAAAGCGTCTTGACGAACAAGAAGAGAACGAAAGTGCTGATATCCGTAACTTCAAATTCCATTCTTTGGAGAAAAAGGAGGATAGAAGGGAAAGGACTGACTGGAAAGAGAGGACTGACAGAAGAGGTGACAAAAAACCTTTCAATAAGAGCGGACGCAGTTTCGATAAAAAGGGCGGGCGCGGCTTTGACAGGAAGGAGGGACGTGACTTTGGCAAAAAGAATAGGAGATTTGGCGATGATGATTAAGCACCTATTCACACTCATGTCCTTGCTAACTATATCTTGTCTCCCCATGACTGCCCAAGAGAAGAAACTCTTCACTCTGGAAGACCTTAACTTCGGAGGCAAGAACTATCGCAACCTGCTTCCACAGAACATGTGGCTAACCTGGTGGGGCGACCAACTGATGTTCCAAGACGCAGAGGAAGGTGGCATGATTGATGCGACAGGAGAACGTACGACACTCTTCACACTAAAGGAGATTGGAGCAGATTTCCATTCTGCATTTTCGGCACAATACCCCTATCCTAACGAATCGCTAGTACTGCTCCAGAACAGTAAACAACGCATACTTTACGACTGGAAGCAGAAGAAAACCATTTGGCAGCAGACCTGCAAAGGCGAGACGAACAGCAACTGGAACAGCCAATCACGAGCTGTAGCCTATGTCAAAGATCATCAGCTCTATGTTCGCACCACTAATGATGAGGAGCGACAGCTGACTACCGATGGTAGTCGCAACATCGTCTACGGACAAAGCGTACATCGTAATGAGTTTGGTATCAATGAAGGGCTCTTCTGGAGTCCTGACGGACAACGGGTAGCGTTCTATCGCATGGACCAGTCAATGGTCGCAGATTATCCACAGGTCAATATCTTCCCTCGGGAAGCCACTTATGAGCCTGACAAGTATCCGATGGCCGGTGATACCTCACATCAGGTAACCGTAGGCGTATACGACCTGAACACCCAGCAGACGGTATACCTCAACGCTGGAGACCCCACGGACCGCTATTTTACCAACATCGCTTGGGCTCCTGACGGACATACCGTCTATATGTTTGAACTGAATCGCGATCAGAACGATTGTCGCCTGAATAGCTACGACGCCACTACGGGAAAGCACATCGCAGAATTGTACCGCGAAAGCCACGAGAAATACGTAGAGCCCCTGCACCCTATCCTTTTCCTGCCATGGGATAACAACAAGTTTATCCTGCAAAGCCAACGCGACGGATATAACCACCTGTATCTTTATGACAAGGAAGGAAAACTCATCAAGCAATTAACCAGCGGTCAGTGGGTGGTACAAGACGTTCTGGGATTCAACGAGAAACAGAAGAAGATTCTCATCACAAGTAACGAGGCTAGCCCGATACAACATAACACCTATGCCGTAGACGTAAAAACAGGACGCCGCACCTTGCTTGACAACGGACGTGGATCGCACCATGCCGTCTTGTCAGCAAGTGGACAGCTCTTCTACGATAAATACACAGAGCCTGAAGTACCACGCAACATCGACATCGTCAACGTTAAGACTGGTAAGACGACCCGACTGCTGACAGCGGAAGACCCTTGGAAGGAATACACACAGCCCATCTTCGAGAATGGTACCATTAAAGCTGCCGATGGCACTACAGACCTCTATTTCCGTATGGTTAAGCCACACGACTTCGACCCTACCAAGAAATATCCTACCATCGTCTACGTCTACGGGGGGCCGCATGCGCATAATGTGGAGGCCGCATGGCATTGGTACAGTCGCTCATGGGAGACGTATATGGCACAGAAGGGCTATGTACTGTTTATTCTCGACAACCGAGGAAGCGAGAATCGTGGTCGCAACTTTGAGCAGGCCACATTCCGTCAATTAGGACAGATAGAGATGCAGGATCAGATGAAAGGCGTTGAGTTCTTAAAATCACTGCCTTATGTGGACGCTAATCGTTTGGGCGTACACGGCTGGTCATTCGGTGGATTTATGACTATCTCACTGATGCTTAACTACCCTGACGTCTTTAAGGTTGGCGTAGCTGGTGGCCCTGTCATCGACTGGAAGTGGTATGAGGTGATGTATGGCGAACGTTATATGGACACCCCTCAGAGCAATCCTGAGGGGTATGCCAAGACAAGCCTCATCGACAAAGCCAGGAACCTGAAAGGCAAGCTACAGATCATCACGGGCTACAACGACAATACCGTAGTTCCACAACACAGTCTGTCGTTCCTCGACGCCTGCATCAAGGCTGGAACACAACCTGATTTCTTCGCTTATCCTGGCGAGGAACACAATATGCGAGGCCACGCTTCTGTCCATTTGCACGAACGAATCACCCAATACTTTGAAGACTACTTAAAATAAGACTATGAAAGAAGAACAAATCCTTGTCCGCATCACTGGCCAAGACCGCCCAGGTCTTACGGCTTCCATCATGGGCATCCTCGCCAAGTATGACACACAGATTCTGGACATCGGTCAGGCCGACATCCATTCCACGCTATCGCTAGGCATACTCGTCCGCATGGATGAGATGAAGTCGGGACTGGCCATGAAAGAGCTATTGTTCAAAGCCACTGAGCTGGGGGTCAATATTGGTTTCTCACCCATTTCCGACAGCGAATACGAGGATTGGGTGGGCCATCAGGGCAAGAATCGCTATATCCTCATGGTGCTGGGTCGCCAGTTAGAGGCCAAACAAATAGAGGCTGCCACACGTATTCTTGCTGACCAAGGACTGAACATCGACTCCATTCTACGTCTCACAGGTCGTAAAAGCATTAAGAATCCAGGCAAACACGTTCGCGCCTGTATCCAGTTCTCACTGCGTGGTGAGCCTATGAACCGTCAGGAGATGCAGTCGAAGCTGATGAAACTGTCGCAGGAAATGGAGATAGACTTCTCGTTCCAAAAAGACGACATGTTCCGTCGTATGCGCCGACTCATATGCTTTGATATGGACTCTACGCTCATCCAGACAGAATGTATTGACGAGTTGGCTGAGCGTAATGGCGTAGGAGCTGAAGTACGCGCCATCACTGAAAGTGCCATGCGTGGCGAGATAGACTTCAAAGAAAGTTTCACCCGTCGTGTCTCGCTCCTTAAAGGTCTGGACGTCAGCGTGATGCAGGATATTGCCGAGCACTTGCCTATCACAGAGGGTGTGGACCGACTGATGAATGTTCTCAAGACTTGTGGCTATAAGATTGCTATTCTCTCCGGCGGATTCACCTACTTTGGCGAGCATCTGCAACGTAAGTACGGCATCGACTACGTCTATGCTAACGAACTGGAGATTGGCGAGGACGGCAAATTGACAGGTCGCTATGTAGGCGAGATTGTTGACGGACATCGTAAGGCTGAATTGCTGAAACTCATCGCACAGGTGGAGAAGGTCAACCTGGCTCAGACCATTGCCGTAGGTGATGGAGCCAACGACCTGCCCATGATCAGCGAAGCTGGTCTGGGTATCGCCTTCCACGCAAAACCCCGTGTGGTAGCTAATGCAGAACAGAGCATCAACACAATAGGACTCGATGGGGTGCTCTACTTCTTAGGTTTTAAGGACTCTTACTTAGGTGAACAAGGAAAACTTTAAAAAGTAAAAAGGTAAAAATCATAAAAGATGAAGATACTATTGTTAGGAAGTGGCGGCCGCGAGCACGCCTTGGCATGGAAGATTGCTCAAAGCATCAAATGTGAGAAACTGTATATCGCGCCAGGTAATGCCGGAACCAGCAATTGTGGTGAAAACGTGGAGATGAAAGCTGATGACTTTGAGGCCATCAAGCAATTCTGCGTGGAGAAGCAAATCGGCATGGTTGTTGTTGGTCCAGAAGACCCATTGGTAAAAGGTATCTATGACGATTTCAAGGCTGATGCCAGAACAAAGGATATCCCAGTCATAGGTCCGTCAAAGGCCGGTGCTGTGCTGGAAGGCTCGAAAGATTTTGCCAAAGGATTTATGCAGCGCCACCAGATTCCAACAGCTCGCTATGAGACCTTCGACGGTGAACATCTTCAGGATGGTTTAGCGTTTCTGGAGACCTTAGAAGCCCCTTATGTGCTTAAGGCCGACGGATTATGTGCAGGTAAGGGTGTACTCATCCTCCCCACTCTCGAAGAAGCCAAGAAAGAGCTGAAGGAGATGCTGGGTGGTATGTTTGGCAATGCATCAAGTCGTGTAGTCATCGAAGAATTCTTGAGTGGCATAGAGTGCTCCGTCTTTGTGTTGACAGACGGCGACCACTATCAAATCCTGCCAGAAGCCAAGGACTACAAGCGTATTGGCGAACATGACACTGGTTTGAATACTGGAGGTATGGGCTCAGTAAGTCCTGTCCCCTTTGCCACCAAAGAGTGGATGCAAAAGGTAGAAGACCGTATTATCCGTCCTACCGTTAAGGGTCTAAAGACTGAAGGCATCGACTATAAGGGCTTTATCTTCTTCGGACTGATTAACGTGAAAGGCGAGCCGATGGTTATTGAATATAATTGTCGAATGGGTGATCCAGAGACAGAGAGTGTCATGCTGCGTCTGAAGTCCGACATCGTCGACTTGTTTGAGGGAGTTGCCAAGGGCGACCTGAATCAGCGTGACATCGCGTTTGATGAACGAGCTGCCGTCTGTGTTATGCTGGTCAGCGGTGGTTATCCTCAAGAGTACAAGAAAGGTTATCCCATCACAGGCATTGAGCAAGTAGAGGGTAGCATCGTCTTTCACGCAGGTACAACCGTGAAGAACGGACAAGTAGTAACCAACGGCGGACGTGTCATTGCCGTTTCATCTTATGGCAAGGATAAGGCAGAAGCATTACAGAAGTCATTCGAGGAAGCTCAGAAAATTCAGTTTACCGACAAGTATTTCCGTCGTGACATTGGTGCAGACTTGTAAATGAGGAAATTAGCCCAGAACAAAGTCTCAGAGAGTAGGTGGACACTACCCCTCGCTGCATTGTATACAGTGGGGGTTTGGTTGTTATACGGATTAGTACGAGACGAATTATGGCTGCAATTTGCACTTCTGGCAGCTACCAGTTTCCTGATGATGCAACTCAACAAGTTGCATGTTCTCATCCGAATCTATTCACGCATGGTGAGTAGCACTTTCCTAGTCCTATCTTGCTGTGCCTGTTTCCTTTTCCCTGTTGTCAACGAAGCCTTAGCAAGCGCTTTTATTGTACTCACTTACATCCTGTTGTTTACAAGTTATCAAGACAAAGAGGCAACAGGAAAGGTGTTCTATGCATTCTTGTCATTAGGAATAGCTAGTATAGCCAATGTGCATACGCTCTTTTTCGTTCCTGTATTTTGGGTGTTCCTAGCCAAAAATCTCAGTGTATTGTCATGGCGCACGTGGTTTGCATCTATTCTTGGACTACTTACTCCCTATTGGTTTACTGCTGCATGGCTTTTAAGTGTTAATAGCCTTGAAAGTCTGCTAGACCATTTAGCTCAACTCCTTGAATTTCATAAACCATTCGACTTAACATCAATTCCTATCGAAGCGCTTGCTACCTATTGCCTGATAAATATATTGATGTTCATTGGCATAGTTCATTTCATCCGAAAGAGTTATGCAGAAAACATACGAACTCGCATGTTCTATACCATATTTATATGGATGGGGATCCTCTCTGCCAGTGTTCTTGCCATTCAGCCACAATACTATGATCTGCTTATACGCATCATGATTATAAACACGGCACCGCTAATCGCTCACTTCTTTTCACTCACCTCAACCAAGGTTACTAATGCGACTTTCTATATACTCGTCGCTGTGACATTTGCACTTACGGCATACAACGTATGGAATACATCATCTCTCTTCTGATTAGCTATGGCTATTGGGGCATGCTCATCACAGCTTTTGTAGCAGGCTCATTCTTCCCTTTCTCCAGCGAAGCAGTCATGACAGGATTACTTGCTGCCGGATTAGACCCATGGGGACTTATCATCTATGGCACAATAGGTAATGTAGCAGGTGGTATGTTCAACTACTTCGTGGGGCGAATGGGCAAACTGGAATGGATAGAGCGCTATCTGCATGTAAAGCAGAAAGACATTGACCGTGCTACTCGCTTCATGGCTGGGCGGGGCGCATGGATGGGATTCTTTGCATTTGTCCCTATACTAGGCAGCGCCATCACTGTCGTATTAGGTCTAATGCGTGCCAACATCCCCATTTCGTTAACCAGCATCACCATCGGAAAATTTCTGCGCTACGTCTTGCTTATTTATGGTGCACAACTGTTCATATAGCGTTAAAAAAAAATAATGGTCGATGCCTAATGTTCATTGTTCAACATAAAAGAGTTACCTTTGCAGATTAGAATATAATAAATCAACTCAATAAGAATGAAACAAATCGACAAAGTCGCTTTGACTAAGGTCAAAAAATTCAGACTTGTGGACAACATCTTAGGTTGGCTGACTTTTGCTATTGCCGCCTTTGTCTATTGCTCCACGATCGAGCCGACAGCCTCTTTCTGGGACTGCCCCGAGTTCATCTCTACAGGCTATAAATTGGAAATTGGACACCCACCTGGTGCACCATTTTTCATGCTGACGGCTAATCTTTTCTCGCAGTTCGCCTCTGATCCTAGCCAAGTGGCCCTCATGGTTAACATGATGAGTGCCCTGCTTTCAGCGGCAACCATCCTATTCCTTTTCTGGACTATCTCACACCTTGTAAGGCGATTGCTCATCAAGGATTGGAGCGAGTTGACGACAGCGAAGATGATAGCCATTGAGGCATCTGCTTTGGTGGGGGGACTGATCTATACCTTCAGCGATACCTTTTGGTTTTCGGCTGTCGAAGGTGAAGTATATGCCTATTCGTCTGCTTTCACCGCCGTAGTATTCTGGCTTATCCTGAAGTGGGAAGACCAAGCCGACCAGCCTCATGCTGATCGCTGGCTGGTACTGATTATGTATATGACAGGTCTGTCTATCGGTGTTCACCTGCTCAACCTGTTGTGTCTGCCGGCTATCGTTCTGGTATACTATTATCGCAAATTCCCTACGGATGACCCCAAACGCGACTTGAAGGGTTCACTCTTTGCCCTCTTCCTTTCGGTAGTTATCCTGGCCGCTGTGCTATATGGCGTTGTTCCAGGTATTGTACAGGTAGGAGGTTGGTTCGAGTTACTGTTCGTTAACATTTTAGGTTGTCCGTTCAATACAGGTGAGATAGTATATATCTTCCTGCTTATCGGAATCATTATCTGGGCTATCTACGAGACGTACCATGATCTGAACGAGAAGCGCCAGAACATTGCTTTCCTACTGGCTATTGCCATGTTGGGTATACCTTTCTACGGACATGGTTGGTCTGCTGCCATCATCGGTATTGTAGTGCTGGCCATTATGTGGTTCGTACTGCAGTATAAGAAGAAAGGTGTTGCATTCGTCTCGTCTCGCATAAAGAACACATCACTACTCTGCATGTTGATGCTGATGATTGGCTACTCAAGCTATGCGCTGATAGTCATTCGTTCAGCAGCCAATCCACCTATGGACCAAAACTCTCCAGAGGACATCTTCACGCTGGGCGAATACCTAGGACGTGAGCAGTACGGCCAGCGTCCACTATTCTATGGTCCTGCCTATACCTCACAGGTAGCTTTGGAGAAGGACGGCGAATATTGCCGACCCGTCATGACAACTGGCGACCCCGTATGGCAACGTAAGGAGAAAACGTCGCCCGACGAGAAAGACGAATACTTCATCGTACGCACCAAAGATGAATACAAATATGCCCAGAATATGTTCTTCCCACGTATGTACAGCTCAAGTCATCGTGGAGCATACGAGAGTTGGATGGGCGACATCAGCGGCCATGAGGAAACCTTCGACCGATGTGGTGAGATGGTTAGCGTCAAGATGCCTTCACAGTTAGAGAATCTCCGCTTCTTCATCTCCTACCAATGCAACTTCATGTACTGGCGATATTTCATGTGGAACTTTGCCGGTAGACAGAATGACTTGCAAGGTAACGGAGAACTGGAGCACGGAAACTGGCTGAGCGGCTGGGACTGGCTTGATAACTGGCGCTTGGGCAATCAAGACCATCTGCCTGACGAGTTGAAAAATAACAAAGGACACAACGTGTTCTACATGTTGCCCCTTATTCTGGGACTTATCGGACTATTCTGGCAGTCGTTGGCCAAGCACCATAACAACATCAAAGACCAGACGGGTATCCGTCAGTTCTGGGTGGTATTCTTCCTGTTCTTCATGACGGGTCTGGCTATCGTCATCTACCTAAACCAGACACCCATGCAGCCTCGTGAGCGTGACTATGCTTATGCCGGTTCGTTCTACGCCTATGCCATTTGGTGCGGTATCGGCGTAGCAGCCATTATCGAGATGCTCAAGGAACGTCTGAAGAAAGTAAACCCCACCATACTAGCTTCACTAGTTGCACTATTATCATTAGGAGTTCCTGTACAGATGGCCTCGCAGACATGGGATGATCACGACCGGTCAGGTCGTTACACCTGTCGCGACTTCGGCCAGAACTACCTCATGTCGCTACAGCAGGAGAACAACCCCATCATCTACACAAATGGTGATAATGACACCTTCCCACTCTGGTACAACCAGGATGTTGAGGGCGTCCGTACCGATGCCCGTGTCTGCAACCTTTCTTACCTGCAGACCGACTGGTATATCGACCAGATGCGCCGTCCGGCTTATGACTCTCCTTCCGTACCTATCTCATGGGAGCGTATTGAGTATTGTGCTGGTACCAACGAGTATGTACGTGTAGAACCTGATATGAAGGCTGCTGTACTTGAACATTATCGACAGAATCCCGAGGAGGCCCGCCAACAGTTTGGCGACGAGCCCTTCGAGCTGAAGAATGTGCTGAAATACTGGGTACGCTCTAAGAACAGCGACCTACACATCATTCCCACCGATACGCTCTACATGACCATCGACAAGGAGGCCGTACGCAAGAGCGGTATGCTGATGGCCAGTGACTCTATCCCCGACCGTATGGTTATCTCGCTGAAAGGCAAGAATGCCCTTTACAAGGGTGACCTCATGATTCTTGAGATGCTGGCAGAGTGCAATTGGACCCGTCCCATTTATGTCGCTATCTCTGTAGGCGAAGACAATTATATCAATTTGGGTGATAACACGATTACTGAAGGCTTGGCGTATCGCATCACGCCATTTACCACTAGCGTAGATGGCAAGTCTGTGCCTGGTGTCAAGAACTTCGACACAGAGCGCACCTATGATAACGTGATGCATCGCTTTAAGTTCGGTGGACTCGACAAGCCCGGCTTGTACCTCGATGAAACAGTCATGCGTATGTGCTATACACATCGCCGCACAATGGCCCGTCTGGCTCTCGAACTTCTGAACGAGGGTAAGGACAAGAAAGCTAATGATGTGCTGAACTATACGGCTAAGATGATTCCGACCTATAACGTGCCCCACAACTACAGTTCTGGGTCGCTTGACATGGCTCGCGCCTGGATAACACTCGGCCAGAAGAAGCAGGCTCTCAGCATCATCA
>Ga0326512_10001710_pt1 | contig 16589 bp, 11 predicted proteins | sample 1_2617_0518_D_FD_203652 | JGI IMG/M metagenome (GOLD analysis project Ga0326512, IMG submission 203652) | Bovine rumen microbial communities from UC Davis, California, United States - 1_2617_0518 | ecosystem: Host-associated > Mammals > Digestive system > Stomach > Rumen | place: USA... | reverse complement strand
ATCTGAAGTTTCCTGGAAGGACAGGGACAGATAGGTGTGAGCAGTAAAGGCAGGATCTTTCTTGATATAGTTAAAGACTGTATCAGAAAGTTCCTGCCAACGGCAGATGAAATCGGAAAGCTTCTCGGCATTAGCCTGATGTTCTTCAGCAACACTGTGATGGAAGTCTCTGTATTGCTCTAGGGCATCGGCAGAATCCTTGAAATGATAATCAGACTTTCCAGCGCATGAGGTCATGCTTAGAATAAGACACAAAAAAAACAAGTGAAAGATTAAACTCATTTGAGTATTTTTTCTTTCACTTGTTTGACTTTTTTTCATCTGCTTTTTTGAGCCGTTCTTGTGCTGTGCAGAAATCGATGTGGATTGTAGGGTAAACCCCGTTTGCGGTCTTTCTTTCATGGGCGTATATGTTTAAATTGCGGTGCAAAGATACGAATAAAAATCATAAGTCGTGCCAGTCTGATTTAAACTTTATGGTATTTTATACATCATACTCAAAAAAGTATGATTATTTATTAATTATCTGGCTTTGCCTGTAACAATGGGTTTTATAAAAAAGTATAATAGTATGCTTAGTATGATTTACAATCCAAGAAATTTTCATACCTTTGCTGTTGAAATAACAGAATAATGGTCATCCGACCATACTTTCAACAACCAACAACATATTGATTATGGCAAAGATAGGTTACATCATGGCAGCTGCCCATTATGACAAACTGGAGGAAGACCGACAGTGGATGCAGGAGTATGGCTGCGTGAAAATTGTCGAAGAGAACGATGCTGACGAGAAGAGCCGTCCGTTATGGAAACAGCTGATGATTGCCCTTGAACGTGGCGATGAACTCGTCATCAGCAAGTTCAGCAATGCCCTCCGTGGCGCACGGGAACTGGCAATGTTCCTGGAATTTTGCCGAGTGAAGGTCATAAGGGTTATCAGCATACATGACCGTATAGACTCCAATAATGAGTTGTTCCCAGAGACAAAGCCAGCGGACGTGCTGCTGATGATCGGCTCTCTGCCGGACGAAGCACTTGTCCTTCGCAAGGCTTCCGAACACGTTTCCAAACTTCAGGAACGTATGATTGTTCAGCTGCCTCCTGTCTCTACGGCCAAGGAGAGACGCATGGACAGGGAAAAGACGGTCATCAACCTTTATGCAGCCGGGCATCCGATTGATGACATCTGGAAGGCAAGCGGTTTCCATAGCCGAAGCTCGGTATTCCGCATATTGAACAAATATGGTATCAAGCTGAATCGTGGCAAACATTCCGGCCCGATCAAAAAGAAAGGTGAAAGAAAAAATAGCCAGGACAAAAAAGTTGAAGACAATCAGTAAAAGAAGAAATGACCCTACTTGAAGCTATATCTGCACGTCATAGTGTACGGAAGTACCTTGACAAGGAAATTCCTGCCGACATCATTGCTGCTCTCCAAAATAAAATCATGGAGTGCAACAAGATTGGCCATCTAAACATTCAGCTGGTACAGAACGAGACGAAGGCATTCACAGGAATGCTGTCGTATGGTTCTTTCAGTGGAGTAAAAAACTATCTTGTGATGGTTGGTAAGAAGTCCAAAGACCTTGATGAGCGAGTGGGCTACTATGGAGAACTACTCGTCCTCTTTGCCCAGACATTGGGACTCAACACATGTTGGGTGGGACTCTCGTACCGAAAGGTTCCTGAGGCGTACAATGTCGGTAAAGATGAAAAGCTTGTCTGTATGATTGCGCTTGGTTATGGAGAGACACAGGGTGTCCCTCACAAGATTAAGAGTGCAGAGGATGCCAGCAATGCCAGTGACATTACGCCTTCGTGGTTCAAGAAGGGTGTCGAAGCTGCATTGCTCGCTCCAACTGCAGTGAACCAGCAAAAATTCTCGTTTGAGTATGTTGGCATGAGCAATAACCGTCATCAGGTACGAGCCAACAAAGGATTTTCCATGATTGGCTATACCCAGATGGATATGGGTATTGCCAAGTATCACTTTGAGGTAGGTGCCAGAACGGACAATTTCGATTGGGTATGAATGTTATTTGTTTCCTTAGAAGAGTCATATTGGTTGTTTTTATAATTATTCCATTGGCTTTATCAGCTCAAATGCTAAAAGGAAGAGTTGTTAAGATTTCAGATGGTGATACTTTTACTTTACTTGTAAACGGAAACGAGCAAGTGAGAGTTAGAATAGATGGTATTGACGCTCCAGAGAAAGGCCAATCATATGGGAATCGCGCAAAAGAATATCTTTCCAGTCTAATTTGGGGCGAAGATATTTCTGTTTATGTGACAAAAAGAGATCGATATGGGCGTTCAATCGGCAAGGTGTCAACTCCCAGGATTGAGGATGTTGGCCTAGAGATGATTAAGGCTGGTTACGCGTGGCAGTATCGTGATTATAACAACGATAAATCCTATACTTCTTCGGAAAACTCTGCAAGAAAACAGCTAAAAGGACTGTGGCAAGACAGGAACCCGATTAGACCACAAGATTTTCGGGAAAGAAAGCGAAACAATCACAATCGTTGATTGAAGCAACACTTGTTAATTCAGTTTTTTTGCTCAAAAACTGGCAAAAAAGGTATAAAACACAATTTTGCAAGCATATTCTGCACATTTTTCATGCAAAATGAACGAAGTTTGAAGATTTCTTCGTACCTTTGCAGCGGAAATATTATTTTTTTAATACGAATATGGCAGATATCAACAGGATCAAACTTGTACTTGTCGAGAAGAAAAAAACAAACAAGTGGCTTGCGGAGCAATTAGGAAAAGATTCCGCAACCATTTCAAAATGGTGTACTAATAGCGCTCAGCCCTCTCTGGAAACTCTTCTGGAGATTGCTAAAGCTCTAGAGGTCGACCCGAGAGAGTTGATTGCACCAACCGATTCACAAAAAATTATGATGGCAATGATCTAAAATTATATTAGGAAACGTTTAATTTGAAATACTCAATGGAGCACTTAATTGCAGATTCCGGAATTCATTTCGTCACGAAGGAAATCGAATTCAACCCTTCAGAGCCGCTACTTCTAAGCGGTGGTAAAACTCTGAAGTATTCATTTTGCGAGACCATTGATTTCTTGGAAGGGTACAGAGTATTCAATATTTTGTACTACGATCAAGATAGTAGTAAATATATTCCTGTTGATGAATTGCAAAATGCCGATGATTGTGTAATTCGTCGTCCTAATGGTCGCGAAGAACTCGACGTGTCTGGCATGGTGCAAAAGAATCCATCGTGCAGTACGGCCTTACTGACCACCTATGACGAAGGCAATGAGGATGTATTTAGTATCAACTCGATGCAGTCGTTTCGAGTGAAAGATCCCAAGAATAATAATGCACAAATTTCGGCATTTGAGTTGCTTCTCGACAAATGGCTTCCAATGCCTATGTTCCGCAAGGAAATTGATGGAATAACTAGTAATTATCCAATGGGATGGTGTCGCATGAAGATGCAAAGGATCGGTCAAGGAAACAAAAAGGGGACAGATCGTTTCCGTCTAATTTGGGCTTTCGATACTCAGATGGCAGAAGATGAGTTGTCTGTTTTGCGTCCATTCATAACAGAAGAAGAAAATGGTTCTGCCGAATATTGCCTGTGTAACAAAGTTGATCTTCTTCTTAGTTTCTTGTCATCTGATGAGGATTTTCATGCTTTTTCTGACTATATCGCTTCATTGCTTGGCATTGATCTCGAAAAAGAAGAATCACGTAAGTATAAAGCGTTTTATATTTATTTCTTGAATTTTATTCGCTTGTCAGGAGGGGCACCAGATGTTACTCTTCACAATAACAAGAGACGCGATATTTTTGTTGACCTTGTACTGGACATTGGTAACAGTCGCACTTGTGGCATCTTATTTGAAGAAGGTGATTTTGCTAGAGGTAAGATGCTTGAACTTCGTGATTTGTCATTACCTTGGATTTCTTATGAGAATAAGACATATGATATGCGTGTAGTTTTCCGTAAGGCAGATTTTGGTAACGACATCATTCTTGACGAGGAGATGTTCCATTGGAAGAGTTTCGTTCGAATAGGCGAAGAGGCTCGCAGACTCGTATATCGTTCTTTGGAAGAAGAAGGCTTGTCTGAGAAAACCACGAATTATTCAAGTCCTAAGAGATACCTTTGGGACAAAAAGAAATATGATGGAGAGTGGGAAAATTTAATTACTACAGATGACCCATTTAATGTACTCTTGTCTAACGAAATATCTGTACCGACTTTATCATCTTTGTTTGATGATGATGGTAAATATACACCTAATGCAGATAGTAGACTTGAACTATTGGATCTGGGTGGGAATAAGCATCACTATTCTCGTTCTTCGTTGATGACATTCGCCTTTGTTGAAGTTTTCCAACATGCAATTTCTCAAATCAATTCTATCAAATATAGAGAAAAATGGGGAAATGTTGATTGTCGTCGTTACATTCGCAATGTAATCATTACTTGTCCTACCGCAATGCCGCTTCAGGAGCAGATAACTTTGCGTCAAAGTGCACAAAATGCTTTTGATGCTTTAACAAAATGTATGCCATCCCTTAAAATGGCAAATATAATGCCTGAGGCATCGGTGTTAAAGAACACTGATCCATATGCAGAACCAAATTCTCGTGTTTGGTCTTATGACGAGGCATCCTGCTGTCAGCTTGTTTATTTATATGCCGAAATTGCTCAGCGATATAGTGGTGAGATCCACAAGTTCTTTGAGTCAAAGGGCCATGTACGTCCAGAACTGGTTGCTGAAGGCTATGAAAATAAAGCCCTTACCATTGGTAGTATTGATATAGGAGCAGGCACAACAGATATAATGATTTGCTCTTACGAATATGAAGGACAAGGACGAAGTAAAATCACGCCACAGCCTCTGTTTTGGGATAGTTTCTATCTTGCAGGAGACGACATCTTGCGAAATCTTGTTCAAAATGTCGTAATTGAAGGCAGAGAACATCGTCAGCGAAACCTTGGTAACCTGACAGGCGCATTGACAGCTCGTATATGTGCAATGTCAGATAATGACTTGTTAGCGTTACCATGTCTTGATAATGTTGTTTACCGTACAAAGGTGAACGATATTTGCTTGACGGTTAACGAAGATGAAAAGAACGACAAGAAGGTTGCGTTCGCTTCCAATCTTATACATGACTTTTTTGGTACTGATAGTTCAATGATGGGCTATCGCGATAGAAGATGCAGAAAAGACTTTAACACACAGATTTCTGTACCTATTGCTCAGCGAATGCTCGAACTTTTACGTACGCACAGGCCATCTAAGCTTTATTCGTTTGATGATCTTTTCCCTGAAGTAAAACCAGCTGATTACCTGCTTAACTATTTTGAGCATCACTTTGGTTTCCGATTTGAAGAGTTGAATTGGCGTTATGATCCATCAGAGGTAGCTGATATTGTCAAATCAACAATGGAACCACTTATGAAGCAGATGGCTTTGGTGTTTTATGCACACCATTGTGACATCATTGTATTGGCAGGTCGTCCATCTTCTCTTGATCCTATCACCGAGCTATTCATTAAGTATGTTCCAACTGCACCCGATAGATTGATTAGACTGAACGAATATAGAGTTGGTTCTTGGTTCCCAACGGCTGACGGTCAAGGATATTTCTATGACCAGAAGTCTATTGTTGCTGTTGGTGGCATGGTTGGTTATCTTGCATCACATAATGGTTTGAAGGGACTTGTTATTGACTTCAATAAAATGATCAAGAAGATGGGGTCTACAGCTAACTACGTAGGAGAATATAATTCAAGACGTCAGCAAGTAACGACTGCACTTCTTACACCCACTTCAACAACAGCAGAAATGACAGTTTCCGTGTTCCCTGTATTTATTGGATGTCGTCAATTAAATGCAAGTATATATCAAGCTCGTCCTCTCTATGCTATTTATAATTATGGAAGGTCACAAACAATGCAAATTCGTCTTTCACGTTCATTTCATGACAACAAAGAGGAAATTGTAATCGAAGAAGCGCTTGATAGTGAATATCGTAATTGTAAAAAAGACCTTGAACTTGTACAGCAATCACTAGTTGATGATGGAAAATACTGGTTGGATAAGGGCGAATTTGAACTTACTATTAAATAAGATTACCATGGTACAAACAATAGAATCTCAAATTGAAAATATAAACGCATCGTTGGAATGGATTCGCAAGAATAAACCAAGCGATTTTGAGCAGAGATTTCTGCAACTTATTGAAGAACGTCGTAAGCTGAAGAAACTTGATGCTGCTAGTCAAGACAACCCAGCTATTGCTGCTTATGGTGTTAGTCAGGTTGGTAAATCGTATCTGATGAATTGTATCCTGCAGAAGGATGGCAAGCCATTTCTTATCGAGGCAGATGGTACTACATACAAGTTCATCGAGGAAATGAATCCAAAAACAGACAATACAGAGGCGACAGGTGTCGTTACTCGCTTCACATCATTTTCTAAGGATAAGGACAAGTATAGTAAAGAATACCCTATTCTCATGAAATGCCTTTCCGTTGCTGATGTACTATTAGTTTTATGCGATGGTTATTTTAATGACATAAGTGATTATACCACATATAGCGAGAGTGAAATTAAAGAGTATGCCGAGAATATTTATAACAAATATATTCAGATGCCTGTTATCATGAACTCTGCAATCACAGCTGATAGTGTTATGGATATCCGTGCTTATTTCCATAAGCATGTGAATAATGCTCAGGCATTCTTGCATACTAGTTTCTTTGACCAACTTGCTTTGGTCGTAGAACGAATACCTGTTGCTGATTGGGTAGAGGTATTCTCTGTACTTTGGCATCGTAGTGAATATCAGACTAAGTTATTTAAAAAGATGCTTGGTACTTTGGCAAAATTCAACTACGCTCAATATGTTTACCTTCCAGCACAATCCATGCTACATGATGGTATAAATGAGAATACGGTAATGAGTGTGCAGTGCTTGAATGAATTGTTCCTAGCATCGCCTCGATTTTTTACTGATGCATATCTTCGTTCTGGTGACTCTTACACCAAGGTCGCAAATTTGACAAAGAGTGAGGTCTGTGCAGTATGTGCAGAAATCATAGTAAAAATTGACGATGAATATTTGGAAAATACAAGCCGTTATAGTTTCATTAATATTAATGATTTAAGAGTCCAGGAAGAATTGTCAAAAGGGCGTGACAAAAAGGAAGTTTATAATCCTGTCACAGGAAAAAACGATGTGACGTATGAAACTTCTATTGGATTGCTTAAAGAAAATGATATGCTAGATTTTCCAGGTGCTCGTTCACGTAAGAAGGAGTTACTTGACACATTGAATGAGGATGCTATTCTCATAAATGTGTTACTCCGTGGTAAAGTCGCATATTTATTTAATATGTATAATGAGTCCATGCTCATTAACATCTTGCTTTTCTGCCATCATGCTGCCCAGAACGACGTAACAGATATTCCTCTTCTGCTCAATGATTGGATTATGAATTACGTTGGCGATACGATGGAAAAACGTCAAAAAACATTGGAGTTGACTGGTGGTATATCTCCTCTCTTCTATATTGGTACAAAATTCAACATGGACATGCAGAAGAAGACAGAGGATATAGAAAATAGGATCAACGCTCTAAATGGTCGTTGGCAGCAACGTTTTGAAAAAGTTCTCTATCATCAGTGTTTCAATGCGGATGGAAGTCTGGATTCACAGAAAGTTAAAATATTCCTTAACTGGACTAGATCAGGAGAATGCTTCAATAACAGTTATATTTTGCGTGACTTCAAGTTCTCAGGCCCTCTCGCAAGCAAATTGTACGAAGATGAAAACACTCCTAATCGTACAATGACTATACCACAGGAACATTATGAGAATTTGAGAGAGACCTTTATACACAATGAGGCTGTAAAAAGATTCTTCTCATTCCCAGAATTGTCGTGGGATGTTTGTGCATCAGTTGATAATGATGGTGCACAATATATCATTTCTCAGCTCGCAAAGGTTGCTTCATGCATGGGTAAAACTCGCGACGAACAGTTTAAGCGATTATTGCAGGTATCTACAAGCAAGATTAAAAGTGTAATGGAGGGTTACTTCGTTTCCGCTGATCTTGACGAGTTGTTGCAAGCAAACATACGTAAAGCAAGAGCCATATCTCGCGAGATGGCATTTACCTGCAATTCTGACAATTATTATTTCGGTCATTTACTTCAGGCTTTGCAATTAACAGAAACGGTATGTTATCGTGAGATTCATGCCGTAATGCAAGGACCGGATATTAATAGTAAGGTCAATGACTTCAAGGACTACGAGATTATCCGAAATACTTGTAAAAAGTCTGGTTTTTCAATAGAGGAAGCTAAGACCACTGATGACAAATGGCAGTGCTTGATTAACACATTTGGGTTTATTTCAAGAGAAGAAGCCAACGAATATCTTGTTAAGAAAAAAGTAGATGTAAACAAGCTATTTGATGGAACATTTAAGCGTAAACTCAATTCATGCATTATTGGTGATGCTATTTTTGACAAATGGTGCTCTCGAATAAAGTCTGTTGATTTCCTTAATGAGTTCTCTAACGAGGATAGTTTCGATACCAGTATCATGACTATGTTGGTCGAGGATTTGATCATAACTGCAAACTCTTTGAATCTTCGCGACTATATGGCAGAAGCTATCGCAGAATATGTAAACGTGGTAAACATTCACACTGCGAATGAGACTTTATTGGCAGATTTACTTGCAAGCATCATCAACGACTTTATATTGGACTTTGGCTTTAAATATCTAAGCGACGAAGATATAAACAAAGCAAAAGCTGTTTGTGAGAAGAATAACATTCCAGCGTTTAAATATATATGTAAGCAGATGTCAGAAGTTCATGAAGAGGAAGAATTGACTGAAATGTTCAATGAAATGTTTGAGAATCCCCAGGCATTACTTCCTTCTTTTGATGACAACTATAACAAGTGGATTGAATACATGTTTGTGTCATTCGTAGTTCATCTTGACATACCTGAGTATGACCATGATGCCAATGAGGCACTTGCAATAATTTTGGAGCAAATTAATGTGGCTTAAATTAGCAAAAGATGAAAAGAATATTTTTTGGTAAAAATTTCAAGAATAGCACTCCTTTCTGGCACCCCTGGGGGCTATTGGGTTGTTTGGGCAGACTCTTAGGCTTTTTGATATTACTGTTTGCACTGTTACTATTATTGAGTCTTTTCAGAGCTTGTAATAATGATTCTAGTAATGATGAATCTATAACACAGGTTTCTGATCCTGACTGGAATCAACCTATTGGAGGTGGTGAAGATATTGGGTTGCCTACACCAGAAGAAAATGTACTTCCACCGTTTCAAGAATTGGTCCCTATTCCGAATCCTGAAAACGGAGGTGCTACAGAAATATATCCAAATTTACTTTATGTGATTTTTAACTCCGATGCAAATGATGAAACTTTCAAAATTTTTGCAAAGAAGTTCACCTCTCTTTATTCAGCACCAGAACATCATATAGAGTACTATAATACTAGTTCGAAAACAGCTATTTTAAGTGTTCCGGCAGAAAAACGCGAGGAAATATGTGATAACCTTCCTGAACAGATTTCGGAGATTGACTTCTATGTAGTCCCCGTAGAAGTTATGACTCAGTATGCAGAGGTAAAGCCTAATGACCCTGCGTTTAATGATGCGAATAAGTCATGGTATTTCAAGCCTATACAGATGTATGAAGCATGGGGAATTACCCAAGGTTCTTCAGACATTATTGTAGGTATAGTTGATAGTTATATGGACTTGAAACATCCAGAACTATCTGACAATAGAGCTATTTATCCTTTTTCAGTAACAAAAGGTAACACGAACGTTGCGCCACCTCGTGGAATTGATAAAGGGATAGCTGGACATGGTACTCTTGTTACTTCTGTTGCCGTTGGTAATGCTAATAACAACGCAGGTTCATCTGGTATTGCCCCAAGGTGCCGTTTCATACCAGTTAGTATAGGTGAAGCCATTAATACTGTTACCATGGTAGAAGGAATACTTTATTGCATGTATCATGGAGCTTCTGTTATAAACGTCTCTTGTGGTGCGCAATTTCCACCAGAAATAACAAGTATGCCTCTAGATAAGCAGATTGAGTTCTCCGAACAATATGGTAAACGACAGGAAGATATGTGGAATTATGTCTTCAAATTAGCAAACATGCGCAATGTTACAATTGTGTGGGCAGCTGGCAATGAAAATTGTTTTGGAGCTATGGACACTTCTAAGCGAAACAGAAACACCATTCGTGTTTCCGCTGTTGATAGAAATCTGAAAAGAGCAGAGTTTAGCAACTTTGGAAATTTCAGCAATAGAGGAATTTATGAATCAACAATATCCGCACCAGGCGTGGATATATGGGGTGCTCTTCCTAACAATTCATATGATGCTTGGCCTGGAACAAGTTTCTCCGCACCTATTATTACAGGCGTAGTTGCCCTGCTGAAGAGTGAAAATAAGGATTTGACAACTACACAAATCATTAAAATCCTTCAAAGTACAGGAAAACCCGTAACAGATTCTCCTGAAATCGGTAATCTTGTACAAGTTAAGGATGCTTTATTAAAAGCAAAACAGACAGTATCTTCCGCGACTACAGAAAATTAAAATTGATAATTTAAAAAAAATAAAATATGGCTAAAAAACAACAAACTGGTAGAATTACTATCGCCAACATTATCGCGATTGTCGGTATTGTTTTATTATTGGTATTCTCTTTTTTGGGGCGCTCATACATGAGTGGCGGCGAATTGGGCTTTGACATCTTAATTGCAGTTGCTATTACCGGCTTTACAGCGTTCTTACTATGGTTTCTTATTAAAGCTAAAGGAGCTGAGAATAACATAGACAAATGGAAGAAGGCGGAATTGGCAGCCCTTGCAGTATATATTGTATTTGCTATACCTGCATCATTGTTCGGTGGCATTATGCATTTCTTTGTCGTAAATGACAAGAAAACTGAAATTAAGCAGTATGCTAAGGCTGATCTCAACATCATTGATGAGATGTTTGTTGAATATAAAAATTTTGAAAGCGAAGCTTTGGCTATTACTGGTACAGGATTATCAAATGCCAAAGGCGCAGGACAACTTTGCGATGAAACTTTAAATAGTTTTATGCAAGAGCGTTCAATCAATACTCGTGAAAGTGCTGCAAACTATGAGCAAATTCAGCGAAACAAATTGATTGGTGAAGGATTTGAGTCATACTATCGTGCTTTCCGTAGTGCGCGAAATGAAATTGAGGATGCGGTTAGCAATTGGAGTGTTATGCAGATTCCTTCAAAGGCAAAACAGATTGAAGATCTGGCGACATCAGCAAGCAAGCACCTTACCGAATTGTCAAATGAGGCAAAACTTCCTGTCATAGAAAACTCTGGCTCAAGATTCACTATTACTGGTTATCAAGCAAAAAATTTTTCTGTTGATACCGGCAGTTTTATGTTTAAGAAAAAAATGGTAGAAGCATCAGGCTTTAGTATTACTGCTTTGCTTGTAGTATTGCTTATTCATTTTTTGATATTGTTTAACTATATAGTAGCCTATCGTACTGACAAAATTGCAGTGGGAAGATATTCTCAAAATGATGGAGGTCGAGTACTTTAATAATTAAAAATTATTCAATTTATGCCACTTACAGAATTACAGCGTAAAAAGCTAATCGAAGGGATAAACTCTATCTCTATCAAGTCGATAATTAAGTATATTCAGGCGGGTGATATTACTTTAGAGGACGTTCCTCATATTTCAGCTGAAAGAAAACAATATATTCTTGATCAGCTGAACAGTATGCCTAATCCTGTGGAACAGCAGGAGTGGCAGGCTATTGAGATGATGCTTAATATGCCTTCAGTTGATCTTATGCAGAAACTATCTTCTTACATTTTACGTTGGGATGCTAGTCGGCCTGCAGGTAACCATGTCGATTTCGCAAAACAAAAGCTACCCGAGATAGAGACTTTTATTAAATTAGAAGCCGAAAAAGCAGAACAAGAAGCGTGGAATTCTGTTGATCCATTTTCTATGACAGATTTGATGGGTTATTTGTCAAAGTACCCAAATACAATTCATAAGTCTGAGATTGATGACAGCATCTGGAGTCTTGTAAATCAAGAAAACGTTCAAGAGATACAAAATTATATTACCCTGCTACCTCAGGGTATTCATGTCCGTGAGGCACAGGTTATTCTTAACTCAATCGTTGAATGGAATAATGTAAAACTCACTAACGATATTTTCTGCATTAACGATTACATTCGCAACAACCCTAACACCCCTTTCAAGAATCAAGCTCAAATCCAACTTATGGGTTTGAAACAACAGGAGATAGGTATGATGCGTTCTAATCCTAATAGTTACGAAGTAAATCGGCTTCTTCGACTTATCAATGAATGTATATTCTCCGACAACGAGCTGATCAATGCTAAGGTTATGACAGACACCGTACTAGAGACGCTTCGTAATCACGATATTAATGCGGATCTTCCGGATATTCGTCAAGCTATAGAAAATTCAAGACCCGAGTGTAAGGATGGTTATACTGATGTATTCTTCTTTGGTGTTCCTTCTACAGGTAAAACTTGCGTTCTGATGGGTATGTCACGTTCAAATTCGTTACACATTAATCTTGCATCTGGTGGTGGTGATTATGCAGCAGCTCTTCAACAATATACTGATGTCGGAGTCACTGTTCCTCGTACACCAGGTACATTTGTAACAACTTTGGAAGCTACTATTAGCTCTGTTTCTGATCAAGGTGCAGCGGTCCACAAAATTAATTTGGTAGAAATGTCTGGTGAGGAATTTGCTTTTGACATTGCCAATAATCCTGATAAAATATTCACTTTTGAACAAATGGGTAGCGGAGCTACTCAGTTGTTGAGGAACGATAACCGTAAGGTTTTTTTCTTGGTTATTGATCCTACAGCAAACGTTGTGCGAATCAATCGTGAAGTAGAGGTAAATGATGGCTTTGATGAAGAAACAGGTCAGCCTATTACACATACAGATTTGCAATATTGCGTCGTTAATCAGCGCACGCTTATTCAAAAGATGGTTGACTTATTTACAGACCCTGGTAATGCAGAAATCATGAAGAAGGTGGATTCTATTCACATTATCATGACAAAGTCTGATACTTTGGGCAATCCGGTTGAACGTGAAGAGAGAGCGTTGAACATCTTCCAGCAAAGGTTCAGTGGTGATATATTGAAGCCATTGATTGACCTTTGTGAGGAATATAATATTAACTCTCGCACGAACTTCCATCCTAATCTATATACATTTAGTTTGGGAACATTCTATGTTGGTGGTTTGTATGAATATGAACAAACAGATTCAGATCGACTTGTAGTTGCTATTAAGAACTCAACACAAAGCGTAAAGAAAAAATCCTGGTGGGATCGTCTAAAAGAGATTTTAAATAAAAAATTATTTTAATGAGTTATGGCAAATATAAATCAAATATCATTAAAGGTTTGCGGAAATCCAGACGCGAATAGTGGATTTCAGCCGATGGTTATTTTTAATTCTCCTTCAATAGAGATTAAAGATGCTGTATATGCAGGTTTTGATGCAAACTCATATTTCTTCACTATTAAGATAGAGAAGAGTCAAGTTGTATATAAACTTGTTAAGAATAATGTAAGTAGTTTTGGCGCAAGCCGTCAGGGGTGCTTGGTGATTGGTATTGCTATACCAAAGGGGTACAAGCTTGATAATGGAATTTCTCCATACGATGTTCTCATTGAACTGAAAAATGGATTCCTTGCTCTTTGCATGACATGTAAAGAACCTGCTACAGAAAAGTACGAATTTAGCAGCAATCGTGTACAACCCAACATCTTGGATAGTATTGCTGGGAAATTTGCATTGATTCCTACGCAAACGCCATATCATGTAATGAGTGTCGGTGCACCGATTGCTTATATTACGGCAACAGAGGAAAAAATTAAGCAGTTGATGAAGGATGTACAATATCCAGCATTCACAAAATTCAGTGAAATTGTAGTTGCAGAATCTGTGCAAAGCACCAATTATGTACCAATTTCAAACATATCTATTCCTCGTATGCCAGAATACTCTATTTATGATGATGGAGTTCTTCAACCAATAGTAGTATCAGACCCCAAGCAGCTGCTTACAGTTAACGGCAAAGGTGATTCGAGATTCTTTGAGAATGATTCTTTGATGTTCACTTTGGAGGAGCTATTAAATGGAGAGAGTGTTCCGAACGTAAACGTTGATAGAACTAACGAGATTATTAATGTTAGTTCTAAAGCTCTTCAAAAGCCTTTAACCCGTAAAGTTAATGTTGTTTTTGTTCCAAAGGAGTCTGAAAATTATTTCTTCACAAGAAGAAATGATTGGGCGTTACTATATGGAACCCAGACTATTCCCCTCAAGCAAGACTTATCTTTTGAACTCATAGGTGAACAATTAAAGATTCTTTATGCGCCTCAAGGCTTTAGAATTCAGCAGTCACGCAAGGATCAATACGAGGCAAAAGTAACATCTGTTTCTTCTAATGAAATCCGTATTACTGCAGAAAAAGTGCGTCGTCTCGGAGTAGGTTCTAATGGTGGAGGAAAAATTGGTGGTGGTGTTATTTTACCAACCTCAAATATAAATGCATGTGAGGTTCAATTATTGTTGGATCAGGCATATCACCGTTCTCATTGTGTTGTTCAATTCTTAAACAGTGACGATCAATTACTTCAGAGCTCAACTGCTTTGTTCTCAAGAAGTACAGATGATAAACACCTGGCAAAGATTTATGTGCCAAAATCATGGGCAGGAACTGATGTGCATGTTTGTTTAAAGTATAAAAACGAAGAATGGTATTCCAACCGTAACCTTGAAAGAGACACCAATGGTGTCATTGAACTTCACGATAAGGATTTTACTTATAAGAAAATCGGATTCTTTAGTAAACATTCGAAAGGAATATTTATTTTTTTCCTTATGCTATTGAGCCTTATAGCAGGAGGTGTTATAGGAGCTTATGTAACTAAGAATTATCTCCGATCTGCAGGTAATAAGGCATTTACCTGTGATAGATGTGACAGTGTATTTGATACTCAGGCCGAATTGACATGTCATATGCAAAATGTACATAACGGAGATATGAGACCTGATGGCGATTATCCGGAAGGAAGCATCAATGAACCGACTTTGACTTGTAGTGATTGTGGCGAAGGTCCATTTGATGAAAATGGTTTGGAGTCGCATAAACTCACATGCCCTAAGAAAGTAAAATGTGATAATTGTGATGAAAGATTTGCTTCTGTAAGTGAAATGAGTGCACATAAGGCAACTGCTCACCCTGTTGTAAATTATGATTGCGTGTCTTGTGGTAAGACATTCACTAGTAGAACAAAGCTTGATGAACATGTTCAAAAAGAACATAGTGTCAAGACCTGTGATGTTTGCAAGCAACAATTTAATGATAATAATAGTCTAAATAAGCATATTAAGGAAAATCATCATTTTGATTGTGATGAATGTGGTCCTGATGTGTGGTACAAGACAAAAGAACTTCTAGAAACTCATAAAAGAAGGGACAAAGTGAAAGGTACTGAAAGAAAACATCGTAGATAAGAATTATTATGAAAATAGTTAAATTATTATTAGTCTTTTTTGTTATACTTGGTGCTGTTGTTGGAGCCTTTTATCTGATAGGAGGAGGCACTACTTCGGGATTGGAAGAACCTTCCGACGACACCTATCAAACATATCGAAAGCAATTCGAAAATGATTGGAAGAACAAAGGCGATTGGTCTGACAGTCTCTTTAGTGCCCATTGTGATATGGTGAGAATGCTCAGCATGGATTATAATGTCGCACCACTTAAGGATTTGAATACAACTACCGCTGTAGAGGTCGTGTATGATAAAATCTTTAAAGAATGGGAGTCTGTTACATGTAGAAAAGTTGTTGTCGAGAATTACATAAAGGCTTTGGGAAAGATTCAGGCCGAGGATGAAAATTCAAAGTCTAATCCAAATGTGCAGAAGATAATTTCGGTCAACGATACTTATAAGAAGGCTCTAGCACTTGCCCATAAGAATATTGGATTGTCTCCTGGTTTTGATGGCTCATCATGGAGATCATTTTCTAGTTATAGTAATTCTATGCTTTCGGAAAAGAGTTCAATGCAGGATAATGCTAATTATAAGCAGTATTTAGCAAATATCAAAGATATAAAAGATGGCTTGAATTCTATTCCTTCAAAACTAGATAATGCACGTTCTCGTTTCTATAGTGATCTTGCAAATGAAATTGTAAATCACTATCGTAGTATCGAACAATCGGCTCGAACCAGGAGTCAGTTGAATGAATTACGAGATGCTCGAAATAAATTTAACAACGAGGCTCCTTCCACTAACAGCTATTTAAATAATTTCTGCAACACGTTTGCAGATGACGTAGATAAGAATGAATCGAATGAAAACAGGTAAGATTCTTAATGTATTCTTAATTGTCTTTCTTTGTGCCATAACTATTCCTGTTAATGCACAGAAAGATGATTGGAAAGAACTTTG